>OBYM01000073.1_pt1 | contig 66421 bp, 50 predicted proteins | sample 1538191 | NCBI WGS metagenome assembly OBYM01 (sample SAMEA2580165, study PRJEB22360) | human gut metagenome | biome: human gut; feature: human-associated habitat; material: faeces | place: Denmark | collected 2008/2010 | reverse complement strand
TTGCCGTCCTTGTCCAGCTCCCGCATTTTCTGTGCCTGCGACAGCGAGGGCGAGGACTGCTGCCCCTCGATGGACACGGCGATATACCTCTGATTTTTGGGACGGATGAATGAGATCTCCACCGCTGGGGTGAACGCCAGCTTTTTCTCGTCCATCATTTTCTGCAAATCCGGCACAAGCTCGGTCAGGCGGATATACCGCTGCACCTGTTTGTAGTTCATACCGTTGCGATCTCCCACGACCTGCGTAGAGCGTTTTCCGGCGTCCTTGTCCTCCTCTCCGGGACGGGAGCCTTGGTGCTTAATGGCCTCCACCTGCATTTTGAGCGACTGCGCCTTTTCCGTGGGCAAAATGCGCTCACGGTGGCGGAGGTTGTCATCCGTCATGGCGAGGATGGCTTCATCGTCCGTCATGTTGCGGACGATACATGGCATATTCGCAAATCCGGCGAGTTCGCTTGCCCGCTGGCGGCGGTGGCCTGCGATGATCTCATAGCCGCCATCCTCACGGGGACGCACCAGCGCGGGCTGATTGACGCCCGCTGCCTTGACCGACTCCACAAGCCCCTGCATCTCCGCATCGTCCCGGACACCAAACGGGTGATTTTTGAACGGGTGCAGGTCAGACAGGTTGAGATAGACGATCTCCTCTTTTTCGGCACGGGTAGCGTCACGGGGCGCAGACGGCTCCGGCGTGACCTCCGTGCCAGCGGGAGCGCCGCCTTTATCCACGGCAGGCTTCTCCGGGACGGGCTTGCTTTGGGACTTTTTGTCCCGAGGTTTGGGCGGCTTTGCCTTATCGGGAGCGGCCTTGCCATCTTTGGGCGGACGACCTCTGCTGGGCTTGGCAGCCTTGTCTTTTTCCGTGGGCGGCCTCTGCTTGGCTGCCTTTTTCTCCTCCTTGGCCGCCTCGTCACGGGCGGTGGCAAAATCCACCACCTTGCCGGAATGTGCCGGGGCGGGATCGTCCTTGCCGGGATCAGGCGGCTGCGCCTGTTCCTTTTCAGTCTTGGGTGCTTCGGGAGCGGCAGGCTCCTCCACCTCGGCATGAGTAACAGCGTCAGCGGGATCAGGCATGGCCTCGCCCATCTCAAAGAGCGCCGCCTGTCCCTCATGCTCCAGCATGACCGCCTCTGCGTCGGTCAGCGCAGGCTCGGGAGCGGGCTGCTCCGGCACGACGGCATTTTCTACCGCAGGAGCGGGAGCCTCGGCGGGCGGAGCTGCCTCGGGAATGTTTTTCTTATCATCTGCCATTTGCAAACCTCCTTTTTGTGGCATGAAAAAAAGCCAGTCCGCAGACTGGCCGGGTGGAAGTGACCTCCCTTCGTGGTGTTATACATGAACACGCCCCATAGTCTCTGTTTGGGGTAGTGCTACATTCAAAAGTGTGATATGATGTTAAAAATTTTTAGATATAAGGGGTGTGAAGAAATGATCGAACAACTCGTGAATGAAATCAATGGCCTTTTGCGAGATGGCTACCCATATTCGGCGTTGGGCATTGCGTTAACTCTTCCAGATATTTGCGGGAATATTGCCTATCCAAATACAAAAGTAGCTGACCACTATAAGAAGTGGTATAGTGAATATGTAAATCCGATAAGTGCGCTTAAATTCAAAGATGGTTTTGATGAGGAAATTTGCTATAAATTGCGCTGTGCATATCTCCATAGCGGTAATTTTGATTTAGGTAATGCTGATGCAGTAAAGAATATTAATAAGTTTGAAATTCATTATAATCGAGATCCAGACCTCAGATTTGTCCAAGCTGCACAGGCAACTGATGGAAAACTGAGTTTGGATATTGATTTGGGTGTTTTGTGTTGGCAACTGTGTACTGCTGCGACGGATTTTTATAAAGCCCATCAGAGCGAATGCAGTAAAGCAACGATTGAGATTGAAGATACTACTCCATCCGAGGACGAAAGGAAAGCGCTCCGAAAGCTAATAGAAGAAAAATGCGGCTACACCTTTGAGGAACTAAAAGAAATGAAAAGGAAAGATTCCTCATTTGAATTGGACTTTGATTTTCTAAAATAGCCCCCAAACAGTAAGCTCCCGCTGCCTATAAAGATTTAGGCAACGGGAGCTTACCGTTAGAATAAAAACCTCTTGCTGACTGCCAGATTAATACTTTCAATTTTAGTCCGTTGTAGTTTTATTTGCTGCTCGCATCTCTTCGTCCAAGTCGGCAAACATCAGCTTTAGCAAGATGTCTGCCATGCTTTCACCGTCTTTCCTGTACCGTGGCTCAACGATAAAAACTCGACCGCCAATTTCGTATCGTTGGGTCTCTCCGGCAATATATTCTTTTCCCATGCCTGCACCTCCTTTCCAACATGGACACAAAAATTATATCATGCCGTGGAGGGACGCAAAGCCGAAAAATTATTTTCCTTGATATACGGGCTTTCTTTGACTATAATGAAAGACATTCAGGGTGTGTTTTGGGGTTGCCCGCGTATTGAAGCGCTCTTTTGACCCGGTTTAGGGGGTATGTAACCGCACTAACCGGGAGAGCGCTTGAATGGCATTCAAGAGGTCAGCGGTTCGATCCCGCTTATCTCCACCAAGCGAAAAGCCTTGAAACTTAACGGTTTCGGGGCTTTTAAATTTTTTCGTACACAGATGCTCCGCACTTTGGTCTTTATTCGGTCTTGGCGGCTTTTAAAATGCCGTTTCAATAAAAATACAGAGCAGATCGTTTTCGACCTGCTCTGCTGCTTTTTATTTATCTGACGCTGTCATGAAGGCTCTTGAACTCAAGGAGTATTCTTGAACCCTCGTATTTCGAAACGGTAAGAAGCTCCTCGTTTTCGATGAGTATCGAATGATAATTGTTATCCGCTATGATGTAGCCTATCTGATCGTTTGTGAGGCCGAGAACCATAAGCTTTCTGCCGCCGACTATGTCCTGCATTGAGGGATATTTCCAATCCTCTCCGGTCCAGGAATCCTTTGCCTCGGTGCCGCCGCCGAAGGCTATCTCGGGTGCAAGCTCACCGGGGATAAGCGCAAAGGCAAGATCGGTTCCCATCTCCATATAGCCGATTTCGGTCGGAATCCTCATGGAACCGTCCTTGGCTCTTACGCCTTCGTTTGCGAGAAGACCGGTAGAGGCAATGAACTCAAGCGCATGATTGTCAACGGTGACAAAGACATCTCTGTGGGCGATGTTGAGTATAGGCTCGACTCTTGAGCCCTTGTCGGCCGCAACGAGTATCTCGCCGAGCTTATTGCCGTATGCTTCGACGTTCTGGTATCTTGTGTTGCCCTCAACTGCCACGGGGGCGGTCTGCGAGGTTATTGCAAGCTCTGCGCCCTGAATCTGAACATAGTTGGCGCCCGCCGCATTGACCTGCTTCTCTATAAAATAGGGATAGTCGCCGGAGATGTTGGTCGTACCTGCACCGAGTCCGACGCAGTGGATAGCGGCATTGACTATCCATGTGGGCTTTGACTCTCTGTTGTCGGGAACAAAGCAGAGACGGTTGAGATTGGGGTCAAAGGTCTGAGGATCGCGCTTGTCGCGGATATACTCGTGAACATCGGTCTGCGAGAAATACATTTCTCCGGGCTCCATGTTGTTGACTGCCGCAATTATAGAGTCCGCGGTCGTCTTATAGAGGTGCTCCATGTATTCCTTGTTCTGTCCGTTGTGCAGGGTGCTCGGATCCATACCGACGGCGTTCTTGAAGGTATTTCCGAAGAGCACTTTGTTGAGGTCGCCGTTGAGACCGAGAGTATCTATGGCGCTGTGCTGATGAAGAGTGGAAATATTGACGCTGACGATATTCTTGTTCTTTATAAAGCCTGCTATTCTGCCTCTGATCTCGCGAACGTCCTTGGCCGCAAGTCCGTATGCGTCGAGGACTGCGTAGACAACAATTCCGTTATCCGTACCGTCGCTTACGGCAAAAACTCTTACTCTCAAATCATCAAGGATTTCGGTGGGATGCTTGGGATTGGGGTAGGAGAGACTTCCGCCGACATAGTGATTTCCGTCAAGCTCGTTGCCTGTGAGGAGCGAGGCACTCGAATAGCCGACATTCCAGCGGGCGTTGGGAGCGGCCTTGTCATTAAAGGCTTTGCTTCCGACATTTGAATTCTTAAATTTATAGTCCGCTTCATCGGATCTCTTCATCAGCGGGAACACCTTGCTGAGACCGACTACGAGGCTGTCTATGAGCTTGTCAACAGACATATAGAAAATTCTGCTGACGCCGGTCTTGAAGCTGTCCCAAGTCAGCTTATCCGAGGACGAGAACGCGCCGATTATAATTTTGATGATACCGATGGCATCGTCGATATCATTGAGCGAATCCGCTCGAGACGACGCGGAGCTGTCGGTAGCGGCGGTCAGCTCGGAAACATTCTGCGAAGCCAGCGCAAGCTCTGCGCCGCTGTCAACCTGCGCGCCTGCGGCGGCTGCGGTGGAACCGAAAGCGAGCACGGCAACAAGTATAATTGCAACAATGCCGCTTATCAGCTTTTTACATTTCATTGTTAACACTCCTTGGTTTATTTTATAGCCTTTTCGGCTTCTGTCTTGGTTTTATTGACAGTGTTCATTATGTCAGCGAACACATTTGCGATTATCGGCGCGGTCTCGGGACCGAGAGAGTTCGTCTCCTCGTAGTGCCTTCTGTCGAGTCTGTCGCGCCCGCCGTTGATATACGGCTCCTTTGGGTTCAGATAGAAGTCGTTCGGCGGAACGACATAGCCCGTAAAGTCATTGGCGAGGCAGAAAATCAGCATATTGTCATCTTCTGCGATTCGGAGCAGAGGAGCCGGATTGATGTCCGGCGACTTGCCCTCGGCAGAGCAGTCTGCGTCGAGATATCCGCCGTATGCAAGCTCGGGGAACAGCTCGCAGGGGAGAAACAGAAGCTTGAGCCCGCCAAGCTCGAAATAGCTCATCTCGGTATGTATCGACAGATTGAGCGAACCTTTGCCGGTATTAGCCGCGTTTGATTTCAGTATGCCGACTTTTTGAGCAAGCGCAAGAACATAGTTGTCACACTGCGAATAGTATTCCTGACGTATAAGGTTCAGCACGGGGCGAAGCTTTATTTCGTTTTCAACAGCCATTGCCGTGCGGGCTATTGACTGTCCGCCAAGCACAGTAGACTTTATATTGTCCTCGTCGAGCTCCTTGAGGCGGATAAGTCCGCCGATAGCGCCGACAAAATATATTGTCTCGGCGCCGGCCTTTTCGAGTATCTCTTTTCTGATATATCCTGCGAAATCCGCGCTGACATAGGAGTTTTTGCCGAGCAGCGACTCGGTGTGGGAGGCGAAGTTAATTATCCAAATCTCGCGGCTTCCGTCCTTTGGAACAAAGCGGAACCTGTGAACATCTTTCGAATATACCTCTGGCAGTCGGGAGTCGCGCTGAATAGCCTCCGCTTCCTTTTTGCCGTAATAGAGGTCGCCGTCTCTGCGGTCGTTGTAGGCGTCGAGCACAACCTGCTTTACCTTTTGAGCGAGCAGCTCCATATATTTTTTGTTGCGTCCGCTTCTCGGGAGGGGACCCCACAAGCCCACGGTGTCTATGCTCGCGTGGTTATGTATACTCATTATGTTTATCGAGCGGCAGCCGCTCTCTTTTTTGAAATCCGTAAGCAAGTCTCTGATTATACCTACATCGTAATTAGTAAGTCCTATATCGTCGATCGACACAAAAACGACTCCGCCTCTGCCGGACAAATCGTCTATCCATACGGCGCTCGCGGTCATCGGGTCAAGCACACCCTTGGCGGGGTTGTTCATCCTGTATCCCGCAACATAGTAGGCGGTTTTATCCATATCGTCGGGCATGACGTCCGTCTTTGCAAAGCCTACGCTGAAGCAATCGCTTTTCGGCTCGCGGATATAATCAAAAGTGCCTTTTTCAAGCTCGGGCGCAGGGCTTTTCTTTGACTTCCTTGCGCCGCCGCGAGACAGCGAGCTTCGCACAATCTTGCCTATCGTCCCCAAAGCACTCATGACTTATCACCTCCGAAAACCTAAAAGTCTGTCTTTGCACAATATGTACAAAATACCATAGGTATTATAAACTTTTTATAAGTAAAAAGCAATATCTTTAGGCTAAAAATTATATATGTCAACTGAATAAATGAGACATTATTACACCGCCGCGCAAAAAAACGGCTTATTTTGAAATAATATATTTCATTTTGCCTCGGAAGCGTGTATAATATAAACTGATTTATTATGTGAAGAGTGCAGCTCTTAACGGAACGGGGATATATAATGAACTATAAGGTCAATCCGGACTCTCTTTCGGCGGTGTTTATGGTGCCGTCGCAGATAGTCGATAAGCATATTAAGCTTGCCGGCGGGCAGCAGCTCAAGGTTCTGCTTTGGACGCTGCGCCATGCGGGCGAGGGCTTTGATATGGAAAAGCTGTGCAGGGATCTCAATTTTTCAGTCCCCGACGCGCAGGATTATCTCCAATATTGGGTCGAGACGGGGATACTCGTGTCCGACGGCACGGCGGATTCGGCATTTGCGCCCGTTGTGTCGGAGAAAAATGCAGAGCCTCCCAAAGCGAAAAAAGAGCTGCCGGACATTGAGCCGTCGAGACCGACTGCGGCGGAGATAGCGCAGAGGGCAGAGGAATCGGCGGATATAAAATTCCTGCTTCTCGAGACACAGAACAAGCTCGGCAGAACTATAGGCTACGACGGTCAGTGTACGCTTTTGATGATGCACGACACTTACGGAATACCGGTCGAGGTCATTCTGATGATAATCGAATATGCCGTTTCGATAAGGAAGCCGAACTTTCACTACATAGCCGCCATAGGAAAAGATTGGGGCGAACGTGAAATAGACACTATTGAAAAGGCGGACGAGCAGATAAGCCGCCTCGACTCCGCCAACCGCGTATGGGCTTCGTTTGCCGCAATGGCGGGACTCTCTAACTCGCGTCCGACTCAGGCGCAGACGAAATATATTTTTACATGGAACCGCGAATGGGGCTTCTCTCCCGAGATGATTTTTGCGGCGTATGAGCAGATGGCGGAGCACTGCCAAAAGATGAGCTTCCCGTATATGAACAAGATACTTGAATCGTGGCACACCAACGGGATAAAGACTTTGTCCGATCTCGAAAAGGCCAACGCCGCCAAGCAGAGCAGCGCACCCGTTTCTTCACAGAGAAAGAGTCGAGTCGATAACGGACATTCCTCATCATATGATTTAGATGAGTTTAACCGCAAAGCCATGAAAAATCCGATAGTGTATAAGAAGAAAAACAAAGATTGAGAGGGGAACAGCAAATGAGCTACAGCCGCAAAGTATATGCAAGAGCCGCCTCGGAGCTTGAACGCCGCCGCGATAAAGCCGAACGCACGCAGAGTATGCGCCGCGCAGAGGTATATGCAAAGATACCTGAGCTGATATCCATAGACCGCGAAATAGCCTCCGCCGGCGCAGAGGTCATACGCGCCATAGGCATGGGCGAAAATGCTCAGCAATTTATCGAAGAGCTTGCAAAGAAAAATCTCGCCTCTCAGCAGCGCCGCAAGGATATACTCAAAAAAAACGGCTATCCCGAGGACTATCTTGACGCGGAGTATACCTGCAAAAAGTGCCGCGATACGGGCTTTATCGGCGGAGTTATGTGCGACTGCTACAAGGCGCTTCTGCGCGACACCGCACTCGCCGAGCTCAACGAGCTTTCGCCGAGCGCACGCTCAACCTTCGAGAGCTTTAATATAAACTATTATCCCGACACCGTTGACCCGGCGACGGGAATAAATCCGCGCAGCAGAATGAAAGAGATCCTTGATTTTTGCAGAGACTATGCCGCCGATTTCGCAACGGATTCCCCGAGCCTTTTGCTCTACGGCGCAACGGGACTCGGAAAGACGCATCTCTCGCTCGCGATAGCCTCGGAGGCCGTCAAAAAAGGCTACGGAGTCATATACGGCTCGGCTCAGAATCTTATGTCGCGCCTTGAAAAGGAACATTTTTCAAGCGGGCGAAACAGCGAATATGAGGGGAGCGAGCAGGCACTGCTCGAGTGCGATCTTCTCATCATCGACGACCTCGGCGCGGAGTTTTCAACTCAGTTCACGGTTGCGGAGCTGTATAATATAATAAACACCCGTATTATGAGCAGACTGCCGGTAATAATCAGCACGAATCTTACACCGGACGGGCTTGAGCAGAAGTATACTCAGAGGATAACCTCAAGAATAATCGGCAACTATATATCGCTCTATTTCTGCGGAAAAGATATCAGACAGATAAAAAATACTGAACAGGAGTAATAAGCCCCATATGGACATTATAAGCAGCTTGACAAAAATGTTCGGCCTTCAGCGTTGGCAGGTCGAAAATACCGTAAATCTTATAGATGAGGGCAACACGATACCGTTTATCGCCCGATACAGAAAGGAAGCTCACGGCACGCTTGACGATCAGGTGCTGCGCGAGCTCTCCGAAAAGCTCGAATATCTGCGTAATTTGGACAAGCGCAGAGAGGAAATCAGCGCATTGATAACGGCGCAGGAGAAGATGACTCCGGAGATTGAAGCCGCGCTTGAAAAGGCTTCGACTCTCGCCGAAATCGAGGATATTTACCGCCCGTTCAGACCCAAGCGCAGAACGCGCGCCTCAATAGCAAAGGAAAAGGGGCTCGAACCGCTTGCTGATGCGATTTTCGCTCAGGCTACGGATTCGGCTTCGCCGTCAGAGCTTGCGGCGGACTATATTGACTCCGAAAAGGGCGTTGAGACGCTCGAGGACGCGATAAGCGGAGCGATGGATATAATCGCCGAAAACATATCGGATGACGCGGATATTCGCCGCCGTCTGCGCTCGCTGTTTACTGTTGCGGGTGTGCTCCAATCGCGCGCCGCGGACAGCGAAAAAGAGAGCGTCTATACGATGTATTACGAATATGACGAGCCGATAAACAAAATAGCGGGACACCGCGTTCTTGCCGTCAACAGGGGAGAAAACGAAGGATTTTTGAAGGTCGGCATAGAGGTTGACCGCATAAAAGCTCTGAATATAATCAATGCCTGCGTTTTAAGCGACAGCGGCTCCGCCTGCACCGATACCGTGCGTAACGCCGCCGCAGATGCCTATGACAGACTGATATTCCCGTCGGTAGAGCGCGAAATACGCAACATGATGACCGACAATGCTGTTGAATCCGCTCTCAAGGTATTCTATGTCAATCTCCGCGAGCTCCTGCTCCAGCCGCCCGTAAAGGGCAAGCGTGCGCTCGGTCTCGACCCGGGCTACAGAACGGGATGCAAGGTGGCAGTCGTTGACGAAACGGGAAAGGTGCTTGATACGGGCGTAATATACGTCACTCATTCCGAGGAGCAGAAGCTCAAGGCTAAGCAGACCGTGAAGCGTCTTATAGAAAAGCACGGCGTTGAGGTAATAGCCATAGGCAACGGCACAGCGTCAAAGGAGACGGAGATATTTGCGGCCGACCTTATAAAAGAACTCGACCGCAAGGTGTCCTATATGATGGTCAGCGAGGCGGGCGCATCCGTATATTCCGCTTCAAAGCTTGCGGCGGAGGAGTTCCCGCAGTTTGATGTTTCGCTCAGAAGCGCGGTCTCCATAGCCCGCAGACTTCAGGATCCGCTCGCGGAGCTTGTAAAAATCGACCCGAAAGCGCTCGGCGTTGGTCAGTATCAGCACGATATGCCCAAAAAAGAGCTCGGCGAAACGCTCGACGGCGCGGTTGAATACTGCGTCAACTCCGTCGGTGCGGATGTAAACACCGCATCCCCGTCGCTGCTTTCGCATATAGCGGGAATTAATTCCGGCGTTGCAAAAAACATAGTTGCATACAGAGAGGAGAACGGTGCGTTCACCTCACGCGCCCAGCTCAAGAAAGTGCCGAAGCTCGGCGCAAAGGCCTATGAGCAGTGCGCCGGATTCGTCAGAGTTCCCGAGAGCAAAAACGTTCTCGACAACACGGGCGTTCACCCGGAGAGCTATACCGCCGCAAAAGAGCTGCTTGAGCTGTGCGGGCTGACGGTAAAAGACGCCGCAAAGGGAAATACCGGCGCTCTCAAGGCGACCGTTGAGCTGCTCGGCGGCGATAAAAAGGTCGCGGAAAAGCTGGGAATAGGTCTGCCTACTCTTCAGGATATAATCAAGGAGCTTCAAAAGCCCGGACGCGACCCGCGAGACGAGCTGCCGCCTCCGCTTCTGCGCACGGATGTCATGGATATCAACGACTTAAAGCCCGGCATGGAGATGAAAGGCACCGTTCGCAACGTCATTGATTTCGGCGCATTTGTCGATATCGGCGTGCATCAGGACGGCCTCGTTCACATTTCGCAGATAACCGATAAATATATCAAGCACCCGTCCGAGGTGCTGAAGGTCGGAGACATAGTTACCGTGTGGGTTTTGGCAGTCGATGTGAAGAAAAACCGCATATCGCTGACCATGAAACGCAACAATATTGATAAAGCCAAGGAGCAATAATCTTGTCGGAAAAATTCAGAAAAGACCTCACGCAGGGGAGTGTCACTAAACAGCTGCTCAAATTTTCGGTGCCCTTCCTGCTTTCAAACCTTTTGCAGGCACTTTATTCCGTCGCCGACATGGTGATAGTCGGTCAGTTCTGCGGTAAGTCGGGAATAACCGGCGTCTCGATAGGCGGGCAGATAAATCTTCTCGTCACCGGCGCGGCGCTCGGTCTCGCTATCGGCGGAACGGTGCTTATAGCACAGTACGGCGGCGCGAAAAAATACGACGATCAAAAGAGCACAATAGGCACAATGACCACGCTCTACATTATTTTAAGCGCAATGCTTACGGTCATTATGGTTCTGCTGACGAAGCCGATACTGCGTCTGCTGAAAACACCGGATAACGCATTCGAGGAAGCAGTCAGGTATCTTACTATCTGTATGCTCGGCACGGTGTTTATGTTCCTGTATAACGCCATAAGTGCAATACTGCGCGGTATGGGAGACTCGAAGCGCCCGCTCTACTTCGTCGCAATCGCCGCCGCGGTGAATGTTGTCGGTGATATCGTCCTCGTAGGACCTCTTAAAATGGGCGCAGCGGGAGCGGCAATAGCAACTATCGGCTCGCAGGGGATAAGCGTTGTTCTCTCGCTGATATACCTGTTTCGCAGCGGCTTCTTTTCGGACTATGAAATAAAGGACTTCAAAATAGACCGACAGAAAGCTATGAGCATAATAAAAATAGGACTTCCGTCGTCGGTTCAGCAGATTATAGTCTCTTTCTCTTTCCTGACCCTTACCGCACTCGTCAACTCTCTGCCCAATGCGGCTGCGGCGTCCGCCTGTCAGGGCATCGTCGGCAAGATAAACTCGTTTGCGATATTGCCCGGCCTTGCGATGAGCAGCGCAATATCGTCAATGGCGGGTCAAAATGTCGGAGCGGGCGAGTTGAAGCGCGCCAAAAAGACTATGACAACGGGTCTTATGATAGCCCTGGGAATTTCGGCGCTCGTGTTTATTATAGTCGAAATATTCCCGCGTGAGCTTTTGACGCTTTTTACAAGCGAGACGGATGTTGTAGAAACCGGAATAACCTTTTTGAGACTTGCGGCGGCAGAATATATGATAGTCACCCCCGTATTCTGCATGAACGGCCTTGCAATAGGCGCGGGATACACAAACGTCGCTCTTCTCAATGCGATTTCCAGCTCGATAATTATAAGAGTCCCGCTCGCTTATCTGCTCGTTCGCGTGTTTGACCTCGGCTTTAACGGAATAGGAATCGCCATGGGCTTTGCGCCCATTGTCTCGCTCTTCATAGGAATCATATTCGTTCAGAGCGGCAAGTGGAAGAAAGCGAAGATAAGGCTTTAAACTTTATTAAGGATTCGGTAAGGCGAGGAAAGGCACGCCTTATGCAATACATATCCGTTTTATCGGACAATCATTTGATATGGAGGACAAAAGCATGAAGATTCTCGTTACGGGAGGTGCCGGCTTTATCGGCAGCAACTTTATCTATCATATGCTCCGCGAGCATCCCGATTATGATATAGTCTGCCTCGACCTTCTGACTTATGCCGGCAATCTTAAAACACTTGACGGGGCGATGAAAAACAGTCATTTCAAGTTCGTCAGGGGAGATATTGCCGACCGCCCGTTTGTTGACAGACTTTTCGAGGACGAAAAATTCGACATTGTCGTAAACTTTGCAGCCGAAAGCCATGTTGACCGCTCAATAGAAAATCCCGAGGTGTTCCTCAGGACAAACATTATGGGCACTGCAGCTCTTATGGACGCCGCGAGAAAAACAGGCGTAAAGCGCTATCATCAGGTTTCGACCGACGAGGTCTACGGAGACCTGCCGCTCGAGAGAACCGATCTCTTCTTTACCGAGGAGACACCCATACACACCTCAAGCCCGTATTCGGCGTCCAAAGCTTCGGCAGATCTTCTCGTCTTGGCATACTACAGAACCTACGGACTGCCCGTGACGATTTCGAGATGCTCCAATAACTACGGCCCGTATCACTTCCCCGAGAAGCTCATTCCGCTGATGATATCCAGAGCGTACAACAACGAAAGCCTGCCCGTTTACGGCGAGGGACTCAACGTCCGCGACTGGCTCTATGTCGAGGATCACTGCCGCGCTATCGACCTCATTATCCATAAAGGCAGGGTAGGCGAGGTCTACAATGTCGGCGGACACAACGAAAAGCGCAATATAGATGTTGTGAAAACCATACTTCGCATCATGGGTAAGCCCGAAACGCTCATTACCCATGTCAAGGACAGAGCGGGTCACGACCTGCGCTATGCCATCGATCCCACGAAGATTCACAATGAGCTCGGCTGGAGTCCGGAAACCACGTTTGACGAGGGCATAAAGAAAACAGTGGACTGGTACATGGACAATAAACAATGGTGGGAGGATATAATTAACGGAGAATACCGAAATTATTACGAGAAAATGTACTCGAACAGATAAATCTTTCGGCTATTTCCTGCTTGGCTGTCCTTTGATATATTTTTGAACTCAAGTACAAAAAAGTGTTTACAACGCGATTTTTTCGTGCTATAATACAGAAAAAGGTGTTATGCCTTTGGTTAGGAGCTTTCAATGTCGGATAAAAAAGATAAGAAAGAAAAAGAGCTGAAAGAAAGAGAACACAAAGAAAAAGATCAGAAGAACCCTGCGGAGGCCGAGCCCTCCAGACGTTCGAGAAAAAAACAGAACACACACAAAGCTATTCTGCATCAGGCGAAGGTGCTCTTTGAAAAAGAGGGCATAGGCAATGTCACCATCGAGCAGATAAGCGAGAGTGCCGATGTTTCGCGTTCCACGTTCTTTTCGCACTTTGCTTCCGTTGACGACCTTTTAAAAGAGATCTCAAACGAGGAGATAAACGATGTCTTTGATGCAGCCGAAAAGGGCGACGGCAAGCTCACCGTCAGCGCGCTTTTGAAGCAGCTCAACGACGACACCTATCCTTATCCCTATCTTTCCTGCGAAGTGCTCATGCGAGGCATTCTCTCTAAGGGCGAGTCGAATTTTGCGCAGGTCGATCGTTTCCTCCGCAAGGAGATAGTGACCGACAAGAGCTATGCGAACACTCTCGAGGAGTTTTCGTCAAAAGAGCTTTCGGCGCTCATCCTCGGAGCTTTCTTCGGACTCATTTTTCAGAAGATGATAAACGACGAGAGCTTCACCAACCCCGACGAAACAAGCGTAACTATCCAGAAATTTATAAAATATCTTCAAAACCAGGAGGAATTATCATGAGCAACGGATATGGAATCAGCAACTGGGAAGACGCAAAGACCATTTACAGCGAGCTTCACGAGCTCACATCTAAGCCGATCTATTGCGTTACCGAAGACGCACTCAAGGATGTTCTCGATTATTTCGAGACAAAGTGCGCAAAGTCGAAGGCAATCACCACCGAGGCGAAGCAGTACATCCCCGGCGGCGTTCAGCACAACCTCGCCTTCAACTATCCCTTCCCGATCTGCGTAACAAAGGCTGAGGGCGCGTTCCTCTATGACCTTGACGGCAACAAGTACTACGATTTCCTGCAGGCAGGCGGTCCGACAATTCTCGGCAGCAACTATGCTCCCGTAAGAGAGAAGGTCATCGCGCTTCTTAACGAGTGCGGCCCCGTAACCGGCCTGTTCCATGAGGGTGAGCTTCTGCTCGCCAAGGAAATCAATAAGCATATGCCCAATGTTGAGATGTTCCGTATGCTCGGTTCGGGCACAGAGTCCGTTATGGCTGCTATCCGTGTCGCACGCTGCGCCACAAAGGCAAAGCGCATCATCAAGGTCGGCGGCGCATATCACGGCTGGTCCGATCAGATGGTTTACGGTCTGAAGATTCCGGGCTCCAGATTCTTCCTTGAGTCCCACGGGATCCCGCACAGCTGCTACGGCACTACCGACGAAGTCAGACCCAACGACCTCAATATGCTCGAGAAGATGCTCAAGCTCAATAAAATGCGCGGCGGCACAGCTGCTGTTATCGTTGAGCCTGTCGGCCCCGAGAGCGGCACAAGACCGGTTGACTTCAACTACAACAAGGAAGTCAGAAAGCTCTGCGACAAGTACGGCTGCCTGTTCATCTTCGATGAGGTTGTTACCGGCTTCCGCGTAGGCCTCGGCGGTGCTCAGGGCTACTTCGATGTCGTGCCCGATCTGACCATTTTCGGCAAGATCGTTGCTGGTGGTTATCCGTCAGCGGGCGGCGTCGGCGGTAAGAAGGAGTTCGTCAGCGGCATGGCCGCAGGTGTCGGCACCATGATGAAGCGCGCTTATGTCGGCGGTACTCTCGCAGCTAACCCGCTTTCGTCCTATGCAGGCTACTGCGCTATCCAGGAGATTGCAAGAACCAACGCTTGCGAGGTCGCAGGCAGAGCGGGCGACAGACTTGCCGCAGGCCTTAAGGACCTTATCAACAAGTACGGTCTTCCCTATGTTGTCTACAATCAGGGCTCCATCGTCCACCTCGAGTGCACCGGTGCAATGAGCTACGACTTCAGCTCGATGAACATACTCAAGTCCGCTATTCCCATGCTCAAGACCAAGCCCGAGATGCTTCGCAGAAAGTCCGCGATGGAGGAGATGGGCGCCGCTTACATGGCAAACGGTATTGTTACCCTTGCCGGCAGCCGTCTCTATACCTCGATGGCAGATACCGACGAGATTATCGACGGTGCTCTTGAGAGATTCGAGGATGTCTTCAAGAACGTTAAGGCTTGCCCCGCAGATCGCGTTTTTGCGAAGAAATAATAAAAGTTCGGCAATCGAGATGCTCTCCTTCGGGAGGGCATCTTTTTAGCTATATAGACTCCGACTTTTAAAAAAGTAATTGAATAACTCTCGTAAATGTGCTAATATTAGTAAGATAAACATTTGTTCATAGTGAAAAAGAGGCGTTTTTTTATGCACGAGGATCACAGAAAAAGAGTAAAGGAGCGTTTTCTCAAGGACGGGATAGAAAATATGCCCGACCACGAGGTGCTCGAGCTGCTCCTGTTCTTCTCAATACCGCGCAAAGACACCAACGCTTTGGCTCATGAGCTTATCGACCATTTCGGTTCGCTCAACTGCGTGCTCGAGGCCTCAGCCGAGGATTTGATGCAGGTCAACGGAATAGGCGAGACCTCCGCAACGCTTATAACGCTCACTTTTCAGCTGACAAAGAAATATCTGAAGAATGCCTCCGACAAGAAGCTGAAGAAATATGACGGCCCCGACTCGGTCAAGGAGCTTCTTATGTCAAAATATCTCGGCGCCCGCGAGGAGATGGTTTTTATGCTGTCTCTTGATTTTGACGACAACATTCTTGCTGTTAACAAGATAGCTCACGGCACGTTTTCGGCCGCGAATATAGACAAACGCTTTGTGCTTGAAACGGCTTTTCGCAACAAGGCGCGTTCCGTGGTGCTTATTCACAATCATGTAAACGGAATACCCGTGCCCTCGCGCGACGATTTGAACACCACAAAGGCGGTCGGCGATTTCTTTCAAGGTGTAAACGTCCACCTGCTTGACCACCTTATATATACTGATGAGGATATCTTTTCAATGGCGCAGATAAAGAAATTTGCACCGCTGTTTATATAAAGGACAATCGTATGGATAAATTCATTTTACATTCTCAATATAAACCAACGGGAGATCAGCCGCAGGCGATAGCCGAGCTGACCGACGGAGTCAACAGGGGCTTCGCCGAACAGACCCTGCTCGGCGTAACGGGATCCGGCAAAACCTTTACAATGGCGAATGTAATCGCCAATCTCAACCGTCCGACTCTTGTTCTCGCCCACAACAAGACTCTCGCGGCGCAGCTCTGTTCCGAGTTCAGAGAGTTTTTCCCGGAAAACGCAGTAGAATATTTCGTTTCGTACTATGACTACTATCAGCCGGAAGCCTATATTCCGTCCACGGATACCTATATCGAAAAGGATTCCGCTATAAATGATGAGATAGACAAGCTCCGCCACTCCGCTACTTCGGCGCTGTCCGAGCGGCGAGATGTCATAATTGTCGCAAGCGTCTCGTGTATATACAGCCTCGGCGATCCTATCGACTACCGCAGCATGGTTATTTCCTTAAGACCCGGCATGGAAAAGAGCCGCGACGAGGTTATAAACAAGCTCGTTGAAATCCAGTATGAGCGCAATGACATAAACTTCATCAGAAACAAGTTCAGAGTTCGCGGCGACGTGGTTGAGATATTCCCGGCGCAGTCGAGCGAAAACGCGATAAGAGTTGAGTTTTTCGGCGATGAGGTTGACCGCATATCCGAGATAAACGCCCTGACAGGCGAGGTCAAGGGCGTGCTGTCCCATGTTGCGATATATCCCGCGTCGCACTATGTTGTCTCGCAGGAAAAGATGGAGCGCTCCATAAAAGAGATATATGAGGAGATGACCGAGCGCGTTGCGCAGTTTGAGAGTCAGGGAAAGCTGCTCGAGGCTCAGCGCATAAAGCAGCGCACGGAATATGATATCGAGATGCTGCGCGAGACGGGCTTTTGCAAGGGAATAGAAAACTATTCAAGAGTCATGTCGGGGCGTGAACCGGGCTCGCCGCCCTTTACGCTGCTCGATTACTTCCCGAAGGATTTTCTGCTGTTTGTCGACGAATCCCATGTGACGCTGCCGCAGGTACGCGGAATGTACGGCGGCGACCGCTCGAGAAAGGAGTCGCTTGTCGAATTCGGCTTTCGTCTGCCGTCCGCATATGACAACAGACCGTTGACTTTTGACGAGTTCTACGAGAGATTGGGGCAGAAGATATTTGTCAGCGCAACGCCGGGCGAATTTGAGCGCGAGACGAGCGCGCGAGTTGCCGAGCAGTTAATCCGTCCCACGGGACTTGTCGACCCGTCAATCTCCGTCAGACCCACCGAGGGGCAGATAGACGACATAATATCAGAAATAAATATCCGAGTGGAGCGCAAAGAGCGTGTACTGCTCACAACTCTGACTAAAAAGATGGCCGAGGATTTGACGGATTATCTTGAAGATCTCGGCATAAAAGTCCGCTATATGCACCACGATGTTGACACGATAGAGCGCATGGAGATTATACGCGACCTGCGTCTCGGAGAATTTGATGTGCTCGTCGGCATAAACCTGCTTCGTGAGGGTCTTGATATCCCCGAGGTCTCGCTCGTCATAATCCTCGACGCCGACAAGGAGGGCTTCCTGCGCTCCGAAACATCGCTTATACAGACGATAGGGCGCGCGGCGAGAAACGCAAACGGCGAGGTTATCATGTATGCCGATTCCGTCACTCCGTCTATGGAGCGCGCAATAGTCGAGACCGAGCGCAGACGTCAAAAACAGATGGCGTATAATGAGGAGCACGGAATCGTGCCCAAGACCATAATCAAGGGCGTGCGCGACGTTATAGAGATAACCAGCAAGAAGGACAAGGGCGAAAAGCCGATAAAGAAGATGAGCCGCAAGGAGCGCGAAGAGATGATAGTCCGCCTTACAGCAGAGATGAAGGCGGCGGCGAAAATTCTCGAATTCGAGCACGCGGCATATCTGCGCGATAAGATAAACAAACTAAGAGAAGGAAAGTAATCGGAGGCGATTCTTTTGCCGCAAAAAAATATAATTGTAAAAGGTGCGCGAGAGCACAACTTAAAAAATGTCGATGTCGAAATCCCGCGCGACAAGCTCGTGGTATTTACCGGCCTTTCCGGCTCCGGTAAATCATCCTTGGCATTTGACACGATATATGCCGAGGGGCAGAGGAGATATGTCGAATCCCTCTCGTCATACGCAAGACAGTTCCTCGGTCAGATGGAAAAGCCTCAGGTAGACTATATCGAGGGGCTTTCTCCCGCCATATCCATAGACCAGAAGACAACCTCAAAGAACCCGCGCTCGACCGTCGGAACGGTCACGGAGATATATGACTATCTGCGTCTGCTCTATGCCCGCATAGGTATACCTCATTGCCCGGTCTGCGGCAGAGAGATATCGAGGCAGACCGTTGACGACATCGTTGACAGCGTCTTAGAGCTGCCCGAGGGCACAAAAATACAGATAATGGCTCCGATAGCTCGCGGCAAAAAAGGTCAGTTTGTAAAAGAGCTTGAGAACGCAAAAAAAGACGGCTATGTCCGCGTGCGCATTGACGGAATAATATATTACCTCGAGGAAAAAATCGACCTCGACAAGAATAAAAAACACAATATCGAAATCGTGGTTGACAGACTGATTGTAAAAGACAGTATAAGAAGCCGACTTGCCGATTCTATCGAAACGGCTACAAATCTTTCGGACGGCATTCTGCTTGTTGATGTGGCAGACGGCGAGGAGAAGCTCTATTCTCTCGACTATGCCTGCCCGGAGCACGGGGTCAGTATAGAAGAGCTCGAGCCGCGTATGTTCTCCTTCAATAACCCCTTCGGAGCCTGCCCGACCTGCTCCGGACTCAGCGTATTTATGAAGCCCGATCCCGATCTTATTGTGCCGGACAAGAATTTGTCTCTCAGACAGGGCGCGATAAAAGCAAGCGGCTGGAGCAATGCGGACGGCGGCACGATAGCGCAGATGTATATGGAGGGCATTGCACAAAAATACGGCTTCACACTCGACACTCCGTTCAAGGATATCCCCGCGGACGGCGTTGACGCCGTTATGTACGGCACAAAGGGCGAAAAGCTGAAGCTTACCCGCAGAAACGAATACGGAACCGGCTCATATATGACGGCATTTGAAGGCATCTGCAACAATATTGAGCGCAGATATAAAGAGACGGCGAGCGATTGGATGCGCGCCGAGCTCGAGCAGTGTATGTCCACTGTAAAATGTCCCGATTGCCACGGCGCAAGACTCCGAAAAGAATCGCTGTGCGTCACTGTCGGCGGAATAAACATTGACGAATTTGCAAGAAAATCCATTGTCAAAGCGATAGAATTTCTTGATTCTCTCACTCTTACCGAGCGCGAGCAGATGATAGCAAAGCTTATTGTCAAGGAGATAAGGGACAGACTGACCTTCCTGCGCAGCGTCGGTCTCGGCTATCTCACCCTTGCCCGCTCATCGGCGAGCCTCTCGGGCGGAGAAAGCCAGAGAATCCGCCTTGCCACGCAGATAGGCTCGTCCTTAGTCGGGGTTTTATATATTCTCGACGAACCGAGCATAGGACTGCACCAGCGCGACAACGAGAAGCTTCTGAATACGCTTCGTGAGCTCCGAGATATAGGCAACACGCTAATAGTCGTTGAGCACGACGAGGACACAATGCGCGCGGCGGATTATATCGTCGATGTCGGCCCGGGAGCGGGTATACACGGCGGAAAGATAGTCTGCACGGGTACGGCCGAGGATATAATGAACTGCAAGGAGTCGATAACCGGGCAGTATCTTAGCGGCCGCAAGAAAATTCCCGTTCCCGCAAAGCGCAGAAAGGGCAACGGCAAAAGTCTCAAGATAATCGGCGCACGCGAGAACAATCTGAAAAATATTGATGCCGAAATACCACTCGGCGAGTTTGTTTGCATAACCGGTGTTTCGGGCTCCGGCAAGTCGTCGCTCATCAACGAAATACTGTATAAGAAGCTTGCAACGGAGCTTAACGGCGCAAAAAAGGTCGCGGGAGCGCACACATCTATTCTCGGAATAGACAATCTTGACAAGGTTATAGCTATCGACCAGTCTCCTATAGGGCGCACTCCGCGCTCAAACCCCGCGACATATACGGGCGTTTTCACCGATATCCGCGATCTTTTTGCCTCAACCGCCGACGCAAAGGCGAGGGGATATAAGGCAAACAGATTTTCTTTCAACGTCAAGGGCGGGCGCTGCGAAGCCTGCCAAGGCGACGGAATAGTAAAAATCGAGATGCACTTCCTTGCCGATATCTATGTGCCCTGTGACGTCTGCAAGGGCGCAAGATATAACCGTGAAACGCTCGAAGTGAAATATAAAGGGAAAAACATTTATGATGTACTCGAGATGACCGTGGAAGAGGGACTCGAATTTTTCTCGAGCATACCGAAGATAAAGCGCAAGCTTCAGACGCTCTATGACGTCGGGCTCGGATATATCAAGATAGGTCAGCCCGCGACAACGCTCTCGGGCGGTGAGGCTCAGCGCGTCAAGCTTTCTACCGAGCTCTCGCGCCGTTCGACAGGCAAAACCGTCTATATCCTCGACGAGCCTACCACGGGGCTTCACACGGCCGACGTGCACAAGCTCATTGAAGTACTGCACAGACTCGTTGACAACGGAAATTCCGTCATAGTCATCGAGCATAATTTAGATGTTATAAAGACCGCGGACTGGATACTTGATCTCGGCCCCGAGGGCGGAGACGGGGGCGGCGAAATAATCGCACAGGGTACGCCCGAGCAGGTCGCGGCAACCGAAAGCTCATTTACCGGACAGTATCTCAAAAAACTTCTTACCGATACGGAGGAATAACGTATGATCACTTCAAGAACAGTCAGTTCTCTCGAAAAGATTTTTCATGATTCCGAACCCACCTGCGCTTCGCTCTCGGAGATGTCGATGCTCGGTAACGAACGCGCATCGTTCCAGCTCGCGTATTTTTCCGATGAGGACACGCATTGCGGGATATCCGTATCCGGTTGGAACCCCGAAAACATGAAGATTTACAAAGTCGTCGAGATAAATTCCGATATGCCGGCGTATGAGGATTCGGATTTCTATTTTCTCCGCAAAGCTCCGGGACTTTATCCCGATATGCTCGAGCCCGTTGAGGACGGCATTTTTCTCGTGGAAAAAGGTCATTATGGGAGCATATGGATAGAGCTTGACGCATCGGGCGAGTCTGCCGGCAAACACGATTTATTTGTTACAGTTTCAAAAGGCAAGGAGACGGTTACGAATGTTATAACCGTTGACGTTATACCTGCAAAGCTTCCCGCGCAGGAGCTGATGTGTACAATGTGGTTCCATTGCGACTGCCTTGCAACTTATTATAAAGTAGATGTTTTCAGTGAGGAGCACTGGAGAATAATCGAGAACTATGTGAAAAATGCCGCAGCTCACGGCATCAATTTCATTCTCACTCCGCTCTTTACCCCTCCGCTCGACACCGAGGTCGGCGGGGAGCGCCCGACGGTTCAGCTCGTCGATGTTAAAAAGACAAAGGACGGCTACGAATTCGGTTTTGACAGGCTTGACAGATGGATAGATATGTGCAAACGCTGCGGCATAAAATATTTTGAGATGTCGCACCTGTTCACCCAATGGGGAGCCGAGCACGCGCCGAAGATAATCGCCGAAGTCGACGGCGAAGAAAAGCGCATCTTCGGCTGGGAGACCGATGCGGACAGCGCCGAATACTGCGATTTCCTGCGCCGCTTCGCCGCAGCTCTTACTGCGTTTATCGACAAAAAGGGGATAAGAAACTTCTGCCGCTTCCATGTTTCCGACGAGCCGTCGCTCGAGCAGTATGAGACATATAAAAAGCGAGCCGATATTATAGCGGAAATATTCCCCGGCTTTAAAGTCATTGACGCTCTTTCTGATATAGAGTTCTTTGACAAGGGTGCGGTAAAATATCCCATTCCGTCCGAGGATCACGTTGAGGATTTCGTCGGTAAGGTAGATGAAATTTGGACGTATTACTGCTGCGGTCAACACAACAAGGATGTTCCGAACAGATTTTTTGCCATGCCGTCTGCACGCAACCGTATTCTCGGAGCGCTGCTTTATAAATACAACGCCGTCGGCTTCCTACAGTGGGGGTATAACTTCTGGTACTCGCAGTTTTCGAAGCATGAGATAGACCCGTTTACGGTGACCGACGCGGGAAAGGCGTTTCCGTCCGGCGACGCGTTTGTGGTTTATCCCGGAGAAAACGGTCAGCCGCTCAATTCTTTAAGGCTCAAAGTGTTCTATGACGGACTTCAGGACTTTGCCGCCATGCGCCTGCTTGAAAGCCTTGTCGGACGCGAAAAGGCACTTGAGATAATCGTTCGGGATGATGAATTTTCGTTCCTTAAATATCCGCACGGGAGCAGCTATCTCATAGCTCTCAGGGAGCGCGTAAACCAAGCTATCAAGGAGAATATATAAACAAAAATTCACCGCGACTCGTCAATATCGAATCGCGGTGATATTTTATCTTTTCCAAGCTTTTGCGAGCTTAAAAAGATAAAATGAATTGAAAAATACGGTTTTTAATGATAATATATATGTGGGACGCAGAGAGCGCAAAATATGCGCGAGAAATAAACCGCAATATACTCTCAAGAGCTTTACATATAATATGAACACGAAAGGGGCACGACGCAATGCTGAAATTTAACTCCGAGCACAAATTTAAAATAATGCAGATAGCGGATACACAGGAAACACCGGATGTGTCGCCGGATACGCTGAGTCTCATCAACAGTGCGCTTGACCGCGAAAAGCCCGACCTCGTTATATTCACGGGAGATCAGATAAAGGGATACTCGAGGAAATTCAGAAAAGACCCCGTCATAATCGAAAAGACCATAGATATCCTGATTGAGCCTGTAGCAAAGAGAAACATCCCGTTTATGGTGACCTACGGCAATCACGACGCGGAAAGCGGCGTTGACAATCGCGGGCAGTATGAGTTTTACAAGAAGTATAAAAACTTTCTAAGCGGAAATCTCAGAAGCAGCAGCGATGTCGGAACCGCCGATATACAGATATATTCGAGTGTCGGAGACAAACCGGTGTTCGGGCTATATCTGATCGACTCGCACGGCAAGGCTAAAGAGGGCGGGGGATATGCTCCCGTTGAGAAAAAGCAGATAGAATGGTATGTTTCGCGCCGCGAACAGCTGAAGGCCGAAAACGGCGACTATCTGCCCTCGCTTGTATTTCAGCACATCCCCGTGCCGGAATTTTTCGATGTTATAAAGGAAGTTCCGAGGGGCACCAAGGGTGCTGTTCAGGCTTACGGCGTGCATAAAAACGAGTACTTTGTGCTCAGCGACGAGACTGTTGCCGACGGCGGTTTCATGCTCGAATCGCCCGCATCTCCGGATGTAAACACGGGCGAATTTGAGGCGATGAGCGAAAAGGGCGACGTACTCGGAATATATGTCGGTCACGACCACAACAACAGCTTTGTCGTGAACTTCAAGGGCGTTGACCTCGGATATACCCAGGGCGCGGGATTCAACGTATACGGTCCCGGAGAAAACAGGGGAGTCCGAATTTTTGAGCTTGACGAGACCGCTCCGCGAGAATACAAGACCTATACCGCTACTTTCAAAGAGCTCTGCGGAACAAAAATAAAAACTCCTGTCAAGGAGTTCATTTACAGGCACTCGCCGACAAGCGTTCGCGCTGTCAAACCGATACTTGTAAAGGCGGGCATCGGTTTTGCGGTATTAGCCGCAGGCTATGCAGCGTATAAGTTCTTCACAAGCTTCAACCTCTGAATATAAAAGTTCGGCACCGTGTAAAAAACGCGGTGCCGCTTTCTTATTTTATAAACGAGAACATATGAATTATATTCATATCCTCCTGCATATCAAGCCCGTGGCTTCCCGCGCCGCCGTCTATCTCGTGGCAGCCGTGATCGGGGCAGAAGCCGAGCAGAATCCTGTGCCCGCTCCACTTCTCTTTGATCGCGTCATATATCTGCGAAAATACGGATATATTGGCTTTTAGCGCCTCTATAGACTGTTTACCTTCCGGTGCATTACGGTGCATTGTGCCGTCATAGTCGCCGTTATAGAGCGTTATAAAGTCGTGCTCATCCGAAGCTATCAGCTCCAGTGCCTTTTCATTGCATTCCTCGACGGACGGATATATGTAATAGTCAATATCACGCTCGAGGAAGATTTTTGAAATGCTGTCTCCCTCGGTCGAGACTATCGCGCAGCGTTTGCCCGCAGCGGCGAGCGCGTCAAATACCGTTTTGATTTTCAGAACCGGCTTTTCATATCTCATTATGCCGTGAATCTCCGGCATAACACCCGAATACATCGACGCAAAGCAGACAGGTGTCACGCTCGGCATTACGGAGAGTATCGGAAGTTGTATTTGAGTTCTCGATATTGCATCCTTGAAAAGCTCGGTGTATTTTTGAAACAGCCACAGAGCGACAGCGTCCGGGTTATATATAAATACCCTGTCGGCGCCGCCCTCGCCGAACTCGGCAAAAAGTCTGTCGAGCACAATATCGCAGGGACTTTCCGCGCCCTCCGGGGCGTCAACGCCCAAAGCGCTCGTGAATGTGGCGGCCAAATGCGTCAGTCTTATTGAATCGTACAGTTCACTCATCGGTTCCGTTCTCCTCTATAAGTTTGTTTATATCCGTTATCTCGGGCATGGAGAGCAGTGCTCCATTTTTGCAGGTCACAAGGGACGCGGCGGCATTTGCAAAAACGAGCATTTTTTTAAGCTCCGAGCTGTCTGCGGCACCGTCGCGGTTATTCAAAAACCAATCTATGCAGCAGGCGCAGAACGTATCGCCCGCGCCGGTCGTGTCTACGGTTTTGACATTGAGAAAGGTCGGCGCTTCTGCGTATGCGTCTTTGTAATACGCGCGGCTTCCGTTGCGTCCGGCAGTCACTGTCAAAAGCGACACGTTCGGATAGCGCTTTCCGAATATTTCAACCGCTTTATTCGCGTCATCGCAGCCTGTTAAAAAACGAAGCTCGTCTATCTCGATTTTTACCGTATCGCTCACCGAGCAGCCGTAACTCATCTTGTCTCTTGCCCTGTCCATGCTGTCCCAGAGCGGGGGACGGAGATTTGGGTCAAAAGACAGCAGCGCTCCGGCAGCCTTGGCAGTCTCAACAGCTTTAACCGTGGCCTTTTCAACGCCCTCGTGAGTCATCGAAAGCGTTCCGAAATGCAGAACACGGCTATGTTTTATTATATCCGTGTCAACCTCGGCTTCGCGCAGCATCATATCCGCTCCCGGAGCGCGGTAAAAGGAGAAGCTTCTGTCTCCGTGCTCATCCGTTTCGACGAAAGCAAGCGTTGTGCGCACATCCTTGTCGAGCACAAGCCCGTCTATATCAGTGCCGGTACTCTCGACGATATTTTTCAGTCTTTGCCCGAAAATATCGTCTCCGACCTTGCCGATAAAAGCGGTGCGTCTGCCGAGCTTATTTAGCATCGCCAGCACATTGCAGGGCGCGCCGCCGGGGTTCGCTTCGAATATCGGCGAGCCGATATCGGACAGACCGGACTGCGCCATATCTATAAGCAGTTCGCCTATTGCGGTAACATCAAACATTTTTCGCGGTCTTCCTTTCCGATTTGCGTTTCTTTAAGGCATTTCTGACGGAGCTTATTGCCGTTCCGAGCAGCGGCGCCGCAACGAGCGTTATGATTAAAGCCGCGAGCTGCACTATAGCTCTGGTCGTGGCGTTTTCTCCGGGTTCGAAATATTTCAGAAGTATATACTGTAAGCGCTGATGGAGTAAATAGAGCTCGAGACTGTACTTACCTAAAAAACCAAACGGAATGACTATGGCTTTCTCAACCTTAGGATATTTTTTGCCGAGTGCCGAAAGTCCGAGAGAAACGAGCAGGCAGAAGGACGGCATCATGAGCAGTGCGGGATAACAGTTTAGACCGTTTTGAATATACGCGGGTTCTTTAACGCAGCCATTCAGATAATAGGCTGAAAATGTTCCGACCGAAAATGCCGCAATATTGAGTATAAGCGAAGTCTTTGTAACCTTTTTGTCCTCCGCGACAAGCCTTCCCGTGTGTATGCCCAGAAAGAAAACCGAAAGCCTGACTGCCGTTCCCCAGAGATAAATAAGATTACCATAATACATTATTATGCACAGCGGGACGGAGAGCGACATCCATACGGCGGTATATATTATCTGCCCTTTGCCGCCGAGCTTTTTATAGAAAAACAGAAAGAGGGGAGTTATAAGATAAAACGCCAGTTGTGTGGGAATATACCAGTCAAAGCGCGTATGCCGAGTCCAATAGCCTATGCCGGATATGTAATAGAAAAAGTCAAGCGCGCTCGCTTTATCGAGCCGCAGGAAGCAATACGAAACACAGGCGACTATAATATAAGCCGGTAGAATACGCGCAAGACGCGCCTTATAAAATCCGAGCACATTCGGGCGCTTCATCAGCGAAAAATATACGCCGAGCCCGGAGAGGAACAGGAAAATATCGACTCCGTAAAAGCCTATTCTGTGAATGAACCAGCCGACTTCGGTAACGGATTTTATAGGAATATGAAAATACATTACCCACAGAATAGCAAAGCCCATAAGAACTCCGCGATATTTGCTCAGTGCTTTATAGGTCAATCTGTCCACCGCCTTGCATTTTTCATAATTGTAACATAGCGCTTCGATTATTTCAATATAAATTGCATTAGTTTTACTTTTTCTCTTTTATTTTTTTGTTTAATGTGATAAAATTTTGTTGTTTAAAAATTAGAAAAGAAGGTGCTGTATGAATATTGAAAGAATAAAGAACTCGATACTCTGCGCCAACACGTCGCTCGGTATAGAGCTCGGCTCAACGAGAATTAAGGGAATCCTCGTCGACGAAAACAACGAGGTTATCGCGTCCGGCGGCTATTCGTGGGAGAATAAGCTCGAAAACGGCATTTGGACATATCATCTCAACGATGTTTGGACGGGTATGCGCGAATGCTACAGAACCCTTGCCGAGGATGTAAGAAACAAATACGATATTGAGCTGACTACTGTCGGCGCCATGGGCATTTCCGGCATGATGCACGGATATCTTGTATTTGACAGAGAGGGCAGGCAGCTCGCCGACTTCAGAACTTGGCGAAACACCGTTACCGAGCGTTCGGCAGCCGAGCTCTCGGAGCTTTTCGGCTTCAATATTCCTCAGCGCTGGAGCATAGCGCATCTCGACCGCGCCATACTTAACAATGAGGAGCACATAGCAAAAATCGACTTTATGACAACGCTTTCCGGCTATGTACATCGCACTCTGACCGGTGAAAAGGTCATAGGTATAGGCGAGGCATCGGGTATGTTCCCGATAGATAGTGAGACGCTCGACTTTGACGAAGCCATGACCGAGAAATTTGATTCGAGGATTGCCGATAAAAAGCTGCCGTGGAAGCTCCGCGATATCATGCCTCGGGTGTGCTGCGCCGGAGACTTCGCGGGTAAGCTGACGGAGGAGGGCGCAAAGCTTCTCGATCCTACCGGAAGGCTCAAACCCGGCATTCCGTTCTGTCCGCCCGAGGGCGATGCGGGTACGGGCATGGTGGCGACGAACAGTGTTGCTCAGAGAACCGGAAATGTGTCCGCAGGCACTTCGATTTTTGCCATGGTCGTCCTCGAAAAGCCGCTCTCGAAAGTATATCCCGAGATAGACATGGTGACAACGCCCGACGGAAGTCCCGTTGCCATGGTGCACTGCAACAACTGCACCACCGACCTTGATTCATGGATAGGTCTTCTCAAAGAGACTGTTGAGCTGATGAGCGGAAGCGTCAATGTGCCGAAGCTCTATGATACGTTCTATAACAGCGCTCTTGAGGGCGCGGCGGACTGCGGCGGACTGCTCTCCTACAACTATTATTCCGGCGAGCACACTACCGGATTTGAAGCCGGCAGACCGCTTTTTACAAAGCTCCCGGACAGCAAAATGAACCTTGCGAACTTCGCCCGTGCGATACTTTTTTCCTCCATGGCGACACTCAAGTTCGGCATGAATATACTGACGGAAAAAGAATTTGTCCGCGTTGACAGACTTCTCGGCCACGGAGGGCTGTTCAAGACACCCGTTGTGGGTCAGAGGCTTATGGCTGCTGTGCTCGAGACGCCCATAGCCGTCATGTCAACGGCCGGAGAGGGCGGCGCATGGGGCATAGCCTTACTTGCGTCTTATATGAAGAACCGAGCTGACGGTGAAGCGCTTGACAGCTTCCTTGATTCAAACGTTTTCGGCGACATACTCGGAGACAGCGTGTCTCCCGACCCGGACGACGCCGAGGGCTTCGGGAAATATATGGAGCGCTACAAGGCGGGTCTTGCGATAGAACGCGCTGCGGTTGACAATCTTAAATAAACATACTTTTTGTGCCCTGTGCTTTTAAAGCGCGGGGCATTTTTATTTTTCTCACCCTTTGATTTGACAAAAAAGACCTTTGGCGCGGCTTATAATTGAGTCATATCGATTAGGGAGGCTCGGGATGAACAACGTAATATATGTCGATATACTGCTGATGATAAATCTGCTCGTCAACTTTTTGATGCTCTCAGCCGCGGGACTGTTGGTGAAAGCCCCGACGCGAAGCTGGCGTATGCTCATTTCCGCGTGCGTCGGCGCTGCCTACTCGCTTATAATATTTCTACCCGATATGAATCCGTTTTTCTCGATAGCTCTGCGCGTCGGCTGCTTTTCTGCAATGCTGTTTATCGCGTTTCCGATACGCTCACCGCAGGAGCTTTTGAGAGCGGGCGGCGGATTTCTTATGGCAAACTTTGCTTTTGCGGGAATAACGCTCGCCGTATGGCTGGCCTTCAAGCCCGACGGACTTACATATAAAAACGGAGCTGTCTATTTTGATATAAGCGCCGTAACGCTCCTGCTGACATCTGCCGCCTGCTACGCGGTTATCCGTCTCATTTCATATTTTCTGCGCCGAAATGCGCCTGACAGCCATACGGCAACGGTCAAAATAAGCATCTGCGATAAAACAGCCGAGTGCGCCGCGCTCATAGATACCGGCAGCTCGCTGAAAGAGCCGTTTTCCTCGTATCCTGCGATAGTTTTTGAATATAAAGCCGTCGAGGCGGTCTTGCCGGGTGAAATAAAAGAGCTTGTTCGCAATAATTTTAAAGAAGAAGATACAAATGCCTGCTGCGGAGTCAGGTTTATAAGCTTCCGTTCGATAGGCGGGAGCGGGCTGCTTCCGGCGATAAAAGCAGACTGTATAGCCGTGAAAACTTCCAAGGACACTTTTGTATGTAATGAAACATATGCCGCAATATACGTCGGCTCACTGTCTGCGGGCGAATATTCGGCACTTATCGGGAACAATTTTTTTGACAGAGCGAAAAGGGGAGAGTGCGAAAATGAAAAAGCTGAAAGTCATATTAAGAAAATTCATAATCCGATTTTTCAACCGCAAAGACCGAGGCGAGATACACTACATAAACGGCTATGATATACTGCCGGCTCCGCTGAAAAAAGATGAGGAGAGAGAAATCTTCGAACGAATTGAGGCGGGAGACGAATCGGCACGCGAGCCGCTGATAGTCCACAATCTGAGACTTGTTGTCTACATAGCGCGAAAATTCGAAAGCTCCGGGGTCGGGATAGAGGATCTGATATCCATAGGCACAATAGGACTTATAAAGGCGGTCAACACATTCAGGCCGTCAAAGAATATAAAGCTCGCTACATATGCCTCTCGCTGTATTGAAAACGAGATTCTTATGTTTTTGCGGAAAACCAACAACATCAGAAACGAAATTTCGCTCGACGAGCCTCTTAATGTGGACTGGGACGGAAACGAACTGCTGCTGTCGGATATTCTCGGCAGCGAGCCCGATACCGTGAACCGCGGAATAGAGGCGGAGGATGAAAAAAGTCTGCTTCTGCGCACCGTGGACACTCTCGCCGACCGCGACAAGCTTATAATGCGAATGCGGTTCGGGCTCGGCGGCGGCAAGGAATATACCCAAAAGGAAGTCGCGGATATGCTCGGCATATCGCAGAGCTATATCTCAAGGCTTGAAAAAAGGATTATAGAGCGCCTGAAAAGAGAGATGAATGTCGTGTGATTCTACGCACCCTCGGCGGCATATAATGCCGTTGGGGGTGATTTTTTTGAACTGCTGCGTAACGGATTTGAGAAACAAGCAGGTCATAAATCAAAAGGACGGCGATATACTCGGTCCCGTGTCGGATGTCGAGGTCGATACCTGCTCGGGCAGAGTTGTGGCAATAATCGTGTTCGGCAGGCCGAAATGCTTGGGACTGCTCGGGCGGGGAGAGGATATTCGCATATGCTGGGAAGACATAAAAGTAATAGGAGAAGACACCGTATTGGTGTGTCTGAAACGGCAGGAATGCTGCACGCCGCCGAAAAAGAGCGGGTGCTTCAGAGATATATTTAATTCTTTTTAAAATAACGTAAAACAGCTTGACAAATGCCGCTTTTTATTGTATTATATTCGTTGCACTTTATCAGGTAAAAGCTTTAAAGCACAAAACAACAGGAAGCGGGAAATTTTAGGATGGAAAACGCCACAGTCTGGATAACTATCGCGGTATATGTTGCGGTTATGATGATAATCGGAATTGTATCGGGACGCAAATCGAAGAGCATAGCCGACTTGACCGTCGGCGGAAGAAACGCCGGAGCTTGGCTTTCGGCGCTTTCTTACGGCACCGCATACTTTTCGGCAGTCATGTTTGTCGGCTACGCCGGCGGTACGGGACTCAACTACGGTCTCTGGGGCATAGCCGCGGGAATAGGCAACGCGGTGTTCGGCTCATGGCTCGCGTGGCGAGTGCTCGCCCGAAGAACGCGCGATGTTTCAAACAGGCTGAAGATAAAAACCATGCCTCAGTTTTTTGAGCTGAGATACAACAGCCGCGCAATGAAAATATTCGCCTGCATGGTCATATTTATTTTTATGATTCCGTATTCGGCCTCGGTCTATAAGGGTCTCGCCTCGGTTGCGGAGGTTCTGCTCGGGATAGACGACAAAATATGCATGATAATTATAGCGGTGCTCGCAGCCGTTCTGCTGCTGCTCGGAGGATATCTCGTTCAGGCGCGCGCGGATTTTGTTCAGGGCATTGTTATGATGTTCGGTATAACGCTGCTTATAATCTTTGTTATCCGCTGCGACAGAGTCGGCGGAATCGAGGGGCTCAGAGAATACGCTCACTCGGCGCAGGGACTTCCCAAGCTCGGAGTTAAGGCTGCGGCGTCGCTCATCGCAACCGTTCTCATGACCAGCTTCGGCACATGGGGACTGCCGCAGATGATACAGAAATATTTCGGCATAAAAGACGACAAGCAGGCAAAGCGCGGCATAGTTATATCCACATTTTTCGCCCTACTCGTTGCGGGAGGCGGATATTTTATAGGCTCGCTCTGCCACAGATTCTTTACTGCCGACGAAATAGCTTCGTTCAAAAAGCCCGTTCAGGACTACATTGTTCCCAATATGCTCAAGGTTGCAAACCTCCCGAACATTCTGCTCGGAATCGTGCTTGTGCTGCTCATAGCCGCATCGGTTTCAACCCTTTGCTCCATAACGCTTACAGCAAGCTCCACCTTCTCCATGGACTTTGTAAAGAGCGTGCTGAAGCCCGAGATGAAAGAGAAAAAAGTTACAGCGCTCACAAAAATTCTCTGCGTCGTTTTCATTATCTGCTCCTATGTCGTCGCCAACACCGACACGCCCATACTCGACATGATGAGCTACTCATGGGGAATTATTTCCGGCTCTTTCCTTGCACCGTATGTTGTTGCGCTGTTTTGGAAACGCATGAACAGGCAGGGGGCATGGGCGGCGATGATAGGAGGCTTTTGCGTTGCGATTATTCCCGCAATCTGCAAGCTGCTCACAGCGTTCGGACTCGAAAATGTCACAGCGGTATCTCTCGCGGGTTTCGGTCCGCTTTTCGCGTGCATAGCTATGCTCCTTTCCCTCGCGCTCTGCTTCATCGTCAGCGCGATAACGGGCAAAGAGGATGAGAATATTACCGAATTATTTTACAACGGTATTGTCGAAAAAGAGTAACAGTGGTATAATTTATAATAATTCACGTACCCTGTCGAATCATAAAAGAGGGAGATTTCAAGATGTTTTTTCAAAAGGAAATCGAAACAATGAAGCGCAGTGAATTGGAAGCACTGCAGCTCGAAAGACTGAAATGGACGGTTGACTATTGCTATAAAAATGTACCGTTCTATACAAAAAAGCTTGATGAGGCGGGCGTTACCGCCGACAAAATCAAGAGTCTCAGCGATATAAAATATATACCGCCGACTACGAAAGCCGACTTGCGCGACAACTATCCCTTCGGTCTGTTTGCAAGGCCCATGAAGGATATGGTGCGTATTCACGCTTCTTCCGGAACGACCGGAAAGCCCACCGTTGTCGGCTACACCAAGCATGATCTTGACATCTGGTCGGACTGCGTTGCGCGTATCGCCGCGGCGGCGGGTGCCACCGATGAGGATATAGTTCAGATTTCGTTCGGCTACGGTATGTTCACCGGCGCGCTCGGACTTCACTACGGACTTGAAAAGCTCGGTGCTACCGTTATTCCCAATTCGAGCGGAAACACCGAAAAGGCGCTGATGTATATGCGCGATTTCGGCACCACCGCCCTTGTCGCAACCCCGTCATATGCTCTTTATATGTGCGAAGTTGCAAAAGAGCTCGACTATCCTATGAGCGACTATAAGCTTCGCCTCGGCTTGCTCGGCTCCGAGGGCTGCACGCCCGAGATGAGAACTCAGATAGAAAACGGCTGGGGACTTTTCGCTACAGATAACTACGGCATGAGCGAGCTCATGGGACCCGGTGTGTCCGGCGAATGCGAGGAGCGCGACGGCCTCCACTTCTGTGAGGATTATTTCTATCCCGAAATAGTCAACCCCGAAACGCTCGAGCCTCTCGGAGAGGGCGAAACGGGCGAGCTGCTCGTAACCACGCTGACTAAAGAGGGCATTCCTCTTCTCAGATACAGAACCCGCGATATTACAAGGCTCAACTATTCTCCCTGCAAATGCGGAAGAACAGGAGTCAGAATGGACAAGGTCAAGGGCAGGAGCGACGATATGCTCAAGATCCGCGGCGTAAATGTATTCCCGTCGCAGATCGAGAGCGTGCTCATAGGCACAGAGCAGATAGGCGCAAACTATCAGCTCGTCGTGCGCCGTGAGGGCTTTGCCGATACCCTTGAAGTTCGCGTTGAACTCATCGACGCATCTCTGCTTGAGAGCTACGGCGAGATTGAACGCCTTCAGAAAAAGATAATCCACAATCTCCAGACTACCCTCGGCATACAGTGCAAGGTCAGTCTCCTCGAACCCAAAACGCTCGAGAGATTTGTAGGCAAGGCACACAGAGTTGTCGACTTGAGAAACGAGAAGAAATAAACCCGGAGGCAAAGAATGAGAAAGTTATTTTTAGGAAACGAGGCCGTCGCAAGAGGTCTTTACGAAGCCGGATGCCGCGTGGCATCGAGCTATCCCGGTACTCCGAGCACCGAAGTGACGGAGAGTGCGGCCAAATATGATGAAATATACTGCGAATGGGCTCCCAACGAGAAAGTCGCTATGGAGACTGCCGGCGGTGCAGCCATAGCCGGAGCGCGTTCCTTCTGCGGCATGAAGCACGTCGGTCTGAATGTCGCCGCCGATCCGCTGTTTACGCTCTCATATACGGGCGTAAATGCCGGTATGGTCATAGTCGTTGCGGACGACCCGGGTATGCATTCGTCGCAGAACGAGCAGGATTCGCGAAACTATGCAAAGGCCTCCAAAATACCGATGCTTGAGCCCGCGGATTCTCAGGAATGTCTCTCTTTTACAAAGCTCGCATATGATATTTCCGAGCGCTACGACACTCCGGTCATAATCAGGCTCACTACGAGAATCTCTCATTCCCGCAGCCTTGTTGAGATAGGGAAGAGAGTCGACAACGGACTCAAGGAGTATGTTAAAGACACTCAGAAATACGTTATGATGCCCGCTATGGCAAAGAAAAAGCACGTTATAGTCGAGGAGAGAACCAAGGCTCTTACCGCATGGGGCGAGAGCGAAGCGATTGACCTCGGCGTCAACAAGATAGAATACAACGACAAAAAAATCGGCATTATCACAGGCGGAATTGCATATCAGTACGCCAAGGAAGCCCTCGGAGACAAGGCCTCTTATCTCAAGCTCGGCTGCCTCTATCCGCTGCCCGAGAAGCTGCTCCGCGACTTTGCCGCAGAGTGCGAAAAAGTCTATGTCATTGAAGAGCTCGACCCATACATAGAAGATCACTGCCGCAAGCTCGGAATAAATGTTATCGGTAAGGAGCAGTTTACACTTCTGGGCGAGTATTCGCAGAGCATGATAAAGAAGGTCATTCTCGGCGAAGAAAACAGTTATCTCAAGGCGGATATAGATGTTCCCGCGCGTCCGCCCGTGCTCTGCGCCGGATGCCCGCACAGAGGTCTGTTCTATGCCCTCAAGAAGCTCAAGGTCAATGTCAGCGGCGATATCGGCTGCTACACGCTCGGCTCTATGGCGCCTCTCGGCATGATGGACACCTGCATATGCATGGGCGCATCGGTCTCCGCGCTTCACGGCATGAACAAGGCCGACGAATCCGGCAGCCACAAGCGCGTAGCGGTTATAGGCGACTCGACATTCATTCATTCGGGTGTCACCGGTCTTATAAACATCGCATACAATCAGAGCAATTCCGTTGTTATCGTCCTTGATAACAGCATCACCGGCATGACCGGACATCAGCAGAACCCGACTACCGGCCTGACCATAAAAGGCGACCCGACAACGGCAGTCAGCCTTGAGGCTCTTGCTCATGCAGTCGGCATAAACCGCGTTGTCGTCGTTGACCCTTACGATCTTGCCGCAACCGAAAAAGCAATAAAAGAAGAGCTTGAAGCGGACGAGCCGTCGGTCGTCATATCCCGCCGTCCCTGCGTGCTCCTCAAATACGTTAAAACCAAGCCTCCCGTCAAGGTCAATGCCGACAAGTGCGCCTCCTGCAAGATGTGCATGAAGATCGGCTGCCCCGCTATAAGCATGAAAGAGGGCAAGGCTCACATTGATTTCACCCTTTGCGTCGGCTGCGACGTCTGCAAGCAGCTTTGCAAATTCGGTGCGATAGAATAAGAAAGGGGCGAGAGAAATGGCAGTTAAATCAATTATGATAGTCGGCGTCGGCGGCCAGGGTACTCTGCTTGCGAGCAGACTGCTCGGCAGCGCACTCATAGACAGCGGATACGAGGTCAAGGTCTCCGAGATACACGGAATGAGCCAGCGCGGCGGCTCCGTCGTTACATATGTCAAATACGGCGACGAGGTTTTTTCGCCCACGATAGAGCAGGGCGAAGCCGATATAATTCTCGCATTTGAAAAGCTCGAGGCCGCAAGATGGCTCAGCTTTCTCAAGCCCGACGGCAAGCTGGTCGTAAACGACCAGTGCATTGACCCCATGCCGGTCATAACCGGTGCGGCCGAGTATCCTCAGAACATATCAGAGGCAATAAAAGCGGCAGGAGCTTCCATGATAGAGCTTGACGCGCTGTCGCTCGCCGTCAAGGCGGGCTCGGCAAAGGCAGTCAATGTTGTTCTCATAGGCGCAATGGCGAGCCATATGCAATTAAGCTACGAAACCTGGACAAACGCCATAAGGAACACAGTGCCCGAAAAGTTCCTCGATATGAACCTTGAGGCGTTTCGCCTCGGCTACGAGCACGAAAAAAGCTGCTGAAACGCATTAAAGGCAGACAGTCAGCAAAAGGAGATATGATACGATGGCAAAGTATTTCAGCCCTGAAATTGAGACAGCGTCGCGCGATTATCTGCACGCAATACAGAGCGCAAGACTGATAAAAACCGTAAAAAGATGCTATGAGAACATTCCGTTTTACAAAGCAAAGTTTGACGAAATGGGTCTCAAGCCCGAGGACATACATTCGATAGACGATATCGGCAAGCTGCCCTTTACCGTAAAGCAGGATCTCAGAGATCACTATCCGTTCGGACTTTTTGCCGTGCCGAGAGAGGAGCTTGTCAGAGTTCACGCCTCGTCCGGAACGACCGGAAAGCAGACTGTTGTCGGCTACACGAGAGGCGATATAGACCGCTGGTCGGAGTGCGCGGCAAGAGCCTTTACCGCTGCGGGCACAACGCCCTCGGACTACATCCACATCTCCTACGGCTACGGACTTTTCACGGGCGGTATGGGTCTTCATTACGGCGCGGAGAAGCTCGGCGCAACGGCTATTCCCGTGTCCTCTGGCAACACAAAGCGTCAGGTGCAGATTCTTCAGGATTTCGGCTCAAATGTGCTCTGCTGTACTCCGTCATACGCTCTGTTTATCGCAGAAACGCTCAACGAAATGAATATCGATCCCGCCGATTTGCCGCTTAGAATAGGTATTTTCGGTGCCGAGCCGTGGAGCGAAAATATGCGCACGCAGCTTGAAAATATGCTCAAAATCAAGGCATATGATATATACGGCCTCTCCGAGATAGCGGGTCCCGGCGTTGCATTTGAATGCTGCGAGCAGAGCGGAATGCATATATGCGAGGATTATTTCTATCCCGAGATAGTCGATCCCGTGACTCTCAAGCCGCTGCCCGACGGCGAATACGGCGAGCTCGTATTCACCTGCATAGGCAAGGAAGCACTTCCGCTTCTCAGATACAGAACCCGCGATATTTCCGCGATAACGCACGAAAAATGTGCCTGCGGCAGAACGCTTGTCAAGATGCTCAGACCCAAGGGCAGGAGCGACGATATGCTCATTATCCGCGGAGTCAACGTTTTCCCGGCTCAGGTCGAGCACGTCATTCTTTCACTCGGTATGGCTCCGAATTATCAGATTATAGTTGACAGAGCAAATAATCTTGACATAATGACCGTATGCATTGAAATGTCCGACAATATGTTCTCCGACTCGGTCAGACAGATTGAGGCCAAGGAAAAGGAGATTTGCGGTGCCATGCAGTCCGTCCTCGGCGTCTCCGCAAAGGTACGTCTTGTTGAACCGCACTCTCTGCCGCGCTACGAAGGCAAGGCTTCGAGAGTTATTGATAACAGAAAAATATAAAGGAGGAAAATCAAATGGCAATCAGTCAGATTTCGGTTTTTGTTGAAAACAGACCCGGCAGACTCGCCGATATAACGGCGGTTCTCGCAAAAAACAGCATTGATATCCGCGCTCTTTCCGTTGCGGATACCTCGGACTACGGCATTCTCCGCCTTATAGTCAACGATCCCAAGGCCGCTGTTGAAGCGCTCAGAAGCGAGGGTATGACCGCCTCCGCGACGCAGGTTCTCGGCATAATCATTCCCGATGAGCCCGGCGGACTTGCGCGCGCTATCAAAGTGCTTTCTGATGAGCAGATAAGCGTTGAATATGCCTATGCGTTTATCACGCCCTCTGTCGGCAATGCCTATGTTATCATCAGAGTTGAGGATAACGACAAGGCTTCCGAGATACTCAAGGGCGCGGGAATCGAGCTTATTGAGCAGGACGATATCTTCAAGAAATAAAATATTTAACGCCTCTGACCGAAAATCAGGGGCGTTTGCATTTCAAAGACAGGATTTTACTGATGAATAACAGCAAAATTATTTCTGTTGCCATGGCTCAATCCGCAACAGACCTCGGCTGTGCGCCCGAGGACTTCAAAAAGAGCCAAAATATTATTGTCGAATCTACTGTAAGCCCTGATGCGCGCAGATATTTAAATCTCCCGTTTATATGCAACCTTGTGTCCTACGGGAATAATGTTGTTGCATCCGTTGACATGAAATACAAGGATATCGTGAAGTCATATATAAACCGCTTCGAACCCGAACACTGCTTTGAAACGCCGAATTTGCACATCCTCAATGATGCCTTTCAATCATACGGTATGCGAATTTGCTTCATGGCGGAGTACTTTCTGCCGCGCATGGATATACTGCGTGAGCTTTCGTGCCGATATGAGCTTCGGGTGATGTATCCCGATGACTTCAACGCTTTGTATGCGTCACAGTGGAACAACGCTCTGTGTGCCGACAGGAAAAGCTTAGATGTACTGTGTGTCGGCGCATATGACGGCAATCGTCTGATAGGGCTTGCGGGTGCTTCCGCAGATTGTGATACGATGTGGCAGATAGGGGTGGATGTTCTGCCGGAATATCGCAGACAGGGCGTTGCCGCCGCATTGACAAGCAGACTGGCTTTAGAGATCACAGCGTGCGGAAAAGTACCGTTTTACTGCTGTGCATGGTCAAACATCAAGTCTGCGGGAAACGCGATAAAAAGCGGATTCAGACCCGCGTGGGCGGAAATGACCGTAAAACCGTCGGATTTTGTCAATAAATTGAACGGAACGAAAACCGAATAGTAGGCAAAGAATGTCCTCGCGGAGTTCTGCGGGGACATTGGTATTTTTCGGGACAAAGCCTCATATTATTAGATAAAATAATGGAGGTAAAATGCTATGGACATAAACGCGGCGGCAAAGGAATACGGAAACGGTATTATAACTTCGTTTAAAAAGAATCGCAGGATGCTGCTCATGATGTTGCTGTTTGCGGCGGGAATGATATTTGGTGCCGCTTCTGTGAAAAAGGCGGACGGATATCTTTCCGGCTCTTTTTCCGATATGTTTTCGGTATATATAAGCTCCAAAGGCACACAATCACTCGGAGTGAATTTTATAAATTCACTGGCCGTCAACGCCGCATTTATGCTCGCTGTATTTGTATTCGGGCTGTGCGCGGTCGGACTGCCGCTTATATGTGTTCTGCCCGTAATAAGAGGTGTGGGTATAGGAATGCTGTCGGGGTATTTATACTCGAATTTCGCTCTGCGCGGACTCGGTTATTGCGCTTTGGTGATATATCCCGGGCTTATACCGGCTGTTTTTGCGCTGCTGCTCGCTTGCAGCGCCGGAATAAACTCGTCATATGAAATGCTCCTCTCACTTTCTTCGACAAAAGCACAAAGAGGGGAGGGGAGCATAAAAATTTACTGTATGCGTTTTTTGATAATATGTATTCTGGTAGTTATAGCAGCCGTAACGGATGCCGCCGCAAGCAGACTTTTTTGCAAGCTGTTCGGCTTTTAGCTTTCGCCGTCGGTTTCGTCTGCCGTTTTTGGGGTTATTTTTACTTTGTTTAAAGGATTGGAATCAACGGCACTGCGAAGCTGTTCGTCAACTACATGAGTATAAATCTCAGTTGTTGATAAATTCTCATGCCCGAGAATTTCTTTTAGCTGGAGTACATCCACATGGCCGTATTGATACATAAGCGTTGCAGCTGTATGCCTGAGCTTGTGAGTAGAAAATCCCTGACCGCTGAGACCTGATTTTTCAAGATATTCGTCAACTATATGCTGAACGGTTTTCGGGCTTATCCGCGTCTTACGGTTGCTGAGAAACAGTGCATCTTTGTCTTTAACACCGTCTACCGGACGCACTTTCATATAATCTTTTATTGCGTTCAAGCAGGCGTTATTTAAATAAACCGTGCGTTGTTTATTTCCTTTTCCGGTTATTATAATTGTATTATCAGGTTTTATATCAGAATAATTAATCGAAACAAGCTCTGAGAGACGCATTCCGCAATTCATAAAAAGAACTAAAATGCAGTAATCCCGTTCCTTATTTTTTCCGTCTACAGCCTCAAGTAAGCTTACAGCCTGTTCAAGGGACAGATATTTGGGCAACGATTTCTTTATTTTAGGTGACTCCAAGTCCTGCATGGGATTTTCGTCAATATATCCTTGAACTTTAAGATAGCGGTAAAATCGTTTGATGGAGACAACCTTACGGGCTCTTGCAGCGGTGTCGTTGCCACGCTCAGAACGGCAGTATTCGAGGAATCCGTAGGCCGTGGGTATACGGGCAAGGGAGATAAAATCTATGTCCAGCTTTGAAATATCGATTTCATCTATGGGAGTGTTTTTGTACTGTGAAAGATTTTCTTGCTTGAGCATGTATGCGAAAAAGAGCCGAAGATCAGAGGCGTATTCACAAACTGTCAGCTGTGATTTGCCTTTAACACTCGACAGATAATTCAGATAATCGCGCACTAAGCGCGGCAGACATACAAAATCCTCAGGCTTCATATAAACCCGAAAGAAAGCAGTAAAAACGCATTTTAAGCAGTTTCAACTCCCCTAAATTATACAAAACATTTATTTTGTATAATTCGCGCAAAGGGCACGCGCGAATTACACGCCCCCTGTGGGGGTACAAAATAGAAGTTTTGCGCCATTGCGCGCGCGTCGCACTTCGGCCGCTGCCTGCTGCGCCGCCGAAGTTTGCTGCTTCCCCCTTAGGTTATCGGCCGCAGTAACTGCGCTTCGCTCCGAGGGTCGCGCTTTCGCGCTCCGAGGGGCGCTACGCGCCAAATGATAAAGAACTGCTTCCTTTCTTCCTTTCTTTTGAAAAAATATGTTGACAAAGCGAACATTTGTGTTATAATCAGTAGTGCGAGGGCGTGAACAGAGCTTCGGCTCTCTCACTCCAACAATAAGGTGCAACCCATGCACGGCGATTTCGTGCGCTTCGTCCGTGTCCTTATTGTAGCACAAGTGAGCAATCAGCGTCAAGAGGTCGGTTTCACCCTGACGCTGATTGCTTTTTCTGTCTCCGACCGCGCCGGAGCGTCGAACTCCCGCGTCGGCGCGGTCAGCTCCCCATGTGTCGTGTGCAACCATGATACAGTGCACGGTCGGCACATCCGCGCCACCCCATACTCGGAAATCGCTTGCCCCTGTTCATCACCCCGAAGAAGTGATATTATAATACCCCTGTAAAGGTAGACGCTGCGCGCTCCACCTTGACAGGGGTATTTCTTTTAAAAGCAAAAAGGGTGATGAACAATGTCAATCGATTATCTTTCCGAGTATGAGGTTCTGCGGGTGTTTCTCCCTCACGAGCTTTCAGACCTCGCGCCGGTCGGCTATTACGAGCTGCGGCTCTGGCCGCCGCAGCTCCACAAGGAACTGTGGTTCGGCCGTGGTGAGCCGCATTGCATGGCCGGGTTCTGGCGCGAGTCTGACAGCTCTCAGCACTTCCTCATGGTCGCATACGACACGAACAAGAACAGGTGGTGCGCCTATGCGGAAGCCCGTCGCGCCGACGCTGAAAGGTGGTTCGAAGAAGTCAGAGCCGAGAACGGCGGCTTTCTTCACTGGTGGGACGGGTGAAAAACCCCGTTCCGCGCCAAACCGGCGAGGACAAGCTCAGCCACGCGCCCGGCTATGCGCTCGAGGTCTGATTCGGTCAGCAGCAGCGCGGGCGGGGCTTCTTCCCCCTTTCCCACCGAGGGGACGCTACCGAATTTATCGGACAAGGCATATAAAAGGGTCGTGCCGTAACTGTCGTGCTGAAGCTCTTTCCGGGCGGCGGGAAGTCCCCCGGCGTGAAAGACTTCGACGGCGTAAGTCTTTCGAGCTGAATGCGGCGCGGCGTTTTGGTGTATGCTGCACGCTGCCGCCGCTGATTTCACGTCACGCCAAACGGCCTGACGGGTGCGGTGCTTGTTCGGGTCTGTTCGGTGCTCGAAGATATAGACAGACCCGGCAATCTGCCGAAGCTGCTTCGCAAGCTGCGCAGAAATCCGTTTTACTCCGGGCTTGCCGGTTTTGGATGCGACAAAGCGCAGCCGCTGCCCGTCGAGCTGATCGCGCCGGAGCGCGACAACGTCGCCGATTCTCAACCCAGTTTCAAGCGATACCTCCACGGCAAGCGCGTTCTCGTGGTGCATGTGGGCGCAAATTCGCCCGAAATCATCCGGGCTGACATAATCCGTCATCATGGCTTATCCGCGCTCCTTGCCGCCCTCAGGCGATTTTACAGTAATGAAACTGTCAAATGGTTTCGTAAGGCTGACCCGCTCGACAAAGAATCTATTGCCGGGAACATCGAACATTTGTTCGGGGTGCGTTGCTGCCAGTCCGTCGAAGTCGAGAACTTCGTCGGCGTAAGCATACATCGGTTCGCGGAGTCGGCCGCCGTGCAGATAGTAGCGGCCGCCTATGCTGCCCTCACTTTTGGTGACATACTTCGCAACATATGCAGCACTATGTGCCCGCTCTCCGTAAAGCTCAATAGCCGTGGTATATCCGTTCTGCCAGTCAGCGAGATTGTAGACCCTCTGGCAATCTTCCGGGCTTATATGCTGCCGCTTGAGAGTGGAGAGCTTGACAGGCCGCCCGCTGTCTGGGTGCAGCCATGTTTCGGACGGTTCGAGCTTCACAGCGTCATTGACAAGGCCGTGGAAATGGATTGCGCCGTCCCGGTGCAGCTCAGGTACTATGAGATACTTCAAGCCGTTCCGGCGCACTCGGTTGTCGAGCCATTGCCCGAGATTCCGAACATTCGCCTTGTAGTCGTACCTGTCGCACCGCTCCGGGGAGAGCGTCCAAGTCACGAAGTACCGAAAATCAAAGTTGCACAGAGCAAGGTCGAAGATACGACTTTTTGCGCGACGCTGCGCCCGCTGCGCGTTCGCCGCTGCCGCTGCTGCGTCGGCTTCGTCGAGAGCGTCGGCCATGCCGGAACTCATTTCCTCGAGCTGATACGCTGCGACATCAGCGGGCGTAATTCTGCCGCTGTCAGCGGCTTTGCTGCGCTTCCACGCTTCGGCCTTGTCGGGATTGAAGCACGGCCGCTCGGCAATCATACGCTGCATGAGGTGCAGCTCGCCGGTTTCGTCGGCATAGTATTTATACCGCGCATTGTAAAGGACTTCCTCGCGCCGAAGTGCGAAGATTTTTCGCTCTTCTTCGAAGAATGGATTGTAAGGCTTTCCCACTTTTGACGGAATACTGTCCTTTAATCAAGTAGCCGCTGCGCGGCAAGCGCCGCCGATATCGGCAGCCAAAGCGAGGCCGCCGGGCAGTCAACCCACCCCCCGCCCGCCCAATCATGGGCGGGGGCGCGAGAGCGTGAACAAGGGCGAAGCGCTCGGACGCGCCGGGCAATCGTTCAAAGCTGATTCAAACGCTCTCCGTCCGCAGCCGAGCGCGTCGCGCACAACCAACGACGCAAAACTGGTTATTTTGTATAATTTCTGCTGTTTCTTTCGGCACTCTCCTTTCGCATAGAATTAAAACTCTATCCCGAACAGCCGCTTTGTATTCTCGGTTGCGGCATCGACAAGTGTTTGCACATCCATGTTTTTAACGCTCGCTATCGTCTGCGCAGAATATGCAATCATATCAGACGCGCATCTCGTTCCTCTGAACGGTACCGGCGCCATATAAGGACAGTCGGTTTCAAGCAGTATCCTGTCGATATCGGTTGCGGCGGCAACCGCAACAGGCTTCTTCGCATTTTTAAAAGTAACCGCTCCTCCGAGACCGATATACATTCCGAGCTTCAAAACTTCCCGAGCCATTTCAACGCTGCCGGAAAAGCAATGCACAACGCCTTTCGGCCTGTATTTTTTGAGCAAGGTCATTGTATCCTCATGCGCTTCCCTGTCGTGAACTATAACGGGGAGATCCAGTTCCTTTGAAAGCTTCAGTTGGAGCTCGAATATCTCCTTTTGAAGCTCTCTGGGCGAAAAATCGTAGTGATAATCAAGCCCTATCTCCCCTATTGCCACACATTTTTTCTTTTCTGTGAAATTAACTATTCTTTTTTCTGTTTCGTTAATATCAGCCGTTTTTAATTCTTTTTCGGCCTCGTGCGGGTGAATTCCGCAGGCACACCAGAAAAACGGATATTTTTCAGAAAGCTCCGCAGAGGTTGCGGAGCTTTTGAGGTCGCTTGCACAGTTTATAACAGCGCAGACGCCCTTCGACGGCAAGGACTGAAGCAATTCGTCCCTGTCGCCGTCAAACTGTTCATCGTCGTAGTGGGCGTGGCTGTCAAAAATATTATCTATCATCTTATCTTTGCTCCGACCGGGATATCGTCAACAAATATCACCTTGACATCATCCTGCTCGCAATCGGCCGCAAGAATCATTCCGCAGCTTTCAATGCCGCAGAGCTTAGCGGGCTTTAAGTTGGAGACAAGAATTACATTGCGTCCGACCAAATCCTCGGGCTTGTACCACTTGGCAATTCCCGAAGCAACGGTACGCAGTCCGCTGCCGTCGTCAACAGTCAACTCGAGTAATTTCTTTGCGCGCTTTACGGGCACGCAGTCCTTAATTTTTGCTACCTTAAGCTCCACCTTTGCGAAATCGTCAATGCCTATCATTGCGACACCGGGTATTTCTTCTTTCTTTTCCTCAAGCGCCGCCTCGGATACTGCGGTCTCCTTCTCTATCTCCTCAAGCATCTTTTCGGCGTCGATTCTGCCGAAGAGCGGAGTTGCCGTTCCGACATGACCGCCTGCTTTTAACGCACCGAAGGATTTAATGCTCTCATAGGACGATATGTCGGTATTGAGCTGCTCGAGTATCTTGTCCGAAGTTTCGGGCATAAAGGGCTTGAGCTGAACGGCAATTATTCTTATGCTCTCGAGCAAATTATAGAGCACTGTACCGAGCCTTGCGCGCTTGTCCTCGTCCTTTGCAAGCAGCCACGGCGTTGTCTCGTCGATATACTTGTTGCTGCGTCTTGCCGCGCTGAAAATAGCCTCAAGGGCATCTGCGACATGGAAATCGTCCATGCATTTTTCAACCGTCGCCACACTGCCGAGAACGGTGTTTTTGAGGTCATCGTCAACAGCCTCCGGCGCTTCGGGAGCTAATATCTCGCCGCCGAAATACTTGTTGGACATCGCAACGGTTCTGTTAACAAGGTTTCCGAGAGTGTTGGCAAGCTCGGAATTGTAGCGCTCGATTATAGTGGTATAAGTTATGGAGCCGTCGGCTGCATAGGGCATTTCGGAGAGCAGATAATATCTTATCGCATCGACGCCGAAATGTCTCACAAGGTCGTCGGCATATATAACATTGCCCTTTGATTTTGACATCTTGTCCGTTCCGAAAAGCAGCCACGGATGACCGAACACCTTTTTGGGCAGCTCAAGGCCGAGAGCCATAAGCATGATGGGCCAATAAATCGTGTGGAAACGGAGAATATCCTTGCCTATGATATGAGCGTCGGCAGGCCAATACTTATTGAACAGCTCGGAGCTGCCGTCGGGGTCGTAGCCGAGGGCGGTAATATAGTTTGAAAGAGCGTCTATCCAAACATAGATAACGTGCTTGTCATCAAAGTCAACCGGAACGCCCCATTTAAAGGACGAGCGCGAAACGCAGAGATCCTGAATACCGGGCTTTATAAAATTGTTGACCATTTCTTTTTTACGGCTCTCGGGATAAATGAAGTCGGGGTTAGCCTCGATATAATCCTCGAGCTGCTTCTGATACTTCGACATTCTCAGGAAATAGGCTTCTTCCTTTGTCGGAACAAGCTCTCTGCCGCAGTCCGGGCACTTGCCGTCAACGACCTGAGACTCGGTGAAAAAGCTCTCGCAAGGTACGCAGTACATTCCCTCGTACTCGCTCTTATAGATATCGCCCTGCTCATAAAGCTTGCGGAATATCTTCTGAACTACCTTTTCGTGATAGTCGTCTGTCGTTCTGATAAACTTGTCATAGGTGGTGTTGAGCAAATCGCAGATGCTGCGTATCTCCCCCGCCACTTTATCGACATATTCCTTGGGAGAAACACCGGCAGCCTGCGCATATTCCTCTATCTTCTGGCCGTGCTCGTCTGTACCGGTAAGGAAGAACACATCATATCCCTGCATTCGCTTATACCTGGCTATGGCATCGGTGAGAACTATCTCATAAGAATTACCTATATGAGGCTTACGCGATGTGTAAGCGATCGCAGTTGTGATATAATACTTTTCTTTGGACATGATTTGTTTTCCTCCTTGTATGTAAATACTTAATATATTATACCATCTTTTTTATATTTTACAAGACAAAACCGCGCCTTGCGGCACGGTCAACGCGTTTTCTTTTTCATGTTTGCCGAAAGTATACCGCCCACACAGGCGCACGCGACCGCAACCGCCGCCGCAATCGCAGTTTTTATGCTCACACCGCCTCCCGCTGCCGCGGCGGATATAACAACGCAGGCAACAGGCAGAACGGACGAGCAAAGCCCCAGCAAAAGCCCGTTCTTTCTTATCGGGCACACGGATATGAATCCGGCCATAAGCGCCGCAGCGCCAGAGCAAATTATTGAAACAGGCGTATAAGCTTCCGATGAAACGCCTTTTTTAAGTATCACCGCCGAGGCTATAGAAAGCAGTATAAAGAATATTGCGACACCCAGCGAGTTTCCTATGAGCAGACTTATCAGCAGCGTTTTTTTGGCGTTCGGCTCTTTTCTCTCTCCCCTTTTTGCAGGCATAAAAAATCCCCCTCATACCGTTTGTTAAAAGGTATGAGGGGAAGTCTGATTTTATGTCAGATTACTCGGCATCCGTATCCTTGTTCTTCTTGCTCTTCTTGCGGCTTGCCTTGCTCTTCGCCTTGGCCTCTTCCATTCTTGCGGCCTTCTCCGCCTCCTGAGCTTCCTTGGCCGCAGCTCTCTCGGCCTCAAGCTTCTCGTTGGCGGTGTTATTGGTGCTGATAGCCCATCTCATGATTTTAATCTTGTTTCTGTCAGCGCCGGTCTCGATAATAATAGAATCATCCTTAACGGTGACAACGCGTCCGACGATGCCGCCGATGGTGGTGATCTCATCGCCGACCTCGATACTGTCGCGCATCTGCTGCTCTTCCTTCTGCTTTTTCTTCTGGGGACGGATCATGACAAAATACATGACGCCGAACAGAAGAACCATCATGACGATAAGGGAAATCTGGCTCTTACCGGCATTCGCACCGTTTGCAGCTGTACCGCTGGCAAGATTTAAAAACTGTACTAAATTCATAATGAACCTCCAAATGATAATAGAATAATTATAACTGCTGTTTCTTATTTATGCAAGTATTTATTGAAATTTTTAGACTGACGTAAGCGAAAAAACGTAGTCTTTATGTACAATTCCCGTCTCTATAAAAGATATCCCGCCGCATTCAAAGCCTTTTTCGGTTATTTCGAGCACTATATCGCCGACGGTATCGACCTGCGGGCTCAGCGCCTTGAAGCAGGCCTCTTTGACAGACCAGAGCATTAAAAGCTTCTGATTATCGGAGGCGTATTCGCGTTCGGCGTCGCTGACGCAGATTTTTTTTGCGAGCATCGGATTTATCTCGCGCTTTTTCTCAATATCTACGCCTATCGGGAAGCTGCTTGCCGCGCAAACTGCATAGTCGCCGGAGTGACTGAGTGAAATAAAACATCCGTCGCACAGCGGTTTTCCATCGCTGTCGCAGGTTATCGCTCCGATAATCACCTCGAGTCCCAGAAAATCGGCCGCCGCTCGTCTCGCCGCAAGATTCGCGGCAAGCGAGCGCTTTCTGTCATCCTCGAAGCGCATTTTTAAAACGCGCTCGCGCTTATGAGGACAGAGAAAATCCATTTCGCGGCTGTACTGCTCGTCGGTCAGCTCATTTATATTTATAAAAAGTGTCAAAGCCATTATTTTGCGTATATCTTTTGCCCGTCCTCGATTTTTTCGGATGGTATCTTGACTATCTTGTCCCCTGCCGAGCAGCCGGAAAGTATCTGATAACGCTCTCCGTCAAAGAGCCCAGTGGTAACTTCCGTTTTCTTAACGGTTCTCGAATCGGCGTCATAGAGATAAACATACGACTTGCCGTCCTCATACTGAATCGATTCGACGGGAATAAGGGTTGCATTCTTCTGAGTTTCGACATCTATGCTCATGTCAACAGAAAGTCCGATTATTATGCTCTTGTCGGGCTGCTCGATCATGGCCTTGGCCTCAACCTCGCTGCCGCCCGATGCAGAGCCGAGAATAGAGGTTATGCTCATTGTGCCTGACTCAGAAGCTATAGGGCTTATAAAACTGACATAACCGCTGAATTTTTTGCCTGTCGCACCTGTCACCTCGACAGGCTGATCGAGCTTGATTTTATATATATCCTTGCCGCTGACGCTGAATGTAGCAGAAAGCGGATAATACTCAATGACCATACCGCCCGGAGTGCCCGGAAAAAGCTGGCTTATGATTCCGGAAAAATCCTTGGTATCGGAGGTTACGGAAGAAAGAAGAGAGGGTATGTCAATGTCATCAAGCGAGACGGAGGCGTTACCTTTGGAGGTGTGATACGTCTCTCCGGCGACGATATTTATCTCTCTGACAACTCCGTCGGTGTCGGCTATCCAGCCCTTTTTCAGCGCATTCACGGCTTCGACGGTTTTGTCTAAGTCTTCCTTCGCTGATTCGGCGACCGAAAGATAGAGAGAAGCTAAAGTATCACCGGACTGGAGCTTCAGTATCCCCTGCCGCGCCTTAAGCTCAACCAATTCAAGCTGCGCCGATATCAGCTGCTTTTCCTCGTCGGAAACCGAAAGGAGCTTGAGTATCGACGAAATCTGATTGTTCGCGCCGTTAATTATATTCTCGAGATGCTGCAGTATCTCCGAGGTCTGAGTACCCGACGAAAAGATTCTGTCGACTATTTCTCCGGCAAGCTTGCTGTCTCCGAGGAGCTCGGTGAGCTGCTTTTTCAGAGAAACAGTCTCCGGCGTGTCATCCTTGGGCTTTGCCGCATCGACCTTTTTCTGCAGCTCCTCTACCTCTTTCTGCTTTTGCTTTATCTGCTTTGAAAGCGATTCAAGCTGAGAAAATGAGGCGCTTGCATTTGCGGAATACTTTTTATATTGCGACATGGCGGCATTATAATTATCGCGCTTCTGCGCCACAACATTGCCGAGCGAGCTCGTATCAAACGTCGCAAGCACATCACCTTTTTTCACCGCGTCGCCGACTCTGACGTTGACGCTCTTGACATAAGTTCCGTCCAGAATCTCAAGCGATGCCCGATTCTCGGAATTAACGGTGCCGGAAAGCTTGAGCGTTTCCGTAATATCGCCTACGGTGACTTCCGCCAGCGCAACCGTGGTTCGGCTTTTTTTACTTATCACAACATAGACGGATATGCCGATGGCTATAATAAGCACCGCAGCAACGATACTGATGACGATTTTTTGCTTTTTATTAAGTATTTTCTTTGTCATCGCAATTCTCCATAAGCTATTTTCTTATATATTACCACTTATGAGACGCTGAGTTAAAGTATAATTTGTAAACTTTTAAAAAATTCGGATCCGAGCGGCAAAGGCACAGATCCGAATTGTTTTTTAATTGCAGCGTTTCCAAAGCGAGGGTGAAAACAGAGTAAGCACCGGGAAAATTTCCAGTCTGCCTATTATCATGTCCGCGCTGAGCACAAGCTTGCTGAACCATGAGAATCCGCCGAAATTGCCGGCCGGCCCGACTATATCAATGCCGGGTCCGATGTTATTCATGCAGGATATAACGGCGGTTACATTGGTTGTGAAGCTGAAATCGTCAACAGAAACCAGGAGCGTTGACGCTATCATAACGATAACATACGCCACGAGATACATGGAAACGTTTCTGACAAGTGACTCCTTCTGAACCTTTCCGTCTATGCGAAGAACCTTGACGCTGCGCGGATGAACGACGCGCTGCATCTCGTTGCGAAGAGCCTTGAATAATATAAGGACTCTCGACACCTTCAAGCCGCCGCCGGTAGAGCCCGCGCACGCGCCCATGAGCATGAGCACAACGAGAATATATCGTGAAAGCTCAGGCCAAAGCGAAAAATCAGTAGTAGCAAATCCGGTTGTCGTGATAATCGACGAAACCTGGAAGAAGCTGTGATGAAAAGCGTCAAACCAGCTTGAGAACATTGAGCGAATATTTATTGCTATCACCGTAACCGACACCAAAACGGTTATGATATAGAAACGAAGCTCCTCGTTTTTGAAAACGAGCTTGAAGTCTCTTGCAAGCAGCAGATAATAAATATTGAAGTTCACGCCGAACAGCAGCATGAACACACCTATAACACCCTGAAGATAATAGCTGTCATATGCGCCTATGCTGGCATTCTTTATTCCGAAGCCGCCTGTTCCGGCGGTTGCAAACGAATTAAGCAAGCTGTCAAAGAACGGCATTCCGCCTATGACAAGCAGGATAATTTCAATGACAGTCAAAACTATATAAATCAGATAGAGAATACGCGCAGTCTGACGCATTTTAGAGACGAGCTTTCCGAACGTGGGTCCCGGGCTCTCCGCCCTAAGTATATAGAGCGACTCCGCATCGTTGTCTTTGCCCTTGGGTATAACAGCGACCAGGAACACAAGCACGCCCATTCCGCCGAGCCAGTGCGAAAAGCTTCTCCAATAGAGCAAGCCCTTTGACATCGCTTCTACATTTGAGAGTACACTCGATCCCGTCGTCGTAAAGCCTGAAACGGTCTCAAAAAAGCAGTCGATAAAGTTCGGTATCTCACGGCTTATAAAAAAAGGGAGTGCTCCGAAAAGCGATATCGCAATCCAGGACAGCGAAACTATCGCAAAGCCCTCGCGCACAAAAACAGTGCGCTGCTTCGGCTTTACAATATGCATGAGCTGACCGACGACAAGAAGAGCCGCTATGCTTATTCCGAAAGCAATAACGCATTTGTACTCCCTGTAGTACAGGGACACCAAAAGCGCCGGGATCATAAAGAGTCCCTCAATACGCAGAATATTGCCTATGTAATTTGCAATAAGTTTATAATTCATTTCAGCTCTCCCGAATCAAGCGTCGGCAAAGATATCGTTTATATCCTTATACATACCCTCTGCGGTGGTGATAACTATTATAGTATCGCCCGCCATGATGTAATCGTTACCGCTCGGGATAATAACTTTTCCCATGCGGTTTATGCAGGCAAGAAGGATATTGTTCTTGAGATTGACCTTTTTAAGCGGTTCGCCGATGCACTTCGTGCTGTCCGTTACGGCAAATTCAAGCGCCTCGACCTTTTCGTCAACTATCCTGTACATAGTCTTGACCGAGCCGCCCGTAGTGTTGTCCATAGCTCTGACATAGCGGATTATCTCATAGCTCGCAAGCATTTTGGGACATATAACGCTGCCGATATTCCTGTCTTTAAAGAGCCTGAGATATTCGGTGCGGTTGATTTTTGTAATGGACTTAGGCACGCCGCACGAATCGGCATACATGGAAATGACGAGGTTTTCTTCATCGATATTTGTCAGCGAAATAACGGCATCCGTCTCCTCGATTCCCTCGGAGGAGAGCAGATCCTGAAGCGTTCCGTCGCCGTTTATTATTACTGCGCTCGGCAGACGCTCCGAAAGTGCGCGGCACTTTTCAAGCTTTTGCTCGATTATCTTAACATTGACGCCGCTCTTTATAAGCTCTTCCGCAAGATAAACCGCGATTTTGCTTCCGCCGATTATCAGCACGTCTCTTATCTTCTGATTGCTTATTTTAAGCGCTTTGAGCATCTTGACAAGCTCGCTGCGCGGGGCGGTAACGGTTATCTTGTCGTTTGCCCGAAGCTCAAAGCTTCCGTCGGGGATGCAGACCTCGTCTCCCCTCTCCACGGCGCAGACAAGTATCTTTACGCCGCGCAGAACATCGGAGAGCCTTTCAAGCCTCTTGCCGACCAACGCACAATCCTCCGTCAGCTTAAGCTCGACTATCTCGACGCGACCCTTGGCAAAGGTATCGCGTTTGAGGAAGCTCGGGAACTGGAGAATACGGAATATCTCACGCGCAGCCGTAAGCTCGGGATTGACGGTCATGGAAAGGCCGAAGTCGTCGCGCATATACTGAATCGACTGAACATAGTCGGGATTGCTCATGCGGCAAATCGTGTGGCGGCAGCCGAGCTTTTTTGCAAGGATACAGCAAAGCAGATTTATTTCATCCGCAGAGGTTGCGGCAATGAGCAAATCGCTGTTTGCGACATCCGCCTCCTCCTGCGTCTGGAGCGTAACTCCGTTTCCGTCAACAACAAGCACATCGAGCTTATGCAGAGAGTCCTCAAGCACATCGGGATTATTATCTATAACCACGATGTCGTGACCCTCCGCAAGGAGCTGTTTTGCTATATTGTAACCCACCTTGCCGTCGCCGACAATAACAATTTTCATTTAAAGTTCCATCCAATCAAAGTAATGGTAATGGGAAAAATCCTCATCAATATTATATCGTTCTTTTTTAATATGGCAATAGCAAATGTTAACAATTACGCCATAACAATTTTGTGGAAAATTTTCTTTCCTTTTTTGACTATCGCCGGGTTTGCGGCAATTTCATCGGCAGTAAGCGCGAAGTCCAGGCTCTTTATCTTCTCGTCGTTTACGCTGACGCCGCCCTGCTCGATAAGTCTTCTCGCCTCGCCTCTCGATTTGGCAAGTCCTGCCTTGACAAGAATATCTATAATGCCTATCTTTCCGTCGGCAAAATCGGCTGCGTTGAGCTCCGTGGACGGCATATTGTCAGAATCCGCTCCGCCGCCGAACAGCGCCCTTGCGGCCTCCTGAGCCTTGTTTGCCTCGTCCTCGCCGTGGACGAGCTTTGTCAGCTCATATGCGAGAATCTCTTTGGCCTTGTTGAGCTGGCTGCCCTCCCACTTGTCCATTTCGTCTATCTGCTCGAGAGGCAGGAAGGTAAGCATACGGATGCACTTGAGAACATCGCTGTCCGCAACGTTTCTCCAATACTGATAGAACTCGTAGGGAGATGTCTTGTTGGGGTCGAGCCACACGGCGTTGCCCGCGGTCTTGCCCATCTTGTTGCCCTGGGAGTCGGTCAGGAGAGTTATGGTCATCGCGTGGGCATCCTTGCCGAGCTTCTTGCGTATAAGCTCGGTTCCGCCGAGCATATTGCTCCACTGATCGTCGCCGCCGAACTGCATATTGCAGTCGTAGTTCTTGAACAGATAGTAGAAGTCATAGCTCTGCATTATCATATAGTTGAACTCAAAGAAGCTGAGTCCCTTTTCCATGCGCTGTTTATAGCACTCGGCGCGGAGCATATTGTTGACGGAGAAGCACGCGCCGACCTCGCGCAAAAGCTCGATATAATTGAGGTTCAACAGCCAATCGGCGTTATTAACCATCTGCGCCTTGCCCTCGCCGAAGTCAATAAAGCGCTCCATCTGACGCTTGAAGCATTCCGCATTATGGTCAATGTCCTCGCGAGTGAGCATCTTTCTCATATCGGTTCGACCCGAGGGGTCGCCTATCATTGTAGTACCGCCGCCGATAAGAGCTATCGGCTTGTTGCCCGCCATCTGGAGTCTCTTCATAAGAGTGAGCGCCATGAAGTGGCCTGCGGTAAGGCTGTCTGCGGTGCAGTCAAAGCCGATATAAAACGTGGCCTTGCCGTTGTTGACCATCTCTTTGATTTCCGGTTCGTTCGTCACCTGCGCGATAAGTCCGCGCGCGACGAGCTCTTCATAAATTCCCATAGTTATTTTTCCTTTCATTTTGTTCATAAAATTAAAAAGCCTCCGCACGGAGAACCGTGCAGAGGGCGAATTACCGCGGTACCACCTCTGTTCACTCCTTGCGGAGCCTCAGGAGCATTGCGCTCTGCGTATAACGCACGCCTGCGGCTCGGCCTACTCTCTTTCAGCCGCGCAGCTCAAGGATGTATTTCGCCGCCCTGCCGCGTCCCCTTACAGCGCCCGGAGACTCTCTTTGCCGGCATAAAGCGGTTACTTCTTCCCGTCACAGCTTTTAAAATATGCAGCCATTATAAACCATCCTTCGAAACTTGTCAACAGCGATATTATTTGTAATTTATTTTATATATACTACATTTATTGCATACTTCTGCGACTTGTGGTAAAATATGTATGTTTATCCGAAAACTAAAAGCATCAAGGAGTTAATCGCAAATGGCTGAATACAACTTCCAAACGGGTGTGAGTGCCGGAGAATACAGAGCTTTCCTCAACAGCTCCCCCGCCTATTGCTTCACCCAGCTGCCCGAATGGTCGGAGGTAAAGGACAACTGGGCTCACGACATATGTATGCTCTATAAGGACGGCGTGCCCGCAGTCGGCGCACTGCTGCTGATAAGGCATCTGCCGTTGGGCAAGAAGCTCATATACTCCCCCAGAGGTCCTGTCGGCGATTTCGGCGACAGAGAGGCAATGCGTGAGTTTGCCGCAGAACTGAAAAAATACGCAAAGAAAATCGGCGCAATCGCAGTAAAAATCGACCCGTTCGTAATAAGAGAAAATTATGAAAATCAAAAAGCCGCAGACTTCGGCAACTCATTTGACGAGACTGTGAGCGTCATGCAGGAATGCGGATTTATACACAGGGGCTTCAGCCTCGACATAAATGCGTATTTTCAGCCGAGATTCAATATGGCTGTTCCGCTGTTTAACGAAAACGGGCCTATCGACAGCGCGGGATTTCTGAAGGCAGTGCCCAAAAAGACCCGCTACTACATGGGTTCATTCCACAATTCGAAAGGCATTGAATTTATAAAGGCCGACCCGGACGATGACCTTTCTGAATTTGTCCGCCTTCTCGGGCAGACCGAAAAGCGCCAGGGCATATCGCTCAGAAACGAGGAATATTTCAAAAAAATACGCCACGCGTTCGGCGACAGAGCGGTCATATATTATGCGCGAATGCACCTTGACAGATATGTTGAATATCTCGAGGGCTTGATAGCAAAAAAGCAGAACATCCCCGAGAACACGCGCAAGCTCGATGAGGCAAGGGCTCTTATAGAAGAAAAAGGCAATACGGTAAACCTCGCCGCAAGCCTTGTTATAATGCCCGACCCGCAGGCAAAGCTCAAAATTGCCGAATATCTTTATGCCGGCTCCGATCTCTCCGTACTCTCCACTCTTTGCGCATCGGTCGGACTGATATATGCGGGCGTCTGCGATTCGATTGACGCGGGCTGCGACTACTTCAATCTTGGCGGAGTTGACGGAAGCTTTGAAGATCATCTTTCAAAATTCAAGATAAAGTTTGTGCCACATATTTTCGAATATGTCGGTGAATTTGATATGCCGGTTGACAAAATCATGTATCTCGGCTTTGAGAAGCTTCTTCCGGCGGCAAAGAAGGCAATTAAAAAGATAAGAAAATAAGGCAGGTAATCAAATGAAAGTTAAAAACGAAAGAGGTTCTGTGATAAACAGAATATTTAAAGACAACAAATACTGTTGGCTCGCTTTCGGCTGCTCGGCCGTCATAATGCTGATAGTTTATATCTGCTACAGCCTCATACCGTTCGGTGACGTCACCATTCTGAGAATGGATCTCTATCACCAGTACGGCCCGCTTTTTGCGGAGTTCTATGACCGCGTTACTCAGATGAAGAGCTTCCTCTACTCGTGGAATACGGGTCTCGGAGGCAGCTTCCTGGGCAACTTCTATAACTATCTGTGCAGCCCGCTCTCGATAGTTATGCTTATCTTCGGTCATAAGAATATGCCCGAGGCGATAGCAACAATGATTCTTCTTCAGGCAGCATTCTCAAGCGCGAGCTTCTGCTACTATCTCAAGAAGTCGTTCGGCGAGCACTCCCCCGTGACTGCTGCGTTCGGTGTACTCTACTCATTCTGCGGTTTCTTCATCGCATATTACTGGAACCTGATGTGGCTCGACGCCATGGTTCTTTTCCCGCTGATGATTCTCGGAATTGAACGCATCATCAACGAACGCAAGCCCGCTCTCTATATCTTCTCGCTGTCGATGACTCTGCTCACGAGCTATTACATGGGCTTTATGGCGTGCATCTTCGCAGTGCTCTATTTCCTTGTCTATTACTTCGGCCGCTACAATATCACCGACACTACGAAAGTTCTTGAGGTCTACACCGACCCCGACGGCAAAGAATACAGCAAGCTCAAGGACAAAATAAGATATAACTCTTTTCTTTCCGACGGAATAACCTTTGCGCTTTCGAGCGTAACGGGCGCGGCTCTTGTCGCATTTGCACTCATCCCCGTCTATTTCATTCTTCAAAGCTGCTCCGCAACGAGCGGCACTTGGCCGGAGAACGTGAAATCATATTTCAATATATTTGATTTCCTCGCAAACCATCTCGCAAGCGTCACGCCCACCATAAGAAGCAGCGGCACCGATGTTCTTCCCAATGTTTACTGCGGTATAGCGACGGTCATACTAGTCCCGCTCTACCTTTTCTGCAAGCGCATACCCTTAAAAGAGAAGATTGCAAATGTGCTTCTGCTCGGGCTGATATATTTCAGCTTCAATCTCAATGTGCTCAACTATATCTGGCACGCTTTCCATTTCCCGAACGACCTGCCCTACAGATTCTCGTTCATGTATTCATTTATACTGCTCACCTTGGCATATAAGGCGTTCAGACACATTACAGAATTTTCCGGCAAGGAGCTGCTCGGCGCGGGCGTTGCCGTGCTGTCGGGAATAGTTATAATCCAGAAAGTCGGCTCGAAAAATGTTGATGAGACAACCGTAATTATAAGTCTGCTGTTTGTCGTGCTTTATACGCTCATATTCTATCTCTTCTCAACGAAGAAGTATCAGGCTTCGGCTATGGCCGTTCTGCTGCTCTGCTGCGTATGCGCCGAGGCGATAAGTGCGGACACCGACAATTACAGCATGGACAGAACAAAGGAAGAATACGCCGGAGATTATCAGGATTTCAGAGATATTAAAAAAGAGCTCGACGAAATAGAGGGCAATGACACCTACCGCATGGAGCTCACTTCGCTCAGAGCGCGTATGGACCCCGCGTGGTACAACTATAACGGCGTATCCACATTCTCCTCCATGGCATATGAAAAGCTTGCTAATCTCCAGGAGCAGCTCGGTCTTTTCGGAAACTATATCAACAGCTACACTTATAATCCTCAGACTCCGGTCTACAATTCGATGATGTCGCTCAAGTATATAGTTGACAATAACGAATACAACCCGCCGCTCAACGACAAGTTATATGAATATGTCGGCTCCTCCGGCAAGTTCCACGCATACAGGAACAAATATTGGCTCCCGATAGCCTACTGCGTCAACAGCGATATAACCTCATGGAGCTATGATTCCGACAACCCGTTTGAGGTTCAGAACGATTACTTCTTCCGCTCAACGGGAATTGAAGACGTATTCAAAAAGCTTGATATCAAAGATTCTTATTTCTATAACATCGATCCCATTTCAATCGGTCTCGATACCGGCTATATGAACTACTACAAGACTTCCGCGGACACCACCGGAACAATTTCGTTCACAATGTCGACCGAGAAAGACCAAAATGTCTATCTGTTCGTTGAGTCCTCGGGAATAGAAGACGTGCTTATTTCCGTCGGTTATGAGCAGTATTCTCAGAACACAAGCCGCGAATATGTCTATGATCTCGGCATTTGCAAGGCCGGAACTCCGATAACCGTAGAGATGACCGTCAAGGACGACGTCAACAGCGCTTCGCTCAATTTCTTCGCCTACGCGCTCGATGACGAAAAATTCGAAGAGGGTTATGAAAAGCTCAACAGCGGCGCTTTAAATATCGACAGCTTCACCGACACCGAGATAACGGGTACGCTGAACGCCTCGGAGGACGGCATAATTTACACATCCATCCCCTACGACGAGGGCTGGAAGGTTACCTTAGACGACAAAGAGGTCGCCAAAGACGATATCGTTGCTATCGGCGACGCGCTGCTCGGAGTCAAGGTAAGCGCAGGAAACCACAGTGTAAAATTCAAGTACACTCCGCGCGGAATGATGCTCGGACTCGGGATATCGGCTGTTACGGCACTCATTCTCATTGCCGTTGCGGTTCTTCTGAAAAAGCGAAAGGACAATCGGCCTCAGCCCGTTTTTGCGGCAAGCAAAAATGTTGCAGCCGACACAGCGTCTTCGGATACTGCGGAGGCAGACAGCGCCTGTTCGTCTGATATCGCAGCAACGGATGAATCAAAAGCAGACAAAAGCGACAAAACAGAATAAATAACGCAAATGCGCTGCCGTATAAACTGCGGCGGCGCATTTTAAAAGAGGTGGCTAAATGCTGAAATTCAACAGCGACGGCAAGTTTAAAATAATGCAGATAAGCGACGCGCAGGATCTCCCGCTCGTTCGCAAGAGCCTTGTCCGAATGATAAACAGAGCCTGTGATGTTCTGCAGCCCGACTTGGTTTTATTTACGGGTGACAACATACTCGGCAACCATATAAACGATGCCGTGATAGGCACTAAGCAGATAGCCTCGGGCCATGACGCGACAAGAGCGCGTGTAGAGCGGGCAATAAAGCACATAGTTCTTCCGCTCGAAAAAAGAAAAATCCCGTTCGCCGTGCTGTACGGTAACCACGACGACATGAATTGCATAGAAAAGGCCGAGCAGTCGGAAATATACGGCAGCTATTCGTCGTGCATCGGAAGCGGCTCGGATATAGGGGCAGGCTGCGGCACATATGATATCCCCATAATGTCCTCCGACGGGAGCAAGCGCGCTTTCACCGTGTGGATGCTCGACTCGGCAGGAAAATATGCAGACGGCAGCCGCTACACAACCGTAAGCCGCGACAAAATCGATTGGATGCTGCGCAGAAACAAAGAGATACAAAAAGACTTCGGCGTTCTCCCCTCTTTTGTGTTTCAGCACGTGCCGATTCCGGAGACTATACAGCTCATACGGGAATGTAAAAAAAGCAACGATTATATGGAGCGTGACGGGCGATTTTATGAGCTTGACCCCAAAAAAGCCCACGGCACACTCGGTGAATATCCGGACGTATGCTCTGAAAATGTCGGCGAATTTGAAGCATTGAAAGAAATGGGCGGCGTGCTCGCCGCGGTTGCGGGACACGATCATCTCAACTGCTTCGAGGGAAAAGTCGATGATATAGACATAATTCAAACCGCTTGCGCTTCGTTCAGGTGCTACGGAAACGAAATGCGCGGTGTGCGGCTCTTTGAGCTTGACGAGCGCAAGCCGTTTGAATACAGCACAAGAACGGTAACATATTTTGACTTGTTCAAAAAAACTCCGCTTTCGGTCATGCGATACATAAACGACGCGGACGATAAAGAGAAGCTCAAATACGGCATATTGGCTGGAACTGCGGCGACGGCGGCTATAGGCGCGCTGATGATAGCTGTCGGCAAACGAAAATAAGAAGAGGAAGTATGGTGTGAATCATACTTCCTCTTCTTTCAGTCAAGATGATATCTCGGCTTGCCGACGCTCTTTTTGCCGTATTCAACAGCCTCTGTCGGGCAAAGGCATATGCAAGCCATGCAGTGGGTGCAGTTTTTGCCCCATACGGGTCTTTGGTCTTTCAGCTCGATATTGTTGAGCGGGCAAAGCTTCACGCATTTCCCGCAGCCGATACATTTATTGGTTACCGTAAAGGCATCCGCCTTTACAAATAATTTGTAGAACACAGGGTTCACTATATCGCTCATGAACCTGTCGTAGGCGTTCCTTCGCGGTTGAGGGAACTTTTCGCCCGCGTTCAGAGTCTCGCACGCATTTTTGATATCAGGTTGAGCCTTTTCGATTATTCGCGCGGCCTGCTCGGGGCTCGGTACGCCGAACATTGCAACATAGTTTTCGGGCATCACTATCTGCTTGACGCCCATATAGTCAAAGCCCTTTCTCTCGCAGAGCCTGCGGATATATTTATCGGCATCGCCTATCTCGCCGCCGCAGTCCATAATGAACCACACTTTAAAATCTCCGCCGAACTGCGTCTCGTCTATCCATTTCTCGACGATATGCGGAATACGCCAGCCGTAGGTCGGCACGACAAAAACAAGGCGCTTATCGGCAGTTACTTCAGAGATATCCCAAGCCTTTATTCTCTCGTTCATGTCGAGCAGACTGTCTCCGAGCGAATCTGCAATATGACGGGCAATATATCTGCTGTTTCCCGTTCCGGTAAAATATAGTATCATTATATCGTCTCCAAGCTGCTGTTTTTCTATGTAGCGTCGGTAAAGCACTTATACACTTGCCACATAAAGGTTATATTAAAGTATATCAGAAACCGTGCGTGTGTTGCAACAAAAAGTTATTAAAGCCAAAAACCGAGTCCAAAACTTGTCTTGCTTTTTATTAACTTTGTGTGAATATTTATATAAATGTATTGACAAGTTTCGTTTAAAGGTATATTATAGGAACAGAAACCAAAAGGAGTTGATACCCTTGAAGAAAACACTGTACAGCTTGATGCTCAGCGATGAGGTAGTCCGTGAAGCGGACAGGTTAGCTCACCAAAAGGGCACCAACAGATCCAATCTGATAAATCAGATACTTGCCGAATATTTCGGCATGGTAACTCCGCAGAGGCGGATAAACGATGTGTTTCAAGCTATCGAAGAAGCGGTTGCCTCATATGGGCAGCTTGTTCCGTTCTTTACTCCGAACGACCTTACAATGTCGCTCAAGAGCAGCTTGGAATATAAATACCGCCCCACCGTCAAATACGAAGTGGAGCTGTACGAAAACGGACAGGATTCAATCGGAGAGCTGTCGGTAATATTCCGCACTCAGAGTGCGGCGCTTATCTCCGATATGACCGATTTCTTCCGTCTGTGGCACAGTATCGAGCAGAAGTACCTCCCCCATTACGGAGTGGAGAATATCGACTATGCTCTCTACTACAACAAGCTCTGCCGCAGTATAGTCGTGCCGAAAAAGAACTCCTCAACAGAGGAACTGGCGCGGGCTATATCCGGATATATCGAACTGTTTGACAGCCTTATGAAAGGCTTCCTTGCCGGCAGATATTCTCCGGCGGATATCGAGCACTGCTACGCCGAGTATATCGCGCGGCAGTCAATAATAATATAACTTATTTTCCTATGAAGCAGGTGATTTTATGAACACTCAAAACTATACTCAGAAGACCGTTGAGGCAATACAGAACGCACAGAACATAGCAAGAGAAAACGATAACCAGTCTCTCGTCCCGGAGCATCTGCTCTATTCGCTGCTCGACCAGGACGGCGGGCTTATCCCCTCTCTGTTCAAAAAAATGGGCGTTGACTGCAACACCGTTCTCGGTGAGCTTGATTCCTATATTTCAACTCTCCCCAAGGTTTCCGGCGGCGAGATGTATCTTTCCTCGGAGACCGACCGCGTTATCCGTACCGCCGAAAAGACGGCGAAGAGCATGAACGACGAATATGTGTCGGTTGAGCATCTTATGCTCGGCATATTCGCAAATATGACTCCGGAAATCAGACAGATATTTAATTCTCACGGCATAACGAAGAACGCTTTTGCCGAGGAGCTCTCAAAAGTCAAGACAAGCCCGATAACCAGTGACAACCCCGAGGACACCTATGACGCTCTATCGAAATACGGCACCGACCTTGTCAAACGCGCCCGTGAAAACGAGCTTGACCCCGTTATCGGTCGTGATACCGAAATAAGAAACGTTATACGTATCCTTTCGAGAAAGACCAAGAACAACCCCGTGCTTATCGGTGAGCCCGGCGTCGGCAAAACCGCAATCGCGGAGGGTCTCGCGCAGAGAATCGTCCGCGGCGATGTGCCCGAGGGACTTAAAGATAAGACTGTTTTCAGCCTCGACATGGGTTCCCTTATCGCCGGCGCTAAGTACCGTGGCGAATTCGAGGAGAGGCTCAAGGCCGTGCTTGAGGAGATAAAAAAATCCGAAGGCAGGATACTGCTCTTCATTGATGAGCTGCATACGATAGTCGGCGCAGGTAAGACTGAGGGCAGCATGGATGCGGGCAACCTCTTAAAGCCCATGCTTGCAAGAGGTGAGCTGCACTGCATCGGCGCAACCACGCTCGACGAATATCGCAAATATATCGAAAAGGACGCCGCCCTTGAGCGTCGTTTCCAGCCCGTTATGGTCAACGAGCCTACCGCAGAGGACACAATATCGATACTCAGAGGCCTCAAGGAGCGCTACGAAGTCTATCACGGCGTCCGTATACACGACAGCGCACTCGTTGCCGCCGCTACCCTTTCGGACAGGTATATTACAGACCGTTTTCTGCCCGATAAGGCAATCGACCTTGTCGACGAGGCCTGTGCCTCCATACGCACCGAAATAGACTCCATGCCCTCCGAGCTTGACGATGTACGCCGCAAGATAATGCAGCTTGAAATCGAAGAAATGGCTCTTAAAAAAGAGACCGACAAGCTCTCCAAGGAGCGTCTGGAGAAGCTCGGCGCAGAGCTTGCCGAGCTCAAGGACAGGTTCAACGAGATGAAATCCCGCTGGGAGGCCGAAAAGCAGAGCGTTGACGAGGTCAAGAAGCTCAAGTCGGAAATCGAGCAGACCAACGCAGATATTGAGCAGGCTCAGCTTCACTACGAATACGAAAAAGCGGCAAAGCTCAAATATTACGATCTGCCCTCCCTCGAAAAGCGCCTTGCCGAGGCCGAGAAAAAGAGCGAGCAGCACACAGATAATACGCTCGTTCACGATACCGTGACCGAGGAAGAAATAGCCACAATAGTCGCAAAATGGACGGGTATACCTGTTGCAAAGCTCATGGAGGGCGAGCGCGAGAAGCTGCTCCACCTCGATGACGTTATTCATCAGCGCGTTGTGGGACAGGATGAGGCCGTGCGGAAGGTTACGGAGGCTATACTCCGCTCCCGTGCGGGTATCTCCGACCCCAACAAGCCCATAGGCAGCTTCCTGTTCTTAGGCCCCACCGGCGTAGGCAAGACCGAGCTTGCAAAGGCTCTTGCGGACTGCCTGTTTGACGACGAGCACAATATGGTTCGTATCGATATGACCGAATACATGGAGAAATACTCCGTCTCGCGTCTTATCGGAGCGCCGCCCGGATATGTCGGATACGATGAGGGCGGTCAGCTGACCGAGGCCGTGCGCCGCAAACCCTACTCAGTTGTGCTGTTCGATGAGATTGAAAAGGCTCACCCGGATGTATTCAATATTCTGCTCCAGGTGCTTGACGACGGCCGTATAACCGACAGTCAGGGACGCACCGTGGACTTTAAGAACACTATCATCATTCTGACCTCGAACCTCGGCAGCCAGTACCTGCTCGACGGCATCGACGAGAACGGCAACATCTCCGAAGAGGCGCGCGAGGGCGTTATGAACGAGCTGCGCCGCAGCTTCCGTCCCGAGTTTCTCAACCGTCTTGACGAGACGATATTCTTCCGCCCACTGACGAAAGATAACCTCAAAGGTATCATCGACATCATGCTCGATTCCCTTAAAAAGCGTCTTGCCGATAAGAGCCTCGGACTCGAAGTTACCGACGCCGCCAAGGAGCTTATCATCGACCGCGGTTTTGATCCCGTATACGGCGCAAGACCGCTTCGCAGATATCTGCAGAGCAGCCTTGAGACCCTCGTTGCGAGAAAGATTCTCTCCGGCGACCTTGACGCGGATTCGACAATCACCGTTGACGTTGAAAACGGCGAACTCGTCTGCAAGTAAACAAATCTATAAGCCCGACCGTGCGGTTAACGCTGCGCGGTCGGGTTCTTTTTATGTCAAACGGTGCATGGGGCGACGGGCATAACGGGGTCGACGTATATATGGCCTCATACTGGGAAAAGGTTGCGGATCAGATAACGGTGCTCGTGAAAAAATATGACTTTGACGGCGTGGATATCGACTGGGAATATCCCTCAACCGCGGATGACTGGAAAAGATATGACAGCTTTATTCAGAAGCTTCACCGTGATTTGAAGGCATATAAAGAGGATGCCGTAATTTCTACAGCCCTTTCGGCGGGGGCTCTCGGACTGTCCAAGGAAACCTTTGACTGTATCGACCGGATTCAGTTCATGGCATATGACGGAAACGACGCGGACGGATATCAGAGTTCTCTCCAACAGGCCGAGGAGGGACTGCACAGCTTTAAGTTAAACGGCGCGGATATCAGCAAAATAAATATCGGCATAGCCGTTTACGGCAGACCGTTAAACGGTGCGGCATTCCGGGCATCGTGGCGCGCTCTCGAGAGCGCGAATTATTGGGAAAGCAAATATTACAATATTCCCGACTCAAATCAGATATATGACGGTACTTTCTGCGCCCCGGCTCTTGCAGGAGACAAAACGGCATATGCCCTGCTGAGCGGTGCGGGCGGTGTTATGATATTCAGAGCGGATTGCGACAAACCGGCGGACGATCCGAATTCGGTAACAGGCGGAATTCAAGACGCACTCAACAGATATGTGACAGGATGGTAAAAAGCGAAAACAGGCGTATATAACAGAAGGACTGCTGACGCTTATCGCGGCAACAGCCCAACTGCTAAGAGATATGAGAACAGAGGTATTTTTAAATTAATAAGCCGTACAAATTCAGTACTTCACTTAATTACAGCTCAATTATAGCACAGAAAAATATAAAGTACAGCACTTAAAAGAAATATGCAACAGAAAGACCGGAAATGTTTCTATTTTTATCCTTGCCCGACAACGTCCTCAAGAAAATCGGTCTCTCTGACTTCTCCGTCCTTTGATATTCGCAAAGTTTTTATTTCGTTATGACCGAAGTCGACGTTGAAATCGGCGTTGAGCATTTCGCAGACTATGTGCGCTCTCGTGTCCTCGCCGCGAGTCTCATAAAAACGGGCAACACAATCCCCGCTTCCGTCCTCGCAGAACTTCAACGCGGTCATTATGATATTGTCCCTGTCAACAGAGAGAAATCCCTTTCTCTGCGGCAAAACACCCTTATGGAAGCTTTCCGGAACAGCTGCGGGACGGATGTTGAACATTGCGGCTTCGTTCATGATATCGCTCTTCTCCGCCTCGCCGTCGCAAACAAAAACACCGTATTCAAATCTCTGTATTCCCTCGTCGGTAAAGTTAAAGTTCGCCGCCGGGCGATCGGAATAGTGGTCTGCGAAGATAACGTTTCTGATGACCGTAAGACGCAGGTCGTTGTCCTGACAGTCATAGGAATACTTTGAGTCGTTTAACAAGGCGAGCGTTTTTCTGCCGCCGTCGTCAAAGCTTATCGCGCCCCAGCGTCCCGCAGGCTCTTCTTCGCCGTTAGTCGGGCGCTTGATATATGCGCCGGGAATTTCATAGGTGTTTATCCTGTTCTCGCCGCCAACGGGAAAGCTCATTTTCAGCAGCGTGAAGTCCTCTGTCCAAAGCGCTTTGCACTTTGAGCGCAATATTCTCTGCCCGCTTGCAAGAATAAAATCCTGAACGAGATATGAGCCGCCGAAGCTGTGGCGGGTTCTTATGACGGCTCTTGCGTTGCCGTCCTCCACAAGCTCAATCTTTTCGAGCTTCATAATGCCCTTTATATCGTGGAATCTGAACACCATGTGCGCCCACGTGTCCGTCTTGCTGTCGCTTATTACCGTAGGTACGGCTATAGGTTTGTCTTCGGATGCGTAGTCGTATCCGCTTTTCTTGTCAACGAGCGAGGTTATGAAGCCCGTATGCTTATCGAATCTGACTTTCAGATACTCGTTCTCCATTGAGAAGTCATGAGCGGAAACATCGGTATCAATATGCACCTCCGGCAAGTCGCTGTTCTCGTTCCAGCAGGGCTTGAGCCAATAGACAGAATATCCCACAGCGGGAACATCCGCAATAAAGACTGTATCAAGATGACTGTCGTTTGAGCGCGAGGAGCGGACGTTGCTGAATATAACGTCGTTGCCCGCGTCGTCTTTGACCTGCTTTGACGGATGATATGTTCTGACAGGCACCTTTATCGGGAACGAGAGCGGGTTGAACACGACTACGGGACGCGGGAATTTGCCGCAGGAGTGACCTCTGACCTCACATACGGGGTCGGAAACTCCGTCTATCCAAGTGTCTATTCTGCGCGCAATTCGCAAAAAAGCCTCGTTTTGTATTCTGTCCGATATGGTCAGCGCATGACCCATAGCGGCATTGACGTCGTCATATGCCTCCATTATCGAGCATCCGCAGAGGATATCGTGGAACTGATTGAAGCAGACATCGCGCCACGCCTCTTTGAAATTCTCGGTTCTGTCCCGCATACCCGCGGTCTTTGAAGCGACGGTCGCAAAGGCTTCGGAGAAATAAAGAGAATTTTCAAGTCTTCTGTTGAGCTGCTTTACAAGGCTCGTTGCGGAATAACAGCCGCTCGCATGATGCTGAAGATCGTCCTTCCAAATCGGGAGCTCGACCTTTTCAAGGCAGTGCGCCTCAAAGAAAGCGTCGGGCGAAGAGAATATCATATCGTGATATCCGTCTTTTTTAAGCCGGGATTCAAGATATTCTATGCACCGTCTTGTCGGGCCGCCGCCGTGGTTGCCTACGCCGTAGAAAATCATCATGCCGTGATTTTCCTCGGCCATAAGCTTTTCGGAAAAATCGCGCGTTCGGCTAATATCTTCGGCACTGTTCGCGCCGTATCCGCTCTCGGCGGGGATCCCGCAAGGCGGGATTCGCGTGCCCGGCGGAGAG
>OBYM01000062.1_pt1 | contig 71129 bp, 55 predicted proteins | sample 1538191 | NCBI WGS metagenome assembly OBYM01 (sample SAMEA2580165, study PRJEB22360) | human gut metagenome | biome: human gut; feature: human-associated habitat; material: faeces | place: Denmark | collected 2008/2010 | reverse complement strand
ATATTAACCCTCAGGTACCATTTTATCTGAGGCTTTATGAGGCCGGTTTATTTGATCGGATGTCGGCACTGTTTAATTTGGAGGTCCTTAACCGAGTTGAGAGTCCGTCAGCCTTAAGGAGGAAACTGCATTTGCCGCTAACAAAGGTTGTAGCTACTCCGACGTAAATTTTAAAATTCTGAGAAGCCTGATGGATTCTAGCTTCTCAATGGATAAAGCTAGAATCCACTGTCAAACTCGGGAGCAGAGCGATGCTCGCTGGCGTTAACGATCTTTCCTTTACGCATTTCGTTAAAGGATTCGATCATTTTTTTCTCTTTGACGAAGTCAATAAGAGAAAGGAGCTCCTTCCGATTAATTCTTTGCCGCCCGATATCCAGAGTAATGCCGCAGGCGCTCTTTTGATAATTCTCAAAAGAGTCTCGGATAAAAGGAGTAACGGTTAAAGACTACATTGTCATGCCTGTTTTTAAACTTGATTGTCAGTTTATGCCAACTTTGCTTATATTCAGGTTATTGCTCATGCCAGTCTAATGAACTCTAACCAAAATCGTTTTCTCTCACTCAGTAACTTTAATAATAAAGGCACTTCGGAGCGGAGTAGTAGAAGCGAGCGATATCTTTTGTTAAATCTTAGGAGTCAATAAACAACATTTTTATGCCTTGATTTTTATGTTGTTTGTTTACCGAGAGGAATTGAATCTTAAGATTATTTCAATATGAACTTATTGGTTTTCCGATAATAGAGCTAAGGAAAAGAGACTTAAGTTAGCTATGATTCAGATATTATTCAGACAATTAAAGGAAGAGAAAACACTTTAGATCTTCTCTTCACATAATCGACCAAAACTAACTTAAGTTTTTCAAAGGCTACCAGAACCTCCCATCTCAATAGGGCTTACTCAAGATGGTTTAATTCTTATTCATTGAAGACAAGAAATCGTTAAGCGCATCTTCCCAGTTCGGCATCTTATAAACACCGCTCTCTTTCAGTACGAGTTTTTGCAGACGAGAGTTATGAGGTCGTTTTGCTGGAGTTGGGTATTGATCTGACGTACATGGAACAACTTTTTGGTTTATGCCCTTTAGTTCAAAAATCTTTTGAGCAAAATCAAACCAAGAAGCCTCTCCTTCGCATGTTAAATGTACCGTGCCGACGAGTTGCGGGCATTTCAAGATAATCTGCAATGCCTCCGCAACAGCTTTTGTACTGGTTGGGTTTCCGATCTGATCATTCACAACCTTAAGTTCCGGGCGTGTTCCATCAGCAAGACGAAGCATCGTATGGACGAAGCTAGGACCATTGCCACCATATAACCAAGAAACTCTTGCTATTAGATGATTAGGACACAAAGATCTCACCGCCTGCTCAGCTGCCCATTTAGATTTGGCATAAATATTCAAACCACCATTGGGTTGATCGTACTCATGGTAAGGGCAGTCGAGTTCGCCATCGAAAACATAATCTGTGGAGATCGCGATTAATTTCGCACCTATCTTGTTACAAGCATGGGCGACATTCGTCGTACCAAAGGCATTGATCTTCCAAGCTTCGAATTGCTTAGATTCGCACAAATCTACGGCCGTCATTGCTGCGCAATGAATCACGACGTCAGGTTTGATTTTTTCAAACACCGAGCACACTAATGAAGGATTCGTGATATCGCACTCTTCCCGATCCAAAGCAAAAAGCTCATAGCCTTGGAGTGTATTCATCAATGTGGTGCCAAGCATTCCCTTGGCGCCAGTAATAGCTACTTTCATAGTGGATTAACCAAGGAGAGATTTTTTAAGATCATTAAAGGAAGGTGCAACGCCGTCCTTGGCACTTACCAGCGGTTCAAAATCAATGGGCCAACCGATTCCAATTTCCGGATCATCCCATTTAATAGAACCTTCATCATCTGGATGGTAGTAGTCAGTGCATTTATAGTGGAAATGAGCAACGTCGCTCAAAACGACAAAACCGTGAGCCATTCCAGGAGGAATCCACAGCTGGTGTTGATTTTTATCGGAAAGGATAGCTCCAAACCATTTTCCAAAAGTAGGAGAATCTTTTCTGATATCAACGGCAACATCAAAAACTTCACCCAGAGAAACCATGACTAATTTACCTTGCGGATGCTTTTTCTGAAAGTGAAGTCCTCTCAAAATACCTTTCGTGGACTTACTATGATTATCTTGAACAAACGGGAAATTTATTCCCGCCTCTTCATAGCGCTTTTTCTGCCAAGACTCTACAAAATACCCGCGATTGTCCCCAAAAACTTTAGGTTTAATTAAGAGCACGCCTTCAATCGGAGTTTTTACGACTTCCATTTCCTACCTCAATAAATTTAATAAATATTGGCCATATTCGTTTTTAGCGACCGGCTTGGCCAATTCTTCCAATTGAGCGTCAGTAATATAGCCTCTTCTCCACGCAATCTCTTCGGGACTGGCAATCATGAGACCTTGACGTGCTTGGACGGAATGAATAAAAGAGGCAGCTTCCAAAAGCGAAGCATGAGTTCCTGTGTCCAACCAGGCGATTCCCCTTTCCATGATTTCAACATGAAGAGAGTTTTCCTTCAGGTAAGCCAAATTTACATCAGTGATTTCTAATTCACCGCGAGCCGAAGGTTTGACTTTCTTTGCAATATCAAGTACTTTCTCGTCATAGAAATAAAGTCCAGTCACGGCATAATTCGACTTAGGAAGCTTTGGTTTTTCTTCAATTGAGACGGCTTTTTTGTCATCATCGAACTCCACAACTCCGTAGCGCTCCGGATCAGAAACGTGGTAACCGAAGACTGTCGCGCCTTCGCCCCTAGCCTTCGCTTGCTCCAATAACTGCTGGAATCCTTGACCAAAGAACAAATTGTCACCTAAGACTAAGCATGTGTTGTAGCCTTTTATGAAATCCTCGCAAAGCAAAAATGCCTGTGCGAGCCCCTCCGGCTTGGCCTGAACAACGTATTCAAAGTTACATCCCCATTGAGAGCCGTCTCCCAAAAGTTCCTTGAATAGGATCTGTTGCTCCGGAGTCGTAATAATGGCAATTTCCCTTATTCCAGCAAGCATTAGAACTGACAAGGGATAGTAGATCATGGGTTTATCGTAAACAGGCATCAACTGTTTACTAATACTTTTAGTTAGAGGATAAAGTCTCGTTCCGCTGCCGCCAGCTAGGATAATTCCTCTCCATGCTTTAGACATTATTGGCGCTCCTTATAATTCTTCTCGATCCATTTTTGATATTCACCGGATTGAATATTTTTAACCCAATCTTCATTGTTTAAATACCATTGAATTGTTTCCTTGAGGCCGTCCTCAAAATTATGTTTGGGTTTCCAACCAAGTTCTTTTTCGATCTTGCTACAGTTGATGGCATAACGAAGATCGTGCCCTAATCTGTCCTTAACAAAGGTAATTTGTTCCTTGTAGGATTTGCCGTCAGAGCGAGGTTTGATATCATCTAGAATTTCGCAAATTTTGTTAACGATGAAAAGGTTGGTGCGCTCAGCCCTTCCACCAATATTGTAGGTTTGGCCTACCCTTCCCTTGGTCAAAACTTCATAAATTGCATCGCAATGGTCTTCAACGTGCAGCCAATCTCTGATATTTTCTCCAGTACCGTAGATCGGAAGAGGTTTTCCAGCTAATGCGTTTAAAGTCATCAAAGGAATTAACTTTTCCGGGAACTGTCTCGGCCCGTAGTTATTAGAGCAATTAGTTATAACAGTCGGAAGTCCGTATGTTTCATGATAGGCACGAACAAAATGGTCACTACTAGCCTTGGAAGCGGAGTAAGGACTATTTGGAGCAAACGGCGTTTCTTCTGTGAAGGCCGGATCGTCCATAGACAAAGTTCCAAAGACTTCGTCGGTAGAAATATGGTGGAATCTGAATTTATTCTTTTTTTCTTCGTCAAGATTTTTCCACCAATCTTTAACTACTCGAAGAAGAACTTCAGTCCCAAGAACATTCGTTTTAACGAAGACATCAGGATCTAAAATCGATCTGTCTACATGGCTTTCAGCCGCAAAATTTATTACAGCGTCAGGTTGAAATTTTTCTAAAAGTTTTCTAACTAGCTGCTCATCTCCGATATCGCCTCTGATAAAAACATGATTGGAGGCGTTTTTAATCTCATCGAGATTTTCCAAATTGCCGGAGTAAGTTAATTTATCTAGATTTATTACTTTATTCCCAACTCTTACATTTTGAAGTACAAAACAAGAACCGATAAATCCAGCTCCTCCTGTTACTAGATATAAATTTTTATTTTCCATAAAATTTACGAATAAACTGTTTTATAAAATTAATAGTGCCCAGACTGGATCTGCTCCCGTTAATACGAAAATAAAGAGGGCCGATCAAAAAACGTGGAATACCAATCAAAGGAAAGCCTTGGGAATAATCCTTACTAAATTTGAGAAGCTTCAATAGTTTTAAGCGGAATCTAAAATAGCCATAAATGTAATCAATAAAACGTCCCTGGGAATTTTGACTAGATGAATGAATTCTCCAAACTGTCAATTCTTTCTTAATATAGCCGCAATAGGTAACTTGTGATAACTGAATATATAAATACCAATCTAACCAAGCAGCGACGGGAGTATCGAAATCTAATCGCTCAAGGTATTTTTTTTTAAACATCATGCAAGAAAAAGTTGGAAACAGGTTCTCTAACAAAATATCTTGTCTGATATCAATGTACTTCAAAGCAGATGAATTCACTTTTTTTTCAAGGAACCCTTGAACTCTTGACACATACGTTGAATACCAATCTCTTCGAAAAGAGCTTTCAAAAAATAAACTTAACTTATTGGAACAGAAGCCAATCCAAGGAGAATTTCTTACACAATCAACTCTTCTCCTGAGACAATCAGGGTGCCAAAAATCATCACACTCAAGTATTGCAATCCAAGTCCCCCGAGCCTCGCTCAAAGCTAACAAAATAGTGGCGGCTAACCCTTTATTTTGGTGGCCCTCATGGGCCAGAATCTTTATTTTCTTGTTTGATCCATACTGCATAACGATGTGCTCATAACTACTGTCGCTTGAGCCATCATCGGCAATAATCAACTCAAATGAGCCATAGGTCTGTCCAAGAACTGATGAAACTGTCGTATCAATATATTCTCGGCAATTAAACGAGGGGATAATTACTGATACAAATGGTGATTCAGAACAGTCAACTGGCATAGTAGTTATCCACGTCAAATCGGATTATCTTAATCTCATACCTTTTTGATTTTACGACTCTTTCTATCATCGCTGGAATCAAATACTCAGGAGTAAATCTTTTATCATAAGGAAGTGTCATGCTTGCTAAACCCAACTGTTCAAGTCTTTCAAACTGTGCACCAATATTGAAACAAAGAGTCGGAATTTGCAATTCGAGAGCCTCAGTGAGTGTATAGGAGAATGTTTCTGGGCAAATTGAGGGTAGGAAAAGAGCATTAATTGAGTGTGTTTCAACATAATTTTTTATAAAATCGGTTGTACTGTAGCTCCCGCTCACCTGTATGCCAACTTCCTTCAATTTTGTATCGTCGACCGAGAAACCTATAACATATAGTTTGACATTTGGAATATTGTTTTTCTTTATATATTCACCCATTAAACGGATTACCTCGTAGCCTTTATTTATACCTATAGCACCTAAAACTCCTATCCTCAACTCTTGTTCCAATGTTTTGGGTTGATTTTTAATTACCTCTTTGCCAGCTAAAATACGACAGTGGGGAAAAACGTGAAAGTCAGTTGTTGGAAAAAAAGACTGCATCCGTCTTTTAGTATCCTCACTTGGAACAATTATTCTCTCCGCCCTCTCAATGACTTTTTGGAAATAGTCCCTCACATAATAGAAAGGGCTTGTACAATTAACTTTAGAACAAAGTCTACATTTTTCATCATTGCGAATTTCGCAAAAACTCCTGTTATCAGGCATTAGGTCATATCTGGGACAAATCCAGTGATAATCATGAACAGATATTACTAACCTAGGAAAGCCTGTTTTAGGAAGATTTATTAAGGTTTGAATAAAATCTAGCGGGAATCCTATTAAAGAATGGACATGAATAGCCTCAATTCCAGAAAGACGAAGAAAGTCGTAGAAAACATCGCGGTCATACATTAAATCAAATTTTTGTATATTTGGGAAAAGGCTAAAATTTAGATTTCCTTTTATTTCTACAGAGTTTTGTCCAGAAGGAACTAAATTTAAAGAAAAAATATTTTTTTTAGCCAGTTCTGCGGAAAGGCTGTCTACAAATTTTTTGGTTCCACCGCCCTTGTCATGGGAAACATGTAATATGGTTCTTGTTTTTTTCTTCTTTAATCTTAAAGAATCGAGCTTGACTCTTGCTTTTTGTAAAGGATCCCTCCTAATCCATTTTTGGACTTCTAAGGAATAGGTTGGATGCTTATTCAATAACTTTATTAGGTTTTCCTTTTGTATCTTCTTTGCATTCTTACCGAAAGATATTGCGCCGTAATGACGAACAAAAACTTTAGGCGAAATAATATTTAAAAATCCAGCCTTCTCGAACCTCTGACACAAGTCATTTTCTTCTCCATAGCCTTTTCCAAAATTTACCTCATCCAAATCTCCACAAACCTTCAATGCCTTCCTAGAGACGTACATACAGCAACCAACGCCTGTAGGGGCTATACAAAAGTCCTCCTCAGGTAAAGAAGAACACAATTTATCCAAGTCAAAGTCGCTTAATTCCAACGCTGAAAAGTTATCGGACAAAACTTTCGGATAAGAAGAGATAGTAGAATTATTAGTAAGAGAAGTAACACTTCCAATATTTGGTAGAAGTCTTGAAGCTTCAAGTATTCTATCAACCCAACCATCGAAAACTTCGGTATCAGAGTTGAGCCAAATTACGTCTCTGTCCTTGTGCAACGACATCCCTTTATTCATCGAACGCACAAATCCCAAATTTTGGGAATTTATTACAAGGTTGATAAGTCCTTTTTTTGATAGGTATTGTAGAAGATTATTTACTTTTTCATCTGGCGACCTATCATTCACTACCACTATTTCACAGTTAGCTGAGTTTTTAGCATTTAATACGCTAAATAGGCATCTCGAAGTCTCAGCGTAGCCACGATACACAGGAATAACGATATCTATGGATAGTCCATTTTTGATTTTTTCATTACTCAAAACTAAGTTATCAAACTCTTCAAAACTTACTGGAGACGCCTTAACCCTTACATTGGAACAAGCGTCTTGAGAGTCCGAGCATGAGCCTCCTATGGAGTTATCGTTTTTTCTCTTTCGATAAAACAGATATAAGGAATTTAAAGCAATCCTTGCCAATTGTGCCAAAGAATTATTCCTGGTGAGGACGTATGTTTTAAATGATTCCAGAACCCACGGTCTTGGTTCTGCAAGCTTCCTGATTTTTTTTATGGAATTTTTCATGATTGGATACTAGCCAAAATACATCCTACATACTTCTTTAGGATCGCCGTCCATCTTTATCCGGCCATTTTCAAGCCAAACAACCCGAGTACAGCAATTTTCGATTAGTGCCCTTGAGTGAGAAGCGATTACTAAGATATTGGAATTCTCGATAAGGGAAGTCAATCTTTTCTCAGCTTTCTCGTTAAATTTTTTATCCCCAACGGACAGCCACTCATCCATGAGAAGAATTTCTGGTGAAATCATGGTTGAAACCGCGAAAGCGAGCCTCATATGCATCCCAGAGGAGTAAGTCCTAACAGGCATGTTGATGAAATCGTCTAATTCAGCAAAAGCTATCAGATCATCGAGTTTTTCTTCGACAACCTTTTTAGGGATTCCGAGCAGAGCGGCCCTCATAAAAATATTTTCAACTCCTGTGGCTTCCGAATCTATACCTAATGAGATCCCGATGAGGCTACCTACATTGCCCACAATCTGGGCCGCCCCCTCTGTTGGTTCGTAAACCTTAGCTAGTACACGAAGTAAAGTGCTTTTGCCAGCTCCGTTACACCCAATAAGTCCAACCCTTTCTTTGGAATTAATCTTAAGATTGATATCGGTTAAGGATTGTACAACTGTAACCCCCTTTTCTGTAAGACCTATTCTCCCCCCTGAAGCCAAGCCCATCAGAGTTTTTTTGAAAGACCTTCCTTGCGAGTTATAAATGGGAATAGAGACACTAACGTTTTGTAGATTAATTTGTGGCATTTTTACAACCAGTATGCAATTCGAGTTCTATATTTATTAAAAAATGCTAACCCGATAGCTGTTCCTAAAATTGCCAGTACCAGAGAATAGCACCAATTTAAAGCAGAAGGAGCCAACCCCAATAATGGGGCCCGAACAATCTCCAAAAGATGATAGAAAGGATTAGGCTCCACTATTAGCGTTGCCGACTTTTCTGGAAGAAGCGAGGGCATCCAGACGATTGGAGTCAAATAAAAGAAAACCTGCAAGCCGCTGACAATGATTTGCTTCATGTCTCTAAATCGTGTGCATACAATTGACAAGATCAAAGACATCCAACAAAAATTCAACAATAAGAGAAAAAAACCAGGAATGACTAACAGAAAGTTCCAATTTATTGGCTTTCCGACGATTAAGAACACAACCGGCAGAATGACTAAGTTATGGGCAAAAATGTATAAACATTTGGCAATCATTGTCAATATATAGGTGAAGAGCGGCAATGACAACTGTTTCACCATATTCTCGGACTGACAATATACATCAGTCGATTGAACAATTACGGAGCTTATCAATCCCCAAATTATATATCCAGTACATAAATAGGGTAAAAATATTTCCACAGGAGCTTTGTACAGAGTACCAAAAACTATTCCAATAGTTCCAATCAACACTCCCGTAGATATGGTTATCCAAAAGGGTCCTAAACTCGAACGACGATATCTTTGCCTTATATCAAACCACGCAATGTAAAAAGGTAATTTAATATTCTTAAGGCTAGAAATAATGTCAGCCTCGCCACCTTTGGATCGACCTTTATTATTAGACTTAACAGACATAAGTAAATTTGTTATAAGTTACAAGGGAAAAGAAGACCTAGTTTCCAAGGCAAAATTCAAGAAATTCTTGCGAAGGTCGAATCCTGTTCTTAAACATAAATGACATTGTTCTTTTCGCAAGCACGTCCCTATTCTGGTCAAAGACTTGAGAATCAAAACCTACTAATTCAACTAAATCCGAATCGTTTTTAGTAAGATTCTTCGGAAATTCATTAAATTTAATGTGAGGCACCATCATCGTTTTACAGAGCTCCTCTGTTCTCGCGTCAATCGTTACACATAAAGCAGGGACTCCTGCTTGTAATGCAAGCATTACTCCGTGGATTCTTGGACCGATAACAAAATCGAACCCTTTATAAAAATCCATCCAACTTCTAGAATCAAGGAAGAAAGTAGAGCGTCTATGCAATTCTCGTAAAACTTCAGTTTCGGTGCCCCCCTCATTGGATTGAGAAAAGTGCATAAAAATTTTTTTTCTTATTTCCGGAGAAATATCTTCAAAATCCCCCTTGGCTAGCCTTATCATATTGATGTTAGACTGTACTAACAAGTCTGGAGACGAATTAGTAGAATTTTTAATTAAGGAAAGGAAGTGCGATTCTAGGTTTTTCACTTTGTCCCAGCTATAGTGCCCCAGCGCTACACAAATTCTATCTTTTTGGGCGTTCCTTTCTACCAATTTTTTCCCCAACTCCCTTTCTTGAGTATTGAGGAAGAGCGTCGGACAACCAAGCACCTCGCAGGAATTTCCAAAACCCAATTCATCCAAAACCTCTAGAGACGATTCTCCACGAACTGCTATATTGGGAGAACTCCCAGGAGCCCTCAAGCAAAGTTCCCTTAACCATCTGCGGGTTCCTATAGGAACACTAAATTGTTGTCTATTTAGATCACCTTTTTCATCAAATTCAATTTGAGAACCCAAACCAAAGGCTACGAATGGCATTTCTGTTTTCTCCAAACAATCAGCCGCTTCACCCATGTCCGCATGCGGACCAATCTGATTTGCACAAGGATAAATTCCTATCGATTTCAAAGAATGAGAATCACTAATAGGGATATCCGACCAGTTCCCTGAAACTTGTTTTATACCCGTGATATGTTTGATGGCATCGTGATAAGCCATATTCCCAGTATTTCCGCCGACAAGAACATCTATCTCCTCGCTATTAAGCCTGAGATCATTGGAGTTGAGCTCTTTTAGTCCAAACAGCATTGGGGATAAGAAGAAGGGTGTGTTTGAATCATTGTTCAAATACTTTAAAGAAGCAGGAAATTTCAATTCGCCCCCTCCCTCTTTAAAGTTTGAATAATTGTCCATAGTTAGTAGATACTTCACCTTCTTGACATACTCCTTCATTGAAAATCGCGAATCTATTAACGATAACCCTCTTCTTATTATGTTTTTTCTCGTGACATCCTCTGAAAGGAGCTTATGTGCTGTTTCGGCCATAGAACAAGTGTCTAAGTATGGAACAACACAGAATTCCAGACCATTTTCACGGAACAACTCAGGAAAGCCTGAAGCCTTATCAAAAAGAATACAGAGAAGAGACTTGGAAAGAGCTTCTATAACACAACCAGGCAACGGGTCCAACCTAGAAGTTAGCAACAGAATATCAGACAATTCATAAAATTTATCGACATTTTTCACGCTTCCTAAGAACATTATGTCGTCATTCAAATTCATAAAAGAAATCTGATTCAACAACATTTGTTTGTAATTCGGTTGCCTGGAATTGTTAAATTCACCCAGCCAAACGAACTTACATTTAATATCGGGATGTTGTTCTTTAAGGGCAAACGCAACTGAAATGAATAGGTCCAGACCTTTTCTATATTCGACAGAGCCAACGCCCAATATTATTTTGAAATTACTTCCTTTCTTCGTTTTCTCCAACTCTTCAAAAACTTTACTTTCTGAAGATACGGGCGCCACATCATTATTCGTACCTGATTCAAGAGACTGAAGTTCTTCTGGAGCCGTTGATTTGCCCTGGTTAAATACGACAGAAGGTTTTTTTATCGGCACAACCGACTCAAAAGCTTTATAAATTGTTTTATTTGAAAAAATAATTAAATCAGAATACTTTTGAAAATCCTCCAAAAAGGTTTTGGGCAAATAATAAGGAAATTCATGAATAAAAAGAAGACCTTTCGCGCCTATTGTTTTGCAAGCTAAACCAAAGGGATAAGAGCAAATTGAGTTAAGAATCCCCGCATCGATTGTTATGAATTTGTTTAACAATCGGAGTAGAAGAGCCAAACGCCTTTCGTCTCTCTTGAAGGAATCGGGAAGGATTATGACAAAGTTACAAAGGCTAACAACAGAGTCCTTCAAGGGCCCTTCGCCAAAACTAATAAATATTATAGGGTCTGTCTTTTGGATGCCAACCGCCAGATTTAAGGCATTAATAGGACAGCCGGTCCTCGAAAGTTCATGGGCAACTACCAACTTATAAGGTCTTTGCGTCAGTGACAAGTTCTCGGGATTAAAGAAATAATCTGAACCGAGAATTGCGTCTTTGAGTAAATTCCGTTCCTCAATATCTAACGAATCAAGCTCTCTTGTGAATAACCCGTTAATTTCCAAAAGTGAGACTGCTCTTCCGCTGCCCGCACTGAGCTTAAAAAGAAAATATTCGAAATAAAAGAAAGAATAACTCCTCCTCTTCTCTCTAATTCCATGTTCCACATAATGGGTCCAAGCATCAAATTTAGAACGCTTAACGTCAAGATTGTGCTGAAGATAGTAAGATGAATCAAAATAATACAGAGGTGACAGATCCAAACCTTGCAAATGAAGAGTTTGCCTTCCTTTCAACCGAAAGCATCTTTTATGCCCTACGGGAAAACCATTGGTCCGACCTTCCTTCAAGCCATATTGAAGGAAATGCCTAAGAGGGCTAATCCCAGACTGTGCAACATCTGGATTCAGTAAGAGATAACCTTTGGGATAAAAAAATAAGTTCCTTAATTCCGCAAATTTCATATTTCAAAAATCACAATCTACTTAGCCACGTTCAACTAAATGAGTTGGTCAGATAAATCGTTTCGATATAGGTCGAGAAAACAGCTGTAATTGTAATTTAAACACAAGCCAGCAACTTTATTCTATAGGCATTTAAGTTTGACACTTGCTGGTGTAAAGTGAGAAGACCTTTACCTAAAGGTAAGCAAACATTGGAAGCTTTATTTAAAAGCCAACATAGTTGGTTGTTTGAATTTTAACAAGAATTTAAAAATCAACAATTTTTGTTTTTCTTTTGCACGACCTACGCATGAATTTATTTGTTAATTAGCGCGGTCAATGCCTCCAGAGCTGCTGTCGGAGACTGCATCTTAGCCATGATTCGCTTCACGCTTTTAGCCTCTTTGCCGGTTTCGGTTTCCTCTTCTTTTTGAAGTTTTCTGATCATCCCGAGCGCCCATTTATTTAAGAGGACTCTGTTTTGCAGATAGTTAGCGTTTTTGCACTGTGTCCTATCTTGGTAGAAATTGACATCAAGAACGTAGTGGAGATCGTTTTCAATTCCCCAATGGCGTCTAACGGCTCTGGCGCATTGTTCTGCGATATGGGTATTTAAGAAGTTCAGGGAGCTAATGTAGTAGCTATCAAGAGAACTGATCTCTCCTGTTGTCTTGTTAACGTTCTCTGTCGTAGCTTTAATGATCGTTCCTTCATCCAGTCCGATCCACTTCTTTAATAAGGCTGCGGGCAGGCTGCTTCCCGGAAGCACAGAAATCTTTCTTGTCTCAATTCTTCCGTGTCCAAGTTCGACTTTTTCGATCTCCACGGTACGAGTTCCGCTGCGGTCCACAAAGCTTAACTGTATGTCATAGAACAACGATTTGTGGTTCTGCTTCACCGCAAGGCAGTAGTCTGCCTTTCTTTGGATTAAAGCTGAAGCAAACTTTTCCTGCGTATTGAGCGCATCGGCCGTAACAATACATCCTGCCAAATCGAGTCCCTCAACCATTGAGGCGGCGTGCGTGATCTCATTTTCCTTGTTCCCGATGAGCTTTTGTCCTAATGCAATTCCATTTTCAGTGTCATAGAAGGTAAGGATGTATTTACCGGCTCTTTCCAAGCTTCTTCTTGAGGCTTTAACCGCTTGACCGTCCACTGCAACAATTCGAGATGTAAATTTATGAAGCAGCGGTTCTACGAGTCTGCCGTAAAAGCTCTGAAATTGTTCAGGATCTATCAGCATGAGAAGACGGCGAACAGTATCGTGAGAAATATCCTGCTTGGGAAAGTCTTCGAATACGGTTTCCAGAGCCGCCCGATGGTTGCTCCAATAATCAGCGATTTGTACACAGCTTGTCTGCCCGGACAGGGAGCTGAGCAAAGCGACCAAATACACGTAGGTCAAAGGGTATTGAACCTTCGCAGCCTGACGAGGATCGACGATCTCGTCGGACAGAATCTCAGAAGTTTTGTTAACCACATCTGCTGTCGAAGCCTTAACCTCCTGCTTCAAATTCTTGATTTGCTGTTTAAGCAGGTAGCTTTTGGCATATGTAAATACGCCGTTTACGATCGTACCGACCTGGGTACGCTGTTCACGGGATCTTTTGTGTTCCTTGCTGTAGTAATAGGTGGACTTATAAACATAAAAGCGTTGTTGTTTCTCGTTCCAGTTGACCTTGCAGCCTTCAGGAATAAGGTCGAGGATTTCCTTGCTAACAGCCATTTTTCTACCAATTAAATTATAGACATATATATTATATGTCATATCTCAAAAAAAGTCAACTGTTTTTGTCGACTTTTTAATGAGTTAGTAAATAATTGTTTGTGGATTCAGGCGTTCGCCGTGCGCCGCACCCGGGCGGTGCCAGAAGAACAAAGTTCCTTGAGGCTTTTGACGGTATTATTCCATAGCAGGATTTGAAAGCATTGATCGGGCCTTACAAACGTGGCGCGCAGCCTTATCCGCTGGAACTCATGATCCGTATTCATTTTCTTCAGCTGGTCTATAACCTGTCCGATCCAATGTGTGAAGAGACGCTTCACGACTCCTTCGCATGTTGTCGCTTTGTCGGTCTGACGATGGATTCAAAATGTCCGGACGAAACTACGATCCTGAGTTTTCGCCATCTCCTTGAGAAAAACGGTCTGGATAAACAGGTTTTTGAATTGTTCAAGAAGCAGCTTACCGACAGAGGTCTCCTCTTCAGCAAAGGCACAATAGTTGACGGCTCTTTCATTGAAGCGCCGAGTTCGACGAAAAACGCTGACAAAACGCGAGATCCTGAAATGCATTCAGCGAAGAAAGGCAACAATTGGCACTTCGGAATGAAGATGCACAATGGTGTGGACAAAGCCACAGGAATCATCCACACGGTGATAACGACTCCGGCCAATGTTCACGATGTGACAAAAGCCGACGAATTACGCCGCCCCGATGACTGGGAAGTAATCGGTGATTCCGGATATCTCGGTATGGAAAAGCGCGATAGTACCGATCCTGAACCAGTAACTTATACGGCTGCGAAACGTTACAGTCAGAGAAAGAAGCTCTCGGAAGAGAGAATTGCCGACGAAAAGGCGCTGAGTTCTATTAGATGCAAGGTCGAACACGCCTTTCATCGAACTAAGGTTCATTTCGGATATAAGAAAGCCAGATACAGAGGGCTAGACAAAAATACGGCGCGATTATCAATGCCCGCCTCGATTGCCAACATGTTCATCGGGAATTGCTTCGAAATGAACCAAGGTTAGCTTCGCCTAAGATAATTGTATCTATGAGGGAGGAAATAGATTGATTAGGCTCTAATCAATTCCTCCATGATGGAAAATTCCTGCCAGATCCTTCGAAAATTAACGCTCTGAAAGGCGATCGGAAAAAATACGTATTTTGCAGAGCTTCCTTAACTTCTATGTCCTCACCCCAGAGATTGACGGAATCTGCTTAAAAACTCTCTTTCTTTGCCTTCAAATAAGATACAACGTGCCAGACTCGGATCGATCTCCAGGGAACGATCGTCAAATGCTCGGACCGTTTCAGCTAAACGTTCATTTGCTTCTTTAATAGATACGGCCGGTCTTTCGTCAATAAGCTACGAGATTATCTTGTACCAACACAACCAGAATCTTAAAGTAGTCAAATCATAAAAGTACAAGAGAATTTATTATAGGAAGTGTATCCATCGGTAAAGTTGAAGCGTAAATCAAAGTTAAACTTTCTTCCCTAAACTCTCCCTGAGCCTCATAGAGTTTAATCTCTCGGAAATTTAAAGAATCATCAAAAATCCCTCCCAATACCTCAAAGGGTCACATAGACCACTAAAACCAACCTCTGTAGAGTTACACCTCAACAAGGAACGCTTCTGAAGTTCTTCAAAAGAGAGCGGAAGAAACCTCGGTAATTCACTAGAAGAACCGTAGTTAGTTTCTTGTTCAGTTTCTTTCTTTGTTATGGTTAACAGAAAGAAACAGTAATTGGGCGAAAGCTCAGAAAACAAGTCCGAGAGTTAAACCGGTTGCGACCGGCGCGAAATTCAAAAGCTAAAACTTTTAAATTTGAACTCACGGCCGTTTGTAAAAGGTCACTTAAAAGACCTGATCAGACGGATCGGAAAATTGTCTGGAAACAGGATGAACTTTTCAGGCTCTCATCCGATCAATTCCGAAGCATCTTTGAGGTTCTTCGAAGTGTTTGAGAAGAGCTTGCTCCTCTTAAGAGCTGCTTAACAGCTGACCTCACCGTATTGAACGTCCTGCTCCGGACGGAGAAAAGCTGGTGAACTTCTCCTCGCGGTAGAAGTTTTAACGAGCAATTTTGATTTCGGATCTTGCTTCCTGAGATCAACACTTCGAGGCGGCGTTTGCCGTGCTGAGGAAAAAATCGACCTTGTGTCGAAATTGCACTGATTGCTTCCTGGTAAGGAGACAAGAAGCGCAGAGGAAAATTTAGAGAGACCGAAGACGGATGCTTCCGGGCCTTAAACCCGGCGCGGCAGAAAGTCAGTAAAGGGGAACGTGGTTAAGAGGATGTGTATTGCCCATCTGAATCTCCTCCTTCACCTTTAATGATTGACTGCACGGTTTGGCGACAAGCGTCTTTCTGAGGCGGTTCTGTTAGGTTGGATTTGATTAAGGCGAATTTCTAAACCTTTCCTGTATCAGGGTAACGTGTACCAAACTGCAGGAAAGACGATGAAAGAGATTTCATCTCAGCTCGAGGTCTTGCCCGTCGATGAATATCGATTGACCAAAGCCGTGAGGCCGAGCCTTCGCTTCGAATTCAAACTTAGGAAAACGTTTCAGACGTCCGAGGGTTCTTGCTTTACAAGCATTCTCTCTTAATGTTCCGGGTCGGCCGGCCCCGCGAGGGCCGGCTAAAGGCCGAATCTTTTTTCAACTGCTAACCATCCGGGTTAGAAATTTTTGTTAAGTGTCTTTTGAAATGGCTTAGTCAACGTTTGTGTAGCGATGGTAAAACACTACTGTAGTGATAGTAAAACTAATAGAAATAAAGTGGAAATTAATTAAATAGTAATAAAACTTTTTGCACTATTAGTACAACTATCTGCGCTTGTAATTTTACTTTTATTACCAAATTGGTAATGTACGTTAAACCATATTAGCCCATGGCTAATTAGTTGTAACCCAGTCATTACCATTTTAGTAATGTTTGATTCAGTCTAAACAACAGAATAAAAGCATTACGGAGGGATTTTTTTTGCCTCTTAATGTGAATTAATGCTGTCCTTTGTCACTTAACAAAAGTTTCTACCTAAAGTTAGTCATAACTATCCCCTGGCTTTTTTTATAGGGTGATCATTAATGCGTTGTAACGATATTTTCGTAACCCTATGCAGGAGATGCAATATGAAGAAATCAATCTGTCAAATTTTCAACAAGAACTGTCTAGAAACGGGGTTGAAGCCTGATATCCCCACAATCAACGCAGCTGCACTGGAATATGTAAAACGTTTCCCTCTCTTTAATGTTCCTGCTGTTGCTTTTTCCGACAGTGATTTTGATGAGACCATTGCCGCCTATCTTCCCTATCCCATCGTGAAGCTAGTTCCTCTGGGTAGAACACCCGTTGAATCCAAGAAAGTATTTCCATCGATCGCAGATTGCATCCGTCTTCTTAATGCTTATGCTCAGGGCGACCAAAACCTCTATACCAGCTTAGAAGATCGTTTCATGAAACCTTCCAAGATCGCTTCTCGTCAGCAATTCATGGAGACCGTCATCGCCTGGGCTTTCATCTTCTTCTACTTGAAAATCCGCAGAGCCCATCGTTACTTCACAGCACTTTCTTTCTTGCTCTCTTCCCATACGCTCTTGAGTTATGTGAATCGTTTTGAATTCGTCTTGCAAGAGAAGGATATCTCTCCGGAAGAAGCAGAAGAAATGCAGTCTCGCCGCATCTGGAGAACCCTATCTGTATTGAGGGATCCGATCCTTATTAATCCTCATTTGAATCAATTCCTCCGTGACCTTGCTCCTCACGTCAACAAGGAAGAGTTTCCGATGGTCGCCCTAGAGCTCATTCCTGAACTTTATGACTCCGCCGGCGAACCTAAAGAAAAGATTGACAGCTACATGAACGGAGCCTTGGACGACTTTGCTAAGCAGTATGCTGCTGAGTCCGGAGTCAGTCTCTCTAATCCTTCTTCTGCGGTTTTAAATAAAAACCGAGGAATCAGTAAAGGACGAGCAAGCGGATACGGAATGGATATTCCGGTCGGTATCTCCAACAAAGACTTTATTTACGCTTTTGTCGATGTCGTAAGCCTAATGTCTTTTGTGGTTAAACGTCGTTTTGGTTTAAAGAATAAACTGAGCGCCCTGTTTGTTCTTTACACACTGCAGCATCTGCCTTTCTTTAATCTTCAAACAAATTTCCGCAACATTAAAACTTCCAAGCTTTGGCCGGCTTTGGTTCACAAAGACGGTCAAACATCTGTTATTGCTGCAGCGGGGCCGCTTGTCCATTTTTCTACGACCTCATTAGATCGTCACGGACCTTTTGATTATCAGAGATGGACAGTCCATGGGTTCCCCAAAAATCTTGCTCCTTTTAATACTCCTAAAGGTTTTCAGAAAGATGCCCGTAAAAGTCTCCGTCAGTTGAACCAGTGCTGCAATTCTTTCCTTAAGTCTTTCCTTCATTACCATCATAACAATGGCTAAACCTTCCATGCCCCTTGCCGATTGCCTGAGGCCTTTTAACCAATCCGACCGCCATAAGGTTCAGCCATTGTTCAATGAGCTGAGACAGGCGGTCGGAGACGACCACCTGCTTGCAATACAAACCGAGCTTTTTGAGGTGTTGGTAAAGATCGCCGGAAATTTTCCTTTGAGCTCAAGCTCAGGTTACTTTTGGCCGGGAAGCTACATCGATTTCTCTTTAAAGTTAAGCCGCATTGCGCTTAATCTTCTGCGCCAGCGTATCCAGTTCTTCACGATGCCGCTGGCACAGAAAGAGTTTGAGACACAGCTTTTAAAACTCTTGGTTCTAACCATCTGTTTCTTCCTCAACTTGCGCATTACGGCAATGACGTTCTGTGTAGCTGCAGAGAACGGAGATGAGTTTCGGTTTGAAGTGCCTTATGAAGATTGGTTCAAGGAACACGAGGGGCAGGAACTTACGCTATACTACAATGTCGATCCGGATCCTGAGGCAGCCGCCGGCAACATCAATCGTCTCGTCCTTAAATATCTTCCGGAATCTCTCCAAAAGCGCTTTGCTAAGAGCTTTAAGCGAGGATACCTTGCGCTGCTCTCCAAATTTATCCGAGGAGATGTCGGAAGTATTGTGAAGGATGAATTCATCCTCATCTTAATTTCTCAAGCAGAATCCATCCTCAGAGAACAGATGACGATTGAATTTGCCAGACAAGGAGAAGAGCCGCCTCACTATATTCCCTCAATCCTGAGCTGGGCAATTTGCGCCCTGCTCGCAAACGAACTTTCTCCGGAAGCTGCGCTTAGGAAGTCCGATGCGATAGGAAATAAAGAACCTCTTCAAATCGTTGCACGTGCGATCACGTGCAAAGACGGAGAAATCTATGCCGTAATCGAATATTTCTTTCCTCTCTTAACGGCCAAGCTTCAAGAACTCTTTCCTCGCCAGACATGGCGAAAGAAAGAGGTTCTCAGAATGTGCTGTCAGTGCGGAATCTTTGACTTGAAAGAAGGCGCTACTTTTGAAGAAGTCGCAACCCGCATTGAAATTTATAAGAAATGCGGAAAAGAAGTTGTCTCTACACCCGTACAAGGTCTTCGCTTTAATAATTTCCTTCTTTATGTCGCAAATGACAGCTATTTCGGGAGAACCGTTCAATCTCTCCAAGCTAAACACTCTGTCAATGCTAATGATAAGAAACTGAAAGAGCTTGGTCTTTACAAGCCTGTTGCCAAATGGCAATGGGAAGAGAAGAAACTGATGCATGAACGTTTGAAACCATTCATTGAGGAGCGTCTTGCACCCAAAACTGAAGAGGATAAGGAAAGAAGGGAATTCTTTGCACAACTTCTGGAAAAGGCCCGCAAGCGCTGGAAGGAAGAAGAACGAGCACTTAAAGAAGCAGAGGAAGCAAAAGTCCCTCCGGCAATTCTCGCTCAGCGTAAAGCCGATTTGGAGCATGCTTTGCGAGCATTCGAAGAAACGAAAGAAAAATTTGATTGCGAATTCAACGTAAAGAAGAAACAAGCCAAAAACAAAAAGGCGAAGTCCAAGGAAGCTGCTCTCAAAGCAGTTTCTGAAGAAGCGTCTGCCGAAACCACTAAACCTGAAGAATCTGAACAAGAAATGTCTAACAGTAACTTAATCGTCGTACAAAAGTCCCAAGAACCTTCTGTTCCGACGATCCAAACATCGCACGCCATTAAAGCCTCGTGCAAACTTGTCTTTAATGCTCTTTGCCACGACACAAGCAGATTCTTCAAGGGTGTCGGGGAATGCTTTTCTGTGCACAGTTGGCTAGCCAAACGAGGCTACCGTTTGGTGAGAATCGATTCCGAAGAATCCTCTCTTTCTAATGCTCAAAAGAAACCTGAAGTTAAACAGATTACTTGTGAGTCTAAGAAGGCCGGCACTAATGAAGATAATTCTTCTGTAATCGTCAATTCGGCCTCTGAAGCTTCCGTCACCGAAGTACAGACCTCGACTGCCCAAGAGAATCAGCCCGGAACTGCAACCGTTGAACCTGTTGCAGAAAAATCTTCCGAGGAAAACAAGGCTCCTGCCCCTGAAAGCAAAGCTACCGCTTCAGCCGAGAAAGTTGAACAAACAACAACTGCAGAATCTACGAAGTTAAGCAGAGAAGTTGCCAATCCTGAGCTTCAGCAGCAGTTAGTCCAAAGACTGAATGAGTCTGTAGAACAATCTACGATCCATCCGGAAAAACTTGCCGACATGGAAATGGATGCTGAAATCAAGAGACTGGCTTCTTTGAAGAACAAGGATAAATCCGACAGCTTATCGGATAAGAAGACTTCTCAAGAAGCCAATGCTAATTCCAAAGAAAATGCAACAGCTAACCTTGTTCAGCAAACTCGACAATCATCCTCATCTAATGCTCAGAGCCAGTCTCACGACCTCTCTGATTCTAAGATTCCGGCTTTAGGCCCTACATTGGAAACGTCTTCTGCAACAGATGCAGAAAAGCCTAAAGCCAAACGCGGCCGTAAAAAGAAAGCAGATACCCAAACCGCTAATGCAACCGAGGATACAGCGGCTACTCCTAAGGTCGAACGAGCCGAAAAGCAAAAGGCTCCAAGTGACGCAAAACCTGCCCCTTCTGCAAAACCCAAGGCAAATACAGCCGCGTCCGGCCAGCCGAAATCAAACGCGGCGCCTTCTGACCAGAATCCTCCGAAGGCTAAGCGTGGCCGTAAGCCAAAAGCTCTTCAGCCTGTTAATTCTCATGCTTCCAGCGAAGCCACTAAGTCTAAGGAAGTTTCTGTTGTCCAGACTGCCAAGGCCAACAAGACTGCAAAGACAGCTAAATCAACTACCCAGCCTAAAGCTTCAGTCAAACCGGCAGCAAAAGTAGTTAAAACCGCGACTCAAGCCAAAGCAGAAGCCAAGCCGGCGCCTAAAACTCCCGCAAAGACGCCTTCCTTAGGAAAGTCTTCGGCTAAGGCAATACAAGCAGCTTTGACCGCTTAACCGTCCTCCTCTTAATTCTCAAAACATTCCAAATCGACCGTTTTTACGGCCGATCGGGGAGTTTTGTACCTAACGAATACCTATTGAAGCTTTTTACTATGGCTACACTTCATTTACCTTCTCGAGACAAAGTCATCTTGAGCCGTTCGGAAATCAGGAAGAAATTCGACGAATTGCCGGACTGGGACAAAATGATGCTTTCCCGAGCAGCCATGAGAGCCCTCTTCATGGACAATCCGGATGTCATCCTCACGATTGACAAGTTAAAGGTTATCTCCCGCGATCATAAACATCCTCAAAACCGTAAAGATCCCTACGGCAGGAAAATCTGGTATCTCCCTAATCGTTACCTCAGACCGGAATACGAATACACCTTAAAGCCTAAGGAAAAGCAAACTTGGGAAGATATGGCTAAGGAATACAAATCAAAGAGGATTAAATCTTCACGATCAGTGACCTCGGCTCAAAAAGAAAACAGAAAAATCCAGCTCTGCCATCGACATTTCTACGTGGACGAATACATGGAGCTCATGGCCACAAAAGCCAAAAAAGAGCGCCTTAAGCGTATGCAGACTCGGGAACCATACAAGTACACGAGAAAGATCGTCTTAAAGCTAAGTAAATCCGACCAGCGTTCCAGAGAACGCGAAGTCTTGAAGAAGATGAGCCAGACCTACACCGCACACGAAATCATTACCTATCAGAAATGGTACGAGTGGAGAGAAAAAGCCAGAAAGCTTCTTCCCTTAAAGGCCGAATACTTCAACCAATGTCTTCGACGTTATCGGAACAAAGCGTTAAGCCGCGGAGAAAAGTTTTCTAAAGTCCGTCCGCTTAAACCTTGTCTTGATCTCAATCACGAAGTTTATTACCGCTCCAAGCGAGACAAATACATCCCGCTCGAAGTCTTTAACCATACTTTTAATCCTTTTCCTAATGTTCACCATCCGAGAAGATACTGCTATCCGGAGGCGCCGAAGCCATCCGTACAGACGATCCCATGAGCTGGCTGCGGTCGTTCCGTGGTTTGCGTCGTCCGCTTATCTGGCTTTTCTGGGCTATCAAAACATTCTTCCCTTAAATCTCAGTATGGCTTTGCTGGCTATGACGCTGGGAATTGGCGGCTACCGCTTGTCTAACGGTCTTCACATTCTGAGAGCCAGAAGTCTGCTCTCCGGCAGACGGATGGAGCTCATGAAGTTTTCCAGAGCGTTAGAGGACTTTGACGACAAATCCGTCTGTATCGGATACGGATTTACGTGGCTGCCGGAACATACGCAAAAGCTCCATGACTTGTCTCGCCTCAATATCTCGACCTTAATACTCCCGTCTTTTATGCATCGTCTCTTTAATCGTCACGAGAAGACTCAGTTGCCGGAAGAAATCGGCATGCCGTATCTTCACGGGCTGGACGCGTCCGAGAAGACACTGCGCCGAGCCCTCAAAAACTTTGAAGGCGGCCTGCTCATTGTCGGAACGACTCAGGCCGGTAAAGGCGTGATGCTGAACTTCATTATGACGCAGGCCATTCTGAGAGGCGATGCAGTCATCTTCATTGACCCTAAAGGTTCAGACCGTATGTACAAGGCGTTTTGCCGAGCTTGCGAGAAAGCAGACCGCGGAAAACCGTTGCGTTTCCATCCCGGAAACCGTTCTAAAACCGATGGGATTCGTTTTGATGTGACTGCGGTGTTCAGTACCGGTGCGCAGATTGCCACTCGCGTGATGTCGGTGGTTCCCGGAGAAGACAACGTCTTCAAGCAGTTCGCCTGGTCTTGTATCAAGACCTTTGCGGACGCCATGATTGAACTCGGAGAAAAGCCTTCTTTGAAGTCCTTGTCTCAGAACATTAACAAAGGCATTGAAGATCTTCTCCGAGCCTTAATCCTCCAAGCGGTCAAACAGCATGCTGACACGGACTGGAAAGAACAAGCCGAATCCTTCCTTCCTGCAAGAAGAGAAAACTGCACCGATGCCATCCACGAACTTAATGTTCTGGTGTCTTGGTACGAGAACGTTCTGCCAACCTATCTGCATACGATGGTCGTCGGCGAATGCTTAAAGATCTTCCATCACTCTAAAGAGCACTATTCCAAAATTACCGCAACACTTATGCCGATCTTTGCGATGTTGACTAGCGGCCCTCTGGAAGAATCTTTATCTCCTGATCCGTCTGACGCTTCCGATAAGCGTCCCATCTGGGATATGGAATCTCTCGTTAAATGTAAAGGCGTCCTTTATGTCAACCTTGACTCTTTGTCGGACAACATGATTGCCTCTGCCGTCGGTTCCATGCTCTTATCCGACTTAACGGCTTATGCCGGTAAACGGTACAACCTCGGCTTAAACGACGTTCGTATTTCGCTCTATGTCGACGAAGCCTCGAATGTGATCAATCAGCCCTTAATTGAACTGCTCAATAAAGGCGCCGAGGGCGGCGTGTACACCACGATTGCGATTCAGACGGTACCTGACTTAGCACATCGTTTGGGATCCGTCCATGCAGCACGCATGGTTCTCGGCAACTGCAACAACTTAATCGCTCTTCGCTGTAAAGATCGAGAGACTCAGGATTTCGTCACGGAGACCTTCGGCAAGACGTATATCCACAATGTCGACACCACGTTGTCGACTCATGCAGATACGCATATCGGCATGCCTTCCTTTAAAGGCGGTGCTTCACACAAACGCACGGCCGTGCGCGAAGAAATTATTCCGTCGGAATATCTCGGCAAGCTCCCGAACGCCCAGTTCTTCGCCTCCTTGGGCGGCGGACATCTGATGAAAGGCCGCGTCCCTGTCATTATCGACGACGAGGAAAACTAAGATGCTCTCCCGACTCTTAATCCTCTTAATGATCCTTGTCTTGAGTTCCGTCATCTGGTGGCCGGGATTGAATGACGCTTCGTCTTTTGAGAATTTGTCGGAGCTCCACCTGAAAGACACAAGTCAAAAGATCGGTTCGATGTTTGAGTCTCTGACGCCGGTCGTTGACGGCGTCAGTTCTAAAGTCACCGGTGCCTTTAATGCTCTGCTCGGAGACACTTACCTTCCGTCTACTGATGTTGACGGGCATAAGGATGCGCCGACAAAAGAATTCTTTACGCGTCTTTGGTCTTCGCCGTACTTTGTCTCGATGCGAGCGATGCTGGAGATGTCGTGCGTTCGAGGAATCTTGGCGATCGGCTGGTTTGCGTTCTTATCTCCGATCCTCATTGCCGTGGTCATTGATGCTTGGGTTGTGAGACGCCTGAAGTACGAGAGTTTTGCGGTGCACCATCCGACGCTTTATCAAGCCGCTTTGTCCTCTCCGACCGTGCTTCTGATCTGCGCGTTTGCCGTGATGCTGATGCCTTGGTTTATTCCAACTTGGATTGCTGCGCTCTTTTACGTGGCTTTCCTCATGTCCATCCATTTAATCGTCTCTAACTTCCATCGATTCGGATAACTTATGAAACGTCTTCTCCTTTTAATGCTCCTTTCTTTTGTCGGAACTTGTGTTGCTGCCGCGGAAGACTGCTTTGACCGAGTCGCTCGAGAAAAAGGTCTGGACGCGGATTTACTTCGGGCGATTGCTTTTGTGGAGTCTTCCGGCAACCCGTCTGCTGTGGGACGCAATGCTTCGAGCGAAGACTACGGGCTGATGCAGATCAATTCCGGGTGGCTCAAGCGCTTTAAGACTTCGAAATCAGAGCTGCTCAATGACGCCTGTTTTAATGTTCAAGTCGGAGCTGAGATCTTGGCGGATAACTTTACGCGCTCCGCGCATCCTTGGGATGCCGTCGGTGCCTACAACGCCGCATGCACCCGACTTAAAGGTCAAGACTGCATCGATGCCCGACAAAAGTATGCCTGGAAAGTGTATCGAGCTTACATAGGAATGTCTAACGCTAAACGTCAAAAGCTCAGAGACGTCACCTCTTAATTCTCTTTTTTATAAAAAGTTTTTGTAACGCCTTCCGCGTCGTCTTTTTGACAAAGGCCGCGGCTGCGGAGGGATTTTTTGTCCTTAATCAGCCTTTGTCTTCTCTTTAACTTAACTTTTAGGAGTTTTTAATGACTTTATCCACCGCTGCAAACAGAACTTTTGCTTTTGTTCCTGCTCTTCTTTCCGTCTCCTTTTTTGTTCTGAGCGCTGTTTGCCCGGACGCTGCCTGGGCCGGGACTTCGACCGGAGGTCAGGAGCACTTTGCAGATCTTTACGCGATGTTAAAGGCCTGGAGTACCGGCACGCTCGGTAAATCCATCGCCTTAATGTTCCTGCTTGTCGGTTTGGGTGTCGGCGTGATCCGCGGCTCCATCATGGGTGCCGTGGGCTGCGTTGCCGCTTCCATGGCTTTGTTCATCGGCCCTCAGATCATTGAACAGATCTTCACGGCTCTGATCTAACGCTTCTGATAACGGACGCCCGAAGCTTTTCGGGCTTCCGATTCTTCCAGGAATCAATCATGGAATCTTTTAATCCTCACGAATACGTCCCGCGCCGATTAGATGCTCCGGCAAAGTTTTTGCTTTGGGACTTTGACTTGGTGGCGTCCGGCATTGCCGGGCTTGCCTTCGGCATCATCGTTAATTCTCTTCTGATGGGTGCGATTGCCTCGTATGCCGCCATCTGGGCTTACAGCCGACTCAAACAGAAGCGTCATCCCGGATACGGACTTCATTACCTCTATTGGCAGTTTCCTTTCAGAACCTTTAAGCGCACTCCGCCATCGAGCCGCCGCTTTTTTGTCGGATAACCGAATATGAACGTTAAAGAATATACAGCTGAGATTTCTGCTCGTCTTGCGCTTCGCTCATTCTTTATTTACGCCTTTGCCGCCTCTCTCATTGTCAATGTCATTCTCGCCATCGGCTTAATCGTCCTTGATAAAAAAGACCGTGTAGTTGTGCTGCCGGCAGAAATCACGAAGTCTTTCTGGCTGGATGCCGACGGCGTCTCTCCGGAGTACTTAGAGCAGATGGGACTTTTTGCGCTGCAGCTTGCTCTTAATAATTCTCCAGAGACCTTTGAGCACAACCAAAGAAAGCTGCTTCAGTACGTCTCACCTGAGCAACGCGGTGCCACAGAAGTCTTCTTAACCGCTCAAGGACGCCGCATGAAAAGCGCCAACGCTTCGGTTCATATGCTGCCTGAAGCGGTGGAGACAAGAGCCTCCACCATGCAGGTTTCTGTTCGCGGCAACGTTCGCCAGTTCATCGGAGACAAACTCACTTCCATGCAGAAGAAATGCTGGATCGTGAAGTTCACCTACAGAAACTCCCGCCTTTGGTTAGAAACCATGCAGGAAGCCGACTGCAAGCGTCCGTTTGAACCGATGAAACCCACCGGAGAAATCTAATGATCCTTCCTAATCGTCTTCTCATTCTCAGCGTATTTCTTTGCCAGTCTGTGGTTTTGTTTAGCCCTTCTCTTAATGCTAAAGAGATGCCGAAAGAATCGACCACGTCCGATGCTCAGTCTTCTGTGCATGCCGCTGTTGCCTACAAACAGCCCAATCGTGTTGTCGTGTTAAACAGCAAGATTGTCCGAGCGGTATACGACAACAATCTGATCCAAGCCGATAAAGATCCGACAACAGGTTCACTCTACGTCGTCCCGCTGACCAAAGAAACCACCGGAATGTTTGTGGTGACCGAATCCGGTCAGACCCACAGCATTACGCTCTCTCCCAAAGAGCGTCTAACGGCCCAAACGGTCACGCTCAAAGAATCCGGAATCTTCTCTTCTTTTAATGGTCCGACGGTGTCGTCGGAACTTTCCGGTCTTCCTTATGAAGAGCGAATTCAGACCGCCTTAAAGCTCATCCCACAGTTACGGGACTCCGAGGGCGAAGCCCTCGGCGGCACTTTAGCCGGCGTCTATCTTCATGCGCAGCCGGTCAGAGCATGGAATGTCCTAGGGCTGAGACTTGAACGCTACCGCATTCTTAATCGTACAAAGCACAAACAAACGGTTCGTGAACCGGAGTTTTGGAGAGACGGGGTCTTAGCGGTTGCGACTGAAGCTTCCGATCTTGCGCCCGGCGCATCTGCCGATCTTTGGTTAGTGAGGTCTGCAAGATGAGCGTCAAGAGTTATTTCGAAAGTGAGAGAAGAAAGAAACAAATCACCTGGACGCTAATTATCTTAGGTGCACTTTTTATCGGCGCCATGCTTTCTTCTTACTACTCTGACGATAAGAAGCCGCCTTCTGTCCCTCAGACGACGAGTACCACACAAATCTCAATGGTTCCTTCCAAAGCGGACTATGAACAGCATCAGGCGATTTATAACGATCGTCTGCTGAACTTAGAAAGAGAATCCAAGGAAGCAAAGCAGCGTGAAGCTAAACTCCAAAGCGCTAAGAAGCGCTTGGAAGACCGCATTGCGCTCTTAGAAAAGAATGCTCCTCGGACTAATCGTCAGTCGGACGCGGCGCAGTCGGAAGACGGCTGGCCGCCCTCCGAGATTCTCGGCAAGCAGCCGATCAGCCAAAAGACTGGCTTTACAAGCGGAAACCAGAACCAGGGCAGATATTCTCGTCAACAGCCGGATGCTCCGGTGTCATCCCCGGCGCCGCGCCTGGTGATTAACAACTTTGGTTCTGCTCCTACTTCTTCTAATGTTCTCGGAACACTGCCAGCTAGAGCAAAACCTGAGACGTTGTCTTATCTGCCGAGCGGCACCTTTGCTAAAGCTCGTCTCTTGAACGGCGCGACTGCGCCGACCCGAGGACAAGGCTCCGGCAATCCGGTTCCGGTGCTCTTAGAGCTGACCGATTCTGCCGTCATGCCTAACCTTTACCGCTCCGGCATTAAACGCTGCTTTGTGACCGCGAATGCGACCGGTGAATTAGCCAGCGAACGTGTATTGATTCGTCTTGACCGCTTGTCTTGTATTGATGAAAACGGCGGAGCCGTCGATAAGAAGATCCAGGGCTATGTCTCCGGCGAAGACGGTAAAACCGGTCTTCGAGCTCGCCTGGTTACCAAGAGCGGACAAGCCATTGCGAATGCTCTGTTTACCGGAACTTTGGCCGGGCTGGGCAAAGCCGTGTCTCTCGCGTCAGAGAATCAAACGACTTCCATTACCGGAACCGTCTCCACCACCGTTACCAATCCCTGGAAAGCGGGATTCGGAGAAGGCGCCACACACGCCATGGATCGCATCACCGACTACTACCTAAAGCTTGCCAGCGACATGTTCCCTGTCCTTGAAGTGGATTCCGGACGCAATGTCGAGATTGTGATCTCGAACGGAATATCGATTGAACGAAATACCAAACCTTAATTTACTGCCATGTTTAAACCATCCTCCCTCTTAACCGTACTTATCTCAGTGGGTCTTGCCGCACCGCTTCCGAGTTTTGCTTCCGGTGCGTGTGTCAATCCTGACTTTAAGACTCAGAAAGTTTCTGCCGTTAAAACGGCTTCGCAGCAGAAAGCAGCCGTTTCCGAAACTCCTGCATCTAAAGAATCAAATGCACCCTCTGTTCCTTTAATTGCCGGCCAAGCTGATGAACTCAAAACCGCTGCCGATAACTTCAAAACCCGTTATCCCAAGACAAAAGTGCTTGCCTATCGTCTGACTCCGTTAGCCGGAATCTTTGAAGCCACCGTAGGCAAAGAAGTGATCTACTTTGATAAGACTGCAAGATTCGTGTTTTCCGGTCGTCTCTTAGATATGGATCGAGGAGAAGACTTAACGGATAAGCGCCTTAAAGATCTGAGAAGAATCGCTTTTGATTCTTTACCGCTGGATAAAGCGGTAAAGACGGTTTACGGCAACGGCAAAAGAAAGCTTGTCGTCTTTACTGATGTTGATTGTCCGTTCTCCCGCAAACTCGGAAGCACACTTGAATCCCTCAAAGACGTGACCGTCTACACATTCCTCTTCCCGCTGGAATCGATTCACCCGGAAGCTCGCGGCAAGTCCGATGCGGTTTGGTGCGCTAAAGATCCGTCTAAAGCTCTTTCTTCCGCTTTAAAAGGCGAACCGATGCTCAAAGCCATTGCCGACAATCCGGTTTGTCCGTCTCCTGTAAACGATGTCCTTGCTTTGGCTAAACAGCACGGCATCGGAGGAACGCCGACCTTGATCAATGAAGCCGGAGACCGATCTGCCGGCGCCCTTCCGCTCGACAAACTTGAGGCGTTTATCAACGCTCCTTTGCAAGGAAACTAAATGAAACGTCTCTCCTTAATCGTCTCTGCGGTTTCTGCGGCGCTGATGCTTTCCGGATGCGGGTCGCTCACAGGGTTTTCGAATGCAAAGACGGATTTTGCCTGTGCTGATCTCTCCGGCGGTCCGTCCTGTAGAAACATCTCTCAGGTCTATGAAGAAAACAATCTGACAACTTCGGTCGTCTTAGCGGCTTCAGAGGAAGAAGATTTTGTTCAGCCGTTTTTTGAGCCGAATCAGACTCCAGGCAAACAGGTTGTTAAAACTGAATCCGATTCAGTTTCCGTCGAGCAAGAGGAAACTTCTGCCGTGGAGCGCACCTCCGACTTTGTCACGATTGTTCCTGCTCGTCCGTGGAGAAAACCGGAAACCGTTCTTCGTGTGTGGCTCGCACCATTCCATGACAAGTTAGGCGACCTGCATGACCAGCGTTATCTGTACGTTCGTTTAAAAACGGGCGGCTGCACACCCGACAGTGTCAATGAACTTGTCTCGTCTTCCCGTTTGTCAAAGCCTGTTTATCCGTTGTCTTCCGACCAGCCTCAGGATCCCAACGAAGCCAAAAAAGAAAAGCTCAAGCAGCTTCCCGCTTTCGGCTTTACCGGCAAACCTTAATCCGTCCTTCCTTTAATCGTCCTTTTCTTTCTCATGAAGCTCAAGAACTTCCTGTCTTCTGCGGCATCTCTGTTTGCCTTTCAAGACTTAAAACCCAACTTTAAGGCGCATCCGGGTTCTACCCCAACGCGCCGCGAAGCGCCTCTGCGCATTGACCGCTTTGCCGACGAACTGCCTTATGCCCAGTTCGAAGAAAGCGACAAACTTTGTGCAATTGCCGCGCCGGACGGATCTTTTGAAGGATTGGGTTTTGTCATTGAAGTTACGCCTCAGACAGGAACGTCTCTAAATATGGCTAAAAGCCTTGAGCACATGATCGGATCGATCCTGCCGGACGGAACAGGCGTTCAGGTCAGTCTTTTCGGATCTCCCTTTATTGAACCTTTAGTAGAACTTGTCCGAAGCCAAACGCTTCGTCCGACTCCGGAAGATACGCCGGCACGGGCTGAGCAAAAGGACTTGCTGTCTGCTATGACACAAGCCAAGGCAAAGTTTCTCTCTCGCTCTGCCACTCAGGCGCCTCATCCGGCGCTCCCGATTCTCGGAAGAAACCTTCGCTGCTGGATTTCCGTTGTCATCCCTACTAAAGATCCTTTTGCGTCAGAAGCTCGAGACAATGCGCTCTTAGTTCGCAAAGTTATGGTGTCGACCTTGAACCAATGGCATTTCGCGCCCTTTGTTTGGGATGAGCGGATTTTGGTTCACACCCTATCCCTCATTCTTAATCCTCAGCTTTTTGTGAACGGTGCATGGTCGTTTTCCGAAGTCGATACTGCCCGAGAACCTCGAGCCCAAATGGTCTCTCACGACACCACCATTTCGGTAGAAGAAGATGGGATTATCTTCCGCTCTGCTCATCATCCTTTAATCATCAAAGCAGTGAGCCTTTCACCGCACGGCTATCCGCAAAGCTTCTCATTAGACAAGATGGCTCGGGCTGCTGGAGATGTGGAAGGTTCTTTAGGCTTCTCTAGTCCGTTCCTCATTACGACTTATCTCTCTAAAACGTCTTATGAAAAAGGCAAAAGCTACGCTCAGCTTAAAAGCGCTCGAGCAGAACAAATGTCTGCTACGGAAATTGCCCGCTTTATTCCGACGCTCCAAGAGGAAGCCAGAGATTGGAGAGCAGCTGTGCAGTCTTTTGAGCATGGTGAAGGCTTAGTCCAGCTCTCGCACCAAGTCATGATCTTCCCGCCGACCGAGAACGTCACCCATGAAGTTCAAACGGCAATCGGGATCTTCAAGAAGATGTCGATTGAGCTCATGCAGGATCACTTAATGCATCTTCAAGGCTTAATGGTCTCTTTACCAATGACCGGAGGTCCGCTGCTGGCCCATGACGTCAAGCTTGCCAAACGTTCATCAACGAAGACGAGCGCCAACGCCGCCAATACAATGCCGTTGCTCGGAGACTGGAAAGGTTCAGGCACGCGTGCCGGCCATCTGCTGCCGACGCCGATCCTTTCGTTGTTCTCGCGCAGAGGTCAGATCACGCACATTGATCCTTTTGCTAATCCTCATGGCAACTACAACGGCATCGTGACGGGATCCTCCGGATCCGGTAAATCCGTCATGCTGAACTCTCTGGCCCTCGGAACACTTTGCTCCAACGGTCGTGTGTGGGTCATCGATATCGGCCGAAGCTACGAAAAACTCTGCCACTGCGTCAACGGCCAATGGATTGAACTCTCGGATACGCCTCGCCCTGACGGCAAGATCGATTGTCTTAATCCTCTCTCGGTGACAAAGAACATCGAAGCTGATATGGACTTAGTCCTGCCTCTGATTGCTCAAATGGCATCTTCCAATGAACAGCTCGATGACTTAATGCTCTCGCATCTTCAGATCCATATTCGCCATATCTGGTATGAAGCCAAAGCCCTGAACAAAGTTCCGACGATTACCGACTTAACTCGTTCGCTCCTTCATAACGGTCGACTAGGAGGCGCTCATCCTCGCCTTAACGATCCTGAATGGGAAGCCTATTACGCTTCTTTAACTACAGAAGAGCAGAAGACACTAGACGATCCCCGTCTTGTCGACCTCGGCGTCAAACTCATGCCTTACGCACAAGGCGGCGCTTATGTCTCCTTCTTTGAAGGCGAAGCCAATATCGACTTTGACAATCACTTCATTGTGCTTGAGCTGGAACAGCTCAACACCAAAAAATCGCTTCAAGCCGTTGTCTTAATGCTCCTGATGTATCTCATCGACGTAGAGATGCGTCGAGGCGAACGTTCTCAGCCCAAACTTGTCATCATCGACGAAGCCTGGGACTTAATGGTCCGCGGACATTCTTCTAAATTTATTGAAGCGGGTTACCGCCGTGCCCGTAAATTGAATGGCGCTTTCTTTACCGGCACCCAAGGCCCGGGAGACTACTGGAAGAGTTCTGCGGCTAAGGCGGCTTTGGACAACGCCGACTGCAAGTTCATCATGAAGCTCAAAGAATCCGTCTTGAGCGAATGCGAAAAAGAATCCCAGCTCGGCTTAGACGACTATGAATTCCAGCAGCTCCGTTCTCTTAAAGGTCTGAGGGATGTTTATTCCGAAGTGTTGGTCAAGATCGGCGATGCGCCGACTTCTGTGAATCGTCTGATTCTCGATCCGTTTTCTCTGTTGGTCATGAGTACGCATCCGAAGGACATCAGCGATATCAATCGCTTCCGCAAGGAAGGACTGTCGATGAGAAAAGCCATCGAAGCGGTTCTTTTAGAACGCGGTCAAGGCGAGTTCATTCCCTAATTGTCTTTCCCTTTAATTCTCAGACCTCTCCAAGAGTTCAATTCCATTTCCTTTTAATCCTATGAAAATCTCCTTCCTCTCCGTCACCATCGCCGTATCTATCGGTCTAGGGCTTGGTTACGGCGCTTATCAAGCCAAAAACCGAATTCCCGACTTTCTGGATCGTCCCCGCTTTGCCGTTGTCAATCTCAATTCTGTCGTTAAAGCCAATGAAGTCCGTGTTGTCTCTCAAGGCAAACGCGGAGAAGAAATTATTGGCGAAGCCGAACGCTTCGCTAAAAGACTCAAAGAAGAACTTGCCCAGATAGAAAACGAATGCGACTGCGTTCTTCTGGTTTCTTCAGCTGTCATTTCTAACGCAAAGCTACCTGATTACACCGCACACCTTTCCTCCAAACTCGGCCTTTCTGCTGAACAGCAAAGCAATCAGCTTCAGCAGATCGAGGCTCGATTAAACAGCGGAGTCAAACGATGAGCCGCATGAAAGCCCACCCGAGAGTCTTTTGGCATCGTCTAAAAGATCATATTCGCCGCTTCGGATGGATTTGGCTAGCTGTCTTCTTAATCCTCAGCCTCGTTAACCATCGCTGGCATCTGGCTTTAAACCGCTCTCACTCTCTGCCGTTCAAGCTCTTTGCGATTGAACGAGGACAAAAGGAGATCAAAGTCGGAGATTACGTGGCTTTTGAACCTAAGCCTTCAGCTGTCGGAGGTTACCGTCTGACCTTTATCAAGGAAGTGGTCTGTGGTCCCGGCCAAACGCTGACTCGTGAGAACCGTACGTTCTATTGCGACGGCAAAGAACTCACCACCGCTAAAGAACGCGCTCTGAACGGCAATCCTTTAGAAGCCACTCAGCCTCAGGTTTTAGGGGAAGACCAATACTTTGTGCTCGGAACGCACAAAGATTCTTATGACAGCCGTTATGAAGCTTTCGGCTTGATCGACCGCTGCCGCTTCAGCGGCAAAGCTCATCCTCTCTTTTAATGGCCGAAGATTGTCATGAAACTAACCCGTGTCATTCTTTCAACTTGCGCTGTCGTCTCTTCCGTCGTTTGCATTTCTGCTTACAGCATTGCTTCAAGTGAACCGTCCGTGAGCTTTACTGCTGTTAAACCGTGTTCTAAAGAAACCGCACCTAAACCCAAAGTCGAAATCCTCGAACCGCTCGGTCCCCTGCACGATATCGCTGAACCCGACATTCTCGAAGCCTTTAAATCTCGTGTCGGGGCGATGAAGGCTTCCGGAGACTACGACCGTCGTTTTAATCAAAATAAAGAACGTATTGCCAAAGAGCTGGAACATCCGACGCCGGTCACAAGATTGAAGAAGGCCACGGAACTGCGTGTTTGGGAATTGTCTGCTTCTGTTCCGGAAACCTTGCCTGATTCTCTTCTTCGTCAGGCCCGGTCCGTCCCGATGCCGCACCTGTCTCGTTCCCTGCTTTTTATCGACGGGACGGACGCTGAGTCTCTGGATGCCGCTCAAAAACTCTATCAATCGCAAAAGGACATGCGGGTGGTTCTGGTGAACGGCACCCCGGCAGAAGTCTCGGAAAAGCTCAATCGCCGTGTGTTTTTTGACCAAGGCGGTGCGCTCGTCCGCGTCTTCGGGATTAAAGCCGTTCCAGCCCTTCTCTTTAATCGTCCGGAAGGCCCGACCGGTGCCGAATTTGCGCCCGACCAATTGTCCGAACTCCTTTCTTTGATGCCACAGCCATGAAACGCTCTCTTCTAATACTCCTTTTGTCTTTCTGTTTTGCAGCTTCCGCTTCAGCCGGAAACTGCAGAGGCAGAATCATCAATCCGATCACGGATGTCTGCTGGAGCTGTGTTTTCCCGATCAAGCTCGGAGGCGTTACGCTTTCTTCCGGAAACAATGCCGATCCGGAAACCGATGCCAATCGTCTTTGTCTCTGTGCTTCCGGCGCCAATATCACCGTCGGTCTTAATATGTCTTTCTGGGAACCTTTAAGAACCGCCGAAGTGGTTCGCACGCCTTACTGCTTCCCGTCACTCGGCGGCATGGAATTAAACGTCGGCATAAGAGCACCGGCTCATGGCCGTACACCCAATAAATCGACTTCTGCTCAGCGCTCCTCCTTTTATCAGGTGCATTGGTACTTCACACCGTGGCTTTTTATCCTTGAAGTTCTCCTCGACACTAAATGTCTGGAGCAATCCGCATGGGACTTAGCCTATATGACAGAGCTCGATCCGCTTTGGGATGATTCCGTTACTACGTTCTTCTTAAATCCGGATGCTTCGCTCTTTGCCAATCCGGCCGCGGCTGCAGCCTGCGCCGCCGACTGCTTATGCCGATCGGCAAGCCCGGCGGTGGCGCCAGCCTGCGCCGCCGACTGCGTGGCGGCAACGTCTTCGCTTCCGGTTTCTGAACTCTATTGGTGTGCAGGATGCCACGGCGGAATCTTTCCTTTAACCGGCTGGGTCGGCTCTCATGTTCACTTTCCTCAAGCTTCTTCTCTGCTTGTCGCACGCTTCACGATGAAACTCCATCGCTCCGGTCTTCAGTGGGCGGCCTACGGAGAAAAAGGCCAGTGCGGTCCTTATCTGGAACCCATCATGGATAAGCGTGTCTATCGAACGCAAATGATGTATCCGGCGCGCACCACCGGTAAACGGGACGGACGATGCTGTTATCCGATGGGCGCTTCGACTTCCCTTTGGCATTCCGGCAAAACCTGGGCTTCCGGCGGAGAAGATGCAGCTTACCTCATCTATCGCAAACGGGACTGCTGTCAAGGTGCGGGCATTCAGCCGAGTTGATTTTGAAATATGCACAGCAATTCAAAACAATCTTTGAAAAGTGATTGCTTTTTCAAACTTTAATGCTCCATCCGATCTAACCCAGATAAAACTTTTTGAATTAAACATACTTATTCAAAAATTTGTTTATGAATAAATCCTACTTTTTCAAATTCCTTCTGAGCACCTTGATGACTTGTCCGATGATCTCCTTTGCAGCCTCGGAACCTTGGACCATCGAAGATGTCCTCGAAGTCTCTTCCGAGCTCTCTCAACAGATACGAGATCCGGAAGCTGCACCACAAAAGCCTCTGCCTCAGGCCTTTGTCTTGGTTTCCTTTTCCATGCCGCAGGCTTCCTTAAAACGGTTGGCCCGTGACGCCAAAGACGCCGGCGTGCCTTTGGTTTTCCGCGGCGTGCCGAAGACCAAAGAATCGACGGACTCTAAACTTCCGCTCCTTAATCCTCAGTCGCTGGTAGCCTTCCAGTCCCTAATCGATTCCGGCGCCGATGTTCAGCTCAACCCCGGACTCTTCTCCGAATTCAATATCCGTCAGGTTCCCGCCTTAATCCTCAAAGAAGAAAGCTCCGCTTCCTCGGACGGGTGCATCCAAAGCGCTAAAGCCGTCATTGTCCCCGGAGACGTGACTTTGGGATACGCCTTAGATCGTTTAACAGACCGTAAAGACTCGATCGGAGAGGCGGCCCGCGCTCTGCGCGCCAAACTTGGGAACCGACCGTAATGCTTAGCATCTTTCCTCGCGCCTTAATCAGCTCTGCCCTTCTAATGCTTTTGAGCTCCCCGGCTGGCGCTTACGATAAACAGTCGGCAATGGATGCAGCCAAAGAAGAAGCCGCTAAGCTGTCGATCAAAGACATCCTCACCGAGAGCTCAGCTTCCGGCACGGTTCCGGAATACGGATCGGACGTATCTGAACTCAAGGATCTGTTTGCTAAAGGTCAAGGCAATCTTCTGACGCCCGGCAGCTCAAAAGCCGACGGATGTTTGTCGCAAACTTCTATGGACTGCCGAGCCGTCCAGGTGATTTACGACACACATTCAAGACCCGGCTGGGAGGAATCTGATTTCGACAACATCTTGGCAGATCGCGATCATCTTTTAAACAAAGTGCCTGATCTTCCGTCTAACGGTCAGGAAATCTGCGAAACCATCACCACGACTCGGCCGCCTCAGACTGACTTTGCTGTCTGCGAAGAAACCACGGTCGGCAGTTCCACTCAGTCCTGCTTTGAGGGCTGGACAGAAAAGCTCGACGTCTCCACGTTATTTGAATGTATTGCTCGCACCGGTAAGAAGCTCACCGTTGAGTGCCTCGCTGACTACAACGAAACGAGCCAAGACTACACATGTCTGCATACACCGCCTCAGACGTGCCACGTCGGAGAAAAAGTCGAAATCCAAAGCACGTATCAATATCGCTGTAAAACTCAGCAGTTTGAACAAAACACTTATCGATGCAATCGATATCTGGAAGTGGTCGGATACTCAGGATGCGAAATCGGCAAGTTCTTTGAGGCTCAGTCCGAGACTTCGTCTTCGCTCGGTAAAGATGCCTGCAACGGAGGGGACGTCATTGAACTTAAATATCAATGTTCTAATGATCTGATCCCCAGACTTCGCATAGAAACCAACGTTAAAAATTCCGCTAACTTCGGTTTTGAGATACAGGCGGCCGACTTTCAGAACGAACATTACTTCTCGAACTGCAAAGGCGTCTGGACCGGACAAACCCGCTGCATCGGAGTCAACTGCACCGTCGATATCAAGATGGACATCTATACCCGTCCGGGTAAATGGGATTACTCCGATTCCATCCAAAAGCGTTTTTCTTTCCAGAAAAACGTCAACGACATTTCCTTAGACAAGTGGCGCACCACCTGCGTCAGCGATGACGGCAAAGTCGTGGAGTTCGAATCATGATCCGTCTTCCTTTAATCGTCTTTTTGTCCTCCCTGACCGTCCTGTCTTCTGCGCCTGTCCGTGCCGCCTGCACGGACGGCCCCGAAGTCTGTGTCGACGGTCCCGGCTCCAAGTTTATTAATGGCGTTGAGGTCTGGCGCGAATGCTGGAACTATCAAACCACGCGTCACTGCACTTCAAGCTCGACTGTCGATTATTGTTCCGGCCTAAAACAAACACCGGGTTGTCGTCAAACAAAAGCAGAGTGTCTGAGTTACAGCCTGACCGGTACCTGTATGTCTTGGAACAGTACTTATATCTGTTCCGAAGAAGCAAAAGAAACTGAAAACATCGAAATTCTCGATAGTTCTCATACCGTTATATCCGGAACGGATACGACGACTTGTTCAAGTTTCTTAGACAATCCCGACTGCTATATCGCAGAAGAGAAATGTATCGAAGGTCCTGAGACACGAATCATTAACGGCGTAGCCGTTTATAAAGAGTGCTGGAAGAAAGAACTCGCTTTTGCCTGCGCTGCTCCCGGCGCCTCCAACAGCTGCCAAATCCTCGCCTCTAAAGGCTGTCAGCCCATAGGAGAAAAAGTCTGCGAAAGAATTGGCGCCGACGGGGCATGTGCTCAATACTCGCAGAAATTCCATTGCGTCAATACCGATCCGATTGAAGGCGATGACATTACGCCTGAAGACACGCCCTCCAAGCCGGGATTTGATCTATTGGCCTGTAAAACCGCAACCGAGGGCATGACCTGCAAAGCGTCAAGCTACTCCTGTATGCAGACAAACGATAAAAGCGAATGCATCCAGCGCAAATATATCTATAACTGCACCCAATCTCTCAACGAAAACGCCTGCGAAGCCCTAGAAAAACTTCCCGAGTGCGAAGTCCGTAAATCGACCTGTATCGAACGCGACGGTCCGAAGTGTCTTGCTTATAAAAAGGAAATCTTCTGCAAAGGTGACTCAGAAATCTCCGCTCCCGGCGCTGACATCATCGATTCAAACATCGTTATCGGCGCCATTGAGCCGTCTGACACCTGCCTCCCTCTTAAAGATCATCCTGCCTGCACGGTGCTTCGAACCGAATGTGTGGAAGGCCCGGCAGAAAAGATCATCAACGGCGTGCCGGTCTATAAGGACTGCTGGAAGTATGAACACACTTATGTCTGCAGCGCCGGAACCGGCGGCTCCGGAGAGACGAAAAATGACTGCGGAAAGTTCGAGGCTGATAAAGACTGCGTCAAAGTTTCTTCCGAGTGCATTGCCGTCGATGATGTCGGCAAATGCCTGACCACCGCCCACACTTATCGCTGTCAGGAAAAAGAAGGCTCCGTCGTCACGGAAACCATCTGCCGTCCCGCCGAATGCTTGGACGGCATCTGCGAGGGCTCCGGTGATCCGGCCGACTCCGACTTCTCTAAAGTGATCACGATGCTCGAGACCGCTCGTCAAGGCGCCCTTTACGGCGACTACGACAACGGCCGCTTCTTTAACGGAAAAGTCGATGAATGCTCCAAGAAAGTCTTGGGCTTCTCCTGCTGCGATACCAAAGTTAAAGCCGGAACAGCCAATTCGTCTGCTTTCGGTAAAGCAATGAGCTTTGCCGGAGACGTCACGGTAGAAACCGTCAAATACATCGGAAGCCCCTACGTTTATGACGTCTTGTCGGCTTCTGACGCCACCTCCGGCATCTTGAATATGCTCTACGGCGATGCAACGAGCGGTATCTACAATCCGTCGCTCTCTTTCTATGGTTTCGGAATGACGCTCCAAGGGGGCCAAATGTATTTCACGTTTGACCCCACCTCTTTCGCCATGTCCGTTGCCCTCCAAATCGCATTGGACTATCTCCAGTGCGAACCGAAAGAGCAAACCTTAATGCTCAAGAAAGGTCAGAAGCTCTGCCACTACGTCGGAACCTACTGTTCTAAGAAAGTCGTCACCTGCGTCGAAAGAAAAGAAAGCTATTGCTGCTACAACTCTCCGCTTGCCCGAATCCTTCAGGAACAAGGCCGGCCTCAGTTGGGCAAAGGCTGGGGCTCGGCCCAAAACCCTCAGTGCGAAGGTTTTACCCAAGAAGAGCTTGAACGCCTGGATTTTGACGCGATGGACTTGTCTGAATTCGAAGCCTTAATCGTCCAAAAGAACGAACTTAATTCCGCAGCTGCTCAAGACCGAGGAACCACCCACACCAAGAACTTGGTCGATAAAGACTTAGGCTCTTATGTCCCGCCGTCAGTTGGATCTTCGCATGTCGTCGATCCCAATTTCACGGGTACGCCGACAGCGCCCAACCGCCCCTCATCATCTAAAGCGCCTTCTAAAAATCTTAAAAACTAATCTCTAACTATGTGCAAAAGACCACAAAATCTTTGTCTGCTTTTATCGTTTGTCTTAACGCTTGCTGTCCCCGCGTCGCAGGCCGCTTCCTTCTGGGAAGAAGATGTTTGGAATTCAGATGACCGAGGTTTTCTTTACTATCCGCCTGAAGAATTAAAGAAAAAAGCTCCGGATCCTAATGCGCCTAAAGATCTTTCTTTAATCCTGAGCGCCGCTGAACTGAGAGCTGAGTACACCAAACGATTAGAGAACGCGACCTTCCTTCCCACGGAAGCCAATGTCTTGGCATTCCAAGAAGTGAACCATTTCGTCCAAGAAAAAGCCGCGCTCTTCACAGATATGAACCGTCGGGTTTCTTGGCAGAACCCGCAGTTTGATTTCTCAACCATTAATCCGGCCGCAAACTTCGCCCAAGTCTCTTTAAAGGAAGACAGAAACCAAACCCGTAAAGAACAGATTCCTCAGATCGCCCAAGACTGGGGTTTGATGTACTTCTATCGCTCCGACTGCCGCTTCTGCGCCCTCCAGTCTCCGTTGGTCAAGCAGCTCAAGAATACATTTGGTTTTGAAGTGCTTGCCGTCTCTCTTGACGGCTCGCCTAATGATCATTTCCCGGATGCGCTGCCGGACAACGGTGTCTCAAAGCTTTTAACCAACGGTTTAGGACTCGACCGAGTGCCCGCGCTTTTTATGGTTAAACGCGATCAATCCGCCTCCTACTTGGTCTCTTCGGGTGTCCTTTCGCTCGAAGACATGCTAAGCCGCATCCAGACGCTGGCGCTCAGCAAGCCCGGAGAGTCGCTTTTCGGCGGGGCGCAGGCTGCAAACTCTGTGCAAAAGGCCACAAATTTTTCTGCGTCTGACGTCCTTCCGAGCAGTTCATTAACCGCGCCTGCCGCCGCTCCATCTCTTTAATCCTCTTCAGCCATGACCCGTAAATTCACAAAACTCATCTCCGCTTTAACGCTGAGTACTTGTCTCTTCACTGCAGACGCTTCCGCAGGCTTTATGAAAGACTTCTATTCCGCCGCAGGTTCTTATCAAGGCAATGTCACACCCGCAGGTGTCTATCAGTCTTCCGGCATGAATACCGTCACAGGAGGCGGATTTGTCTATCGAGCTCCGCGCAAAGACTTCAATGCGTTTTATTTCACACCGCCGTCGCTTTCCGCCGGCTGCGGAGGCATTGACTTATTTCTTGGCGCCTTTGGTATTCCCTCCCGAGAAGAGTTCGTAGCCTTCCTGCGCAACATCGGAACCGCCCTTCCCGGCTTAGCCTTCCAGCTTGCCCTTCAGTCGCTAGCTCCTGACCTCAATGAACAGGTCACAAGCTTCCGCGACATGATCCGCCAATACACCAACATGTTCCAAGACTCCTGCACCTCCGCACAAAACCTCTTAAAGATGAGCGGGGCAGAACAATGGATTCAAAAGACGGGCTTTGACGCTCGCAATGCCTTGCGGGCATCAGGTATTGTTTCCGACGCCTCTGAAGCCGATGCGAAGACCCGCACCGACGGCTCAGCCGTTTTAGACTACGCGCCGACCCGTAAAGACTCCGGCGGAAATGTGGTCGATGCTCCGGAGTTAAATCTCACATGGTCTCTGCTCTCAGGCGGCAGCTTTAATGCTTCTTACAGCAAAGAGCTCAAAGAACTCATGATGACGCTCGTGGGCACCGTCATTTATGTCCGAGAAGGCAGCGGCAAAGACACCGTCACACGCGCCATTCCGATTGCCGGTCAGGACTTAGTAGGTTTCCTTTTCGGTCGCCCCGACACTCAAGTCTTGGAAAGTGAAGCTTTCCGACTCCGCTGTGTAGAAGAAGACGGTGATGATCGCTGCTTGACTGTTAAAAAGACCACGCTCGATGAAGTCAATCTTCCCTACGAGTTCATGAAAGCAGCCTCAAACTATAGAAACTCCATCCTGCGCCGCGACCCCAATCTAGTCTCGGAAGCCGACATGCTGCTTTTAGCTTCGTCTTCTACCATTCCCTTAATCCGTCTGATCAATGCCACCGCTTCTCATCGTTACTTAGGCTTTTCTCAGGACATCATGCGCATTTATGTCGAGGCAGCTGCTTTTGAAGCCGTCATTCGAGCCATGGATCGTCTGTCTTTAGACATCAAAGCCGCAGCTTCTGCCTCTTCCGCCCCTCAAACCGGCGTCATTGCCGCCGAACACCTAAAAGTCATTGAGGCAAGAATCGATGAGGTTCGTAAAGACATCGCATCGCGCAGCGATGCGGTCTTTCAGCAGATGAGCCGAGCCCACTCTTTCATTACGCAGATTGAACACCTGGAAAGAAGTGTCAAAGGCGCCTTAGCCGCTGACTTAGCGGCCAACCTTTCCTTCGGAGAAAACCTCTAATGGTGATGGACTATTACGCCTACTGGAACGGAGGCCAAATCCGAGACTTATTCGAAGCCTTGGTTTCGATCTGTTCCGGAAGTTCCTACGAAGGTTTGCTTAAAACAGCGGTACTTGCCGGTTTTCTTGTTACCCTCACCGGCGCCCTTCTGAAGTGGCAGGGATTGGCTTCAAAGGTTTATCTTTTTGCCGCGGTCTTGTTCTATTCCGTCATGCTCGTCCCTAAAGTGGATGTCGCCATTCATGACGAACGAAGCGCCGATGTTTATGTCGTAAGCAATGTCCCGTTCGGTGTCGGATTCTTTGCGTCCGCCACTTCTAAGATCGGGCACTTCCTCACCGAAAGCTTCGAAACCGCTTTCTCCCTGCCGGACGCCGAACGCTTCTCCAAGTTCGGCTTAGTCTATCCACAGCGAGCCTTAAATAGTCTCTTAGCGGCCGGACCCGTAACACCGGAAGGCCGAGCCCTAATCGATCGAGTCATTGCCGACTGCATCGGACCTGAGCTCTTGGATCATCCTGATAAAGCCGCTGAGCTCAGCCACTCAGGCGATATTTGGGCCACGATTTCAGCAGACGGCTGGATCAATCCGGCACGCTCTTCCGTTTCTTCCGACGGCACCGTCCAAAGATGCGATCAGGCGCTCCAAAGCCTCGATCAGCACCTCAATACCGTTGAACTCGACTTCTTGTCCAAGCGCCTAGGTACTGTCTTAGTCCCGGAAAGAATAGATCCCGCAGATGTCATTCGACGTACGCTTCCGCAAAGCGAAGCGCTGCTGCTCGGTGTGTCTCGTTCCTTGGAGCAAAGCCTCAAGCACTCCGTCATGCTCACCGCCCTTCCGCGCGGTATGGCGTCCATCGCCGCGCAGGCCGGCGCCCCGTTGGATCTCGCCGCAAAATATTCCGCTTCTCAAGCCAACCTCACGTCAGAAATCAATTACCGCACCTTGGCGCGTTTAGCAGAACACAGCCTCCCTAAAATCCGCAACTGCGTTGAATTCATCGTTATTGCCGCCTTCCCTCTAATGCTCCTTTTGATGGTGGCAGCGGGAAGCGCCGCAGGCGCGGTTTTTCGGTCGTTTTTTGTATTGCTGATTTGGTTCCAGCTGTGGGCACCGCTCCTCTCGGTTGCTAACTATCTGATGATTTCTGTAGACGCCAATCCGATGAATCGTATTGCAGCTGAATTCGGCGGAAGTACTTTGCTGGCAGCCGGAATCATTCGTGAGGCAGGCGCCACTTCTCAAGCCATTGCCGGAAGCATCATGCTTTTGATTCCCGTCATTGCCTTTGCACTTGCCAAAGGCAGCGATATGGCTTTTGTCTCTATGGCCACGGGTTTAATGGCGCCTGCACAAGGTGCATCTTCCGGCGTTTCCGCCCAAGCGGCTGCCGGAAACTTCAATGCCGGGAACGTCTCTATGGGAAATACATCCATGAACTCGGCTTCCGCAAATAAATCCGATCTTTCTTCCTCTTGGAGTGATCCTTATGCTTCTAAATCTCATACAGCTTATGGCTCTGTCACCAGAGATGAGACCGGAACCGTAACAGGAATGGCCCGAACTTCCATTGATCTCGGCGTTACTTCTTCCGGTGCATTAACGCATAGCCGCACGACAGGAACTGCCTCCTCTTCCGTAACAACTTTGACTGCTTCTGAGAGTCAGGTTCTTTCTCTCTCATCGGCTGCCTCTTCTTCAAATGCAGTTAGCCGAGAATTTGCTCGAGCAATGAGTCAAGGATTATCCGAACGCCTGAGTGCCGGTCAGTCGACCGCCGGTTCTTCTTCATCTTCTTATTCGAAGAGCTCAGGAGAATCTTCAACAGTTTCCAGAGGCTTATCGAATTCCGAGAACTTGTCATTCACGAGTGGTGCGAAACTTCAAGCCGGAGGCGGGGAAGCTCAATTCTCAACGAATGCTTCAAAGGAAGCGGCCAAAGATGCCAAGGCAGCATCTTCGGCTTCGCCTGAGAATGTAAATCTAGCCGCTGCTCAAAGTCCGGCTTTACTAGGAACCTTACCGACGCAAGCCAAAGATCCCGAAGGAAAACCTGTTGCACGCCACGTACAAAGTGCGATGTCTCATCTTCGCGGAGCAGCTGAAGCTGCAGGAATGGGAATCGGGCTGGAGGCAAAAACTGCTCAGCAGTTCGTAGACACTGCAACGGGTTCTCAAAGCTCCGCGACCCAGCGTCAGAAAGCAGAGGCCTACCATGCGCTCAAGAGCACAGCGAAAGAAATTGCCGCCTCCACTTCAAATGATGAAATACGTCTAGCTGCAGAAAGCTTCTCGGCTGCTTTGGATAAAGCCTATCGCACCTCTAATGATCAGAGCCGAATGCTGTCTGAGACTTTCTCTGCTTCTCGATCTCAGTCAGAGAACCTAAGCGGAACGAGCCAAACTGCCGTCAATAACGACATCTTGGTTATGCAGAAATTACTGTCTTCAGACAATTTGTCTGCGGAATCGCACCTTAAAGCTCTCTTTGATTCTTCAGATAAACGAGAGTATTTAGGCGCTTCAGCTGCCGCAGATTCTTACGACCGTGCTGCAGATGTCCGACATTTAGGTCCCGGACAAATACAAGAAACCGCTCTTCGCCAAAACGCACTTAAACGTCAAGGAGAAACCTCCTTCTCCGCTTTGCAGCTCATGGGTGAAGGAGTAATCGGTAAACAAGCAAAATCCTTTAGAAACAATGCAGAAAATTCCTCGCTCGCTTCGTCCTCATTAAACGCCGGGAGGGAAGATTTCAACAAGAAATTTGATGAGCAGGAAGAGGCTAACGTAATAGGTCTTTTGAACCAAGGTGCAATGACTGAGTTACGGAATGAACATAATAACGACTCTTCTACTCGCTACCTAAACGAACAAAAAGGAATGAGCACCCTCTTGCTTAATTCTCTTGCGGGAGGACTTGGCTACCGAGGACCGAGGTTAGAAAAGTATGAAGAGGATGAGAGATGATCTTCTTTTTTTTCAGGCTTTCCAGCTCTCAGATAACGAAAAACTGAAACGTCCTTGCCTACTTCCAAAAACGGGCATTTAATTTGTCTAATTTATTTGACACTTTTGAAGTGTCTACCATAGAATACAGTCTATGGAAATTAAGCAAACACAAAAATTTCACAAGTGGTTTTCAAAACTTGACAACGTCACTTCCGCTATAGTTTTTGCCAGGTTGCTCGTTGTCAGCATGGGCTCGCTCGGGCTTTGGAGAAGTGTGGGAAAAGGCGTTTCTGAGTTAAAGATAGACCACGGTCCGGGATATCGAGTTTACTTCACCTTCAGAGGTGGCGAACTGATTTTGCTTCTAGTTGGAGGCGACAAACGACACCAAAACGAAGATATAAAAAAAGCTCAAGAAATGGCTCAGTGTCCGATCGAAGACTGTGAAAACTTTTTTGAAGGCAATAACGATGAAAACGCTAAAAGTAAAAAAAATGGATGTTGATGACTTCATCCGAGACGATAAATCCGCCGCTGTTTTTCTAAATGAAATGATTGAGCTCGATAGCGGAGACGGCTCTATGGTTCGCCTTGCTATCGGAAATATCATCAAATGTCACAATGTTTCTGAAATAGCTAAAACAGCCTGTGTTTCAAGAGCCAGCCTCTACAGTGCCTTTAACAAAGACGGAAACCCGTCTTTCGATATGGTCCAAAAAGTTTTGGCTGCTATGGGGTTGGGCATTCAATTTGTGCCGTTGGAAAATCGCTAAACAAAGGATGTTAATTTAGGAAGCAAACAACCTCTTGAGACGTTGCTCTACGTCGACTAACTCGGCCTAAATGGTGAAGCTTGTAAAAGCCTCTGGCTGATTAGCCTCAGTCGCTGTTCACGCTGTTCGCGAATTTATCGTAATGCGATTGCATTGTCTAGTCAGTTTGCATTTGATCCAACCCAATTCCTCATTGTCGATTTTTGGTTTTCCGGGAGCAACAGATTTTTTGCGGTTCCGTATACCAAAGCAAGGTGCGCTACTCACAAGTCTTCAATTCTGACTCTAATAGAACCTTGTTCTTTCAAACGTTGCTGAGCCTTTTGAATAAGTTGTTCATCTTCGTCGTCGATGAAGGCTTTGTTTGACGAGGGATTCTGAGTGTTCTTTGCCTTCTCTCCTTCTAGCTTCTGTTTTTCAAAATTCTTTGTTTTCACGGGAATTCGGGACGAGTCTTGACTCCAAGCAGGAACGTACTTCTTTGTCTTATTGGAAGAGTGCTGATCAAAAGGTTTCACAAGACCTCCTTCTGCTGCCTGCCTGAACAACTTACTAACGGTAGAAGATTTCGACTCAGGCAAATTAAGCCTCTGCCTGAGAGACGCATTATTCGCCGGCTCGCTAAGAAGATATCTCAGCACGGTATGCAAATATACCGTCCAGTTCCTTTTATCCAATGAAAGGAGCTTCAATGGTTTTTCAAACCAAAGCGTCACTGTTATTGAATTTTTCCGGACCTTAATTTCAGGAACCGGAAGACTGCGAGATTCTAGTTCTTTGACGATTTTTCTCCAGCCGTGCCCTTGTCCATCAACTAAGCCAAGATTTTTCATTTCGGAGAAAATTTTTTCATTCTTAATGGCTGGTCCGCCATCAAGAAAATGGAGAGGATCCAGGACTGGCAGGCCTGAATTTGTTATCTCGACTCTGTTTTTGAAAACTTCTATAACTATTCCGTCGCCTTCGGAAGATAGATCTTGGTGGGCAAAGGCATTGCTAAGCAACTCTCTAACAACAGCTTGTGGAATTGATAATTCAACAAGCCTTCTCCCGCTTTCTAGATCAATGCGTTCGCGTCTCGGAATCAAACCATTGAGCTCCCGGTAGATTGATTTAAACGCCTCGACGATTCCTTCTTTGAACTCTTTGTCAAAAACAACAGGAGCCAAATTATCGTTGCCGCCGTACGAGACAATCCGAACCCGCTTTCCAGCCAGTCGATTGAAGTCCGATAAATTTCGAGCCAAGAGATAGACGCTAAAAAGTGGAATCTGATACGTTGACCCGCCCTTTTTGATCAAACCGAGTTTTTCAAGATAACGGAGTTGTTCTTCTTTGTTGTCCGCAATCTCCATTCTTGAAAGCCTGAGATATGACTCAGCATTCAAAAGCTCGAGAACTTCTGGGCCGGACAAAGCCGAAGCAACAATGGAACGTTCATTTCGACCATCAGGAGCCTCCTTTTCTTCGGTATCTAGAAACGATTGAGGCGATTTTTCCCAGATAAGAGACCTCTCCATACTTGGATTAATGTCAGAAGTCATGAAACAGCTAAAGCTGGCACACTGAGCGGAAAACAAAACAGGGCAACTCACCTGAGGATTGTTACCATCAACTCTTCTCTCAGCCTTATCCCTGTCGTAGGTCAAACCTGTGATTGTCCATTCCGCACTCATACAGAGTCTCCTTCATTCGCAACTATACAAAACAACCGACAGAAATTAAATAACGTTAAATAGCATTAAATAAATATTTATTTATTTTTAAACGATAAATTTTATATTCGGATTGAATAAAAGAAATGCTAAAAAATAAACTGTCTGCTTTAGACCGTTTTTTGCCTCAGAAGTTCACTCGCAACCTCAGGGTTTCAATTTGGTAACCAAAAGGATATCAACAAACTCAAAAAGCTTCTTCTCTCCATTGCAAGCAATGATCAATGAACTGCCTTGCCTCAAGCCTCTAAATATGGTGTCGCCCTTCGTTACCAAGAAGGTTTTTAGTTCGTCAAATTTTTCCGGCTTTCCATCTTTCCCGGGATAGCGAACTCTAATCGTAACCTCATTGCCGTCCTGGATAACCGGGCCTGTACCTTGAGACGTAATTAGAAAACGCCTCTCATCCTCTGAACTCATTTGTTTCCATCCTGAATCAGGATTGTCCAATTCATTGTCAATTTTCCGCAAAGCAGAAAGCATATTGCTTTCTATTTCCTTTCTACGCACTTCTTGTGCGGCAATTTTCTCTTTAACTCCTGAGTAAACACAAAGAACGTATGGAAACTGAATATTAATCTCGAAGTTTGTGTCGCAATACTGAGCAGCAAAATCCAGAAGATATTTTCCGTGCACGAGGCCCGGCTGCTGGTAGTACAAAGAGTCGCCTCTGCGGCAAGCAATGAGTTCCGCAGGCGAATTCACCAGACAAAGCCGCTGAGCTTTTTCAGCGCTCGCCACTTCTTGTGTAAAGAAGCTCGAAAACGCAATGCCTAAAGCTACACCGATAATTGGAAAAACGGTCATTTTCATAACTCACCCTTAGAAATACTCTTTCCTTAGCCATTCTTTGAAAAAATCATCGTCAATACGTAGCCCGCTGGCATCCTTATAAAAAATGCCTTGCTCAAGCAAAGCTCGAGCTGAGGATTGCACACTGCTAACCGAAGCCAAGCTATGCCTATTCACAAACTCTGAGGACGACGGGTTTTCGACGGCACCGTCCTTGGCAACGGCAAAAACCAAACATTTTTGGTTGAAGCTTAGTCCCGAAAGAGCCTCTTTATAGAAGACAGAGTATTCCTCAACGATGGAATTAATGACGTTGTCCAAAATTTCAGTCGTAACAGAACCGTTCTTAGGAGTGTCTGCAAAAAGTCTATTCAAAACCAACTGAATCGGTCCAGTGCCTCCGGAAACTTTCGAAGATCTCAGCAGAAATCCTTTTTCCCGCCTTTTGAAACTTACTTCTTGCAAAAGAGCAATATTCACTGAACTCGATAGGTTCCAAGTGGATCAGCCCTGAGCTTCTGAAGACTACTCCATACTTTTCAAGAAACTGTATAGAACTGCCTTGTGTCTCATAAACCGAAAAAATCATTCGAACGCTCGAATGGCTTTCAATTATCTTTCCTAATGCACTTAATCCATCGACTTCTCTGAAGGATGCCAGCTTTTCAAAACCGTCAATTGCTAAAACAACCTTCTTGTCGAAGCTTTCAAGAAATGAGAAGAATTCCTCAATTATCTTTTCCGGCTCTCGTATCGATCTCAAGCTAAAAGAATGTGATACCACCTCAGAGCTCGGATCCATAGTCATGCTCAACCCGAGTCTGCGACAGAGGCCGGCAAGCTTTTCGAAACTTTCATGATCGTTCCTAAGCGATCTGAAAATACCGTCAACCAGGAAAAAAGCAAATTCTTTGAGGCTTCCGCATACACCGGCATCAACGCAAAGACACCCGAATTCTTCTTTGAAGCTGGCTTTGTGAAAGACGTGTTCGATAAGATGATTCTTTCCTAACCTTCTTGCCGAATGCAGGACAACATTCTTGCCTTCACGAATGCACTCCTCTAGTACTTTGGCCTCATTTGAACGACCACAAAAGTATTCCTGAGAAAGATAGTCGCCGACAACAAAAGGATTGAGCATCTTATCTATTTCTCAATTATTTAAATTTCAATAATTTGATTTTAAATAATCAGATTACTCCCACAAAGCCGTCTCTTGTTGTGTTCAGAGTTTCACTTTATAGGAGCACAAAGGCGCTGACCAATATTTTGTGTTTACAAACTGGCGCTTTTTTGAACACAACGCAGTCAGAAAAGGCCTTTGTGTTTAGAAATCAGCGTTTTTTTGAACACAAAGTAGCTGGAAACCACTTTTGTGTTTAGAAAATGGCCTTTTTCTAAACACAAACCTAAAATCCCCAACCTTTTGGGCCGTTGTGTATGAAAAATTGACCTTTTCTGACTTCAACAGGAAGAATCAAAAGGGAGTATCTTTCCTAGCAAGGAGCCGAAAAATGTCCCAGACGATTACTTTGAAATTGAGCGATACGGACGCCGCAATGCTTTCTGAGTTATCCGAGAAAGAAGGAAAAACTCGCGAAGAATTAGTTTTAGAAGCTTTACATAACTATTTGCTCTGCCGTATTAATAACAAGATCATTTCTCTTTCACCTGATGTCTTCGAGGCTTGCTCCGAGATAATTTTTGAACCGGAAACAGATAAAGAAATCTTGGATCGTCGGCAGAAGTTGATGGACTTGAAGCCTGTTTGGGAAAGGTGAAAGCGATCGCTTAAAAGAAGAGCCATAAAATCACTCTAAATCTCAGTGGCTTATAGGCCCGCGGTGATTTAAAGTTTCTAACCTTCTAACCACTGAACGAATTGTCTTGCACCAGTTGAGAAAACAAGCTTGACCCTCCTCAAGCCTTTTTGGCCGCCCTGATCTCCGAGATATGTTTTTTCCATGCGTTCGTCCGTGTCAACATTATGTTCTAACGTATCTTTCAGAGCTTTGACGATACGGAAATCAAATATCCACTCGCGTCTGCCTGCCTTAACTTTCAGTTTGTTTCTAGGGTTGATGTCTTCAGGCTCTTCAATCACATCTAACCCTGCCGCCGCAAAATAGACCTGCACATAGGCTCGCAAGGTAGCTACATCTTTGACGGGATGCTTATGATAATTAATCGCCGATAAAAATCGATTCAGGACAAAAACCACGAACTCGAGAGAGCCTTCGCTTAACGTCTCAACAATAGGACCCGCACCGACCTGCCCTGGAATCCTTCCGTCCAAAAGTTGCTCTGCGTACAGCCGAACCATGGAGCGTCTAACTTCTAAATTCGGATAATCCAGAAGAAAAGTTTCTCCGGGCTCCGGTGCTTTGATTGTTAAGTAACCAGCTTGAGTGAGCAAAGCGATATCGGACAAAGAGCCTGAAACTCCGAGCAGCTCCGAACGAGAAATTCTCTTTTCTCTTGAAAACTCTTCCGGCGCTTTAACTGCTTGAGTTTTGAGACATTTCAGAAGTGAAGCTGTGCCTCCGGTTTCGAACCAATAAGCTTGAAAATCTCTTGAAGATTGTGCGAGGAAATTGAGCAATGACCAAGGCGCGAGGACTTTCGTACTTCCTGTTTCTTCAAAACAATACCCTCCATATTGTGCGACAAGCTGCTTCATGAGGTCATCCCTGCTTATGGAAAGTTCTTTCTCGGATTTCTCAATGTAGTTTTCAAAATAACCTTCAACCTCTCCTCGTGTAAAACCAACTAATGAACCATAACGAGGATCCAAAGAAAGATCTGTGAAGTGGCCAAACTCAGAGGAAAGACAAACCTCATCGAACAGGATAATTCCGGTGACAAAGACAAACCGTAAAACTCTCTCATTGGCGCTCAGCCCTGCATAGAACTTTGAGAGTTGTTCTCTGACTGCTGCAAACAATTCTTCTTGGCCAAGACAGTAAGTCAGCGGCGAGTCATATTCATCAACAAGAACAACCAAAGAATTGCTGTCCAACGTCTTCAGCCATTCAGACCACTGATAGAAAATGCTTTCTGCCGAGCCGGGGACATAACTAAAGCCAACACGGGAGAAGTTTCTGACGATAAGTGAAGCTAATCGTTCAGAAAACTCTTCCGGCGAAGAAAAATACTTCGCCTCAGAAAAGTCAAACTTCACAACGAGATATTTAGTCTCGTTTTTATAAAGTCCCTCAATGGCTAAGCCTCTGAACTCCTTTAATCCATATTTGAACAAGGACTCGAATGTGGAAATCAAAAGCGACTTGCCGAACCTCCTAGGACGGACAAAAAAATACTTGGATTTTTGAGAAGCGAGGTCATAGATGAGTTCGGTTTTGTCCACATAGATCTCATCAAATTGTCTTAGTGCGGAAAAATCCGATGTTCCCAACGGCAAGTTTTGGATCATTTTTGTTCCATTTTTGTTTCTCAAACTAATCTTCTTCTCATTCTAACGATCGGCTTGGTTTTCATGACTTTTTGGATAGTTCAACGTCAATCCTCAGGATTTCACCGAATTATCCAAACTGTCCTAAAAGCTAAAATAATTCACGAATCCTCAAACCCGAAGAAGAAAAATTGTTCCGAAAAGTCCTGACACTCTTGTTTTGTTCGGCTGTCCTATGCGCACCATGGACGGCTCATTCCGCAGACCATCGTGCGGAAGTCAGGATTGCTGTTCTTTTCACGGAAGACCCGCTGTTTTTCATCAACACCTTCGCTCCGACTTTGGATCATCTACGCAAGGTGTTGCCTCAGTACAAGATCGTCACGAAGGAAATTTCAGGGCACGAGTCTCCGGAAGACATCAAAAAAGAACACTTCAGCTTCCTGATTTCTTCGGCTGGCTTCTACGCTTCCTTTGATCCGTCATCTGCGGGCTTAAGACAAATTGCCACTCGCCACGACGCCCGAGCCAAGACTGCATCGGAATCCATCGGCTCGACCATCATCGCGCTGACAGACCGCAATGATCTCAATCGAATGGAGGATCTCCGGAAAAAGCGCCTTGTCACACGAGACATCGATTCGCTTTCCGCCTGGCTCGGCGCCAAAGGAAAACTTGCTGATCGCATCAGCGCTAAAGAAGATCAGCCGCATCTCTTCAGTACAAAGTACAGCTATCCCGACGTCTACTCTTACCTGCTTTCAGGTGAAGCGGACGCCGCCGTCATCCCGACCTGCGAATTAGAAAACATCTCGAACGCCCACCTCTTCAAGGTCATCGACGAAGAGAAAACTTCCCTTGCCTGCAAGAGCTCTTCTCCGCTCTACCCGGACTTTGTGTTTTCGTCTTTTCCCGACGCTTCGCCAGAGGTCGTTAAGAATTTCACGGTCAGTCTTCTGACAATGCCGAAGATGCCCGACGGCGCCGCTTGGGGAATCGCCAATGACTTTCGGTCCGTACTTCAGCTCTTCAAAAAATTGGAACTCGGTCCTTATCGGCCGGAACCTCTCTCTGTAGGAGCTTTCATTGAGAAATACAAAACGGAAGTCTTCCTAGCGCTTGCACTGCTCTTAGGAGTGTTGTTCCACATCTATCGTTCGAACTCTTTGGTTTTCCAGAGAACTGCGGAGCTTCGTGAAGCCATCGATCAGCGTGACCGAGTCGCTGACGTCGCAAGAAACTCCTTAAAGCGCTTAAGCCAAATGGAAAAACGCGGCATCCTCTCTCAGCTTTCGCACATGTTTGCCCACGAACTCAAGCAGCCTTTGTCCACGGTAGTGAATTACGCAAACGGCCTCAAGATGTACGGGGGACAAAAGGCGCTCGATCCGATTGTGAGCCAAGGCATAGAAGCCATTGCCTCAGAGTCTTCCAAAGCCGCTCAGATCGTCGACCGAGTTCGAGAGTACGCGAAGTCTTCAAGACCGGTGGATTCACAGAGCACGATGGACTTATCGCAAGTAACGCGCAAAGCCATCGACACTTTCCGACTTTATGTCTCGACACAGTGCCGTTTGCAAATCGACTTGCCGCAAAAAGCCGAGATCAATGGCGATCCGTTTGAACTGGAAATCCTCGTCCTTAATCTTTTGAGAAATGCGGCAGACGCCGTTGAACCGCTTAAAGACAAGTCACTCATAAAACTTTCTGTAGCTTCTGAAGACGGGGATTGGGTTTTATCCATCACGGACAACGGGCCGTCCGTCCCTGATGAAGTGCTGGAGCGCATGAAGAAAGCTCTGCAAAATTCTCTTAAAGCCGACGGCTTGGGACTCGGCCTTAAGATTGTCTTTGCGATTGCCGAAAGACATCGTGTTGAACTTAATTTCTCTCGCGTGGATCCGAAAGGCTTACGTGCTGAAATTCGTTTCAAAAAGGTTTCACAATGAAGTTATCCAAACTTACACCTGTCGTCCGTATCGTCGATGACGATGAAAAAGTCCTCGCCTCAGAAGCCTTTTTTGTGAATATGGCCGGCTTTCGAACTTCAACGTATAACAGTGCCAAGGAATTTCTGGAGAAAGACGATCCGCTCTTCCCGGGATGTGTGATTTTGGATATCCGTATGCCGGAGATGAGCGGACTGCAGCTCCAAGAAGAAATGAAGAAGCGAGAGATCGATCTTCCGATCATTTTCTTGACGGGACACGGAGACATCGACATGGCGGTCAAAGCCTTGCTCACCGGCGCCACCGATTTCATTGTCAAACCTCCTGAACCTACTCGTCTGAAAGAAGCGCTCGCTAAAGCCGTGGCTAAAAATCAAAGTGATCGAGAGGCCGCTGAAACCTGCGAAGAAATGCGTGCTCAGTTCGATTTGCTGACGCCGGCCGAGAAAAAAGCCGCTGAGATGATTGCTTTAGGTAAGCTCAACAAAGTCATTTCCTTTGAGCTGGAAGTCTCAGAGCAAGCTGTTAAAAACTGGCGAAGCTCGATTTTTCACAAGCTCAACTGCAAAAACATTGTTGAGCTCAACGCTTTCCTCCGCAAGATTCATATTCTTAACGACTAACGATCCTATGTTCCGAAGAGATTTCCTACTCACGACTTTAGCTGTTGCCGCTCCTGCCGCAGCCTTTGCCCAAGACATCAATTGGCGTCGGAGCTGCGATGTTTTAGTCGTGGGCGCGGGAGGAGCCGGTCTGGCTGCCGCGGTCAGAGCTTCGGAACTCGGTGCGGAAGTCATCCTGATAGAGCAAAACGCACATCTCGGCGGAAACACTCTGATCTCCGGCGGATTCCTCGGAGTCGTAGATCCCATCAGACAAGCCCCTCTGGGCATCACTGACAGCGAAGAAAAACACTTTCAGGACATTTGGTACAACGGCGACAAAATAGCGGACCCGGCCTTGGTTCGTAAACTAGTCCATGAAGCCCCGAGAATGCTTTCCTGGCTGGAAACTAAAGGCGTGAAATTCCAAGACGAAGTAATCGAAATCTACGGCTCTCACTTCCCGCGCTGCCATAAACCGATCTTCCCGAACGGAACTGCTTACGTTCGAGCACTCTCCGGCGCCTTGATGCAAAGAAAAGTCAACGTTTTAACAGAAACCAAAGCAATTGAGCTGGTAGAAGACGACAACGGACGCATTATCGGAATCAAAGCGGCTTCGAAAGGCAATGAGTTTTTCATTCGCGCAAGAAAAGGCGTCATACTTGCCGCCGGCGGATTCGGAGCAAATCTAAAGACGGTTGCAGCCTTCGACTCTCGCCTTAAAGGTCTTCCGAGCAACTGTTCATCGGGTTCAACCGGAGACATGCTTTTTGCGGCGCGCAAAATCGGGGCTTCTGTAGTCGATCTGACTGAAATTCAGTGCCTTCCGGGACCGATTTCTAACAAAGGCATTCGTGTCCGATTCCACAACGACGTACGCCGCTTTGTCTTTGTCAACGACGAAGGAAAACGTTTCGTAGACGAAAGAGCGCGTCGCGATGAACTCAAAGAAAAGATTCTGGTTCAAAAGAACAAGAGTTGCTACTGCATTATCGACAGCGACGGTCTCGAAACGCTTGACCTGCTTGTCCGCCGTGACGCTATCCGTGCCGCTGAAACCGGCGATGCCGTCAAAGCTCAAAGCCTGGAAGAATTGGCTTCCGCTCTAAACATTCCTGCAGAGACTCTGATAAATACGATCAAAGAGCGAAACGCTGAGATTACTTCTGACAAACCTCAAAGCCGCAGATTCCCAATCCTAAAGGCGCCTTTCTGGGCCGCACGCGTCGGCATGAGAATCCATTACACGATGGGCGGTCTTCAAATCAACGAAAAAGCTCAATGTCTCAAGGAAGGCAAAACGATCCCCGGACTCTACGCGGCAGGCGAAATCACCGGAGGCATCCACGGCAGAAACAGAATCGGAGGAAACGGCTTAGCCGATGCCTTTACGTTCGGCATGATCGCGGCAGAAAACCTCGTTTCCGAGTCTCAATCAAAATCCTTTACTCCTTAACTTGTACTTTGTCAATAACCTAATGTTTATTTGGCGCGAAGCGCTGAATTCTTAGACTTCTTCCCAACGAGGCCAAACAAGCAAACCGCCTCAAACCTCAGATTTCACACTTGGAGAAGACAATGACAAAGCTTTCACGTCGAGTATTCCTTGGTTCTGCTCCTGCAGCTGCTGCCGCTGCCGGTGTCTTCGGAACATTCTTCAGCTCTGCTGCTGAAGCCGCAATCAAATGGGATGATACCTATAACGTCATCGTGATCGGTGCCGGCGGTGCCGGTCTTTCTGCTGCTGTCTCTGCAAAAGAAGCCGGCTGCAAGAAAGTCGTCGTTCTTGAAAAAATGATGTTTGCCGGCGGCAACACCATTCGTGCCGGCGGCGGATTCAACGCTGCCATCAAAGCTGACTACGAAAAAGCCGGCATCAAAGACTCTCCCGAACTTCACGCTAAGCAGACATTAGCCGCCGGCGACGGACGCGGAGATCCTGTCCTGGTTCACCAGCTCACAGAAAAGGCACCGGAAAGCGTTCAGTGGCTCAAAGACCACGGCGTCAAATTCCAGGATCACATTTATCAGATTTACGGGGGTCTGTACAAACGCGCTCGCAACCCGATCGGCCCGAGAGGCGGCGCTTACATTAAAGCCCTCCTTGAAGTCTGCAAGAAAGAAGACATTCCTATTCTCTACAACACACGCGTTGTTGAAATCATTCGCGAACATCAGCTGAGCGGCCGTGTTCTCGGCGTCAAAGTTGAACAAAAAGGCGGAAAGACGCTCTATCTGCGTGCACTTAACGGCGTCGTTGCAGCTGCCGGCGGTTTTGCAGCCAATGACAGACTGACAGCCATCCACGATCCTCGGATGGGCCAGCTCGGTACAACAAATCATCCCGGCGCCACCGGTGATGTTTTAATCGACTTAGTCGACATCGGTGCCGGCACACGCGGTCTGGACTACATTCAGTGCATTCCCGGCGGCGTTCCCGGAGAAAAACATGCTCCGAACCTCTTTACGCATGTTGACCGCTTCCTCTTCGTGAATCTCGACGGCAAACGCTTCATTAAAGAAGACGCTAGACGTGACGTATTGCGTGACGCCATGCTTGACCAGCCGAAGGCTATCGCCTGGACGATAGTTGACGCTGACGGTTTTGAACAGCAGAAGAACTCCAAAGGACCTGAAAACGAAGCAGCTTTAAAGGCCGGCACACTTTACTATGCCGACACTATTGAAGATTTGGCTAAGAAGATCGGTGTACCTGCAAACAACCTGAAAGAAGCAGTCGACACGTACAACAAAGCTGTTGATACCAAGAAAGATCCGCTCGGCCGTGCAGAAGGCGTTCTGGTCAACAAGATCATCAAGGCTCCGTTCTATGCCGGTCGTGTCACGATGAAACGTCACCATACAATGGGCGGCGTCATCATCAATAAAGACGCACAGGTCATTGACCGCCACGGCAATGTCATCCCCGGCCTCTACGCTGCAGGTGAAGTCACAGGCGGTATCCACGGTACCAACCGAGTCGGCGGTAACGCAATGGCTGACATCTTTACATACGGTCGTATCGCCGGTGTGAACGCAGCTAAGAATCCTGCCTAATGTTCAGAGACACTCTAACCTTCGTTAGATGGTTAGAGTGCGACTGAAGAGGAGCTTCCGATGGACTACCGTCGGAAGCTCTTTCAATTCTAAAGCTGTGAATAAACTAACAAAACCTCAGACCTCAAATCACCATACCAAGTTGAGAGCATTGAAACTAAAGATTTGAGATGCCAAACTATCAGAATGGAAGGTGAGCCGCTGTGTCACTCATTGCCCACGCACTAGAGACCTATGCAGAAAACTTCCATTTCGCCAAACAATTCCGAACAGTAATCGCTTTAAAAGCTGATTGAAAATCAAGCCTATGACAACCGTACATTTCAAGCTTTCTGATGCCAAACCCTGGACTGCGGAAGAACTCCAACGAATCAAAAGCATCAGAGACGAGGATATCGATTACTCTGACATTCCGCCAACTACGCCAGAAGATTGGAAAAAAGCCGTCCGCGGAAAGTTTTGCAAGCCTGCTAAGAAATCGGCCACCCGGAAGTGATTGCTTAATGCAAATGCGGCGGCTGGCAAAGCCGCCTCACAAATTCCAGTCGGGGACTTTTTTGAGCTTCTTTCTGCCCTCAATTTCCTGCGGCGTCAAAGGACTGCCGACCAATTCAACCAAAGCTTGATACTGGTCTTCAGGCAGAAGAATCGATTTCTTCTCTAAGAAATTTTCTTCAAAAACACTTCTCAGAGCGGATAGAACGATCTGTGTTTTGGTCGTGCCTTGCGTTCTGCCAAGACCTCTAAGCATGCCATCTCATCGTCCGGAATTCTGATCTTTAACACTGCCATACTGTCTCCTTGAAGAACTGCTGCAAAAAGAGGCGTCCGCCTGAAACTAGGGCTCGATAGAAAGAAAGTGTGCTGAGAAAAACTACAAAAAATTATCCTCGCAACTAACGAGACCCTTCACTTTTGAGACCAAGCATCTGCGCCATTTCTTCAGATGAAACGATGTCTTCCCGGCCATCGCGTATTCGTTGTACTACCTTGTCAGAAAAATAGATGTCCTCCAGATCATCTAAATAATGATCCAGAGCTTCTTTGACTAAAGCAGTCTCTGAGCGACCCGTTTCTTTAGCAAACCGACACAGCCGCGCCTCAATGCATTTCGGAAGCTGAATTTCTAACAACGAACAATCCCCTGAAAATTTTCGATTCCTTCAAGAAGAAAGAAATCATCCGAGAAGAAAAACTCTACGGATCTCCTTCCTTAATTATCCTTCCGAGGCCGAATTAACACAGCCGTTCAAACTTGGTATCGCAAAAATCTTCACGACGACCATGCGGCTAAAGATCAATGTCTTCTTCTAAACGTCTCTTCAAGAAGCTTATAAGCCGCCTCTTTCATTTGACGAGAATGCTTGATGTCTGACTGAATACTAAAAATCTTCGGAATATCATCCCCGATGCCCAAGCAGACAATCTCAATCCCGGCACGCTTCAAATCTTGCTCAATATCAGTCAGAAGTTCGGCATCGGAACACAATCCGTCCGTGATCAAAAAGATAATTTTGCGGGACTCTCTTCGACTGACAAGCTGAGCCGCCGCTGAATTGATGGATTGTCTGACTGGTGTATAGCCGAAAGGCCTTAAAGCGCAAAAGCGTTCCAAACAAGACGCAACGGGCTCATCAAAACGTTTGACCTCTAAAAGCGTCTGACGTTCAACGCCCGGAAAAGCATAAACCGAGCTTCGGCAGCCGCTCACGGAATCAGCCATTCCAGCAATTGCCTGAGCACACAAAGAACCCGTTCTCATGTCTTCGCGAGTCATCGAGCCGCTGCGGTCTAAAAGAACGCACATCGCAACGGACGGACGCAGAACGGATTCTTCGCATCGAAAGACCCTTGTGTCACCAACATATAAACGGCTCAGCCTCTTGGGTTCCAAATCCCTGCCGCTTCTCGCATAACGCGTGGGCTGGAAGCTGAGTCCCTGCAAGAACCGATGAAACTGCTGGGAGCCGCCGCGAAGCAGCTTTTCTGCTTCCGCTTTGAATTCCGGATCGATCCGAGGACTCAGTTCGCTTCTGATCGTCGGCCAAACTGCAATCTTACCCGTCGGATTTTCTCCTGTGGCCCCTCGATAGTTTTTGTAGTCCTCTTCCATGGCGCGATGGATGTCCGCGTCCTTAAGATCATCACTCTCGAACAAAGCATCAAAGTCCTCGGATTTTTGCTTATCTTTCTTCGGAGTTTTGGATTTGCCTTTTCCTTCAGACGAAGCCGATGCGCCTTTTGATGAAAAGCCGGCGACCTGTTGGTCCGAACTGCTCTTGTTCTCTTCAGAAAACACCTTCCGAGAAATCGCCTGACTGAACATTTGAGCAATCTCTCTTGAGCATTGAATAACCTCGGCCGTATTCGAACTTCTTACCGCCTCTTCAGCCTTTTGCATAATCCGTTCAAAGAGCTCCTGACCGAACCTCTGAACAAAAGCATTCTTGGCTTCCTCCGAATAATGCTTTGAGCAGTCATATTCCAGCATCAGTGCCGTCATGCACCAATACCACATAAGACAAAGAAGCGCTCCGGGCGAAGTGTGTTCGCTGATATTCGGAAGCTGCCCTGCCCGAGCCATCTTAGAAAAGTGTTCGTTGCGCCAAAGATATCCGCCCGGATATTTTTTATAGCCGATGGCATCAATGCGGACGTCTTCCAGAGCATTCACGAGCGAATGAAGTCCGCCGAGCGAAGCCACTTCATCAAAGTCACTGTACAAAACATGATGAATCTCATGCGTCCCGTGAGACAGGTAGGCATCAAGTGCGTCTTGGGACTGCAGCAGCGGCTCTCCTAAATAAACGGTCTTGCCGTCCGTGCAAGGCGTGCCGGCAAATACCACTTTGATTTCTTTTCCCGCAGAAAGAGAAGTCAAAATGCCGTTTACCGCTTTCAATACAGCGGGTAACGCAATCGTTGTCTGAGACAAAGTAAATTTCCTAAAAAGATTCCGGAACCGTGCCTCAAGGCTTTCGCCTTGAGACACTGAACAGGAAGTCGGTTAACCGAAAGGAAAAAGCGATCGGCCGCGGGCAATCATGCCTGCTGCACCGGTAAGCACCTCGCGCCTTTCCTCAAGAGAAGGAACTGTCACGAGAGGCTCGGCCTCTTCCGTTGTGTTCTGCTCGTGGGCTGCACCTGCCTGCGCAAACGCTTCCCGAGCTTTCTCCAGACACTGAACAAAAAGCTTTTTGCTTCGGCACCAAACATGAGTCCGGCTGCCTTCGGCAAGCGCTTCTTCCAGTGCGGCGGAAGCAAGAGCGAATCGAGTCTGAGAGCAGCTCCATGAACGAACCCGTTCATAAAGCGTCCTGACCCGACACACAATCGCCTCCGTGACGTTGGCAGATTCAAGCGCCGCACAGATGAGATCGGTCTCATCGGCAAAACGCTCGGCCAACCCGTCAAGAAAAGCATCCTTTGAGCTTCGTTTGCCCGTACCGTGCGCGGCCAGAACAAACGCATCAAACTCAAAGCTGATCCGACGCAGAACAAAATTCGTCGGGGGAAAAACGGCTTCTTTCGAACAACCCGGAGGAATGATGCCTTCGAGCCTCTGAGCAAGAATGTCTTCATAGGCCGGCGCAAAAACTTCATCGCGCCGCCTGCAGAATTCTTTTCTCCAGACACTCAGGGCTCGTTCTGCAACGGCAGCATCCTGCCTTCGCATCACGAAACCGTTGAGATAAGGTTCGCCCATCTCCTGACACAAAGCTTTGGCTCGTGCTCTGAAGTCAAGAAAAGGTTTCAGCATCACACCCGGAATAATCCTTCGGCGTTTCATAAACTCCGCGCCTTCCTCAATTGAGGTCTGCTCGGTTGTCGTCCCGCTCCAGACACTAATCTGAAAACAAATCAGCACCAGATCGGAATCTTCCGTTTTATCTTCTTTCTTTTCGGTTGATAAACAACCGCTGTCTTGCCAAAAACCGCGGTTACCAAACAAATCAGCCATAGGGCCTCCTTAAATAAAAAAGAGAGCCCTTAAGGCCCGTCATCCGAGGGCTTAAAGGCCCTCGAATAACGATGGGTTGAGATGACCGAAATCATCTCTGGTTTAAAAGAACGACCGGTCCGTTAGAAAACTGCTGTTAGGCAATATGCTTGCCGATATCGCCGATTTCTAATTCGACCAATTTTTCGACCGCCAATGCGCCGGCTTCTTCCAGACAGTCCGTCAGCGCGATTTTCATCGCACGCCTCAAAGCAGCTCGAGGCTCATTCTTCATCGCCGGAGATCGATAGCTCAAAAGAAGTAAGTCTCTGAACCGCAGTAAGACTCGGGTCGAAATCGTTGCTTCCGCAACGGCACCGTCCTCCGTCTGACGGCAATAAGCCTGACGAACTCGGTCCGCCGCCCTCCTCAGACGAACGGAAAATTCTTTCCGCCATTCTTCAAAGGACATGCCTCGGACTTCAAGCTCCGGAGTAGTCGCTTCTAATAAAGAAACTTCAGCCTCCTCGCCCATGTAGTCCATGCGCATTTTCCAAAAGCGGTCGAGCACTGCCGGATCCTGACTGAAGCGTCCCACGTAGCGTGAGCCGTAATCTTCCGTCAGTCCCCGCAGATTGTCGGTCATGACAATGCGGGTTCTCGGGTGCGGATGAATTACTTCTCCGGTCTCCGGGATATAAAGCGGAGAGCCTTCAAGCAGTTCATTGACCGAGAGCCAAAGATCCGGCGGCGCTGCCGACATCTCATTGACAAGAAACACACAGCCGTGCCGCCAGGCCCTAGTGAGGGGTCCGTCAGCAAAGCGCATGCTTTTGTCCTTATCAATAACATAGCCGCCGATGAGATCCGTACGGTCCAAGCGGGCGCGCGCAGTGATCGAAATCACCGGTGCGTTCACTCGGGCGCAGTACTGATTCACAAAACTGGTTTTGCCGGAACCGTGCGGGCCGCTGATAAACAGCGGCTCACCCGAACCGATTTCAAACCAGGCGCTCATGATCGACAAAGCGTCCTTTTCAAAAACATAGGAAGGATCCAAGCGAGGAATGAGGCACCGGAGTTCCGGTTCGATATCCTCTAATCGGTATCCTAAAAGTGATCCGTCCTGCATAAATCCGAAGGATTCCAGCGAAACGAATTCGTTTAATACCTGTGACATACAAAGCTCCATATAAAAAACGGAGCCTCGTACTCCCTGCGGAGGCACAAAGGCCCCGCAGGGTTAAGTAAAAAACGATGCACGCTATGTTTTTGTCAAACAAGCCTGTGCATCGAGGCTTGTTTGGATTTGAGCCATGAGGACGTCGTTCCAGTCTGATCCCGACTGTTCGGGCAGACGCACTTCGACCTCAATGTCGGGATGGCGCTGCTTGATTTCAGCGGCGCCCGCATAAGCCTCCCTTTGACCGATAAAGTTCTTGTCCGAGTCACCGAAAATGATGATTCTGCGGACCGACTTCGGCGGTACAAAGTTGCGGAAATTAAATGCGGCAACCACCGACCACACCGGAACTCCGAAGAGCTCCGACGCTGACAGCGCCGTTTCAATTCCCTCGGCTAATCCGAGCACGCCGGATTCGTCCGTTTCGGCCAGACGAACCGCGCACCCCGAGAGCTCCTTGCCGAGTACTTTCTTAACCGCCTTAACGGGGGCCTTCCGGCCTTTGTCCAGATAAGTGCGATGAAGACTGACTCGGCGTCCTTCAGAGTTAACGATCTCGGCCACAAGTCCTTCATAGAAGGAGTGATCCCATGACCGTCCGTCCTCGGAAAGCTGCGCATAACGAAGACGATTCGAGGCACGGAGCGCCGCCGGAAAACACTTTTTCAAACCTCGGCTTCGAAGATAGGCATAAGCACTATCTTTCTCGCCCAAGGCATGAGAGGCAGCCCACACTTCTTCTACCGGAGAAGGCTGCTCATGTGTTTTCGTAACTCTGTAGGTTTTCTCTTCGTGAATCGGAAGATTGAGAAAGCGGGCCATAAAACGCAGAGCGTCAACGTAACCGAAATTCTTGATTTTCATCAGAAGATCGACTCCGCTGTGGTGACCGCAGTGACGGCAGAAACTGTCGCCTTTCCCAAACTTGTCGGTATAAGAGAAACGGTCAACTCCCGCGCACCATGGACATTCCAGGTTTTTGGTTTTGAAGATCGTTTCATCCGCACCGGCGGACAGAAGAATACTTTTGTAGTGGCCTTGGGCACGAGAAAGAATGGTATTCACCGTGCTTTGGCTGATACGAAGTTTGTGGGTAGTAAGTTCCATCGGATGTTTCCTTTTAAAGAAAATTCGACGTCCCGCTCTGTCCCCGAATTTTGGCGAACACGGCGGTTCGCCAAAAAAAAGAGAGATATTTGAAGGGTGGTAAATCCTTCTGGACGAGTTCCGAACAAGTCGGAATAACGTGTCTTGCCTTAATCCACGGGCTTATGAAGCAGCCACACATTCAACGCGCCACTATACGGAGATTTTTGTCTTTTCATATGGGCGTTTACCACTAATTTTCTTTGTTTTTTATCCCCTCTTCCCGCTAAAAATTCGCTTTCTTTAATAATTATTGAATTTTTAATTTTATTTATTTGAATTTAAAAGATTTTTTTTATTCAAATAAACCCTGTTAAACAGTTTTCAATTCATTGATCTCTTCACTAAATTGTGAGCATTTGATTCAAAATTGTTGTTCTACCCTTACTTGATCAATTTACTTAATTTGAGACGCCGTCGGCCGTTCATGCTTCTTTAGCAGTTAAAGTAACGCTATTCATTAGGGTTTCTTCTAACCTACCATAAATGAGGATATAGAAATGGCTGAAACAAAAAGCGTTGCAGGTACACAGACTGAGAAGAACCTTGCAACTTCTTATTTGAATGAATCCCAATCCTACGCTCGGTACACTTTCTATGCACAGAAAGCCGTAAAAGAAAGCTACTTCCCGATCGGATATGCATTTAACGAAACAGCCGCGAACGAACTCCGTCATGCCAAGATCTTTTTGAACTTCTTGCCCGGCGGAAAGCTGGTGGCCGAAGTTCCGACTGATTCTGTAGCTATTGGCTCCACCGAAGATAATCTTAAGATCTCCATCGACGAAGAAAGATACGAAGGCGTTAAGGCTTATCAGGCTTACGCCGAAGTCGCAGACAAGGAAGGCTTCCCTGTCATCGCCTCTCACTTCAGAGCAATCGCTCAGATCGAACAGCACCACCTGGATCGTTTCCAGACCTATCTTGACCAGCTCCAGAAGGGGACCATCTGGAAAAGAGAAAAACCGATTCACTGGCAGTGTCTGGTTTGCGGTTACATCTACGAAGGGACAGAACCTCCTGTTAAGTGCCCTGCCTGCGACCATCCGTACCAGCATTACATCGGCTTGGACATCTATCAGTAATGAGCAAAAAGGTTTGAACTTCCAGAGTTCATAAGCCTGAATAGCTTGAAGAAACGGCACCTGTTTTGCAACGGGCGCCGTTTAATTTTGCCTAATTTTCCCGAGTTTCATTTCTTCTGTCCGGCCGATGTTTTTTTAAATCCACTGGTTAGAGAAATGGAGCTTTGACTTCTCAATATTTGCTGTATCAAAATTTATTTTTTCCGTTCTTGCTTTGACCTCTGATCATTACTCTCTCTGCTTACACCTACTTCTGATGAAAACACTCTGTGCTCTTCTTCTGCCTATTCTTCTGTTGTCGGGCTGCGCATCCGTGACGGTCTCTAACATTAATAGTCAGGAATATTTGGTTCAGCGCCGCGGCGATGTCATCTCTCAAGGTCGGTTGAGCGACCCAACCAACACGGTTCTCACAGCGCTGGGTCTTTCGGACTGCGAAAACAGAATGCAGTACTGTATCAATTCAGTCGGAGACAGTTCTGTAACGGACAATGAGTCCAAAATTTCTGCACTGGCAGAAATGTGGCTCTTCAAAGCAATGCGTGCGCAAAAAGATGCACAGGTCCTTAAAGATGCAGGTGAATTTCAAGATGAGAACAAACTCAACGCCGAACTTCTTAACGACTATATTCAGACGGCTAAATATTCTTACGCTTATCTGTTTTTCTCCGGCAGAAAAATCAGCGACCGCGCCTTAGAAGATCGACAAACACAGGTGAAGGACTACTACAACTTTGCCGTACAAAATGTCATCGAGCAGCTTTACAGAGCGACTAAAGGCAAAGCGCTAACGGATTTCCCGGTTCGCGAAGGCAAATGGAACATCTATATCAAAAATCCAGAACAGCTATCGGAACACGCTGAAACGGTTAAAGAGCTGATTCCGGATACCGTCCTTTCTTTTAAAGGTCTTAAAAATCAATACTCAGCTGACGGTCTCGGCGCCCGCATGGTGCTCTCCACAGACGACCCCGCAAAGGAAAAAGATCAGCCCTGGCGGCTAATGCCATACTCTTCGGTAACGGCAATGATTTCATTTCCGGGGAAATCTCTGAGTCAAATTCTTACCGCCGACGATGTCGTGATCTCAACGTATGACCCGTCTTTTGTACAGAGCGTCAAAATCGGTAAAACCGTCGTTCCTTTGTCGGCCAATTTCAGCGGCGCTTATGGTCTTTGGCTCGCCAACTCCGACTTCGCCTCTAACGCACTCAGCACGATTTTCGGACACGGAAATATCATCGATAAGCCTACCGTTTATCTGATGCGTCCTTACCGCAAGGACCTTAGGACTATTATCCTCATTCACGGCTTAGCCAGCAGTCCGGAAGCATGGGTCAATACGGCCAATGAACTTATGGGAGACAAACTCCTACGAGATAATTACCAGATTTGGCAGGTCTACTATCCGACAAACGTTCCGCTCCTAATCAATCGCCAAGAGATTGCGGAAGCTATCAATAAGACCATTGATCATTTCGATCCGTCACGCACAAATCAGGCGAGTAAAAACATCACGCTTATCGGTCATAGTATGGGAGGAATCCTCACGAGGCTCCTTGTGTCGAACTCAGGCAACACGATTATCAATGCACTTGAGCAAAAGTATCCTCAAGCCTCCGACAAAATTAACCAAATGGATCCGAAATTCAAGAGCATCCTTCGGTTCAAACCTCTCCAAGGGGTAACAACCGCAATATTTTTAGCGGCTCCTCATCAAGGAACACCGTACGCTGACGCAAGCTGGGCGAGATATCTTGCATCTTTTGTCAAGCTGCCGCTCTCAATCGTGAACAAGCTCGGCGAAATGACGCTGATGATATTCGGTCAGGACTTACCGAGAGAAATTAACATGACCGGCGTGGATAACTTGTCCGCTAAGGATCCTACGATTCGAGTTTTGGCCAAACTTCCGATTTCACGAAATGTGACGTACTACTCCATCATTGGACGAGAAAAAACCGAAGGTCCATTAGGAGAGTCTTCCGACGGAATCGTTCCTTACTGGAGCTCCCATTTAGAGGGGGCGGCCAGTGAGAAAGTTATCGTTTCCGGTCATTCCGTCCAGGAAACTCCTGAAGCCATCATTGAACTTAGAAAAATTCTGAGAAATCAACTCGTTGACCCAAGCTCTTCAAAACACACAAAAGCCTTGATGGCAAATTGATGCTAGAAACTTTTCCTACAACGGCGTGATCAAGATCGAGACAGAGTTGTACGTCCTAGTAACAAGTCATCGGAGAGAAAAGAATGTTTTTTCTCTCCGATGAATGCCGTGGCAACGACATCTGTAAATGTGGAATCCGGGAAATTTTAGAACTTTGCTATCGGTTCGCCCAAGAAATCTATGAGGTTTCTAACCTTGATGCCTTCAATGTCTCCAGTCATCAAGTCAGACAAAGTGAGTAGGAGTTTCGGGTAGTTGTCTTTGATTTTCCTAAGCGGCGCAACTTCTCGTTCTAAATTTTCCGGTGTTAATTGGTAGCAGACTTGGACGTAAAGAACCGCCTCTTCCTTAGAGGCCACAAAATCCACTTCTAATGTTCCTGTTTTTCCTACTGAAACGCTAAATCCCTTTTGCCTCAGATTCAAGTAAACAAGGTTTTCTAAGATGCCAGCGATATCCGACGGCCGATATCCGAGAACAGAATTTCTGATGCCTACGTCAGCGGCATAGATTTTTTCTTGTGTCTCTAAATACTTCCTGCCTTTTAGGTCAAAGCGTTTCACGCGTTCGATGACAAAAGCATTCTCCAAGTAGTCGAGATAGTTGTAGATCGTTTCAACGCCTAATTTTCGGCCTTGACTCTTCAGGAAATCAGAGATGTTTTTCGCAGAAAAAGTACTACCGACGTTATCAAAAATGAATTGGATGATTCGATTCAATAGTTCACTATCGCGGATGTTATTTCGAGAAACGACGTCTTTCAGCAGAACGGAATTGAAAACATCGCTCAGATACTGAGATGTTGCCCTAGGAGATGCTTGGAGCTCATGAAGTCCAGGCAACCCGCCGAACCTAAGAAAGGCATCGAAGGATTTATGAATGTCCTCGCCACTACTTTTTCTGAATTCTAAAAACTCGTCAAAGGATAGCGGAAACATTTGGATTTCCACATAGCGGTCTGCTAAAAGTGTCGCCAATTCTCCTGAGAGAAGTCTTGCATTCGAGCCGGTCAGAACAATCTCGCAGTCACAATCGACGCGCAAAGCATTGACAGCCTTCTCCCACTCTTTAACGTTCTGAATCTCGTCAAAAAGCAAATACACCTTTGTTCCGGCTTGAGAAGAGATTCCGCAGACATAATCATAGAGGGCCTGATATTCCGTAAGGTTTGCGTACTTGAGAGATTCAAAATTGATATAGACAATATTCTTTTCCTCGATTTTCTTTTCATTCACCAGCCAATTTCTGTAGAGGTTGAGCAAGGAACTCTTTCCGGAACGTCTCATTCCTGTGATTGCGCGGATCAGTTCCGAACCGTGAAAAGATATGAGCTGGTTAAGATAGCGATGTCGAGGAAATATCTTCATAATTCTTCTATAAAAGGAAGTTTGTTAATTAGTTATATATGTTTCTTTTATAAAAGAAACTTTTATAGTTATATTATAGAATTTCTTGTATAAAAGAATTTTTTATTGGGCCAGAATCCCCAAATACTCCACTTTCCCAACTCTTTGGCGCCCCCGCGAATTGTGAACAGTCCTTGATTGGAAAAGTTTCAAACTTGCTAATAAACGAAATTAATCGCCGTCTCAAATGGACCTAAGCCCGCGACAATATGAACTTTAGATTGGGGAGTTTAAATAAAGAAGTGGGATACTGGCGTCCCCAATGGGATTCGAACCCATGTTCTGACCTTGAGAGGGTCATGTCCTAGGCCTCTAGACGATAGGGACTTCGTAGAAATGTGACGAAAGTATACACCGAAAAAGCAGCAGTCAGATGTGGGATTTCTTCGCTTTCTGCGCGTCCTCGATCTCTTTACTGGCGGGAATTTCGGCTGGAATCTCCTTCTACAACTACAAGAAATTGCTATCTGCTTAAATAATAAGAAAATCTAGGAGAAACTCAGTTCCAGTCGACCGTTTTCAATATCTCTGACAAAACGTCTCGGCAGTCTCTGTAAAAAGGCTCTTTCAGCAAATCTTTTCGATAAGACAGCTCTACTTGGTCCTGAGTTGCGTTGAATGGAATCCGACAATAGGCCAGCGAAGGAAAAGTTTGAACAAGGATTTTGGCAAAAAACAGGGGAACAAGTGCTATTCGCTCCGTTCCTAATATATAGCGCTCTACTCCGCTGTAATGTGTTGTGATAGCAACAAGCTTACGTTTCCTGTTCCCTCGGCGAAGGATCTCATCTGAAACCCCTTCTGCCCCTCCGAAATGAACCGCAACATGTTCACGCTCTAAATATTCTTCAAGTGATAACGGCTTTTTTAAGCCGTCCTTTCCGCAATAAAGGCAGACATCCTGATGCAAACCAAAGCCTTCTCTAGCAACCTGAGAACTGTGGGTTCCGCCTCCAGTAATACAGAAATCTGCCTTTCTTTCCTGAAGCGTTTTTTCTGCCAGCATCGTATTGGTTTGACGAAAAATCACCAAAACCCCCGGCAAAACCTTTCTAAAACCTTCGACAATCCTAGGCCCCACAAAAAATTCAAAGTCATCCGAACATGCGATCGTGAGTTTCTTCGGACCCCTAACCACAGATTGGTTTAGAACACTTTGGAAACTATTAAATGCCTTCGCGACATCGGGATAAAGCTTTTCCGCTTTCACGGTCGGAACTAACTTGTGGCCGTCCGTAATGAATAAGGGATCTGAAAAATGTTCTCGGAGTATCTGAAGCTTTCTGCTTACCGAGGGCTGAGAGAGATCTAACTTTCTAGCCGCTTTTGACAAGCTCCGAAAATTGTAGAGTTCTATAAAAACCTGCAGAAGGTTGAGATCCATAAACTAAAAGGAGCCTCAGCGTTAAACCGTGCTCCTTTCCCTTTGAGTTAATGAACTTAGTTAAGTGCTTGTACGGCCTTTTCAGCAGCGAGTCTACCAGAGGTCAAAGCAAAGGAAGATGTCGCGCCTTCTACCTTCAGGTCATCCGTACTTTCAAACAAACCGCCCATGTCCGCACCGACGACATAAAGATTCGGGATCACATCGCCTTGAGCGTTCAAAGCCTGGAAATCTTTATTAATTCTGACGCCGCCTAATGTCAGGAAGTAAGTTCTGATGCCTTTGAGGGCATAGTACGGGCCCTTGTTCAGATCGAAACTTTCTAGATACTCGGGTTTTCGTCCGAAGTCCGGATCTTTCTTGTTGGCAACATACTCATTGAGCTGCTTCATGGTCTTCTTGAGATTTTCTGCGGGAACACCGATCTGAAGAGCCAAATCGTCTATTGTGTCAGCCTTAAAAGCCCAACCGTTCTTCATACCGACTTCAAATGTCTTCGGCAGTTCGGTTAACTTTGTGCCGATAGGAACAATCGCATTGAACGGAATTAAGGCACCTTCATTGATAAGTCGATCATATTTTTTCTGGTCCAAGATCGTGTACATCAAACCGCCGGCTTGAGTCATTGCCGCATACACATCAGTAAACAAGGAACCTCTTGATTCGTTGTAGAAACGTTCTCCGTTGCGATCGACCCAAAGCCACGGCTGAACGAGTGCGCAGCGGCCGTGCTTGAGATAAGTGTCACCGTTAAATTGGTTAATAAGCGGTTCGTGAGGAAGATAAGGAGCATTCCCGACAACATTTTCCATCCCGGCAATGGCTGCACCGACTTTAACAGCCATATTGATACCGTCGCCTGTTCTGCCGTCACCGGCTGCGCTGCGCAAACGAATCGGCTCAGAGACGGAAAGATCAGAAGAGTCAGTAACGTACTTTTCGATCATGCCTTTATTCGCTGCAAAACCGCCTGTAGCTAATATGACTTTCTTTGCGTTGATGATGTACTTTTCTCCGGTCTTGCTGTTGACGGCCTCAATTCCGACAACTTTGCCGTCTTTCGTAATCAGTTTTTGAGCTGGTGTCTACATCAGAATTTGGCCGCCTTGTGCTTTGATCTGGTCACTCAATTTAGAAATAACCGTTGAAGCACCGCCTTTGAATAAATGCCAGCAGTTATAAGATTCTCCTTGAGGCCACAAGGTGCGAATGCCACGAATCTCAACTCCTTTATCAACCACCCAGTCAATGGTCTCACCCGACTTGCCGATAAGCTGACGGATAACTGCGGGATTCGTACGATAGTGGTTGAAATCGAGGAAACGATCAATATTCTTTTGGATATCCTACGTAATGCCGTGTTCTTTCTGATATTTCGTGCCTAATCCAAGAGATCCTTCCGGAAAGTTACCTGCACCTCCTAAAATTGCGGTTTTCTCAAGAAGCACAGGTTTTTTACCGAGTTCAACAGCCTTTGCGGCGGCC
>OBYM01000060.1_pt1 | contig 72251 bp, 83 predicted proteins | sample 1538191 | NCBI WGS metagenome assembly OBYM01 (sample SAMEA2580165, study PRJEB22360) | human gut metagenome | biome: human gut; feature: human-associated habitat; material: faeces | place: Denmark | collected 2008/2010 | reverse complement strand
TATTATAGCACCTGGGGTGGGGGTTGTCAACAGGTTTTTCAAAAAAATCCTGGAATGAAAGAAGTAACATTAAAAGCAGAGAAAGCCGAAACGGTTTTCCTGCTTTATTTTTTTATTCAAAGCGGCGAAAGGAGGCTTGCAAAATGGACGGATATTCGTATTTGACGTTCGACCAGCGCCGAGAAATTGAAGAGCTTTACGGCAAAGGAACAAGGGCGGTGGATATTGCCGCGAAGATCGGAAGAAGCGTTGCCGCTATTTACGAAGAGCTTAAACGCGGCTACACGGGAGAGCTTGACGAAAACAAGCGTCCTGTATATAGCGCCGATCTTGCACAGACGACGGCACAAGAAAACATTAGGCGCAGGGGCAACAGACGCGCCGCAAATCAGTAGCGAAAGGATGGCTATTCAATATGAAAAAGTATCAGTTAGGAGCGCTTGCCGTAAGCGACAAGGGTTTGCAGGACACGAAAGAAGAAATCGTTATCGAGTTGATCGACCGTATGCAAAAGTATGTTGCAGAGGGCAAAGCGGCATACGAAAACAGGGATTACACCGAAGAACAGAAATTGAACGCCATCACAAATCTTTGTGGGCGGTTTTGTGGGCTTGCCGAATTCCTGCAAATCACAATGGGAATTGACGTTCGGCGGGCGGACGGGCTTCTTTGCACGCAAGAAATGTTTAATCATTTTCACTATTGGAAAATGAACCTAAACATAGAGAACGAAAGAAAAAAGAGGGCGGCGGAAAACTAATTCGCCGCAATTCAAGAAAGAGGGCTATTCAATATGACAGACACTTTAATTCTTTTCAAGCCGCTGGCGGATTTCGGCGAAGCCTTGAAAAAGGAGTGCCCGAAGAACGATTGCACATCTTACCTTTACACCTATGAGCAATATTGCGCCATATATGCGGACTATAAGCGGATCAAAGAAACGATCGCGGACTTGTCCGAAGCGGCGGTGCGGGTTCTTGAACACGCGATCCGGAAAACGGAAGCGGAGCTTTACAAAATGTGGTTCGAGAATTACGCCGTCTTGAAACAGCGGGCGGCGCTGGGTATGGCGGCAAGCGCAGAAAGGCGGGCAACGTCGAGCGGGAAAACAAACTTTGAAGCACTCACGGCGGACGCGCAAGGGCTTGGGCGGTTCTTGCGTTCCCTTCCGGTATTAGAAGCGCCGTGGGATACGGAATTTCAAAAGCGATATTGTAGCGGGTGCGTGGCGGAGAATTGCGACGCTTGCCCGAACGAACGCTTCCGAAACAATCCCGAATGGTGGCTGTCCCTTGAAGCGGATAGCGGGGTGGCGTTGTGAAGAGGAAACAAAGACGGATCGCGGCGGCGCTTTCAATGGTAATCGTCGCGATCCCGCTTGTCGCATTTATGCCGTGGAGCGGGACACCGGAAACGGAACAGTATTCGGGAGAACCTACGGCGCTTATATCCCCTTCCCCAATCTTGACGCTTGCACCGGAAACGGAAGAAACGGACTACATACCGGACGCGGCAGAGGTTGAAGCGCTTGCAAAGATGCTTTACGGAGAAGCGCGCGGGATTGCTTCGGATATGGAAAAAGCCGCGTGCGTTTGGTGCGTGCTGAACCGCGTTGACGATCCCCGCTTTCCGGATACCGTGCTGGAGGTATTAGAAGCGCCGTATCAGTTCGCCGGATATTCGACAGATTATCCCGTTCTTCCGGAGCTTGCGACGCTGGCGGCTGACGTTCTGATCCGCTATCACGCAGAGCGGGACGGGGAAACGAACGTCGGGCGCGTCCTTCCGGCTGAATACCTGTATTTCACAGGCGACGGGCGGAACAATCATTTCACGATCGGCTGGAAAGACGCTGAAACGTGGGATTGGTGCTTGCAAAATCCCTATAACGATTAGAGAGGGGCGCGGATATGGGCGAAATGATATGCGTTTGTAGAGAAATCGACAAGAACACGGGAGAAATTGCCGTTTATCCGATCAAAGCGGAAGTAACGGATCACCTTCTTTTCTGTCTTGGGATTCGGCAAAGGGCAAATCCGGAATTGAAGTATTTCGTAACGCTTGCAGAAAACTACGACGCAAACGAAGAAACGATATTGAAGCAGTTGCGCCGGAAGCAGATTACGGATCGGCTTCTTGCGGTTTTGAATTTAGTTCAGCTTTGAAGAAAGGGGCGGCGAACAATGGCAAAAGAAAAGAAGCAGGACTGCGGATGGCAGTTTCCGAAGGCGCTTGAAATTGTGAAGTGCAAAGAGGGCAACAAAGAATTTATGAAGGAACGCCCAGCGCGGCGACCGTTCGGGAACACGGTTCTTATTTGCGAGTATCCGCTGGACGGCGACGCAATGCAGGAACCTAACGCGCGAATGATTACGTGGAGGCTTGCAAAACGGGCGGCGCGGGATTTCTTGCGCGTATCCTTTATGACTTCGGCGATCGTAACGGCGACGAAGGCGGACAAGCCCTTCACCGTCGTTCGGGTTTACGGCAGATATTAGACAAAAGGAGGGCTATTCAATATGTTTACAAAGAAAAAGACGTGCGGCGTATGCGGATACCGCGTAACGCCGACAAAAGAAGAAATCTACATTGCGGAAGAGCCGCGCGGGTTTACGGAGTGTTTAACGAAACCGCCTACCCGCTTCAATGCGATTGATTGTCCGCGTTGCGGTTGTCAAATCGCGCTGGCGATCCGCGTTCCCCGCGTTGACCTTTCGCCGATTGCGGAGCGGGACGACGCAGACGAAAGCGAGGTGGCGGAAGATGAAGATTAAAAATATCGCGGCGATCTGCAAGAAGAACAAATACGCCGTTATTTATGAGCGGTACACCGAAGGCGGCGGCGTTGTTCAATACATCGGCGACGGCGCGGCGGCTTATCCGGTAACAGGGCTTCCGGCGCTGGACAAAGAAAGTCTTTTGACAATTTTCGACGTTCCGGAAAAACGGCGGGAAGATTGGTTCGTTCAAGTAGCGGGCATTCCTTCGGAAATCAGCTTCGAGGACACAGACGCGAACGAAAAGCCTGTCGAGCGGGAAGCAATTTCGATCGCCTATTCTGGAAAGACCTTGAAGCCGTTGCAGACGCGGCGCGGGCTTGTGTTCATCGAAAGCCGCTATCTTTCGCCCGTATCCGATATTTTAGACGTGCTGGAGCTATACGAGCGGATCACGCCCGGCGGAACGCCCTACATCGTAGCGAAAGCGGGCTTCCTGCTTCAAGCGGTGATTATGCCGTATGACGTAATTAGCCAGCAGTTTGTCGATAACTTGAAGAGGCTTACGGAGCAATGCGCGCTTTCCCTTGACCTTCGGGAGCGGGAGAAAGCGCTGGCGCGTGCCGCTGAACCGGAACAATATTCCTTGAATGTCGATCCTGCTACGGGCGAGATCGTCGGGGACGAAAGCGAGGTGGCGGACAATGCCTAAAATGACGATCCGCGTTATCTTGAAGAGCGGTTCGGAATTCGCTATCAAGTGCGACAAGTTCACGATCAAGCAAAACGGCTTCGGACAAGCGACCGGATACAACATTGAAGGAATTACGGAGAACAAGCCCGTTTATCTGGACTTTGAACAGGTTGCGGCGGTTGTACGCCTCTTTTCCGACGAACATACAGAGGATACGCCGAAAACCGAAAAGAAGCGAGGGTTCACAGAAAAAAAGACAAAATGCCCACATTGCGGCGGAGAAGTTGAAAACGCGGTTATATACGCCGACGAAGAAAACAAAGAATACTTCGTGTACTGCCCGATCTGCGGGATTGAAACGGCGGAAACATACACCAGCAAGGCGAAGGCGTTAAAAGCATTCGCAGACGGGAAAACAAAACCGATTTCCGGAAAGGAGGCTGGCGGCGGTGAATAGTGCGCTTCTATCTTCAAAGAAAATGGATTGGTGTACGCCGCAAGACTTCTTCGACCGTCTGAACGAAGAATTCGGCTTCGTGCTTGACGCGGCGGCGACCGACAAAACGGCAAAATGCACGCTTTACTATACGCCGGAAACGGACGGGCTTTCGCAAAGCTGGGATCGCGGCGGGGCGGTTTTCTGCAATCCGCCTTACGGACGCGAGATCGGAAAGTGGGTAAAGAAGGCATACGAAGAAGCACGCGGGGGGGGGGTACGCCGTTGTACTGCTTATTCCCGCTCGAACCGATACGACCTATTTTCACGATTACATATACGGGAAAGCGGAAATCCGTTTTGTTCGCGGGCGGCTTCGCTTCACGGACGACGACGGGAACGCCAGCGATCCCGCGCCCTTCCCTTCTATGGTAGTTATCTATAACGGGGAGCGGGTGAAAAATGAGTGAGAAAAGCAAATATATCTGCCTTTTAGGTATCAATCCGAAAGAGGTTCAGAAATGCAACACTTCCGAATGTCCTACTTGCGGATGGGAAGCGGCAGAGGCGGAACGCCGCCGCGCCTACCTTCACGAACACGGCTTGACGCTATGCGCGGACGGATTGCGCCGTCTGATTATTCCAAAGAACGGAAGTAACGAAGAAATGAAGTACAAAATATGCGACCATTGCGGCGCACACCTTGACAACGGGGAAACGTGCGATTGCCAGAAGGACGCAGACGAAAACAAAAGCGGAGAAGAAAGGAGCGAAAACAATGACAGGAATTAACGAGGTTGCAAGGCAAATTCACGAAAACGCCGTCGATCACGGCTGGTGGGACGAAGAACGCGGCTTTCCCGAAGTGCTGGCGCTCATTCATTCGGAGGTATCCGAAGCGCTGGAGGAATACCGCAACGGGCGCTTGCCTACGGAGGTTTACACCGGAAACAACGGGAAGCCGGAAGGAATACCGATCGAGCTTGCCGACGTGATTATCCGCGTTCTTGATTATTGCGGATATGCGGGAATTGACATTGACGCGGCAATTTCGCAGAAGCACGAATACAACAAAAGCCGCCCGTACAGGCACGGCGGCAAGAAGTGTTAAACACCCGCGAGCGGGTGCGGACATACCTATTTATATAAGAAAGGGGCTTTTTAATATGACAGAGAACAAACACGGCTTCGCGCCGAAACAGGAAATTACGATCGGTGGGATCGCCTTCACGATTATTCAGACCGCAGAAAGCTGGGTGAAGTGTATTGCTTCGGAGTGTATCGGGGAACGAGCATTCGACGCACAGAACCGAAACGATTTTGCCGCGTCCGATATTCGCGAGTTCTTGAACGGCGAATTTCTGAAAAGGCTGATTGCGGAGGGTGCGCCGGAAGAAATGTTCGAGCATTTCAACGTTGACTTGACCGCAGACGACGGTTTGAAGGACTACGGCGGAGATCGCGTCCGTGTCGGGCTTATCACATGCGACGAATACAGGCTTCTTCGCGGCAACATTCCGGCACTTCCGGATACTTGGTGGTGGACAGCTACACCGGACAGCCCGAAAAATCCTTACGTCCGCGTCGTCTATTCCGATGGCACGCTGATCTACTACGACGCTTCCTCGGGGGCAGGGGCGTTCGCCCGCTTTGCGTTCTGAAATCTGAAATCTTGAAATCTTACCTTGACGGGGATATAAAGAAGCGCGCCGAAGCGGTGGATATGATGAAGCATATTGCGGCGGCGTGGAACATTCAGCCGGAAGAGGTTTTCGAGGAAGGAAGGTAATTCACAATGACAATGTTTGAATTTATGCAAAACGCCTTCTTCCTGCTTTGCGGGATCGCCTGTATTGCGGTGGCGGTGCTGATCGTATATTGCGTAATCGTGGCAATTATCCGCACTTGCAGGATCGGCAGGAAGAGAGGTAACGGAAATGGACGAAATCAAGATCGACGCGGCAACGCTTGAAGAAGCTGGCGCGGCAATCGGGTTTATGTTCGCCGCCTTCCTTCGGGGCTTTAAGGAAGGCGTGGACGCTTACGACGTGATGGAAGCGGCAAACGATATTAAAGAGGTACACGAAACAGAAGAGCCGTTAAAGCGCGATCCGGTAAAAACCGAAATCGGGGATTGCAGGAAGTGCTGGTGCGATCAATGCGCGCGGCTGGAGGAATGCGAGAAAATCCGCGAAGGATACGCGCCGGACGGGATACGCCCTTTCCCGTGCATCGGTTGCGCGGACGGAATGCGCTTCAAGCCTTGCGAGGAAACAAAATGCGAAGATTTCTTGCAGGGCGAAGGGCTTAACAACGGATAGACAAAAAAAGAACCGTCCTGTATGGGTGTACAGGACGGTTATTCCCCGTTGAGGGGTGCGCCGTTTAAGGCTATTCAATACATTTGTTATTATAGCACGAAGGCGGCTTCTTGTCAAAGGAAGGCGGCTTGACGTATGCAGAGAGTAAAAAGAAGGATATTTTCGGGCGCTGTATGCGAACAGGAAGTTTTCAACATATCGGACAGGCTTACCGATATAAAGAAAGCCGAACCGCGCCCGCGATTTAAGACAGAGGAAGAACGGGAACAACACCGGATCGGAATATCAAGAAGAAAACACGCGCGGCTGGTAAATGAAAACTTTTCCCCGCGTTCATTATATAGCACGCTGACGCTGGACGACGAAAACGAAGTACATACCTTCAAGGAAGCAAAGCGGATACGCGATCTATTCGTGCGGCGGCTGAAATACGCTTTCCCCGATGCCGTGATCTTTATTTATTTAGGACGCGGCAAGAACACGAACAGAATTCACGCGCATATGCTTTCGGACGGCGTACCGGAAGAAGCGATCAAGAAACAATGGATTTACGGAAGTATCGTCCGGATCGACCATCTACGCGAACACAATTATTACGACGGCGTAGATCACGGACAGGATTACACGGGGCTTGCGAATTACCTTTTCGACCATTGGACACCGGAGCAGGGCGGACACCGTTGGAAGCAGACGCGCAACGCGCGGAAGCCGGAACGGGAAACGCCGACCGTTGCGAAAAGGATTTACACAGAGAGCAAGCCGCCGCGCCCGCCGAAGGGCTATATATTAGTAGAAACGAAAAGCACAAAGTATGGATACCTTTATTTTAAGTATGTGTTAGAGCCGCCGAAGCGGAAACGCAAACGAGCGGCAAAGGACGGCAAAAGCTGATTTCGGATCAGCGTTTATAAAGCCTTGTAAATGTGTAACGTTTGGCGACGAAGCACAGCTTCGATCACAGAAGGAGCATTGAAGATAGATTTTCGTTTATTCCCCGTCGCCTGTTTATCAGAGATCACGAACGGTTCAGCCCGTCAAGGTTGCGAAGCACGGCGAAGCCGCTTGACCTTTACGGGGTGATCCGTGAGTGATAGGAGCAGGGCGGCGACGGGGAAAGAAAATCTATCAAGGCGGCTTCAACTTTTCCACAATGAAAGATGGGGAAATGTGCATAACGGATCGGGCGCTGGGTTTATTCCTTTGAGCCTGTTCCCCTCCCAGCGGGAGGGGCGGAGGGGTGGGAGAAGAAAGAAAGGAGGCGATCGGCATTGCTTGAATTGAACAGGCTTTACAATTTGGATTGTATGCAGGGAATGAAGGAATTTCCGGACGGGTTCTTCGATCTTGCGATTGTCGATCCGCCTTACGGGATCGGGATTGACGGACAGCGAAAGCGCGTTTGCACTAATCCAAAACACAACAGGAAGGAGCATTCGCGGGAAGGCTGGGACAAGAAGCCACCGACCGAAGAATATTTCAGAGAGCTTGAACGGGTATCACAAAATCAAATCATATGGGGCGGGAATTACTTTGTTCCGATGCTGAAACAGGCGCATAAAGGCTGGCTTATATGGGACAAGGGGCAACGCGGGCTTTCAATGTCCGATTGCGAGCTTGCATACACCAGCTTTGACACGCCGACAAGGATTTTCACGTTGAACCGCGTTGAATTGCAGATCGAAGGGACGATCCACCCTACGCAAAAGCCCGTGAAGCTGTATGAATGGGTTTTATCCCTGTTTGCCCGAAAGGGTATGAAGATTATAGACACGCACGCCGGAAGCGCAAGTTCCCTTGTCGCTTGCCAGCGGATCGGCGGGCTTGATTATGTGGGCTTTGAAATCAATGCAAAATATTTCGAGGCGGCGAACAGGCGGCTTGAAGAAGAGAAAGCGCAAATCCGCCTGTTTGATCTGCTGGAGGAACAGGAAAAGGCAACGCAAACAACGCTGTTTTGACGAAGGGAGGAAAAACAATGCAGAAAAAGACGGTTTACCTTGCGGGGAAGATTACGGGCGATCCGTTCTACCGCTCAAAATTCTATGAAGCGCAGAAGAAGCTGGAGGAAGGCGGCTTTATTGTCGTCAATCCGGCGTTATTGCCTTCGGAGGGCTTCACGTGGGAAGCCTATATGCGAATGGCGGGCGCAATGCTGGACGAATGCGCCGAAGTCTGCTTCCTTCCGGATTGGAAAGAGAGCAAAGGCGCGCAACGCGAGTTTGACGAAGCATTCGTGCAGGAAAAGCCGTTTTTCTTCTTCGAGGAATGGGAGGCGAAGCAAAATGCGGAAAAATAGCACGCTTACCCTTCCCGTTCCTACGGAGGCGGAAGAACAAATCGCGCTTTTCGAGTGGGCGACGCTTCAATCGGGGCGCTTTCCGGAATTGGCGCTTTTATATCACGTTCCGAACGGCGGGAGCCGAAACAAGATCGAAGCGGCGCGCCTTCGGGCGCAGGGCGTGAAATCCGGCGTTCCCGATCTTTGCCTTCCGGTTGCACGCGGGGCAAATCACGGGCTATACATTGAGCTTAAACGACAGCGCGGCGGGAGGATCAGCGAAGAACAGGTGCGCTGGATCGACGGGCTTTTGAAACAGGGATACGCGGCGGCAATCTGCAAGGGCTGGCAGGAAGCCGCAAGCGTGATTATCGACTATCTACGGCAGAAAACGGAGGGCTGAAAATGGCAAAGAAAAAAACGGGCATTTCCGAAGAGTTGCGCGAAGCAATCAACGAAGCCGCCCGCGCGGGTGCTTATGAAGCGTACAAGGACACGGTGGGCGCATATGTAAATTACTTCAAGGCTATGGAAACGCTTTTGTATAACTACAAGAAGCTGGCGGCGCTTGTCGCCGACGAAGAAGCCTATTGCGAAGTGGAGTATCACGCAGGGCGAAAGACCTTCGCGGCGGGAAGCAAAAGCACAGGATATTACGAGCAAAAAACCGAAGCGGATATTGTTGCGGAAATGCAGGAGGAAAAAAGGCGGCAATATCGGGAAACGAAGTACGGCTTCGAGAGGCTGGAGAGGGCTATAAACCTATACCGCGACCGCAAGGAATTCACGGTGGTTCGTATGTACTACTTCGGCGAGGATTACGAAGGCAAGCCGCGCGAGAGCGGCAAGCCCTACACGTGGGAGGAATTAGCCTTTGACCTTGAAGAAGTGGGCGTTCTGAAAGGCGTAAAGACCGCTTGCAGATGGCGGAACAAGATAGTAAATGATATGGCGGTATGCGTATTCGGGATCACGGCGGCGGTGAGTGCGGCAACGTACAGGCGCAAGGCGGGCGAATAAATGACAATATCGCGACAATATCGAGGGGTGGAACGGGGTATATTTATATGCTATACTGTTTACGATGAATTCTTACGCAAGACGCAAGCGCACAAATAGCGCCTTTTCGGAACAATCCGAAAGGGCGCTTTTATTATGCGCGGGAAAGGAAGGTGCGAGTATGAAGCCGTGGGCAGAACAGTTCTACAACAGCGACGCTTGGCGATCTTGCCGTGATGCCTTCTTGCAATCAAAGAAATACTTGTGCGAACGCTGTTCTACACCGGACGATCCCGTCGCCGCAAAGATTGCACATCACAAAACATACTTGACGAAGCAGAACGTAAACGATCCGTACATTGCGCTTTCGTGGGATAATCTCGAAGCGCTTTGTCAAGATTGCCATAACAAAGAACATCACAGATCAAAGCGAAAAAAGCGATATGCGTTTGACGAAAACGGAAACGTGGTACTCCCCCCTATTCGCCGAGGATTTAGGGAGGGTGGAACACCGAGGGCGGGAGGTTAATTTTACTCCGCAGGCGCGCGCATAACGGGTGTACGCGAAAAAGGGGTGTAGGTATCCGCCGAAAAGGGGTGATATTTATGGCGACAAAAAAGGAATTAACGAAAGATCAAAAGATCAAGAGAGAGATAAACCGATTAAAGCGGGTTTTCCGCGATTTGGATAAAAACAAGTTGCAGACCGTCGAAAGCCTTATCCGCAACGCCGCATTTATGGCGGTATCCCTTGAAGAGTTGCAAGAAATCATAAACGAAGAGGGATACACCGTCGAATACCAAAACGGCGCAAATCAGAGCGGGACAAAGCAGAGCGACGCAGTAAAAACGCACATTGCTATGACGAAAAATCACGCCGCCATAATTAAACAGCTTTGCGAGCTTGTGCCGCCCGAAAAGAAAAAGGAAAGCCGTCTGCAAGCCTTGCGGGACGAATAAAAATGCCGTTTTCAAATTACATTTACGAGTATTACGACGGCATAACGACGGGAAAAATTGTCGTCGGAAAATGGGTGCGGCTGATTTATGAATATATCGTTAGCGGGCTTCAAGACGGACTTTTTCTTTTTAACGCGAAGAAGGCAAACAAGGCAATTCGCTTTATCGAAAACTTCTGCCACCATTGCGAGGGACGAACCGACCTTCTGAAATTGGAGCTATGGCAAAAAGCGGCGGTATCGCTGATCTTCGGGATAGTTGACGAAGATAACGTGCGGATATTCCGCGAAGTGTTTATCGTGATCGGGCGGAAGAACGGAAAAACGCTTTTCGCGTCCGCCGTGATCGCGTATATGGCATATCTTGACGGCGAATACGGGGCAAAGATTTATTGCCTTGCGCCGAAGCTGGAACAAGCGAACATCGTTTACGATAATTTCTTCCAGATGATTAAAAAAGAACCGGAGCTTTCGGAGCTTGCGAAGAAGCGCCGTTCGGATATTTACATCGAGGAAAGCAACACGGCAATAAAGCCGCTGGCATTCAACGCGAAGAAATCGGACGGCTTCAACCCGCATTTGGTTGTAAATGATGAGGTTGCAAGCTGGCGCGGCGACGGCGGCTTGAAGCAATACGAAGTAATGAAATCCGCGCTGGGCGCACGCCGCCAGCCGCTGATCCTGTCTATCAGTACGGCGGGATATGAAAACGACGGTATCTTTGACGAATTGATGGCACGATCTACGGCGTTTCTAAAAGGCGGAAGCAAGGAACGCCGCCTTCTTCCCCTGCTTTATATGATTGACGACGTGGAGAAATGGAACGACCTTGAAGAGCTTAAAAAAGCAAATCCGAATATGGGCGTTTCCGTTTCGCCGGAGTTCTTCAAAGAGGAAATCGCCGTCGCGGAAATGAGCCTTTCAAAGCGGGCGGAATTCCTTTGCAAATACTGCAATATCAAGCAGAATTCTTCCGTCGCTTGGCTTGATTATGTCGTTGTCGATCGAGCGGGTGAAAAAATAAAGCTGGAGGATTTCAAAGACAGCTACGCGGTGGGCGGTATCGACCTATCGCAGACGACAGACCTTACCGCCGCAAGCGTGATTATCGAGCGCGGCGGCGTTCTTTATGCCTTCGCACAATTCTTTATGCCAGCGAACAGGCTGGAAACCGCACAGGCGGTGGACGGCGTACCGTATGATATATTCGTCAAGCAAGGGATCGTGAAGCTATCCGGAGAAAATCACGTTGATTACAGGGACGTTTACGAATGGTTTTCTACCCTTCGGGATCAGTACGGCATATATATTCTAAAAATCGGCTATGACCGTTATAGCGCGCAATATCTGATTGACGACTTGAAAACAGCGGGATTTCAGACAGACGACGTATGGCAGGGTGAAAACCTTGCGCCCGTTATTCGGGAATTTGAAGGCATAATCAAAGACGGAAATTTCAAGATCGCGGATAATAACTTGTTGAAGGCGCATTTCCTAAACGTTGCGCTAAAACACAATATGGAAACACGGAAATTCCGTCCGGTGAAGATTGAACAGCGGGCGCGTATTGACGGCTTCGTTTCCGTGATCGACGCTATGACGGTACGGCAGAAGTATTATAACGAGATCGGCGAAATGCTGAAAAATGCGGGGTGATAAAAACTATGGGAATTTTTGAAACAATTTTCCGAAAGCCGCGTTCGGATATTCAAGCGGAAGGATATTTCAAGATGCTTAACGGGTATTCACCCGTTTTCACGAACGCGCCGGAAAGCCTTTACGAAATGGAGCTTACGCGGGCGGCTATTCATTCGTTCGCGAATTTCTGTTCAAAATTGAAACCGGAGATCAGCGGAACGGCATACAAGAACCTTGAAAGGGTTTTGCAGTTCCGACCTAATCCGTTTATGGACACGTCAAAATTTATTTACCGGATTGCGACAATCCTTTCGGTGAATAATACGGCGTTCATTGTTCCGATCGAAGATGAATACGGAGGAATAGCGGGCTATTATCCCCTACTTCCCCAGCGTTGCGAGGTTGTCGAATACAGGGGCGCGCCCTTCTTGCGATACACATTCGCGAACGGGCAGAAAGCGGCAATCGAATTCGAGCGCGTCGGAGTGCTGACGCAATTTCAGTACAAGGACGACTTCTTCGGGGAAAACAACGCCGCGCTTCGTCCTACAATGCAGTTGATCCATACACAAAATCAAGGCATTATCAACGGCGTTAAAAATTCAGCTTCCGTCCGGTTCTTGGCGAAGGTTGCGAATATGTTAAAGCCGGAAGATATTACGAAAGAGCGCAAGCGCTTCACGGCGGATAACCTTTCGGCGGATAATCAATCCGGAATGGTGATCTACGATAGCAAATTCGCGGACGTAAAGCCGATCGAAAGCAAGCCGTTCACCGTGAACGCCGCGCAGATGGCGCAAATCAACGAAAATGTATTTAACTATTTCGGAACGAACGCTAAAATCATTCAGAACAGCTATACCGAAGATGAATGGAACGCTTACTACGAAGGCAAGATCGAGCCTTTCGCGATCCAGCTTTCGCTGGTTATGTCAAATATGACCTATACACAGCGGGAATTATCCTTCGGGAATGCGATTACCTTTACAGCGAACAGGCTTCAATACGCAAGCAACAATACGAAGCTGAATATCAGCACACAATTATTTGACCGTGGCTTGCTCAACCGAAACGGCGTTATGGATATTTGGAATATGTCGCACGTCGAGGGTGGGGACAAGTATTATATTCGCAAAGAATACGCGGAAGTATCAGAGTTAGGAAAGGAGGTTACATCGAATGCCAGTAGTGAAGGGGCGGGAATACCGTCAAATGTTCCAGCCGTTGATGATCCCGCAGGGGACGGAGAACAAGAGGTTTGACACGGATTTTTACGTTGAGGGCTTCGCGACAACGTTTGATAAGCCGTATGTTATGTACGAATACGGCGGGATCAAATATTGCGAAGTGATCGACCGGAACGCCCTTGTGGGCGCTGACCTGTCCGACGTGATTATGCAGTTCGACCATTCCGGAATGGTATTCGCCCGAAACAAGATGGCAAAAAACAAGCCGCCTTCCCTGCTTTTGGAACCGCAGGACAGCGGCTTATTTATTGCCGCAAATTTGAGCCTTACGGAAGAGGCGAAGCGCCTTTATGCAAGCATCGACGCGGGGCTTATTTGCAAAATGTCGTGGGCGTTCACCGTATCGGAGGACGCATATAACAAGGACACGCACACAAGAACGATCTTGAAGATCAAGAAGGTTTACGACGTTTCGGCGGTATCTTATCCGGCGAACGCCGATACCGATATTTCGGCGCGTTCCTATTTCGACGGAGTGATCGAAAGAGAACAGCAGGAGCGGCTGGAGCGCCGGAAGCAAATTCTAAAAATCAAACTTATGATGGAGGTTTAACACAATGAGAATTAAAGAAATCGAAGCGCGCCTTGCGGCTATCAAGAAAGAGATCGAAGAGCGCGGCGACGCTATGAAAGCCGAGGAAATCGACGCGCTGGAGAAGGAAACGAAGGAGCTTACCGAAGAGCGCGCCGGACTGATCGCCGCCGCAGAGAAGCGCAACGGCATTCTGGACAATATCGCAAAGGGCGCGGGCATTGTTTCCCGTACCTTCGAGCAGAAGCAGGATAACGCCGATCCGGACGATCCTTTCGGCACGCCCGAATATCGTTCCGCGTGGCTGAAAAACCTTCGCCGCCTTCCCCTTACCGATGCAGAGAAGCGCGCATACGCGAACGCCAGCGGCACGGGCGCGGAGGTTGTGCCGACACAGACCGCGAACGAGATTATCAGCAAGGTAAAGAAACTTGCGCCGATGCTGAATGAAGTTACCCTTCTGCACGTCAAAGGCGCGGTGAAGTTCGCCGTTGAGGGTACGAACAACGACGCGGCAATCCATAAGGAAAACGCGGCTATCACGGCGGCGGCTGATACCCTTACCACCGTAACGCTGACCGGATACGAGATTATCAAGCTGGTTCAGATTTCCGATACCGTTATGACAATGAGCATTGCGGCTTTTGAAAGCTGGATCGTTGATATGCTTGCAGAGGCGATCGCCCGCAAGGTTGAAGATTTCTTCATTAACGGCACGGGTTCTTCCCAGCCGAAGGGCATTGACAAGGCAAACACTTGGGGAGCGGAAAACAGCGTTACCGTAACAAAAGCTGGTTCCCTTACCGCCGCAAACGTCCAGACGCTGATCGGGCTTCTGAACGCCGGATACGACCGTAACGCAAAATTCGCTATGAGCAAGAAAACCTTGTTCACCGATTTTATGCCGTTGCAGGACAACAGCAAGAACCATATTGTAACCGTGCAGGGCAACAACTACTTTGTTTACGGCTATCCGGTTCTTCTGTCCGACTACGTAAAGGAACACGAAGCCTTCTTGGGCGACTTCAAGAAGGTATGCGCGAACCTTGCGGAAAACATTAACGTGAAGAACGCCTACGACATCGACACGAACAGCTACAAATACAGCGGTATTGCGATCTTCGATTGCACGCCCGCGATCGGTGAAGCCTTTGTGAAGCTGGCGAAAGCGGCGGAGTAATGGAGGGCTGAACGATGATGCTTGACAAGGTAAAGCTGGCTTTGCGGAAAACAGCCGCCGTATTTAACGACGAAATCGAAGATTATATCGCTTCCGGTATCGCTGATCTTCGGCTTGTCGGTATCAACGTTCCGGAAAATGCGGGATCGTCCAGCGAAACGCTGGGCGATCCCCTTTTAGACCGCGCAATTATTCTATACGCAAAATCCGAAGATAACTTCGGCGGCGAAGGAGAAAGGCACAGAAAAGCATACGATTACTTGAAATGTGCCTTGTCGCTGTCCGACGACTACACGGAAGGCGGTGGCGGCTAATGGGATGGAGAGATCAAATAACGCTGATTGCGCTTGCAGAAACTTCGGAGCGGACAAACGAACACGGCTTCCCTATAACGAAGCCGGAAACGGCGACAACGGTTTTCGCTGATAAAAAATCCGTAGGGTATTCAGAATTCTACAAAGCGGAGATGGCTGGACACGTCGCCGAAATTAAGTTTGACGTTTACGCAATGGAATATAACGGCGAAACAATCGCAGAATATCCCGTTTCGAGCGGGAAACGCTATCGCATTCTTCGGACGTACATTCACAACGACGGAGAGCTTATAGAATTGACACTTTCCAGCTTCCCCGAAGCGCAGAGCGCCGCAGAAGCGGAGAACAGCGCAGAGGAAGGAGGCGGCGGAAATGGCGAAGTTTAACGTTGTAGGACTTGACGATCTGGAAGAACGAATGCTTCAACAAGCGCAGATTGCAGAAGAAGCCGTACCGGAAATGCTTAAAGCTGGCGGCGCGGTAATGCAGGAAGCGCAAAAAGCGGAAATCCGGAAAATGTTTCGGAGCCGCAGAAGCACGGGTGATCTTGCCGCGTCGGTTATCGTATCCAAAATCAAGGAGCGGGACGACGCGAAGATGGTTGAAGTATATCCGGACGGCAAGGATCGGCACGGGGTACGCAACGCGACAAAAGGCTTTGTCCTGCAATACGGGCGAAAGAATATGCCAGCGCGACCGTGGTTCACAGCGGCGAACACAAAGGCGGCTGACGCTGTAAACGCAGAAATGCGCCGCGTATGGGAGGCGAAGCAAAATGAACGTTGATACACTTGTGAAAACAACACTTGAAAAGCTGGGTTGTCCCGTAGAACGGCTGAAATACGACGGAAAGGCAAAAACGTTTATCACGTATCAGATTGTCGTATTGCAGGACAAACACTTTTCAGACGATGAAAGCGGCGCGGAGGAATTCACGTACAGGGCGGATATTTATTCCCGCGTAGATTATATCGCCCTTATGCGGAGCGCAAAGCGGGCATTGAAGGAAGCGGGGTTCTACGGGATCACGTTTGATCCGGAAGTGTTCGAGGAAAGCACGGGTTATTATCATATTCCCGTGGAATTTAAGTATATGGAGGTATAAGAATATGGCAACAATCGGTTTGCGCGACCTTTACCGCGCACCTATTACGATTGGCGAGGACGGCGCGGAGGAATACGGCGCGCCTGTAAAGATGGCGAAGGCAATTTCGGCGGAGCTTTCCGTGGAGGTTGCAGAAGCGATCCTTTACGCTGACGACGGAGCCGACGAAGTAGTGAAGGAATTTGTATCCGGAGAATTGACGCTGAACGTCAATGACCTTCTTCCGGTTGATCTTGCCGCCCTTCTTGGGCAGAAGCAGGACGACGACAAAGTGGTTTACGGAGCGGACACCGACGAACCGCCTTATTTTGCAATCGGCTTCCGCGCAAAGAAGGCGGGCGGAACATACAAGTACATTTGGCTTTACAAGGTGAAGTTTGCGATCCCGTCCGAAAACTACACGACAAAGGGCGACAGTATCGAATTTACTACGCCGGAGATCGTCGGACAGTTTATCAAACGTTCGGACGGGTTGTGGAAGGCGGAACACGTCGCTTTGCCTACGGAGAGCGTAGCGGCGGCGTGGTTTACTACGGTAAGAGAGCCGAACAACGCGGCGGCATAACAAGAAAGGGGGTACAGCGGGGAGCCGGAAACGGCTTCCCGCTTATTGTTTTATGAGTGCAATTAAAGACGGACGCTTCCCGATCACGCTTGACAAGGAAAGACATCTTCTTTTCAGTTTGAACGTGATTGACGAAATGCAAGACAAATTCGGCGGCTTTGATCGCCTTGATACGGCGCTTTCCGGAAAGGACAGCATTAAAAACCTTCGCTGGCTTCTTACCCTGCTTTTGAACGAGGGCGCAGAGGACGGAGAAGAAGAGCTTACCGAAAAACAGGTGGGCAAGCTCATTCATACGGGCAATTTCCTTGAAGTAAAATCATCTATCTTCAAAGCGTTTTCGATGGGAAACAACGGGACGGCAGAACCGCCCGCCCGCGACGATGAAGAGGAAGAGGACGACAGAGAGGACAACGAAAACGGAAAAAACGCGGCGGCGGGCAAGGAGTAATTGACCTTGCCCGCCTTCTTTATATCGGCGTTACGCTTCTTCGGTGGAGCGAAGCCGAAGTATGGCGAATGACACCGTATAAAATTTTAACGCTTTTTAGGATACACAAACAATTCAATCCGGATCGCTTCAAGCCGGAAGAGCCGGAAGCCGATATTGACGACATATTAGGAGGGTTGTAAATGGCGAAGGAAGAACAAATCAAATCGCAAATTATTCTTGAAGGCGAAAAAGAATACCGTTCCGCCTGTAAGGGTATCAACACTTCCCTTCGCGAAATCGGTTCGGAAATGAAGCTGGCGACGGCTGAATTCGGCGACAATGCGGAAAGCATCGACGCGCTGACACGGAAACAGGATATTCTAAAAAAATCGCTTGAAGAACAGGCAAAAAAGGCGAAAGCCGCAGAAGATGCCTTGAAGAAAATGCGCGACGGCGGGATCGAACCTACAAATCCCGCATATCAGAAAATGCAAACGGCTTTGAACAACACAAAAGCCGATATGGTAAAAATTCAAAAGGAAATCGACGACACTTCCGAAAAACTGAAAAAGTCAAAGATTGATTGGGAGAGCGTCGGCGAAACCGTAGGCAAAGTGGGAAAAGCGATCGGCGCAGGGGTTGCCGCAATGGGTGCGGCAATCGGAGCGGCGGCGGGTGCATTCTTGGGGCTTGCCGAAAGTACGCGCGAAGCCCGCGAAAATATGGGCAAGCTGGAAACGGGCTTCACAACGGCGGGACATTCGGCAGAAGATGCAAAGAACACCTATACGGAGTTATACGGCATTTTAGGCGACGACGGACAGGCGACCGAAGCCGCCGCCCACCTTGCGAAACTTACGAACAACGAAAAAGAGCTTGCGACGTGGACGGATATAGCAACGGGCGTATATGCGACCTTCGGCGACAGCTTGCCTATTGAAAACTTAACCGAAGCCGCAAACGAAACCGCGAAAACGGGCGCGATTACGGGAGGGCTTGCAGATGCTTTGAATTGGGCGGGCGTTTCGGAAGATGAATTTCAAGCCAGCCTTGATAAGTGCAGTACAGAGCAAGAACGGCAAGCGCTGATTACGGAAACGCTGAACGGGCTATATTCCGACGCGGCGAAAAAATACAGAGAGGTAAACGGCGATATTATCGACGCACAGAAGGCGACGGCTTCCCTTAATAGCGCAATGGCGGAATTGGGAGCGATCGCAGAACCGATCGTTACAAAGCTGAAACAGCTTGCGGCGGATCTTCTGCAACAGATTACGCCGTTCGTCGAGCTTATCGGAAACGGCTTGGTGGGTGCGCTTACGGGTGCAGAAGGCGCGGCGCAACAGTTTACGGACGGATTGCTGGGAATGGTAACGTTTGCGATCCAAAAGCTAACCGAAATGTTACCGACCTTCATAAACTTTGCCTTTCAGATGATCGCAAATATTGCGACGGGAATAGCGCAAGCCTTGCCGACGCTTGTTCCTTCGCTGGTTCAGCTTGTAACCGATATTGTGCAAGTGCTGATCGACAATATCCCGTTGCTGATAGATGCCGCGTTACAGCTTGTTACAGGGCTGGCACAGGGTATCATAAACGCGATCCCCGTTCTTGTAGCGGCGCTTCCTACGCTGATTACAAGCCTTATTGACGGGTTGCTTTCGGCGATCCCGCAGATCATTCAAGCGGGTATCGACCTTTTGACTTCCCTTATTACCGCCCTTCCGGAAATCATAGCAACGATTGTGGCGGCTATTCCGGAGATTATAAACGGGATCATTACGGCGCTTCTTGAAAATATACCGCTTATCATTCAAGCGGGTATTGACCTTCTTGTGGCGCTGATACAGGCGCTTCCGCAGATTATAACGACGATCGTACAGGCAATCCCGCAGATTATCAGCGGGATTGTAAACGCGCTTGTGCAGAATATCCCGCAGATTATTCAAGCGGGCGTTCAGCTTTTCGTGGCGCTCATTCAGAATTTGCCGACAATCATTGTTGAAATTGTCAAAGCGGTTCCGCAAATTGTTAGCGGGATCGTATCGGCGTTCGGTTCCCTTGTCGGTGAAATGGTGAACGCAGGCGCGAACCTTCTTCACGGTTTATGGGAAGGCATTTCAAGCGCGGCTTCGTGGCTTTGGGATAAGGTAACGGGCTGGGCTTCTTCCCTTGTGGACGGGATTAAAGGCTTTTTCGGCATTCATTCCCCTTCTACCGTATTCGCCGAAATCGGTACGAATATGGGCGAAGGTGTAGGCGTAGGCTTCGGGGAAAGTATGGACGGCGTTTCGGCTGATATGACCGCCGCAATGGGCGGAGCGGGACAGCTTACAGCCGCCGAAGCGGTGCGCGCGGTGAACGACGGTATCATAGCAAATATCGAAGGGCTTTCCGGAGCCGTAAACGCGATTGTCGAGCGGGTTATAAGCGGGCTGACCGCACAGGCACAAAGACTAAATCAAGCGGGACAGGACTTCGACAGGCATATTTCTTCCGGTATGATAACCGCAATCCCGCAGATTACCGCGAAGATACCGCAGATCACGCAAAGCATTATTACCGCCTTCAACGCGCAAAATCAGAAGTTTATTGAAGCGGGCGTTACGATTGATAAGAATATCGCTTCCGGAATGGTGCAGGGTATCCCGCAGATCACAAGCAAGGTGGCGCAGATCGTACAGCCTGTTTTGACGGCGCTTCGTTCCTTCGTATCGGAATTCACGGCGGCGGGCGAAGATATGGTGCGCGGTATTTGGCAAGGCTTTCAAAATATGTCCGGTTGGCTTGAAAGCCGCGTGCGTTCGATGATGCGCGAAATTGTCGCGGCGGTTGAAGATGAAATGCAGATCGCTTCCCCGTCGAAAGTCTTTGCGGGTATCGGCGCGTATATGGCGCAGGGGATCGGCGAAGGCTTCGGGCGAGAAATGCGAGGCGTTGAAAAATCAATCCGCAAGGCAACGGACAACGCCGTTCCCGATAACGATAATCCGCGCCCGCGCAGAGGCGGCAGACCGGAAACACGTTTCGAGGTGGTGCAAAACATCTACGCAAACGAAACTTCCTACGCCCAGCAACAGCGCGAGGCGGCGCGGCAGTTTAGAATGATCGCGCGGGAGGTAATGACCTAATGAAAATACAAGAGAAATTGACCTACACAAACGAGCGGGGGGAAAGCATTGTCTTTTCCCCTGCTTCTTCTTATCACGTAAACTTCAAGGACGTTTCCGGATTGTCCGACGTTCAGAACGCTATTTATTCAACAAATAGTATGGGGCAGGACGGCGATACCTATTTAGGATACCGCATTGAAAGCCGAGATATTGACATCGTAGGACATATCAAGGAGCGGGACAAAATCGCAATACAGGACTTGCGACGTAATTTGAACAGGATACTAAATCCGCAGTATTCCGCGACGCTTACTTATGAATTGGGCGACTTCAAGCGGGTTATCGGTTGCACGATCAACAACGCGCCTATTTTCAAGCGCGGAACGATTTTCGAGCAATTCACAATCCAGCTTTCGTGCCTTAATCCGTTTTGGCGCGAACAGGCGGAAACGCGGGAGGATATAGCAACGTGGATCGGCGGCTTTGAATTCCCCGTTCCGGACGGGCTGGAGATAACGCCGGATTGGGAAATCGGCTACCGCCAGCCTTCGCTGATCGTAAACGTATTCAATTCCGGCGACGTGAAAAGCGGTATCCGGATCGAGTTTCGCGCGCTGGGTGCGCTGACAAATCCACAGCTTTTGAACGTCAATACGCAGGAGTTCATAAAAGCGAATATTTCGCTTGAAGCGGGCGACGTGCTGACCGTATCGACGGGGTACGGCGAAAAATCCGTGAAACTGTTAAGCGGCGGCGTTGAAAGCGACGCTTTCCGCTATTTGGACGTTGATAGCTCATACTTACAGCTTGCCGTGGGTGATAATCTTTTCCGATATTCGGCGGACACGAACGCGGAAAATCTCGAAGTATCTATTTATCACAATAACTTGTATTTGGGGGTGTAGCGGTATGGAATTATACGTTTATTCTTCCGATATGGTACTTCAAGGGATTGTCGAAAAGATCGCTTCGCTGATCTGGACGCGGCGTTATTGGACGTGCGGAGAATTCAAACTTCTTGTTCCTTTCACCGAAGAGCATTCCCGAATGCTTGTGAAAAACAATATCATTATGAAGCGCGGCGACGATGAAGCGGCGCAAATCCGATACGTTCATATCACGAAGAATTCGCAGGGGCTGGAGGAAATCGAGGTTCAAGGGAAATTCCTTATCGCTTGGATCGGAAAGCGGATTATCAAGAAGCAGATCATCACAAAGGACACAACGCAAAGCATTCTTTACCGCATTGTACGGGAAAACGTAACAAGCCCGACCGACAGCGCGCGGAAAATTCCGGACGTTTCAATCGCCACCGACGACAGCGACACGGGAAGCGGAACGATTGACTACACTTCGGAGCAGTACACGAACGCACAGCTTGCGGCGGAAACGGCGGCGAAGGCGGCAAAGCTGGGAATACGAATGCGGACGGACGCGAGGACAGGCGCGCACGTCTTTTCCGTCTATAAAGGGCGCGATCTTACAGCGGGCAATACCGCAGGGAATGCACCTTGTATCTTTTCGCAGGAATTCGACAACATCGTGGAACAGGAATACACGAACAGCATTGAAAACCTAAAAACAACGGCGTTCGTCGGAGGCGAAGAGAAAGAAGGCGTTGCGCGCAAGGTTGCCGAAGTGGGCGGATCGGCAGCAGGATTGACACGCGAAGAGGTATTCATAAACGCCACCGATATAGTGCAGGAATATGAAGAGGAAGGCGGCGAAAAAGTAACGCTAACCGATCCGGAGTATTTAGCGCTTCTTGCCGCCCGAGGCGCGGAGGAATTGGAGCAGTACGCGGAAACGCTTTCGTTCGGTTCAAAGGTAAACACCTTCGCAAATCTGATCTACCGAACCGATTACGATTTAGGCGACCGCGTTACTTGCGTGAATAAGCGCTGGGGAATTCGCATTGACGTTCGCATAACGGAGATTGCGGAAACCTACCAAAACAACGTTGAAGAAATAGATATTACCTTCGGCGAGAGCTTGCCAGCGCTTTTAACGCAAATACGTCAGATTACAAAATAAAGGGGTGTAACTATGGAAAAATCGAGTTTTTTTAACAGCGTATCCGGCGACCGGAAATATAAAGCCGAAGATTGGGCTTCGTATTTCGCTTCGTTCATCGGAAACGGCGTTTTCCCTGTTCCTTCAACGGGGCTTCAAGTTGTAGCGGGAAACGGAATGCAAGTAACCGTGAAGGCGGGAAAAGCGTGGATCAATGGCTATTTCTACGACAACACAAGCGACCTTTCCTTGACGCTGGCGACGGCTGACGGCGTTTTGAACCGAATTGATCGCGTTGTCGTCCGCTGGGACTTGACGAACCGCCTTATTTCGGTAAAGGTGAAATCCTCTTCCCCGTCCGCTTCGCCTTCCGCGCCGAATATCGAGCGGGACGCGGATATTTACGAATTGGCGCTGGCTGATATTTACGTCGGAGCGGGCGTTACATCAATTACCGGATCGAGGATCACGGACAAGCGGCTGGATACGTCCGTTTGCGGCGTTGTTGCCGCCGTTGTAGAACAGATCGACACAGAAGCATTTAACGAACAGCTTGAAGCGTGGTTCGCAGAGTATCAGAGCGACAGCGAGGCGGAATACAATTCCCTTGTTACGTATATGAATTCCTTGAAATTACAGGGAGATACACAATACGACGCGCTGGAAGAGTATTTCGCGGATTTCAAGACACAGGCGCAAACCGATTTTGATACGTGGTTTGACAGCTTGCAGGACGTGCTGGACGAAAACACGGCGGGAAATCTTCTGAATATGATTACGGCGCTTTCCGCCCGCGTCGATCTGATCGAAGCCGTCGTATTCAACGATATAACCGAAAATCCGTTCCTTATCCTGTTTGACGACCTTTCCGGCGTTAATACAACGGGCGTATGGAACGAGAACTTACAGCGTATCGAATGCTAAAACGGTACGCTTGCACACGGGCGGAATTATCGTGCATTATAGGAAATCTGTTTGTCGAGCTTTCGCCGCCGTGCGAGCATTGCGGCGAAGATACTTTGACAATCACGGGAACGACCGTAACCGGAAGCAAAGCAACGCTTTTCGTTACGGCGGTTGGTTTTGATTTCGAGGGGTGCGCCGAAGATACCGTTATGATCGACCGCATACGAAAAGGACGGTGCATAAATGCAGAGGCAGGAACGAGGAAGAAAGGAACCTTCGGAATTTAACGTAATCGTGAAGTGCAAAGATTTAATCAAGCACACATTCACGATCACAAATTCGACAGAACGCTTCCCAAAGAAATACCGATTTACCCTTGTGAACAGGATACAGGATAAAGCGGTGGATATTTACGAATGCGCGCTGGAGGCGAACGAATTAAACCTTCTGGACGCGCAGGAATTCAAGGAACGGCAGAGGCTTCAAGCGAAGGCAATGACCTATTGCAAGGAGCTTCTATTTTTCATAGAGCTTTCGCACGAACAGGGCTTCATATCAACGAACAGTTGCGAATATTGGTCTAAACTTGCGCTTGACGTGAAGTATATGTTAGCCGCGTGGAAAAAGCGGGATCGTGCGAGAGGGTGAACCGTTTGGGGTACATCTTGTTACGCCTAATTCGTCGAACGCGCAGAACGTCCGCAACGTCAATTCCGATGGCACGCTGAACAACAACAACGCTTACAACGGGAACAGGGGCGTTCGCCCGCTTCGGTGGAAAATGAGATCGAGTAGGCGCAAGCCGAAAGCAGAATACCACCATCAAAGGAAGGTGTATCCCGCCGCCGCGATCCACAGCGGGGGCAAATACAGGATCGCCGATGCCAGAGCATTCCGCGCGGCGGAAGGCAAAGGCTACAAACAGCGAGGATATTTTTTATGACAGATTACGAGAAGATATATAACTTCGAGAACCTATACAGAGCCTACCGAAAGGCGCGGCAAGGCAAGAGGTGGAAAGGAGCGGCGGCAAAGTTTGAAGTAAACCTTCTTGAAGCGCTGAACCTGTTAAGCTACCAGCTCAAAACGAAAAAGTACACGCTTTCGCCGTACAACACGTTCGAGGTGTACGAGCCGAAGCGCCGCGTGGTTATGTCGAACAGCTATAAAGACAAGGTTGTTCAACATTCGCTTTGCGATAACGTGCTTGAACCGATCCTTACAAGATCGTTCATAACGGATAACTACGCTTCGCAAGTGGGCAAAGGTACGCATTACGGGTTAGACAGGCTTCAAGAATTCTTGCGGAGGTTTTACCGTAAAAACGGGATTGACGGGTGGATATTGAAGGGTGATATATCAAAATACTTCTATTCCATTAGGCACGACGTGTTAAAAACCTTAATCCGCAGGAAGATAACCGATCCGGACGTTTTGTGGCTTGTCGAAATGATAATCGACAGCACAGAAGGGAACGTCGGAATTCCGATCGGCAATCAATCTTCACAGCTTTTCGCCCTTCTTTACCTCAATAATTTAGATCACTTCATCAAGGAAAAGCTTGGCATTAAATACTACGGAAGATATATGGACGATTTCTTCTTGATACACGAAGATAAAGCCTATTTGCAGTATTGCCGCGCGGAGATCGAAAAACACGTTGCCGCGATCGGCTTGTCCTTGAACAACAAAACGAACATTTACCCGCTTCGGAACGGGGTGGATTTCTTGGGATTTCACACTTACTTGACCGAAACGGGCGCGGTAATCCGGAAGGTGCGCCGCAGAAGCAAGAACAATATGAAGCGCAAATTGAAGAAAATGCGCGGACTTGTGGAGCGGGGCAAAATCATAACGGCGACCGTCGAACAATCTTACAAAAGCTGGCGGGGACACGCCGCAAAGGGAAATTGTTATCACTTGATCCGGCGAACGGATCACTATTACAACAGGCTTTTCAATTCAAAGGAGGCGGAAAAATGTCAAAAGCATTAAGTTCCCTTGCCGTGGGAACAAAAATCGAAGTTCCGGTTCTTCCGGCGTATCAATCGCGCTTCGGTGCGAAGATCGTATTCAAGATTGCGGACAAGAACCATAGCGGGTATCCGGCGAATTCCGTTACGCTGATCGCCGAAAAGATTATCCAGCTTATGTGTTCGGACGCAAAGGAACCGAGCAACAGCAACAGCGACCGGAAGAATTACGGCAACAACAGGCATATTCATTCAAACATTTTGCAATGGCTGAACAGCAACGCGGCGGCGGGCAAATGGTACAGCGCAAAGCACGGACAGGACGCGCCGCCGACGAATGCGAACGTATGGGACAACTACAACGAATACGACGCTTGGGCGGGCTTCCTTGCTATGCTTGATCCGAAATTCGTTGCGGAGCTTATGAACACAACGCTTACCGTCGTAAAATCTTCGACGGACGGCGGAAGTTATGAAACCTTCACGGCGAAAATGTTTCTTGCATCTACCACCGAAGTGGGGCTTGCAAACGAAAACGGGATCGCAGAAGGCACACGCCTTGCCCTATTCAGCAACGACGCTTCCCGCGTCGCCTATCCTACGCCGGAATGCGTAAGCAATTCGGAATACACAAACAGCAATTTTACAACTTCAAAGGGCTGGTATTGGTGGCTTCGCACGTCTAATTCGTCGAACGCGCTGGGCGTCCGCTTCGTCTTTTCCGATGGCACGCTGAACAACATCCACGCTTACAACGGGATCAGGGGCGTTCGCCCGCTTTGTAATCTGAAATCTTCAATCTTGGTATCTGACAATCCGAATTCAAGCGGGAATTATGAAATCATCTACAACGCCGCGCCTTCCGCGCCACCCAGCATTACAGCGCCGAAACAATGTTACAGCGGGCAGAATATCGAAATTTCTTGCGCGGCGGCGACCGATCCGGACGGCGATGCGCTGACCTATGTTTTCGAGCGGAGCGCAAACAGCGGATCGTGGACACAGGTTCAGAGTTCCGCCGCGCGCACATTTTCGGAAATGGTATCGACGGCGTGGAACACCCTGCAATACCGCGTGAAGGCAGTTGACACGGCGGGCAATTCTTCCGCGTACACGACAAGCGGAGCGATCGCGGTAATTCACAATCAGCCGCCCGTTATCAGCGGGCAGAACGCTGATCTTGGCGTGAAGCGAGAGGATTTCACCTATGAATATAGCGTTACTGATCCGGATAAGGACGTTGTAAACGTTGTAGAAAAGATCGACGGAAGCACGTTCAACACGCGAAATAATATCGCGCTGGGCGCAACGCTTACCCTTTCCGTAAGCGGGAACACGTTTACGGGATTGACAAACGCCCAGCACACGATCGAGATTGTCGCGACCGATAGCGCCGGAAACAGCGCAACGCGAACACTCACGTTCACAAAGGCGATCAACAGCTTTGTAATTTCCCTTTCGGAGCCGCTGGAGGCAAACAGACAGCCGACGCGGTGCAATATCAAAGTAAACAGGGATATTCCGGCGGGCGGCACGTTTAAGGTTGAAGCGTGCAACAATCCTTACGACGTAGCGCCTATTTGGGAGGATTGCACAAACGCAGTTATCGCAGGACTGGCGCACGTGTTCAAGAACAAAACCAACACGGCGGTTCAATTTGGCTTGAATATCCGTGTAACCGTGGAGCGCGGCGACGCGCTGACCGCGTGCTGGGTATCGGGGATCGGAGGTAATTTTGAATGAGCGTGAAACATAACAAAGACGGCGGCGGAAACGCGGAAATCAAGAAGGAATTGCAGGAAGTAAAGAAAGAAACACAAGAAGTAAAGACAGCGGGCGAAAGTACCGCCGCCCTTCTTGCGTTGTCGTTCAAGGCGCAGATCGCACAGGATCGCGCGGCAAAAACGAACATCATTTCCGACGCTATGATCCTGCAATCGGCGGAGGTTATCGAATATCCGGAATACGAGGACGCGCACGCCTATAACACTGTGGGCGAAATCATCAAGTATAACGGGAGATATTACGAGATTATCGCCGCGCACACGTCGAACGCCGTTTCCTATCCCGTTGAAACGACCTTCGCTTATTACCGCCTTGTGGAGCTTACACACACGGGAACGATTGACGATCCGATCCCCTATCCGGAAACGGCGGGGATCGTCGTAAACGTCCAGAACGGGAAATATTACAGCTACAAAGGAAAAGTCTATCTTGCAAAAGCGGATATGCCAAATTGCGTGTATCCGCCCGATACGCCTTCCTTGTGGCAATGGGAAGAAGTAACAGGAAGGGAGACATAACCAATGGAAGGAGGAATTTTAACCGTACTTTCCGTAATTAGCACGGTTTGCGCTATTGTATTCGGCTATGTCGCATTCGTCCGAAATCGAGATCAAGACAAAACGAAGGAAGCGAAAAGCGACGCAACGATCCTTACGGAGTTGGGATACATCAAAGGCGGTATCGACGACGTGAAAGCGGAACAGCGAGAACAGCGAAAGACAAATACGGATTTCGTAGGAAGGCTTGTTTCGGTTGAAGCGTCGGCAAAACAGGCGCATAAGCGACTTGACCATATCGAACAACAAATTGATAACAAATGAAAAAGAGCGGGAACGGTTTATAAATGAGCCGTTCCCGCCTTTGCAATTAGGAGGTATCAAGAATGAGCAACAGTACGCTGGCGAGCTATACAAGGATCACGAAAAATAGAACAAGCCCGCGAAATCATAAAAAAGACACGATCACAATTCATTGCTACGTCGGACAGGTTACAGCGAAGCAGGGTTGCGACTACTTCGCAACTACCGATCGGGAATGTTCCGCGAATTACGTTGTCGGGAAGGACGGTTCGATCGGAATTTCCGTTGAAGAAAAGGATCGTTCGTGGTGCAGTTCAAACGAAGCAAACGACCAAAGAGCCATTACGATTGAAGTGGCAAGCGACACAAAACACCCTTACGCCGTTACCGATAAGGCATACGCCGCGCTTCTTGATCTTGTAACGGATATTTGCCGTAGAAACGGGATCAAAAAGCTGGTATGGAGTACAAAGAAAAGCGACCGCGTAAACCACAAGAACGGTTGCAATATGACGGTTCACAGGGACTACGCAAATAAGGATTGCCCTGGCGATTACCTGTATAACAGGCACGGCGCGATCGCGGCGGAGGTAAATAAGAGGCTGGGCGCTTCGGCGGCGGAGCCGGAAAAGCCTTCGACCGGATCGGGCGCGCTTTACAAGGTGCAGACAGGCGCGTTCAAGCAGAAATCAAACGCACAGGCGCTGGAAAAGAAATTGAAGGCGGCGGGCTTCGATACCTACGTCGTGAATACGGGCGGCTATTACAAAGTACAGGTGGGAGCATTCAGCAAGAAGGAGAACGCCGAAGCAATGCTTGCAAAGCTGAAAGCGGCGGGATATTCCGACGCATTTATCACGACCGGAAGCGGCGGGACGGCGGCTTTCGTGAAGGCAGGAAGCAAGGTTCGCTTGAAGCAGGGCGCGAAAACCTACGACGGGAAAAGCCTCGCTTCCTTCGTGTATAACCGCAATCACATTGTAAAGGAAATCAGCGGAGATCGTGCCGTCATTACCTACGGCGGCGTAGTTGTCGCGGCGGTGAAGCTGTCCGATCTGACGCTTGTTTAATACACGGGATTGCACGCGCGCGTTTTTGAATTGCACGCCGTGCGATCATGTGCGATAGGAAGGGGGAAATATGAAGCTGAAATCAAGACGCGGAAAGCGTCAAAAGAAATTCCTTGCGAATGAACGCTTCGCAACAAAAACGATCGTCGCAATCGGCGTTACAACGGCAATCTTCATTGTGGCGCAGTATGTTTCTTTTCTCATTACGGGAATGGAGCAAACGACGCTTATTCAATATTACTTTTCCGCCGTTGTGATCGAGTGCGGCGCGCTGATGCTGAAACGTGTTTCGGAAGTGATCGTCGCAAGGATCAAGAAAAAAGAGCAAATCGAACCGGAAACGGATACAGACGAAAGCGAGGTTTTATAAATGATTGATCTTACTCCCATTATGGAAGCTATTATCGCCCTTGTCGTAGCGGTGATTACCGCATTCGTGATCCCGTGGCTGAAAGGGAAAATCGACGCAGACAAGCTGGAACAAATCAAATTGTGGGTTACGGTTGCCGTAGAAGCCGCTGAACAGCTTTACATCGGAACCGGACGCGGCGAAGAGAAAAAAGCCTACGTTGTGAAGTTCCTGCAAGAAAAAGGATTTACGCTTGATCCAGACAGCTTGGACAAGTTGATCGAAGCCGCCGTTTTCAATTTGCCGGATTATATCGGGCTGATTGAAACCGAAGGCGAAACGGATACAGAATAACACCGACAGCGCCGCCCGCGTTCCCCTTTCCGCGTTGCGGCTTTCGGCGGCGGGAATTATCCCGCCGAATACAAAAATTCCCCGTGAGGGCTTAACCGCCTTCACGGGGCTTTTTTTGTTGGTGATTTAGGGCTTTCGGAAACGGATAATAATTTCAGCGCCGTAAATGTCGTTTGCACCGCAATATGCTTCGATATGCGTTACACCGTCGCAACGCGCGAAATTTTCTTCAATGAATTGGACGTGTTCGGCGGGAACGTATCCAGCTTTTTGACCGTTTAAGATTACAGCAAAAGCGGGCTTGCCTTCGTATTCGCCGCGTTCAAGGACAACTTCGGCTTCGTTTTTGTCGAAGGGTTCGTCCTTCCAATACAAGCGGCGAATAATCGTTTGACGGCTTTTCCTGCCGTCCTTAAAAGTAACGCCAGCGATCTTTGTACGTAAAAATTCGTACGAACTATCCTGCTGGGCTTCGAGATTTCCGGAACATTCGGACGGCGCAATTTCATCATTTAGGGCAACGGGTGCTTCTTCATTTTCCGTATCTTTTTTTGCAAGTTCGGCGGCTTGCGTCCTTTTCATCGTAACGTATCCGAAAACACCCAGCGCGGCGGCTATGGCGATCCCGCAAACGCCTTCAATAATACTGCCTTGACCGAAAAACGGAACAGAGCAAAAGAGGAATAGCGCCGCGACGATCCACAAAATGATCGGCTTCTTCATTGTGAATACCTCCTTTGAATTGTAAACTTTCAAGGCAGAATTCACCCATTCTTACCTTTAACACAATTATACGCTTCTCGTGCGCTAAAATCAAGAATAAAGCGGAATATTAGCACACGGAAACGGAAAATTTACAAATGAAGGGAGGCGGCGTGCCTTTGTGAAGATATACGATTACAACGGAAAGAAAAATGTTTGCGGCGACCGATTACGGGAAGCGCGAGTTGTCCAGCGGCTACGGCAAGAAGATTTAGCCGCAAAAATACAGACAATGGGCGTTAATATGGAGCGGGACAGCATAAGCCGAATTGAGATCGGAACGCGCTTCGTTTCAGATTTTGAATTGAAGGTATTTGCGAAAGTGTTGGGCGTTTCGGTTGATTGGCTTTTAGGTAATGACGAATAACAGCGGCGGGGCAATTCCCGCCGCTGTTGCTTTTTGCGATTTTTTCTTGTTTGATACCCGAAAAAACATTGACATATACGCACGTATATATTATAATAAAAGCAGAATTTAAAATGTTACAATCGTCTTATAATTCAAACGGAGGAAATAACAGTGGGAAAAGATTATTCGGCACAAGAAAAACACATTCGGAAGCATTACGCGCGCTTCCCGCTCGATCTTCGTCCGGAGGTGCTGGAAGAATTCAAGAAGGTTTGTAAAGAAAACGGGACTACGCCGACAACCGAAATTAAAAAATTCATTGCTTCGTATTGCGAAGCGGCGCGGGCAAAGTAGCGCGGAGGGCGGCAGGATATGCCGCCCTTTTTCTTTCGTAGGAAGGAGGAACAAAAATGCACAAGCACTTAACGTGGACAGATCGCCTTAAAATCGAAAAAGCGTTGAAAGAGGGCTTGAAGCCCTGCAAGATCGCTGACCGTCTGCACGTCCATAACACAACTATATACAGAGAAATCAAGCGAGGAACCTATACGCATTTGAATTCCGACTTAACGACGGAAGAACGCTATTCGCCGGAAATCGCACAACAACGCTATGAAGAAAACCTAAAAGCGAAAGGCGGCGACTTGAAGATCGGGAATGATTACGAATTAGCCGCCTTTATCGAAAAGAAAATCGGCGAAGAAGGTTATTCCCCCGCCGCCGTTGTCGGAGAAATTAAACGGCTGGGGCTGACCTTCAAAACAGAGATCAGCGAAAAGACGATTTATAATTACATAGACAAAGGAATATTTTACGGGATCAGCCGCGAGAATTTGCCGGAAAAAGGAAAACGCAAAAGGAAGTACGACAAGGTGGATCGCAAAAAATCCGCCCGCACGTCGGCGGGCGAAAGCATAGAAAGACGCGATCCGGAGATCGGAGAGCGAAAAACCTTCGGGCATTGGGAAGGCGATTGCGTATGCGGAAAGAAAAAGACAAAGGAAGCCTTGTTTGTGCTTTCGGAACGGTTGACACGGCAAGAAATCATTATGAAGATACCGGATCAGACTTCCGCAAGCATTGTGGCGGCGTTGAACAAGCTGGAACGGCGTTACGGGAAACGATTTTCGAGGATATTCAAAAGCATTACGTTTGACAATGGATCAGAATTCGCAGACTGCGCCGGAATTGAACGTTCTGTTTACGGGAAGGATCGGAAGCGCACGAAGGCTTACTATTGCCACCCTTACAGCGCATTCGAGAGAGGAACGAATGAGAATATAAACAAAATGATACGGCGGTTCCTTCCAAAAGGAACGGACTTCCGGAAAGTAACCGCCGCATATATTCGGCGCGTCGAAGCTTGGATCAATAATTATCCCCGCGAAATTTTAGGATATGCGACTTCAAACGACTTGTTCACCGTCCATATTGCCGCCGCGTAAAAGTGCATAAAAAATAATTTTAGTTTTTTCTGCTTTTACTCTTGACTTTTAGCAAAAAAATCCTGGAAATTCTCTTTTTCGAGAAAAATCCCCTCTGAGGGGCATGGCACTTGGGGAAAATCGATTTTACATTGGTGGGAAAAATCGGGCAAGTTACTTTACAATCCCTTAACGTTCTGTGGTATAATTAACCCAGATTTAAGAATAACAGGAGCAAAACCGAAACAAACGGCCCCTATAATACGTTCCCAGAGGAGAAATGTCAATGATCAAACGTGTATTTTTTGACTTGGGTCTGACCTTGGCGGAAAGCGACGTCCCTCACCGCTATGTGGAGCGCTTTTCCCGGCTGGGGCACCCCATCACTGGGGACCAGGCACAGCGGGCCTATCATCTGGCCAACAAGTACTTTATGCGGGAGCGTCCCGGTGAACTGGGACAGCACAGTCAAACCATGCTGCGGGATTTTCTCCAGCGGGTTTGCATGGAATTGGAAGTCCCTCAGCTGGGAGAGTCCCTGTTCCGGCTGACGGTGGAGGATCCCCTCCCGGCCAAGTGGAGCGCCTTTCCCTTTTCTGGGGAGGTCCTGCGGCAGTTGGGGGAGCGGGGTGTGAAAACCGGGTTGATTTCCAACTGGGATCCCTCCTGCAGGAGGGTGCTGGAGGAAACGGGACTTTCCCCCTATCTGGATCCCATTGTGGTCTCCAGTGAGGTGGGAGTGGAAAAGCCCGATCCCCGCATTTTCCGTCAGGCCCTGGAGCTCTCCGGGGACAGCCCGGAGGAGTGCCTCTATGTGGGGGATAACTATTACGATGACGGCGTGGGCGCCGCTCAGGTGGGAATGGCGTTCTGTATTTTAAATCCCGCCGGAGGCTTGGGGATTGAAGAATTGGACATCCCCTGGTGCGTGCCGGATATCCGGCAGGTGGGAGAAGTCCTGGACGCCCTCAACGCCGCCCAGTGATCCCCGTGGAAATGAAGGAAAAAGGTAAAAAGAAATGAGAAAACGTCAAGAGACGGAAGGAGAAACGACCATGCAGAAAAAGATCCTGAGCCTTGTGCTTGCCCTGGCCCTGGTGGTGGCCACCTTTGCTGGCTGTGGACAGACCGAGGGCAGCTCCAGCGAAAGCGGCAGCGGCAGCAGCAGTTCCGCCCAGACCAGTGAGACCAGCCAGACCGACGCCCAGAGCGGTGAGACCGTGGTGCGTATGAACATCGGATCCGAGCCTGACAGCCTGGATCCCTGGCAGTCCGCCGCCTCCGATACCGATGCCATGATGCACAACGTCTTTGAGGGCCTGTGCCTTTATAATGAAAAGGGAGAGATCATCCCCGGTTTGGCTGAGAGCTGGGAGATCTCCGAGGACGGCCTGACCTATACCTTCCATTTGCGGCAGGGGGTCAAGTTCCACAACGGCGATGACTTCGACTCCGCCGACGTGCTGTACTCCTACAACAACTTTGCCGGTCTGGACGGCAACGAGGCTGTCTCCTCCGACTACGAGATTGTGGAGAGCGTGGAAGCTCCCGACCAGTACACCTTTGTGGTGCACCTGTCCCAGCCCTCCGCCTCCTTCTTGTCGGTGAATATCGACTCCATTCTCCCCGAGGGCTATGACGATCAGGCGGCCAACCCTGTGGGTACCGGTCCCTTCAAATTTGTGGAGTACACCCCTTCCCAGCGGATTGTCCTGGAGAAGAACCCCGACTACTACGATGAGAGCCGTATGGCTCAGGTAGACCGGGTGGAGTTCTACATCATGACCGACACCGCAGCCGTGGTGTCCGCACTGCAGTCCGGCACCCTGGATATCGCCTCCATCAATGCCGACGATGCCGCCGTGCTGGAGGACAGCTTCGACATCTACAATTCCCCCCAGAACATGGTGCAGATCTTTGCCCTGAACAACGAGTTTGAGCCCTTCTCCAAGGTGGAGGTCCGTCAGGCCATTAGCTATTGCGTGGACAAGGACCAGATCATCAACAGCGTGTTTGGTGGGTACGGCACCAAGCTGTACACCAATTTCAGCCCTGTGATGAGCACTTATTACAACAGCGACCTGGAGGGCAGCTACGACACTGACGTGGCCAAGGCCCAGGAGCTGATGGAGCAGGCCGGCTATGCCGACGGCTTTGAATTCACCTGCAAGGTGCCGGCGAATTATCAGCCCCATGTGGACACTGCTCAGATCATCGCACAGCAGCTGCAGCAAATCGGCATCACCATGAATATTGAGACCGTGGAATGGGCCACCTGGCTGGAGGACGTGTACACCAACGCCAACTATGAAGGCACCATCATCGGCCTGACCGGCAAGCTGGATCCCGATGATGTGCTGGGACGGTTTGTCAGCGACTATGCCCGGAATTTTTACAACTACAACAACCCCGAGTATGACCAGCTCATTGCGGATTCCGTCACCGAGCTGGATGAGGCCAAGCGCATTGAGAATTACAAGCGCTGCCAGGAGATCCTCACCGAGGATGCTGTGGGCGTGTACATCTGCGATCCCAACCTGGTGGTGGCTTCCCGGAAGGACCTGAAGGGATACACCTTCTATCCCGTCACCTTCCACGACATGACGAAGCTCTATTACGAAGGCTGATAGACAGCAGCATACAGCGCAGTGCACAAAAAGGGGGCCGTGCCGGGCCGGAAGTCCGGGCGGCCCTCCCGCTGTGGGAAAGGAAAGAATCGCACATGGCCATGTATTATGTGAGAAAAGCCGCAGGGTTTATCATCACCCTGTTTCTGGTGTCCATTTTGACCTTCGCGGTGTTCCAGATCCTGCCGGGGGACCCGGCGCTGGTCATTCTGGGAGTGGACGCCGACCCCGCCCAGCTTCAGCAGCTGCGGGATGAAATGGGCATGGATCAGCCCATTTTCCTGCGGTTTTTAAGCTGGATCGGCGGCGTGCTCCGGGGAGATCTGGGCCAGTCCTACCGCTATCATCAGCCGGTCAGCCAGCTCATTGGCAGCGCCTTTGGGGTCACGGTCCAGCTGGCGGTGTTTGCCCTGGTGCTCACCGCCGTGGTGGGCATCCCCGTGGGCATTTGGCTGGCCCACCACTCCAAAAAAGTCTATGCCATGCCGGTTTCCCTGCTGTCTCAGCTGGGGCTTTCGGTGCCGGCGTTCTGCTTCTCCGTGCTGCTGGTGAACATCTTCTCTGTGTGGCTGGAGTGGCTGCCCTCCATGGGGTTCACCCCCTTTTCCCAGGACCCGGTGGCCTGGCTGAAAAGCTTGATCCTGCCGGCAGTGGCCATTGCCTTTGGCTCCACGGCGGTGCTCATCCGCTATGTCAAGGTGAGCATCACCCAGCAGGAGCGCCAGGACTATGTGAAGACCGCCCAGAGCAAGGGCGTGCCCTCCCGGAGGATTCTGCAGGGCCATGTGCTGCGCAATTCCCTGATTCCGGTGCTGACCATCTTCGGCATGACCATCACCGATGTGCTGGGAGGCAGCATCATCATTGAGAACGTGTTCTCTCTGCCGGGCATTGGACGGCTGATTGCCTCTTCCATCAACTCCCGGGACCTGCCCCTCATCCAGGGACTGGTGCTGTACTTGGCGGTGATTGTGGTCATCTGCAATTTCTTGGTAGATGTGCTCTACTCCGTCATCGACCCCCGTATTCGGCTGAAGTGAAAGGGAGGGAAGCGGTTTGCGAATCAGCGAGATCTTGAAAAAATGCCTGCGCAATAAGAACTTTATCGTGGGGGCGGCCATGGTGGGCCTGATGGTCCTGGTCATGGTGGTGGGCTTCTTCTACATGCCTTACGACCCCGATGCTATGGATACCGAAAACCAGCTGCAATTCTTCTCTGCCGCCCATCCCTTGGGCACCGACCAGTTTGGTCGGGACATCCTCAGCCGCATCATGGAGGGCACCCGAGTGTCCTTTTTGGTGGGCGCTCTGACCGTGGTGTTCGGCCTGTTGGTGGGAGGATTCATCGGATCTGTGGCCGGATATTACGGCGGCAAGCTGGATGATGTCATCATGAAGCTCATCGACACCCAGATGGCTTTCCCCGGTGTGCTGCTGGCCTTGATGCTCATTGCCGTGTTCGGCAACAGCATTCAGAATTTGATCTTTGCCCTGGGGATCATGTCCATCCCCCGGTTTGCCAGAATCACCCGTTCCGGCTTCATCAAGTACCGGGACGCGGAGTTTATCAAAGCGGCCCGGTCCCGGGGTGCTGGGGACGGCCGGATCATCTTCCGGCACATCCTGCCCAACATCGTGCCGGAGCTGATCGTCACCAGCTCTCTAGGCTTTGCCGGCGCCGTCATGAGCGAGGCGGGGCTGTCCTACCTGGGACTGGGCATCAAGCCTCCCACTCCCAGCTTTGGGCGGATGCTCAGCGAGGCCCAGGGGGAGATCCTCCAGGCCTGGTGGTATGTGCTGGTGCCGGCGGTAGCCATCACCCTGCTGGTGATGGGCTTCAATCTCATCGGCGACGCGTTGCAGGAGGTGACCCAGCATGGCAGATAAAAAAATACCGGTGCTTTCCATCGAGAACCTGACGGTGGACTTTCAGCTTCACGGCAAGACCTGCCATGCGGTGCGGGATACCAGCGTCCGGGTGGAGCCCGGAGAGATGGTGGCCCTGGTGGGGGAATCCGGCTGCGGCAAGACCATGACGGCGCTGTCCGCCATTGGTTTGCAGCCCAGAAACGCCACGATTCCCCAAGGGAAGATCCTCTTTGACGGGTCGGAGCTGCGGGGCCTTGCCGAGGACCAGTGGAACCAGTACCGTGGCCGGGATATCGCCATGATCTTCCAAGAGCCCATGACCGCCCTGAACCCCCTGATGAAGGTGGGCCGCCAGATCGCGGAAAACGCCCGGATCCACGGCTGCACCAAGGAGCAGGCCAGGGAAAAGGCCCTGGACGTGATGCGCCAGGTAGGCCTGCCGGACGTGGAGCGGCTGTACAATGAGTATCCCCACCGGCTGTCCGGCGGCATGCGGCAGCGGGTGATGATCGCGATGGCCTTGGTGAACCAGCCCCAGCTGCTCATCGCCGACGAGCCCACCACGGCCCTGGATGTGACCATCCAGGCGCAGATCATGGAGCTTTTGCGGGAGATGAATCAAAAGCTGGGCACAGCGGTACTGCTGATCTCCCACGACCTGGGTGTCATCCGCCGGATGTGCAGCCGGGTGTATATCATGTACGCCGGACGGGTGGTGGAGAGCGGCGCCACCGAAGAGGTGCTGGCCCACCCCCTGCACCCCTATACCAAGGGGTTGATTGCCTCCATTCCCTCCCTAGAGAAGCGGGGCATGGAGCTGTCCTCCATCCCGGGCACGGTGCCGGCCCTGGAGGATCGCAGTGAGCATGGCTGCCCCTTCTGTAACCGGTGCCTGAAGTGCCGGGAGATCTGTCAAAAGGAAACGCCCCCCATGGTGGAGCATCGAGGCCACATGGCCCTGTGCGTGGACGCAAAGGAGGAATTGGGACTGTGAATACACCGGAAAAACAAGCCCCCCTTCTGCAGGTCCGGGGGCTGACAAAGGAATTTCGCCAGGGCAGGGATCGGGTCCTGGCAGTGCACGGCATGGATCTGGAAATCCAGCGGGGCGAGGTGTTCGGCCTGGTGGGGGAATCCGGCTGCGGCAAGTCCACCTTTGGACAGATGCTGGTGCACCTGGTGGACCCCACCGGCGGCAAGATCCTGCTGGACGGGGAGGACATCACCCATCCTGCTCGCAGCCGCCGGAAGGAGCTGTGCCGCCGGATGCAGATTGTCTTTCAGGACCCTTACTCCTCCATTGACCCCAATAAGACCATCGGATGGCTGGTGGAAGAGCCTCTGAAGATCCACGGCATCGGTAAGACCCAGAAGGAGCGGGAGGAAAAGGTCAATGAGGTGCTCCGGGCTGTGGGCCTGGATGAGAGCTACCGCACCCGCTGGCCCAATGAGCTGTCCGGCGGTCAGCGGCAGCGGGTGGCCATTGCCATCGCCCTGATCCTGGACCCGGACTTTGTGGTCTGTGATGAGCCTGTTTCCGCCCTGGACGTGTCGGTGCAGGCCCAGGTACTGAACCTGCTGCTGAAGCTTCGCCGGGAGTTCGGCCTGACCTACCTGTTTATCTCCCACGACTTGAACGTGGTGTCCTATATGTCCGACCGCATAGGAGTGATGTACCTGGGCAGCCTGGTGGAGCTGGGCAGCGGCGAGGCCATCTCTCAGATGCCCCTGCACCCCTATACCCAGGCGCTGTTCTCCGCCTCCATGGATGTGGAGGGGGACCGGGAGCGGATCATCCTCTCAGGGGACCTGCCCAGCCCGGCTCATCCCCCGGCGGGATGCCCCTTCCACACCCGGTGCTTTGCCTGCACCGACCGGTGCAAGCAGGAGAAACCCCGGCTCCGGAAATTTGAGGGCGGCAGGTTCTGTGCTTGCCATCTGGTGGAGCAGCGCACCGGGCTGCAGCCCGTGGAGGAATCCAAAGCTTTGGAGGCGAAATCTCAATGAAAACAGCCATACTGTCCGACATTCACGCGGATATCAATCGGGATTACCCCGTGGCGGAGGAGTTTGCCCGTTTCCTCAAGGAGAATAACATCCATCTGGCCATTGTGGCTGGGGACGTCAGTGAGAGGCAGAAGGAGACCTTGGACACCCTGAACCGAATTGAGCAGGAGTCCGGGACGAAAGTGCTGTTTGTCCCCGGAAACCACGACCTGTGGGGACCCGAAGGGGATCCCGACCAGGTGGAGGCCATCTACGACCGGTACTGCCAGGATGAGCATTGCCTGTGCGGCAGGGACTACGTGGCAGGGGATACGGTGTTCATCGGAGACGTGGGCTGGTACGACTATTCCTTTGGCAGCGGACGCTACAGCTTTGAGGAGTTTGAGCGCATGTCCCTGGCCGGCCGCACCTGGCAGGATCGTTTGCGCAACGCCTGGACCCGGGATAATGTGGGCCGCAACCAGTGGATGCTCTCCCGGCTGGAGGCCCGCATGGCGGCCTATCCGGAGAAGCGTCAGGTGCTGGTGACCCACATGCTGCCCATCAAGGACTTCACCGTGCCCAAGGAGATGGCAAATTGGGCCTATTTCAACGCCTTTTTGGGCTCCCGGAAGCTGGGGGAGCTGTACCGGCGGTACCCGGTGACAGCTGCGGTCTGCGGTCATGTCCACTACCGCAGGAGCCTGGATCAGGACGGCATCCACTGGATGTGCCGGTGCCTGAACTACCACACGGAGTGGCGTCCTCAGGACGGGGAGACCGTGAGAGACCAGATTGAAAATAGCGTGGAGGTTTTGGACCTGTGAGGACATTTTTCATCGCGGACACCCACTTTGGGGATGGGAATATCCTTCGCTACGAAAACCGGCCTTTCTCCACAGTGGAGGAGATGGACCGGGAGCTGATCCGCCGGTGGAACGACGCCGTAGGCCCGGAGGATCGGGTGTTCCACCTGGGGGATTTCTCCAGCCTGGGGGATTTCTCCAGCCTGGGGGAAAAGGAGGACCGGGAGTTGCTTCATCAGCTTCACGGGGAAAAGGTGTTGGTGCTGGGCAATCACGACCGGCACCGTACACCGGAACAGTGGCGGCAGCTGGGCTTTGCCGAGGCGGCCCCCTGGCCCCTTGTGTGGGAGGGATTTTACCTGCTGTCCCACGAGCCCTTGTACGTCAATCAAAATATGCCCTATGCCAATGTTTTCGGCCATGTCCACGGGAACCCCGCCTACCGGGACGTCAGTCCCCACAGCGTGTGCGTGTCTGTGGAGCGGACGGGGTATGCGCCCCTGTCCTTTGAGGAGCTTCAAACCCGGCTGCGGGCAGTGAAATCCCAGTGAGCACAGTTTAGCCGTCCCGGAGGGGGCGGCTTTTTTTGTTGACTTCAAGTGGAGTTTAGGTGGTATAATCAAGTCAAATACAAGGGGAGGCCGGGGAATTTCCCTGGCGTGTCCCCTGATTTATAGAATAGAAAGGACGTGTCACCATGCAAACAGTCACTCTGGGACGCACCGGAATCACCGTGAACAAAAACGGATTTGGTGCCCTGCCCATCCAGCGAGTTTCCGCCGAGTACGCGGGCAAGCTGCTGCGCAAGGCCTTTGATGCGGGCATCACCTATTTCGACACCGCCCGCTCCTACACCGACAGCGAGGAGAAGATGGGCCTGGCCTTGTCGGATGTGCGGGACAAGCTGTTCATCGCCACCAAGACGCCTTCCACCACGGTGGAGGGCTTCTGGCAGGATCTGGAGACCAGCCTGCGCCTGCTGAAGACCGATTACATCGATGTGTACCAGTTCCACAACCCGGATTTCTGCCCCAAGCCCGGGGACGGCACCGGACTGTATGAGGCCATGCTGGAAGCCAAGGCCCAGGGGAAGATCCGCTTCATCGGCATCACCAACCATCGTCCTTGGGTGGCGGAGGAGGCAGCCTCCTCCGACCTGTATGATACGCTGCAGTTCCCCTTCTGCTACCTGGCAACGGACCGGGATATCGCCCTGGTGAAGCTGTGTAAGGAGCACAACGTGGGATTCATCTCCATGAAGGGCCTGTCCGGCGGCCTGCTGACCAATTCCGCCGCAGCCTATGCTTGGCAGGCAGAATTTGACAATGTGCTGCCCATCTGGGGCGTTCAGAAGGAGAGTGAGCTGGACGAGTTCATCTCCTACATCGACAATCCCCCTGCCATGACTGGCGAGCTGAAGGAGATCATCGAAAAGGACCGCAAAGAGCTTATCGGTAACTTCTGCCGGGCCTGCGGCTATTGTATGCCCTGTCCTGCAGGAATCGTCATCAACCAGTGTGCCCGGATGAGCCAGTTGATCCGCCGCAGCCCCTCCGCCGGCTGGCTCACCCCTGAGAGCCAGGCCATGATGATGAAGGTGGAGGATTGCCTCCATTGCAATCAGTGCAAGAGTAAATGTCCCTACGGCTTGGATACGCCCACCCTGCTCCAGCAGAACCTGGAGGACTATAAGCGTATCCTGGCCGGAGAGGTCCAGGTGTAAAACGAAAAAGTTTTTGCAGCAGCTTTTTACAAAAAGCTGCGACCTAAAAGCCCTTAGCCGGCGCAGCCGGAAAGAAAAGGTAGGCCCCGCCGCCGCACGCGCCCAAAGGGCGATAGGCAGCGGGGCCGGCCCATTCGCTGCAATGCCCATGGCCGGAGAGGCGGGTAACGAAAAAGTTTTTGCAGCAGCTTTTTACAAAAAGCTGCGACCTAAATGCCCTTAACCGGCGCAGCCGAAGGAAAAGCAGCGAGGGGAGCGCGTCAGCCCAAAGGGCTGTAGCTCCGCGAGCGGCCCTTTTTCAGAAATTTACCTTTCTAAACACAAAAAAGACCGCCCACCCGGGCGGCCTTTCTTTTTTGGAGAATAACTTGTCACAGCTGGTAGACAGAGCCGTCGTCGGCAAAGGTCATCTGGTCGCCCAGTACAGCCTTGGCAGCAGCCAGCTCCCCATCGTAGTCGTTGAGGATCTCCAGCCCGTGATGGTAGAAGACCACCTTGCCCACCTGGATTCCGGAATCCTTCAGCTCCTGGCACAGACCTGCGGCAGTGTGATGGCCAGTCTCCAGGAATACCATGTCGCAGCCCTCCATCTGAGGGGCAATTTCGGAGAAGTCCCGGAAGTCCCCGGAGAAGAGCACCTTCTTGCCCTCGGCTTCCACCAGGAAGGTGTAGCTCTTGAAGGGCAGACCCTGTTTAGGTGTGCCCAGGTGATAGTTGTGGAAAGCGGTCAGCTTGAAACCGTCCTGATCGTAGAGCACCCCGTCCCGAACCAGATGGGGATCCAGATGGAATACGGTCTCATAGTTGCCCTCGCTGGCCCGGAGCATCGCCATGACCCCCTCGAAAACGGAGAGGTCGGGCATGTGTACCTGAATCACCTTACCCTCCATGTGGGCGGCAATGTCCTGGTTGATGGTGCACAGCTTCCGGAAATTCCACAGCAGGTGGGGTAGACCGCCGGTGTGATCCATGTGGGTGTGAGTGATGAAAATGGCGGCGGTGTCCTGCTGGGGAATCCCTCCCAGGTAGGAGGCGTATCCGGCATTCTCGCCGGCGTCAATAAAGTAAACGCGGCCGCCGGTCTCAATGGCCACGGAGGTTTGATGACGGTGGGGATAGGGCTCGGTGCCGGAGCAGCTGCCCAAAACAGTGATCTTCAAAGTCTTCATCCTTTCCGTAAGTAATTACCTACAGCATAGCACACAGATGGGAAAAGTCAAGGACAAACACTGGCGCTCCCCGAAGGAGGATGCTATAATAGCAGGGAAAATCTATGGAGGAGGAGTGCGCAATGTTTTGGAACAGCTGGGGCAGCCTGCCCCTGATTACCGGCGGCCAGAGCCGGGCGATTAACGGAGAAAACCCCCGGGGAGAAAAGGGTCGTGGCGGCATGGCTGCCAGTGTCCTGGGCCCCTCTCGGAAAGGCTCACCCTGCCTGGGGGAGATCAAACCCGGGGAGACCGCCTTGTTGGGGGAGATCCAGGGGCCCGGCGTGATTCAGCACATCTGGATCACCGTGACAGATAAGACCAGCGATGCTGACTGCTTTGTGCTGCGGGACTTGATCTTCCGCATCTACTGGGACGGCGAGGAGCGGCCTTCTGTGGAGGTCCCCTTGGGGGATTTCTTCTGCTGCGGCTTTGGCCAGGGGTGCCTGGTCAATTCCATGCCCATTGCCGTCAATCCCAACCGGGGCTTTAACTGCTATTTCCCCATGCCCTTCCGCAAAGGGGCCAGGATCACGGTGGAAAGCCAGCATAAAAATCCCGTGCCCGCCTTTTTCTATCAGATCGACTACTGCCTGCAGGAGGTGCCAGAGAACGCCGGGTACTTCCACGCCCAGTGGCGGCGGCAGCGGCTGACCGAAAAGGCCAAGGACTATGTGGTGCTGGACAATGTCCACGGACGTGGGCAGTATTTGGGCACCTATCTAGCCCTGACCACCCTGGAACGCTATTGGTGGGGCGAGGGTGAAATGAAGTTCTACCTGGACGGGGACACGGACTATCCCACCATCTGCGGCACGGGCACGGAGGACTACTTTGGCGGCGCCTGGAGCTTTGCCCGTCAAGAGAACGGCAAAACCGTGGAGCAGACCTATTGCACGCCGTTTTTGGGGTATCCCTTCTACTCCCACCACGACACCACCGTGCACAACGACTATCACAATGACGACTGCCCTCCCATGCGGGGCTTTTACCGCTGGCACATTCCGGACCCCATCCACTTTGAGGAGGATATCCGGGTGACTTTGCAGCAGATTGGCGTGTGCCATCGTGGCTTATTCGAGCGGCAGGACGATGTGGCCACCGTGGCCTATTGGTACCAGGACAAGCCCTGGACGGACTTCCCGCCCTTGCCGGCAAAGGAGGACCGCTGGCCTCGCTGACGCCCCTTGACCTGATTTCGGGAACGTGATATAATTGGCATATGCCAATAATGGAGGTGGGAACATGCCAAGGCCCTGCAAACGCAGAAGAATCTGCGCCCTGCCCCAGTGCCGCCGGTTTGGCGGGCTGGAGGGACAGCCCGGCGGCGAGCCGCTTCAGATGGCTGTGGACGAGTTTGAGACCATCCGATTGATGGACCTGGAGGGCCTGACCCAAGAGCAGGCTGCTGGCCGGATGGGAGTGGCTCGGGCCACGGTGCAGGCCATCTACAACAGTGCCCGGCAAAAGCTGGCCCTGTGCCTGGTGCAGGGGCGGGAGCTCCGGATCGACGGCGGGGAGTATCAGCTCTGCCCCGGCCCGGAGGCAGGCTGCGGCTGTCCCCGCTGTTCCCGAAAAAAAGCGGAAGGAGCGGATCATTCCATGAAGATCGCAGTAACTTATGAAAACGGTCAGGTGTTCCAGCATTTTGGCCATACAGCTCAGTTCAAGCTCTATGAGGTCCAGGACGGCCAGGTGGTTTCCTCCCAGGTGGTGGACACCAACGGCTCCGGTCACGGGGCTCTGGCGGGCTTTTTGCAGGCCCAGGGTGTGGACACCTTGATCTGTGGCGGCATTGGCGGCGGCGCCAAGACCGCTCTGGCCCAGGCGGGGATCACCCTGTACGGCGGCGTCAATGGCAGTGCGGACCAGGCAGTGGAAGCTCTGCTCGCGGGCAAGCTGGTGTTCCAGCCGGATATCCTTTGCAGCCATCACGGCGAGGGCCACGGTCACGGCGAAGGCCATTCCTGTGGAGAGCACGGCTGCGGAAGCCACGGGTGCCACCACTAAAGGGGAGGTCTCCCCTCTTCTCTGTTGCTCCGGTGGGTCACTGGACAGCGCTTCTTTTTCAAGGCTGTGGGGACAAAGCCCTTATGTCTTGAATCGGAGTAACCGGAAGAAAGACCAGATGCCGGGCGGGCAGTCCCTAGGCGCTGCCCCGGCCCTAGTTTCCTCAATCAAAAAGGACATCCCAGCCACACAGGCCGGGACGTCCTTTTTTGTTTCAGACTAGCCCTGGGAAAAGAGCCGGCTCAAAAATACTCGTTGAGGAATACGGCGCCCTTGGGGAAGGCTCTCTTCAGCACGTCCTGATTGCCGTTTAAGACCACCCCGGGCTTGAAGAGGAGCTCCTCCAGGGAGAGGAATCCCAGGCACAGCTGGGTCAGAGAGCCGATGTCCAGGGAGAGATCTGCTGGAGTGCCCTCCGGCAGCTGCTCCACGGCGGGAGTTACGCCGCCGGTTACCTGGAATACCCCGTTGTTCTCTGGCACGAGAGCATCGGTCACCTCCAGGGTGTACTTTTCCCCAGAGGCGGGGGCTTTCAGCTCCAGGGCCTTCTCCACGTTGATGATCCGGGCCATGGGCTGTTCTCCCCAGGTGCAGCTGAGCTCATAGCACTCCTGTACCAGGGAGGCCAGAGGCAGATCCCCCGGTAGGGACAGGGTGAAGCAGCTGTACTGAGCCGCCAGTCGGTACAGGAATCCCAGTGCCTGGGTCAAGGCTTTGGGATCGGTGAAGGCCAGTTCCCGGATCTTTCCAGTCTTGCCCTGGGGTGCGGGTGCATCCTCTGCGGTGAAGATCACGTAGGCCAGGGGCGCGCCGTTCTCTTCCAGCAGGTAGGCGTACCGCCGTTCTTTGGTGGCGTTGGTTCCCACCAGGTCCTTCCAGTGGCGATCTTCCCGGTCCACGGTCAGGTTGTGCTGTCCCAGCCAAGCGTTGTACACCTGACGCAGCCGGGGCAAATCCGCCTCCAGGCCTTCCCCGGGGGTGAGCATCCGCACTTGGTAGGTGCAGGAGAAAGAGGCCAGTGCCTCCGGAGGAATCTTGTAGGAGGGGGAAATCTGGCACAGCTCATAGCCGAATTTCCGATAGAACAGGTGGGAGAAGGGGTACAGGCTGGAGAGGACCGCCCCCCGCTGGCGCATCCAGGGCAGAGCTGTTTGGAACAGCTCGCGGATGGCGCCGCCCCGGCGGTGTTCCGGCAGGGAGGCCACGCCTCCCACACCCACCATGGGGACGGACTGACTCTGGTACCACACCCGGTACTCCGGCAGCTGCAGGCAGGCGGCGAGAGCGCCCTCTTGATTGAAGCTTCCGAAAGTCACATTGGTGCGGTGGTCGGGTTTCTCTAAATTTTTGGCGGCTTCCTCCTGGTCCCAGGAGTAGCAAAAAGCAATGCTGGAGATACGCCCGCATTCCAGCAGCAATTCTTTCTCAGTGATCTCTCGAACGGACATGGCAAAAGCCTCCTTATGGTTCAGTTTCCGGGGCGTGCTCCTCCTGTTCCTGGCCGGGGAGCAAGGGGGTGACCTGCCCGGCGCAGGTCAGGGAGAGCTGGTGCATGGCTCTGGTGCAGGCCACGTACAGCAGGCTCCGGTCAAAATCGGTGTGATAGGTTTCCTGGGTCACCTGGGGCAACAGCACCTGGTCGAATTCCAGGCCCTTGGACATCTGCACCGAGAGCACCGTGGCACCGTTGTGGAAGGTGCTGCTCTCCGGGGTGATGAGGGCCACATCAGCGCCCCGCTCCCGGAGCTTCTCGTGGAGCTCCCTGGCGGCGGTGTTGGTCCTGGTGACAATGCCCATGGCGTTGTACTTGCTTTGATGGAACTCCTCCACCCGGCGGCAGATTTCCACCAATTCCTCCTCCTCTGTGGAAAAGACCTTCAGATCCGGGGCGGGACCGTGACGTTCCACCGCCTGGAAATCCGTCTGGCTGACGATCTTTTTGGCGTAGTGGATGATTTCCCAGGTGGAGCGGTAGCTCTTCTCCAGGCGCATCAGGGAAGAGCCCTCATAGAGCTGATGGAGCTCCTCCAGGGTGTATTCGCAGTAGGGGTTGATGGACTGGCTGAAATCCCCCAGAATGGTCTTGGGACATTGGAACAGCAGGTTCAAAACCGCGTATTGAATGGGGCTGTAGTCCTGCATTTCGTCGATGACCAGGTGCTTGATCAGCCGGCTCTGCTGTAGCCCGGTAAAGGCTGCCTGCATGTACAGATAGGGGTAGACGTCGTTCCACTCCAGTACGTTTTTCTGGAAGGGCTTGTAGAGCTTTGCCCGCTCCTTGCCCAGCTGCCGGAAAAAGGCCCGGTAAGCCGAGAGGGTGGTCTTCATGGTCAGCATCTTCCGCAGGGCCTGGAAGATCCGGTTCCGGTGGGGAGGCAGCTCCTCCCGGAGAAACTCGTTTTCCAGCCGGGAGTGAATGTCGTCCGCCACCATTTCCAGCCGCTTCATCAGGGGGAACCGCTGGTACACGTCCACCCGCTGCTGAATCCACTCTGCCGGGACCTTCCACTCCTTGTACTCGTAGTCCTTGGGCTGGAAGGCCAGTTTGGGAAGCCGGGCGATGAAGTCGTCCATCAGATGGACAAATTCCACCGAGGACTTGAACCGCACCCGTTCCTCCCAGGCGGGATCGTCAGCCTCCAGGGGGTCCCGGTCGCCCACAAAGTCCACGCCGTTCTCGATTTGCACCAGGGCCAGATCCTCCAGGCTGGCCTCGAAGATGGGCTCCTCACCCAGCTCGGGCAGCACCCCGGCGATGTAGTCTCCGAACACCTTGTTGGGGGAGATGATGGTGACGTTTTGGGCTTTGATGGTGTTGCGGTAGCGGTACAATAGGAAGGCCACCCGGTGCAGGGCGATGCTAGTTTTTCCCGAGCCCGCCACGCCCTGGATGATCATGACCTTGGCCTTTTCATCCCGGATGATCCGGTTCTGCTCCTTCTGGATGGTGGAGATGATGGACTTCATCTTCTCGTCGCTGGTGTGAGCCAGCTCCTGCTGGAGGATGTCGTCCTGGATGTTCTGGGAGGAGTCAAAGGCGTACTCCATCTGGCCGCCGGTGATTTTGAACTGGCGCTTGCGGGTCAGCTCGCCATCGGTGCGTCCCTGGGGCGCGGTGTAAAAGGCGGGGCCCAGTTCAAAATCGTAGAACATGCTGGCCACGGGGGAACGCCAGTCGATGATGTACAGCTGCTTCTGAAACCGGAAGGCGTACAGGCCGATATAATAAGATGCGCTGTCCTGCTCGCCCTGGGGCTGGAAGTCGATGCGGGCAAAATAGGGGGAGAGCTTTGTTTTTTTCAGCCGGTCCCGGTAGATCACCGCAGAAACACCCCGGTTATCCAGTTGTCCCAGGGCCATCCTGTTTTGGAACATCTCCTTGGCGTCGCCCTCGCCCCGGGTGTCCGCCATGTACTGCTGAGCTTCCCGGTATTCCTCGTCCATCTTTTCCACAGAGCGCTCGGCCTCGACAAGCTCCTCGTCCACCATGCGCAGGATGTCTGTCAGATGGAGGAGCTCCTCGGGGGGAATACTCTGTTGAGGGTTCTTTTCCTGATCCATATTCTGGGCCTCCTTTTCCACAAGAAATTGCGATTTTGTGCGATATAGAAAGTATACCAGAAAAAGAAAAAAAGACTAGACTTATTTTTCTGCCTGTGGTATGTTATATACTAGACGTACCCTGATGGGGAATGATATTTATATTGACAGCCTAGACGTCCGAGCTCTTGGACGGTGTGGTGCTTCAAGAGATGTGGGCGGCTCAAAGGCCGCTTCTTTTTTTCCCTAAATTTATGAAATAACAGAAAGGGGGCCGTGGTGTGGGAAAACGGATTTTGGTCACCTGCTGCACGCCCTATCAAGTATTGACGGCCATGCAGGTGCTGGCGGTGTACTATCCCCATGACCGGGCGGATCTGATCGTCACCGACCAGATGAGCGCCTCCCGCAAGGTGTGGGAGGGCGCCCGGGAGTGCGGCGCCTTTGGCCGGGTGTACTATTTGGAGGAAAAGCACTTAAACGGCCTTGCCCGTGGAGAGAACCTGAAGAATATTGTCCGGGGGGTTCTGGGGCCGGAGAAGCTTTTGGGGAACTTTTTGCAGCTGGAAGGAAGCTACGATGTGTTCCTGTTCTCCAATCTTTCCCTGATGAACCAGTACCTGGTGCTGGGGCTGAAAAAGCGGAATCCGAACCTCTCCTGGATGCTCTTTGAGGACGGCGCCAGCACCTACTCCCATCAGGTGGGGGATCTGGTGTTGTCCCGCTCCCCCAAGGTTCGGATGCAGCTGTACGCCCTGCAAAAGCTGCAGGGAATCTACCTGTTCCACCCGGACACCTTGGCATGGCAGCCCCCCTGCCCGGTGTACCAGCTACCCGGGAAGTATGAGCCCAGAACTCTGGAAGCCTTAAACAAGATCTTTCACTATGAACAGCTGCCGGACCGCTATGACCGGCCGGTGCTGTTCTTTGAGGAATCCTACCCCTGCGATGGTGTGGACATCGGAGATGTGGCCCTTATGGACCGAGTGGCCCGGCTGGTGGGCAAGGAGAACATCCTGGTGAAGATCCACCCCCGCAACCAGGTCAACCGGTTCCAGGAGGCGGGCTACGCCACCAACCAGGACACCTCCATGCCCTGGGAGCTGATCGTCCTGAACAGCGCCTTTGAGCGGACGCTGTTCTTGACGGTGGGGTCCTCGGCGGCCACCAACCCCTGGTGCGTGTTCGGGATCCCGGCAAAAGCGGTGTTCCTGTGCAACCTGGTGGAGGAGCCCCAGAAGCTGCGCAATGACGTGTTGGACCAAACCAAACAGATCTGCCAAGGAAGGCCGGACCTGTTCTTTTTCCCCAGCAGCTGGGAGGAGTGCGAAGAGCTGATCCCCCGCCTGCTGGAGGAGGCCGGGCAAACGCCCGGTTCATCCCAAGAAACGAAAAAGGAGGAATCCCTATGAAAACCGTAGCTGTTGTGCCCATGAAGCTGAATAATCGCCGTCTGCCCCAGAAGAATACAAAGCCCTTTACCAACGGCAAGCCCCTGTGCTGGTATATCCTCTCCACCCTGCTGAAGGTGCAGGGCGTGGAAGAGGTCTATGTCTATTGCAGCAATCCGGAGATCCAGGAATTCCTGCCGGAGGGGGTCAAGTACCTGCGCCGTGGGGAGGACCTGGACCAGGACACCACCAAGATGAATGAGGTGCTCCAGCGGTTCGCAGCGGACGTGCCCGCGGACGTCTATGTGATGACCCACACCACAGCGCCCTTCATCCAGGCTGAGACCATCCAGAAGGGATTGGACGCAGTGCTCTCCGGGGAGTATGACTCCGCCTTTGCCGTCAAGGAGCTGCGGGACTTCCTGTGGAAGGACGGCAAGCCCTTCAACTACCAGCTGGACGCCATCCCCCGCACCCAGGATCTGCCCCCTCTCTATGAAGAGACCAGCGGATTCTACATCTACCGGGCGGAGGTCATGACCAAGCTGGGCCGGCGCATTGGGGACAACCCCAAGCTGATCACCGTTGGCGAGGTGGAGAGCGTGGACATTGACGAGCCCGAGGATTTCCTCATTGCCGACGCCATTTACAACTATCAGAAGAACCTGGGAAAGGGGGACACCCTGTGAAAGAGATTCATGTGCTGGATTGTACCCTGCGGGACGGGGGCTATTGCAACGACTGCCACTTTGGCTTTGAAAATGAGAGGTATATTGTGCAGAGCCTGTTGGTTGCTGGGGTGGACATCATTGAGTGCGGATTCCTCACCCAGAAGAAGCCCTACGACCCGGACTATTCCCGGTACAACACCGTGGAGCAGGTGGCCCGCATCCTGCCGGAGGACCGCCAGGGCAAGCTGTTTGTGGCACTGATGGACTATGGCACCTACAACGTGGAGGATCTGCCCGACTGGGACGGCACCTCCATTGACGGCATCCGGGTGACCTTCCACAAGAAGGATCTGGTCCCTGCCCTGGAGTTGGCGGAGCAGGTGAAGAACAAGGGCTATAAAGTGTTCTTGCAGCCCATGGTGGCTCTGAGCTATACCGACGCCGAGTATCTGGAGCTGATCTCCCAGGCCAACACCCTGCGTCCCTACGCCTTTTATCTGGTGGATAGCTTCGGCACCATGAAGCGCAAGGATATGCTTCGCTTTTTCTATATGATCGAGCACAACCTGGAGGAGGGCATCCGGGTGGGATTCCACTCCCACAACAACCTGCAACTGGCATATGCCAATGCCCAGACTTTGGCGGATCTCCAGTCTAGCCGCAGCTTGATTCTGGACTCCAGCATCATGGGCATGGGCCGGGGCGCCGGAAACCTGAACACCGAGCTGTTCCTGGACTACCTCAACGACAATGCCGGCGGGCACTATCAGATCAAACCCCTGCTGCGGGCCATTGACCGGGTGCTCAACGGATTCTACCAGCAGAATTACTGGGGCTATTCCCTGCCCAATTACCTGTCTGCCAGCCACAATGCCCATCCCAATTACGCTCTGTTCCTCACGGAGAAGAACACCCTCACCGTGGAGGACATCGACAAGATCTTTGACCGGATGGCTCCGGAGAAGCGGGTGTCCTTTGACCGGGCCTATATGGAGGAGCTGTACCTCTCCTACATGGAGCGGGATACCGGAGAGGATTCCATGGCTGCTCTGCGGGAGGCTGTGGAGGGCCGCCGGGCCCTGGTCATCGCTCCTGGCAAGAGTGCCCGGGAGGAGCGGGACAAGATTGCAGCCTTTGCGGCGGAGCCGGATGTGGTCACCGTAGGGGTCAACTTCGACTACCAGGCTGTCACCACGGACTTTATCTTCCTGAGCAATCTGCGCCGGCAGAAGGAGCTGGGGGAGGGCAAGGAGCAGCGGCTCATTGTCACCAGCAATATCCCTGACGGCGGCGCTCGTTACCGGGTGGAGTACGGCTCTTTGTTGAGCCAGCCGGAGGCAGTTCGGGACAACGCCGGCCTGATGCTGGTGAAGCTGCTGATCCGTCTGGGGGCCAAAGAGATCTGGCTGGCCGGTATGGACGGCTACTCCCATGATCCGGCGGAGAACTACGTCCAGGAGCAGATGCGCATGACCGCCAAGAACCAGACCCTGGACGCCATGAATCAAGGAATGTGCCAGGCCCTGGGAGAGCTGAGCCGCCAGGCGGAGATCCGGTTCCTGACCACACCCCGTCATATCACCATTTCTCAGTAAAGTATTGTTTTTTCTACGGTAAAATTAGGCCGAAAGGCCGCCCATGGCTGTGTGAGCTAGGGGGCTGCTGCATCTTGCAGCAGCCCCCTTTTTTTGTTTTGTTGTGAAAATCAAAACGCATAATCCCAACACCAGTGCAGACACTGATACCAAACTGATTGCGGAGGTGGCGTTTTGGAAAAAAATATTCTGATTTTGGCCACCACCAACGATTTTCTCCTAAAGTTTGAGCGGGATAATGTGGCCCTGCTGCAATCCATGGGCTACACTGTCCACTATGCTGCCAATCTTCGGGAACCTCAGTACCTCAGCGACGTCCAGGCCATCCGTCAGGCCGGGGTGATTCCCCATCACATCCCCATTGCCCGCTCGCCCTATCTGGTAGGGGACAATTACCAGGCACTGGAGGAGGTGCTGGAGCTGCTAAAGCGGTGGAATATCTGCGCCATCCATTGCCATACGCCGGTGGGCGGCCTGGTGGGACGTCTGGCGGGAAAGCTCTCCTCCCAGGGTCCGGTGGTGGTCTACACCGCCCACGGCTTCCACTTTTACCGGGGAGCGCCCCTGTATAACCGGCTGGCCTTTTACCCGGTGGAGCACAGCCTGGCAAGGTTCACCGACATCCTGGTCACCATCAACGATGAGGACTACCGCGCCGCCCGAAAGCTGCCCCTAAAGAGGGGCGGTCAGGTTTGCAGGCTGCCCGGAGTGGGGTTGGACCGGCGGGTGTTTTTCCCCCTGTCCCCCCAGCGCCGGGCCGCGCTGCGTCAGGAGCTGGGCATTGCTCCCACGGATTTTTTTCTCCTCTCTGTGGGGGAGCTGAACCTGAATAAAAACCACCAGGTGGTTCTGGAGGCTCTCTCTATCCTAAAAGCCCGGGGAGCGTTGGGGGGAATTCGCTACGGCATCTGTGGGGAAGGCTTTTCCCGGCCCCGGCTGGAGCGGGAGATCCAGGAGCGGGGCTTGCAGCGGATTGTGGAGCTCTACGGGTACCGGCGGGACGTGGAGAGCTTTCTAGGCTGCGCCGACGCCACGGTGTTTCCCTCCCGCCGGGAGGGCTTGGGTATGGCGGGGTTGGAGTCCCTGGCCATGGGCGTGCCGGTGATCGCTGCGGATAACCGGGGCACCCGGGAGTATATGGTCTTTGGCAAAAACGGCCTGATCTACCCCTGGGACGATCCAGGGGGCTTTGCCAGGGGGATCACTCTGCTGCGAGGCATGGATCCTTCCCGCCGGGAGGCCCTTTCCCGGCGTTGTGTGACCTCGGTGGCGCCCTTTGACAGGACCTTAGCCCGTTCCGCCATGGAGGCGGTGTATCAGGAGATGGATAGGAAAGTGAGGGAACGCAATGGAACAAAAGCCCCTTGTCACCGTGTTGATGGGCTCCTGTAATCCCCGGTGGGACAGACTGCGGCGGGCGGTGGAATCCCTGCGGGGACAGACGTTGACCCAGTGGGAGCTGGTGCTGTGGGATGACGGCTCCGATTCCCAGGGAGCCATGGCCCGGGAGCAGGCTGCCGCCCTGGATAGCCGGGTCCGGCTGTACCACTGTCGGGAGAATCACGGCCTGGGCTATGCCCTCAACCGCTGTATGGAGCGCAGCCACGGAACCTTCTTCGCCCGGCTGGATGATGATGATTGGTGTCATCCCCGGCGGCTGGAGCGGCAGGTGCGGTTTCTTCAAACCCATCCTGCCTATGGTTGGGTGGGGTGTTCCGCCCGGCTGGTGGATCGCTGGGGCGTGTGGGGAGTGCTGACGGTCCCGGAAGAGCCCGGTCCCCGGGATTTTCTGCCCCACTCCCCCTATGTCCACCCTGGGGTGATGTTCCGGCGGGAGGTGCTGGAGTCCGTGGGAGGCTATAGCCAATTTCCCCGTCATGTGGGCTGTGAGGATTACCAGCTGTTTTTCCGCCTCCACGCTGAGGGGAACCGGGGGTACAACCTCCAGACCCCCCTGGTGGATTACCGGGAGGACCGGGATTCTTACCGCCGCCGGGACACTGCCCGCCGTCTCCGGGAGGCTGCGGTAAGAGCCTGGGGATTTTCCCTCCTGGGGCTGCCCCTGCTGCCCAGGGCAGTGGGAGTGCTGCGTCCAGTTGTCGCCTGTCTGGTGCCGGGGGCAGTCCTCCATTGGGCCAAGCGCCGGGGTGTGTCCTGTGAATGAGGTAACTCGGGCGCTAGCACCTGCCATGGGGGAGTTTGTCCAGTGGGTACTGGACCGTGCCATGGCCAGAGGGATCTCTCGATTGTATTTTCTCTCCCGGGACGGCTGGACACCTTGGCGTATGGCCACCCTCCTCTGCCGGGAGTGGCGGCTGCCCCTGGAGTGCCGGTACCTCTACGGTTCCCGCCGGGCCTGGCGGCTGCCCCTCTACCATCGGGATCCTCAGCGGGCGGTGGGACAGCTCTGTGCCGGGCCGGAGGTGATCCCCGCCGCAGTGCTGGAGGGTGCCGGCCTGAATCCGGGTGAGCGGAGGGAGGTGCTGTTCCGGCTGGGGATTTCCGGAGAGGAGCCGTTGCCCTTGGAGCAGCGGGAGGGATTCTCCCTGGCCTTGCTGGAGTGCTCCCTGTTCCAGGAGCTTTTGGACAGCCGGTCCCGGTGGGCGCTGCCATTGCTGCTGGGGTACCTCTCCCAGGAGGGCTTGCTGGAGGGGGATTCCTGGGCGCTGGTGGACAGCGGCTGGATGGGCACCACCCAGGAGACCTTGAGCGAGACCCTCTCCCTGCTGGGCGGGCAGGGGAAGGTGCGGGGCCTGTACGCAGGGCTGTACCGGGCTCCCCAGCGGGGGGCCTGGGACGCCTGCTTTTTTCGTCCCGGCAGGGAGCTGGGGGTCCAGGCCCGGTTTGAGCCCAGCCTGTGGGAGGCCATCTCCACAGCGCCCCAGGGGATGACCCTGGGGTACAGCTGCCGGGATGGGGAATTTTATCCCCTGCTGGGTCAGCCACCGCTGACCGCGTGGCGCATTGCCCGGATGGGGGAGGAGTTTCTCCAGTACGCCAAGGAGCTTGCACGGTCCGGGCCGGAACCTGGCAGGACCAGCCCCCAGCGGATTCGGGCCATGACCCAGGTGATGGCCCATCCCACGCTGGCCCAAGCCAGGGAGCTGGGAGCCCTGCCCTTTTCCCCCCGAGCAGTGGAGGGAACCGCCGAACCCTTAGCTCCCTGGGTCAACTGGGAGACGGAGGTCCCGGGAAGACTGTGGTCCCGGGTGCTAGGACGGCAGAAGCCGCTGCCCAGCCCCTGGATGCCGGGCAGCGCAGCCCTGTATAGTCCCTGCCCCAGTCGGGAGTTTTGCGCTTTGGATAGGCTGCGCTTAGCCAGGGTTTTGGGACTTGCTTGGCGGCATCTCGCCAATGGAAAGGAGGGAGCTTCATGGAAAGAGCAGAAAAGCGGCGCCAGTATTGGTTCGTCATCCAACAGCTCACCCTGCGGGAGCTGAAGCGGCGGTATGCCCGTTCCGTACTGGGGGTGGTGTGGAGCGTACTGAATCCCCTGTTGTCCATGGCAGTGCTGTCCCTGATCTTCTCCCAGATGTTCCGCCGCTCCATTGAAAATTACCCCATCTACTACCTGACCGGGTATCTCCTGTGGCAGACCTTCACCACGGCCACCCAGACTGCCATGACCACCTTGGCGGACAACCGTCCTCTGCTGCTGCGGGTGAAGCTTCCTCTGGAGGTGTTCCTGTTCACCAGGTGCTGTACGGCTCTGGTGAACCTGGGGTACTCCCTGATTGCCTATGGGGTGATGCTGGTGGTGTTCCGGGTGACCATCCAGTGGACCATACTTTTTCTGCCGGTGATCGTGCTGTGGTTGGCGTTGTTCTCCTTGGGAATCTCCTTTGTGTTGGCGGCGGCGTACCTGTTTTTTGGGGATGTGAAGCATCTGTATTCCGTGGTGCTAACCATGTGGATGTACTGTTCCGCCATTTTTTACCCGGCGGATCAGTTGAGCGGGCCTATTCGGAGCTTGGTAGAGGCCAACCCCATCTATCTGTTTATCCGCTGTCTCCGGGCCGCGGTGATGGAGGGCCTGCCCCCCACCCTGTGGGAGCTGGTGGTGATGGCTCTGTGGGGAGGGGGCACAGCTCTGGCGGGCTGGGGGATCTTCCGGGCCCTTCGAAATCCCATGTTGGTGCGATTGTGAGGTGATCCGGATGCCAACGGTGATACGTGCCCGCCATGTGACCATGGAATTTCTCCGAGGAAACCGCACCCCCGGCAGCCTGAAGGAGCTTCTGGTGAGGGGCCGGGGGAAGGTCTCCCGGTTCCGGGCTTTGGACGACGTGAGCTTTACCGTGGAGCAGGGGGAAGTGATGGGAGTTGTGGGCACAAACGGCTCCGGGAAGAGCACCCTGCTCAAGATCATCGCCGGAGCGCTGACCCCCACCGACGGCCGCATGGATGTCCGGAGGGAGGATGTGCAGCTGCTGACCTTGGGGACGGGGTTTGACCCGGAACTTACCGGTCGGGAAAACGTGTTTCTCAACGGGGCCCTCATTGGCAGGAGCAAACGCTTTTTGCAGGAACACTACGACAGCATTGTGGAGTTCGCAGAGCTTTCCGACTTTATGGATCAGCCGGTGAAAAACTACTCCTCGGGCATGGTGTCCCGGCTGGGGTTTGCCATTGCCGCCGCCGGGGAAGCCCCGGAAATCCTCATTTTGGACGAGGTGCTCAGCGTGGGAGACATGTTCTTCCGCAAGAAGAGCGAAGCCCGTGTCCGAGAGCTGATCCATGGAGGTTCCACCGTGCTGATCGTCTCCCATTCTCCCGGCGTCATCCGGGAGAACTGCAGCAAGGCCATGTGGCTGGACCACGGAAAGCTGCGGGCCATGGGAGATCCCAAGGAGGTCTGCACCCTGTATGAGAAAAGTCAGTGACCAGGGAGGAAACCCTATGAAAGAACGAATCTACCAAATGCTTGCCGCTCGTTCCCCCCAGGGACGGGAGCGGTATGAGGCCCTGCGCCGCCAGGGAGTTCCCCGGCTGTGGGCCGCTCCGGCGCTGTTGGGAGGCAAGCAGAAGCTGTTCTCCCTGCCGGAGGGTGGGGAGGCCGCCCAGTGCCTGCGGGAGCCTCCCTTGTTGTTGGCCCGGCAGCTGGCTGCTTTTGACGTGGTGTCCTTTGACTTGTTCGACACATTGCTGCTCCGGGCGGTGCGCCGCCCAGAGGATGCTTTTTCCCTGATGGGAGCCAAGCTGTACTTTCCGGATTTTCAGCGTCTGCGAGTGGAGGCAGAAGCGTTGGCCCGCCGGCGCAAGGAAGCCGCCTGGGGTACCGGGGAGGTGACCCTCCGGGAGATTTGGGAGGAGCTGTCCATCCTGACTGGCCTTTCCCCGCAGGAGGGCATGGATGCGGAGTTCCAGGTGGAGCGAGCCTTGTGCCGGGGAAATCCCTATTTTATCCCAGTGGTCCAGGCCCTCCGGCGGGAGGGCAAGCCTCTGTGCCTGCTGAGCGATATGTACCTGCCGGGGGAGTTTCTTCAGGACTTGGCGGAAAAGGCCGGGTTTGGGCACTTTGATAAGGTGCTGGTCTCCGGGGAGGCCGGAGTTTCCAAGGGCAACGGCGGGCTGTATGAGCGGCTGCGTAGGGAGTTTCCCACCGGCACCCGGATTGCCCATGTGGGGGACAATCCCCACTCGGACGGGGAGATGGCTGCCAAGCACGGCATGACTCCCTTTCTCTATGGGAACGTCCATACGCAGGGAGCTGCCTACCGCCGGGGGGACATGTCCCCGGTGGTGGGCAGCTTGTGGCAGGGCATGACCGACCGGCGGCTCCGCTGCGGCTTGGGGAGTTCCCGGTTGTTTGAGTACGGCTATGCCTATGGAGGTCTGTTTGCCCTGGGTTATTGCCGGTTTGTCCGTCAGTGGGCGGATTCCCACGGTGTGGACCGGCTGCTGTTTCTCTCCCGGGACGGGGAGGTGCTGCTGAAGCTCTACCGCCGGCTGTATCCGGAGGATTCCCGCCCGGTGTACGCCTACTGGTCCCGGTTGTCTGCTGCCAAGGTCACTGCCGGGCTGTTCCCCCAGGACTATTTCCGCCGGTTCCTGGTGCATCGGGCGGGGCAGGGGGTCACCCTGGGCAAGGCCATGAGCAGCATGGAGCTCACCCCTCTGCTGCCGGAGCTGTGCCGCACCCTGGGAGCGGAGCCGGGAACCCCCTTGACGCATAAAAATACCGGGGCGGTCAAAGACTATCTTCGTGACAACTGGAGCCGGATTCTGGCCCTTTATGAACCTCAGCGCCAGGGGGCCGGCGCCTATTATCGCCAGCTGCTGGAGGGCAGTTCTCACGCAGCGGCGGTGGATATTGGCTGGGCTGGCAGCGGGGCTTGGAGCCTTGCCGCAGCGGTGGAAAAGCTCTGGCACATCCCCTGCCAGGTGGATGGCCTGGTGGCGGGCACCAATTCCGCCCACAGCCCCGAGCGGGACGCCGCCGAGCCCCTGCTCCTCAGCGGAAGATTGGTCAGCTACCTGTTTTCCCAGGGGCAAAACCGGGATTTGTGGCACTTTCACAATCCCCGCCGGGGGGACAACCTGTTCTGGGAGCTGCTCCTGGGCGGGGAGGAGGGCAGCCTGCGAGGCATTTATCCGGACGGAGACCAAGGCTGGCGCATGGAACTGGGGGAGAATCCCCACCCGGCCCAGATTCGGGAGATCCACCGGGGACTTTTGACCTTTTGCCGGGAGTTTACAGAGTTGGAGGAGACCCTGGGTATGACGCTGCCCATTTCCGGCAGGGACGCCTACGGCCCCATGCTGGAGCTGCTCAGTGAGAAAAACGCCCCGTACCGCCGGAGATTGGAGGCGCTGCTGGATGAACCAGGGATCGGATAAGGTGCTGTATCACAGCATCAGCTCCTACCAGCTGTTGGAGGTCCTGCTCCACCGGCAGCTGTTTCACCCGGAGAGCTGGGCCGTGCTGCTGCTGCCGGATTTTATTGCGGAGAAATACCCCCAGTGGCAGCAGCTGGAGCGCCGCGGCTTTTTCAATGAGGTGCGGCTGTTCCCCTATCTGCAGATCCCCCATGGAGACTCCCCCCAGGAGGCGGATCGGATTGCGTCCCAGGCCTGCGAGGCCTACGACCGTTTGGACCTGCCCCCCTTGGAGGAGTTCTCCAAGCGGTATGTGGCCGGAGCTCAGTTCTATTTTTCCCTGGTGCTTTTGGAGCGGGGCCTGCCCTTCTCCTTTTTTGAGGATGCTGCTGGAACCCTCAGCCGTCCCCAGCGGGAGGCGGGGATCCTGGCGGCAAAGTTTCCGGTCCACGCGGCCATCGCCCAGGAGAGATGTCTCTTTTCCGGGCAGAATCCACTGATCCGGGAGGTGTTCTGCTGTGGGGAAGCCCAGACGGGACCGGTATCCCTGGCCTGTCCCCTGTGGGATTTCTCCGTGGAGCGTGCCCTGCAGTGCGTCCCTCCCGGCTGGAGGAGGAAGTTGGTGCGTTTCTTCCTGCCCTATTCCCTGCATACCCAGGCGGACACCATCCTGTTGACCCAGCAGCTCTCCAATTTAGGCTTGATGACCCAGGAGCAGCAGCTGGAACTGTACCGGTCCCTGTGGGAGGGGCCTCTGCAGAGGGCCAAGCTCTTGGTGAAAAAGCATCCCGATGACCCCCTGGACTACCGCCAGGCATTGCCCGGAGCGGAAATACTGAGCCAGCCCTTTCCAGCCGAGCTGCTGCCCTATGCCTTTCGGGGGAGGAAACCCCGGCGGGTGTGCGGGCTGAATTCAGCGGCCTTGGCTAATTTGGGAGGGAGTTTCCAGGTGATGCGCCTGGGGAAGTAATCTTGTGAAAAGGAGTAATGCGTGATGGGAAGATCCCTCTATATAGCCAGCTCGGTGTATCACCTGCTGACGGAAGTAAATCTGCGCCGGCGGGAGTCCCCTAGCTTGGAGGGGGATCTGGTGCTCACCGATGCCACTCCTGGACTGCAAGCGCTGGCGCCCCGCCTGAGGGAGAGTGGACTGTTTTCCCGAGTGTTCACCGCCAATGTCCAGGAGCTCGCCCAGCGGTTCCCCATGAACCGTGGGGAGGCCGCCTCCTGCTTTGGAGAGTGGCGCACTCACCTGCGGTGGATCCTTGGGGAGGAGCTGGAGGCGGAGTACGACCAGGTGTTCTTCTCCAATTTTGACTGGCTGGCACGGCTGTTGGCCCTGAGGCTGGATTGCCCCTTCTTTTGGGTGGAGGATGGCTTTTCCAGCTATGTCATTGACTTCCTCCGGGAGGACCGGGCTGCGGTAAACCGCCTGCCGGAGACGGATGCCCTGCGCAGAAAGCTGGCCGCCGTACTGCTCTACGAGCCGGGATTGGCCATGCGGGGGGACGGGGTGGAGAGCCGCCCCCTGCCCAAGCTCTCCCGGGAAGATACCCAGCTGCGGCACACCTTGAACTTTGTGTTTGACTATCACCGGCCCCGGTGGGTGCCCCCGTTTTTGTTTTTGGAGCAGTCCTTCCGGGCGGAGGGGATCCAGGGCAACGATCTGGAGCTGATGGAGCTGTGCCGCCGGACGGTGGGACCTCAGCAGTTTGGGGTGAAGCTCCACCCCCGCAATGGGGATTGTCTGCCCCAGACCTTGGGTCTGTCCCGTCCACTGGACTTGGCAGTGCCCTGGGAGCTGTTTCTTCTCAATGAAAGAGAGCTTCCCACGGTGATGACAGTGTGCTCCAATGGGGCGTTGTCTGCCAGACTGTGCCTGGATTTGGATGTGGATACGGTGCTGTTGTACCGGCTGTACACCGGGAAGGTGCTGTGGAAGGAAAACGACGTCCTGGCCCGGTTTTTGGAGGCGTACCGGCGGCGGTACGCGGGGAGGCGCACCTATGTGCCGGAGACGGAATACGAGCTGCAGGATATTCTGCGGCACCTGGGAGGGCAGAGCGATGGTTAAAGTATCGGTGATTATTCCCGTGTACGGGGTGGAGGCCTTTTTGGAGCGGGCGGTGGATTCCGCTCTCCGGCAAACCCTGGAGGAAAAGGAGATCATTTTGGTGGATGACGGCAGTCCCGACGGCTGCCCCGCCATCTGCGACCGCTATGCCCGGGAATATCCTGGGCTTGTCCGGGTGATCCATCAGGAGAACCAGGGCTTGGGTATGGCCCGCAACGCAGGAGCCGCAGCGGCAAAGGGGGAATACCTGGCCTTTTTGGATTCCGACGACACTGTGGAGCCGGAGATGTACCAAGCTCTCTATGAGAAAGCGGTTTCCGGGGACTATGACATGGTCATGTGCGACGTGCGCATCCTCTATGTGGACGAGGGCCGGGAGACCGTGGTGCAGAGCTATTCCCGAGAAGAGGTGGACCTGGGGGATTACATCGCCAAGGGCAACAATATCACCTACAGCGTGAACAAGCTGTTTCGGCGTTCCATCTGGCAGGAGCACCGGTATGAGAAGATGCTCTTCGAGGACATTGCCCTGATCCCCTCCCTGGTCACCCGCTGCCGCAGGCTGGGCTATGTGCCCCAGCCCTTTTACAATTATTACCGCCGGGGAGGCACCATCTCCACCACCCAGACCGGGGCCATGGTGGACGTGGTGCGGGCTTTCCGTGCCTTTCTCACCCAGTGTGATCCGGCCTACCGGCAGGAGGCCGTTTACACCACAGCCAGACAGCTGCTGTGGAATATGACCCAGTCCCGGCCCCTGTTCCTGCCGGACTTCATCACCCTGCTCCGGGAGTTCGAGGCGGATTTCCGCTTGAATCCCTATTTGAAACAGGATGAAAAGACCGCCAAAGTCCTGGAGTTTCTGGAACAGCCCGTGATCCCGGAGCGCTTTATCTGCGTCCACTGCCACAGGGAGCTGCCCGAAGCCCTGAGAGAGGCGCTCCAGTTCAACTTTCCCCAAGGGGAGCTGGTGGAGCCGGGGGAGGGTTGGCTCTCCCGGGAGGACCTTCCCCCCTGCGTGAGGGAGGCGGCGTCCCTGGGACATTGGCGGTTTGTGGAGGAGTATCTCTCCCTGTTGGCGCTGTGGGAGGGGGGTGGGGTGGTGCTGTCCCCGGAAGCGCTGCCCCAGTTGAATTTGAAGCGCCGCCGCCTGGAGCACTGCTTCTTCGGCTTTGAGACGGAGGAGGAGCTGACAGACCTGTGCTTTGGGGCGCTGCCCCGCCACTATGTGATCCGAGCCCTGCTGGATTCCTACAGGGACGACCGGATCTACAACCGGGCGTTTCTGCCCCTGACCCATCGCCTCCGGGACTTTTTCATCACTCGGTTTGGGGTCAAAATGAACGGTCACCGTCAAATTCGGGAGGGCGTTTCCATACACCTGCCCAGCGTCCTAGCCTATGACCTCCACGATGGGGAGAACTGCTGCAAGCGGAACCTCCCCGCCCCGGAGGGCTTTGAAGTGGTCCGGGAGGAGGTCCTGGCCCAGTGGTCCGGGAGAATTCTGGAAAACTGGGACCTGTATAAGCGGGAGCGGGATAAAAAGCTGCCCCTCACTGCCAAGGCGGGCAAGACCTCCGCAACCGGCGGAAAGGGCCTCTTCACCCGGGAGCAGCTGGACGCCGAAGCCCGCCGGGTTGCTCAGCTTTATGAGAACTCTACCAGTTGGAAAGTGACCAAGCCCCTGCGGGCAGTGGCCAAACTTTGGAAAAAATAAGGAGGGAGCTGCTATGCGCGCCATCGCCATCATTCCGGCCCGGTATGATTCCAGCCGGTTTAAGGGAAAACCCCTGGCCGATCTGTGCGGCCGGCCCATGCTGTGGTGGGTCTATCACCAGGTGAAAAAGGCCCAAAAGCTGCAAGAGGTGTGGGTCGCCACGGATCACGAAGCCATTCGCGCCGCCTGTTCGGAATATCGGATCCCCTGCCGGATGACATCGCCCCAGTGCCCCACCAGCACCCAGCGGGTGTGGGAGGTGGCCCAGGAGCTGCCGGCGGACGTGTACGTCTGTGTCAACGGGGATGAGCCGCTGATCCGCCCGGAGCTGGTGGACTGCGCGGTGCCCTCTTCCACGGAGAACTTTTTTGCCGCCAATTTGATGACGGCGGTGCATTCCCCTGTGGAGGCTGTGGACGAGACCAACATCAAGGTGGTGGCGGACGAAAGGGGGAAAGCGCTGTTTTTCTCCCGCAGTCCCATTCCCCATCCCAAGGCCAGCGTGGACTATCAGTTTTACAAGCACCTGGGAGTGCTGTCCTATACCAAGGAGGCCCTGGAGTTCTTTCACAATACGCCCCGGGGACCCTTGGAAGCCATTGAGGATATCAATGAGCTGCGTTTCATCGAACACGGCAAGCCCCTGCAGATGATCCCCGTGGAGGCGGAAAGCCTTTCGGTGGACACCCCCAAGGACCTGGAATATGTCCGGGGGCTGCTCAGGGAAAAGCTGAACAGGGGGGAGATCTGACATGTCGGTGCGCTTGTTGGACTGTACCCTGCGGGACGGGGGCTATGTGAACAACTGGGAGTTTGGCCGCCATACCATGGTCGCCATCCTGGATAAATTGGACCGGGCGGGTATTGAGATCATCGAGTGCGGGTTTCTCACAAACCGCCCCCGGGACGGGGATTGCTCCCTGTTCGGCGGTCCGGAGGCAGTGCTTCCCTTGCTGCCCCAGCGGGAGTCCCAGGCCATGTACGTGGCCATGATCGCAATGGGGGAAAAGGAGCTTCCCCCCAGCAAACTGCCCCCCTGCGGAAAGACGGGGATCACCGGAATCCGCTTGACCTTCCACCGGGAGGAAGCGGATCTGGCCTTTGCCTGGGCAGGGGCCATCATGGATAAGGGGTACAAGGTGTTTCTGCAGCCGGTGGGCACGGCGTTCTACCCCGATTTGGAGCTGCTGCGCCTGGTGGAGCGAGTGAACCGGCTGAAGCCCTACGCCTTCTATATTGTGGACACCTTGGGCAGTATGTACCGGGGGCAGCTTGCCCGGCAGTACCATTTGATCGACGGCAATATGGACCCGGAGGTGCAGTTGGGATATCACGGCCACAACAATCTGCAGCTGGCCTTTTCCAATGCCCAGGCCCTGTCCTCCCTGCAGACAAAGCGGGAGCTGATTCTGGACTGCTCCGTTTACGGCATGGGCCGTGGAGCGGGCAATCTGCCCACCGAGCTGGCTGCCCGGTATATCAACCAGAATATTGACGCTCGCTACCGGGTGGGAGAGGTGCTGGACATCTATGACGAGTATATCGCCCCTCTGCGCCGGGAGTACGAGTGGGGCTATACCATGGCCTATCACATTGCGGCGGCTCACAGTTGCCACCCCAACTATGCGGCCTACTTGATGAACAAGCAGACCTTGACCATGCAGGATATTGAAAGCGTTCTGCAGTCCATTCCCCAGGAGAACCGGGTGGAGTTTGACCGGGACTTGATTCGCCGGCTGTACGCCTGCTATCAAACCAGGAGCATCGACGATTCCCACGCCTTGGAGGAGCTCAGGGACCTGCTTGGGGGACGTCAGCCCCTGGTGCTGGGAGCGGGAGCGCTGCCCTCGGGGGATCTGCGAGACCTGCTTCGGCGGCAGTCCCCTCCGGTGCTCTCCGTGGGGCCAGCGGATCCCCGACTGCAGGCCCAGGTGTGCTTTCTCAGCAACCACAAGCAGCTGGATATTGCCGGCGGCAGGATGGGAGAACTGGGAGGTGCCCGGCGGGTGTACACCTCCAACCTGGCGGCCTATGGAACGGGGGACTGCCTGTTTGTGGACTATGGCAAATGCCTGCTTCCGGATCCCATGGTGGGGGACGATTCCGGCCTGATGCTGCTGCGGTTGTTGGAGCGCTGTGGAGTGAAGCGGACGTGGTTCTGTGCCGGTACTCCACCCACTTGGGGAGGTTTGGCGGCACGGGCGGAGCTTTTGGAGCGCCGCAGGCGCGTGGAGGAACAGCTGCGGGAGCTCCATGTGGAAGTGGAGTTTTTGCAGCCTGTTCGAGAGAGGGGGGACGTGTTGTGAAAACTTCGGTAAAGAGAGGCTTGTTGGTGGCTGGAGTGATCCTAGGAGTCGTGGCGATCGGGGCGGCGGTGATCGTGGTTCGCCAGGCCAACCGGGCGGGGGAGGTCCTGGACCAGCTGGCCCAGCCCGGGGTACCCCAGCGGGAGATCGGCGTGTATGTGTTGGAGAAGGACCCGGCGCAAACCTTGGGTGACACGGTGGGGTATGCTTACGGCGGCGTGACGGATGGAGACGCCACTGCCCAGCTGGCAGCCCAGGCGCTGGGGGTCACCCCGCCCTGGACCAGCTATCCCACGGCCTTTGCCCTGGTGGATGCCTTGGAGAAAGGGGAATGCCAAGCGGTTGCCCTGGAGGAGGCGTACCAAAAGAGCCTAGCGGACGCCCGGGGCTACGAGTGGACGGAGACTGGCATGCGAAAGGTGGGCTCCTTCCAGGTGGATGCCCAGGTGGAAGTCCCCGCCGCACCCCAGGGAACGCTGGACCGATTTTTGGTGTACTTGGGGGGCAGCGATACCTTTGGGGATGTATCCACCCTGTCCCGCAGCGATGTGAATATTTTGGCTGCGGTGGACGTGACCCAAAAGAAGATGGCGCTGGTGGCCACACCCCGGGACTTTTACGTGACCTTTCCCAAAACGGGAGGAGTGAAGGACAAGCTGGCCCATGCGGGGATCTACGGTGTGGAATCCTCTGTGGCAGCCCTGGAGGAGCTCTATGGGCTGGAGATCAGCTATTACCTGCGGATGAACTTCACCGGGTTTGTGGAGGTCATTGACGCCCTGGGCGGGGTGTCGGTGTACTCGGACCGGGAGTTCACTGTGGAGAATATCCGCACCTATCAGGAGGGGTACAATCAGCTGACGGGGATTGAGGCCCTGGCCTTTGCCCGGGAGCGGATGAGCTTTCCGGAAGGGGACTACCAGCGGGCAAAGAACCAGATGGAGGTCATCCGCGCGGTGGGGGAAAAGCTCAGCTCCCCGGCGGTGGTGGGTGCGCTGCCCGGACTGATGGACGCCGTGGAGGGGAACTTTGAGACCAATCTCCCACGGGAGCAGATCTTAGCCCTGGCTCCTTCCCTGGCGGGAGGCTGGGATATTTCCACCTATACCACGGCGGGGCTCAGCGATTACCAAGAGACCTGGTCCATGCCCGGGGCAAACCTGTATGTCATTCTTCCGGACCAGCAGAGCGTGGCCCAGGGGAAGGAGATCCTAGAGGAAGTCCTTCAGGGCGAGGCTTGATTCGCTGTTGCGCGGATAGCTGTTTTTGGCTGACGTGACCTCGAAAAAGGACCCCCTATGTAAAAAACCGGACTGTCTCTGTGGACAGCCCGGTCTTTTTGTGGAAAAAACTGAGGAAATTGTTGAAAAATATCCTAAAAATAAAATAAATAGTGTGCGTTTATGTGGAATAAGCTGCTGAAAGGGTTCGAAAAGCCTTGTTACTTCTCGGAAAATGTCTGAAGTTCTGTTTGCAGCTCCTCGAGAAACCGGCATACATGAAATCCATCGCACACAGCGTGATGGACCTGTATGGAAAGGGGGAGCAGCGTCCGGCCGGATTCCTCATAAAATTTGCCCATGGTGAAAATCGGCAGGAAGTAGTCGTACCCCTTTTGGAGGTTCAGCTGAAAGCTGTCGAAGCTGTGCCACGGAATCATGGAGACGTTAAACACGTTGTCCGGACAGTCCGGCTTGCCGATCATGCCGAGGTTGTTGCCGTACTGCCGTTGATCCTCCTGGTAATTTTGCAGGAATTCAGGGTACGAGGGGTTCCATTGGGTCCACAGGCAGGAAAATGTCTCGTTCTCTGGGTGAAAGACGGTGTATGTGGGATTCATGGTGTCGAATACGCCCAGAACTCCCTCATGGGAGTGACCGGTGCGAAACTCCTGGTGACGGTTGACCAATTTGGTCAGCAAAAAGAGCATGGCAGGATACAGCCGGACTTTTCGATTTCTCAAATTGGTGATGTCCACTTTGGTGGTCATGCTGTAGGTGCAGGGCACGGATTCCGCGTAATGGTGAAAATATTCCTCACGCTTCCAAGTGCTGCGGTCAATCTCTTGAAACATATCGTGTTCCTTCCTTGGAGCAAAGCCCAGGTGAATGGATTTAGTCGTGACGGGGGTTCTGGCGCACCACCTTCAGGGCTGAGCTGATGGCAGCGATGATGTCCGCCCGATTTTGAGAGATATGGCTGTCCAATTTCACAGCCACCCGACCGGTGGTGGTGGTAACATAGCGGGGAGGCAGATGGTTGAGGGCGTGGGCCACGGTGTCCGCCCGGCAGATCGGGCATTGACAACCGCCATCTGCTGCAAGGATTTGGTCCACCTCCTGTAGCACGATGTCCTCCATTAAGTTGTGGAATCCGATGTTTTCATGTTCACTCATTTTGCAAAGACTCTCCTTTTTGCCGAGGGGCGGCGATCTTGAGCAGGCACAAAAAGGTGCCGCTCGCAACAAAAAACCGTTGGGATTTTTTCCCAACGGTTTCGCAATGGTGGGGACAACAGGACTCGAACCTGTGACCTCCTACGTGTGAAGCAGGCGCTCTAACCAGCTGAGCTATGCCCCCATTTATGAAGTTGTTGTTGTGCTGCGTTTCAACGAACGCTATTATATCAGGTTTTCTCGACGGAGTCAACCCCCATTTTGGGAAAAATTCGCCGGAGGGACAAAATCCTTTTTCTTTGCATAGTCTGAAAGCGGGAATGCTTTTCCCAAAAGGGGGTGAAAGTATGGCACAGCTGCCCAAACGAGGCATTGATATTTCCGAATTCAACGGCAATGTGGACGTGGCCGCTCTGAAGAGCCAGGTGGATTTCATCATCATCCGATGCGGCTACGGCAGCGATACCCCAAGCCAGGACGACCCTCAGTTTGAGATCAACGTGAAAAAATGCCAGGAGGCGGGCATCCCCTGGGGGACCTATCTCTATTCCTACGCCAAGACTCCGAAGATGGCTCAAAGCGAGGTGCAGCACACCCTGCGGCTGCTGAAGGGAAGAAAGCCGCCCTACGGGGTGTGGTACGATGTGGAGGACGCCTCCCTTCCCACAGGAGAAATCCTGGTGGACAACGTGGTGACCTATTGTCAAGGGATGCAGGACGCCGGATTTTACTGTGGAATTTACGCCTCTCTTTCCTGGATGGAGACTCGGCTCAACAGCTCCCGCCTGAACAAATATGACAAGTGGGTGGCCCAGTGGAGCAGCCAGATCACCTATGACAAGCCCTATGGTATGTGGCAGTACACCGATCAGCTTCGTCTCAACGGCAAGCTATTTGACGGGAATTGGGCCTATAAAGATTACCCGGCATTGACCGGCACACAGGAGGTGGACGAGATGACCCAAGCAGAGGTGGAACGCATCGCCCGGGAGCAGGCTCAAAAGGTCTGCGAAGAGGCTCAGAAGAAATATCCCACCATTGCCTCGCTGCCGTCGTGGGCCAAGCCCGCGGTGGAGCAGGTTTACCGGGAGCTGAAATTGGCCGGCACCGGAGGTTCCGGCGACCAGACCCGCATTGAGGCCAGCGAGACCTATGTCAGGGCCTTGGTGGTCATCGCCAAGGTGTTGGACAAAATGTCCCAGCAGTGACCCTAGGGGCTGTTGCAGTGTGCAGCAGCCCCTTCCTGCTGCAGTGTGAAGTTCTTCGGGGGAAACCCATAGTTTTCCTTGTGTCTTTTGAGGTTTTGTAGTACAATAAGGACACACTGTGAGAAAGGGTGAAGCTGTCATGGAAATGGAAAAGCTGAGTCTTCAGATCAGCCGTCTGGTGAACTACGGCCTGCAGAGAGGTCTTATCGCGCAGGAGGACAAGGCCTATGCCGCCAACAGGATGCTGGCGCTGTTGGGGCTGCGGGAGTTTGAGCCCCAGCCTGTGGAGGAGGAGCTGCACACTCCTGTGGAGCCCCTGGAAGCTCTGTGCCAGTACGCGGCAGAGCAGGGCATCATCGACCCCGATACCCGGGACGGCCGGGATCAGTTTGACACGGAGCTGATGAACTGCCTGATGCCCCGTCCCTCCCAGGTGGTGAAGGAGTTTTACAGCCTGTACGACCAGGATAAGGAGGCAGCCACGGACTATTATTATGACTTGGCCCGCTCCTCCAACTACATTCGGGTGGACCGGGTGGAGAAAGACAAGATGTGGACAGCTCCCACGCCCTATGGAGATCTGGTCATCACCATCAACCTTTCCAAGCCCGAGAAGGACCCCAAGGCCATTGCCGCCGCCAAGAACGCTCCCCAGTCCGGGTATCCCAAGTGCGCCCTGTGCCGGGAGAACGAGGGCTATCTGGGCAGTGCCAACCAGGCTGCCCGGGGCAACCACCGCCTGATCCCCCTGACCTTGGGCGGGGAGGATTGGTTCCTGCAGTATTCCCCCTATGTCTACTATAACGAGCACTGCATCGTGCTCAGCGGCGAGCACCGTCCCATGAAGGTCAGCCGCCAGTCCATTTCTCGACTGCTGGAGTTTGTCACCTTCCTGCCTCACTACTTTGTGGGCTCCAATGCGGATCTACCCATTGTGGGCGGTTCCATTCTCACCCACGATCACTTCCAGGGCGGCCGGTACGAGTTCCCCATGGCCAAGGCCCCAGTGCGGGAGAAGGTGTCCTTTGCCGGGTTTGAGGACGTGGAAGCCGGCATCGTCAATTGGCCCATGTCCGTGATTCGTCTGCGTGGCAGCGACCGGGAGCGGCTGGTGGACCTGGCGGACAAGATTCTGGCAGCATGGCGGGAGTACTCTGACGAGAGTGCCGACATTCTGGCCTATACCGGGGACACTCCCCACAACACCATCACCCCCATTGCCCGCCGCCGTGGGGAGGATTATGAGCTGGATCTGGTGCTGCGCAACAACCGCACCACGGAGGAGCACCCCTTGGGACTGTTCCACCCCCATGCGGAGTACCACAACATCAAGAAGGAGAATATCGGCCTGATCGAGGTGATGGGCCTGGCCATCCTGCCCGCCCGTCTGCTGGCGGAGACCGCTCTGCTGGAGAAGGCTTTGAAGGATCCCACCCGGAGCGAGGAGATCATGGCACGTCCGGAGATGGAGAAGCATCAGGCTTGGTTCGAGGAGCTGAAAGCTGCCGGAGCCGGAGAAGGGGACACCCAGCGGAAGATCCAGGAGAGCATCGGAGCAACCTTCGGAAAGATCCTGGGCAACGCCGGTGTGTACAAGGATACGGAGGAGGGGCGCGCAGCCTTCCGCCGTTTCTGTGATACCCTGTGAAGATTGATCGCAGGCTGACCCTGGGAGAACGGCTTTGCTGTGTGGTGTTCCCTGCCCGGTGCCTGTGCTGTGGAAGAGCCGTTCTTCCCGAGCGGCTGTTCTGTGATTCGTGTGCCGGTTCTCTGCCAGAGGATTGGGAGAATCGGAAGCTGTATTTGAAGGAGGCGCCGGAAGGCGTCCTGCAGGTGAAGGCGTGTCTGCCCTATGACCAGGGCTTCCGCCGGACGCTGCACCGTTTGAAATTTCAGGAGGAGCGGGCGCTGGCCAAACCCATCGGGCAGCTGATGGGGGAGGCGGCCCGCTCCTTTGGGCTTGCGTTTCAAGCGGTGGTGTGGGTGCCCATGTCCGATAAAAGACTGCGGCAGCGGGGGTACAATCAAAGTGAGCTGCTGGCCCGGTCCGTGGCCAAGGAGCTGAACCTTCCGGCCCTGGCTGCGCTGGATCAGATTCGTGAGACAGGGTTTCAGCACACCAAGTCCCTGGTGCAGCGGGTGGACAATGTGCGGGACGCTTACCGGGCTACTCATGCTGTGTCGGGAAAAGACCTGCTGCTGGTTGACGATATCATCACCACAGGGGCAACGCTGCTCTCCTGTACCCAGAGTCTTTATCTGGCAGGGGCCAAGTCCGTCTGTGGCCTGTGCGCAGCCAGCACCTCGTTCCGTGCTATGGATGAGGAAAGTCAATCCGAAAAGGAGGCAAGGTAATGGCCCATCGTTTTTCCAGAGAAGAGCTGCTCATCGGCCCAGAGGGCCTGCAAAAGCTGCAAAACGCCCGGGTGGCCGTGTTTGGCGTGGGAGGCGTTGGCGGCTATGTGGTGGAGGCCCTGGCCCGCAGCGGCGTGGGCGCTCTGGACCTGTTTGACGGGGACCGGGTGAGCCTGACCAATATCAACCGCCAGATCATCGCCCTGGAGGATACTGTGGGCCGCTCCAAAGTGGAGGTGGCCCGGGAGCGGGTGTTGCAGATCAATCCAGAGTGCCATGTCCAGGCCAGGGAGATGTTCTTCACCCCGGAGAACGCCGGAGAGGTGGATTTCACCCAGTACGACTATGTGGCGGACGCCATCGACACCGTGACCTCCAAAATCGAGCTATTGCGACTGTGCCGGGAGGCGGGTGTGCCGGTCATCAGCTCCATGGGGGCGGGGAATAAGTTCGATCCCACTGCCTTCCAGGTGGCGCCCATCGAGAAGACCAGCGTCTGCCCCCTGGCCCGGGTGATGCGCCGGGAGCTGAAAAAGAGGGGCATCACCGGGGTAAAGGCGGTGTACTCCACCGAGGAGAGCACCCCTCCCCTTGCCGCGGAGGAAGGGGATCAAAAGGGCACCGCCGGGCATCCCACTCCCGGGAGTATGGCCTTTGTGCCCAGCGTGGCAGGGCTGATCCTGGCCGGGGAGATTGTCAAGGATCTGTTGGGGAAATAGCCGCCCTGTGAGCGGGTTGGAGCGTAACGATGAAGAACCAGGAGGGACAGCAATGGATAAAGCGCGCATTGAACGGGCCGTGCGGGAGATTTTAGAAGCTGTGGGGGAGGACCCGGACCGGGAGGGCTTGCAGGAGACCCCGTCCCGGGTGGCCAGGATGTATGAGGAGATCTTCTCGGGCCTGGATTCGGACCCCAAGGAGCACCTGAAGATCTTCAACGAAGGAGGGCGCCACGAGGAGCTGGTGCTGGTGAAGGATATCCCCCTGTATTCGGTGTGTGAGCACCATCTGCTGCCCTTTATCGGACGGGCGCATATCGCCTATATCCCCAAGGATGGGCGAATCATCGGCCTGTCCAAATTTGCCCGCATCGTGGACTGTTTTGCCCGCAGGCCCCAGGTGCAGGAGCGGCTCACCGCCCAGATCGCCGACTTTCTCTACGAGGAGCTGGAGCCCTTGGGCGTGGCGGTGTTCATTGAAGCAGAGCACTTGTGCATGACCATGCGGGGGGCTCGGGCAGCCGGGTCCAGCACCCAGACTTCCGCTTTGCGGGGATGCATGCGCTCTGACGCCAAAACCAGGGCCGAGGTGATGGCCCTGCTGGGAGGAAGATAACCATGGGATTCTTTCAGGCGGGGGAGCATCGCCTTCCCTTGAACCGAACCTATGTGATGGGAATTCTCAATGTCACGCCGGATTCCTTTTCCGACGGCGGCCGCTATCTGGATCCGGATGCGGCGGTTACCCGGGCGCTGGAGATGCAGATCCAGGGGGCGGATATCATCGACATCGGCGGCCAGTCCACCCGTCCGGGGTATGAGGCCATTCCTCCCCAGGAGGAGTGGGCCAGGATCAGCCAGGTGCTGCCGGCAGTGGTCCAGGCCACCGGGCTGCCGGTGTCCGTGGACAGGGTC
>OBYM01000058.1_pt1 | contig 72759 bp, 66 predicted proteins | sample 1538191 | NCBI WGS metagenome assembly OBYM01 (sample SAMEA2580165, study PRJEB22360) | human gut metagenome | biome: human gut; feature: human-associated habitat; material: faeces | place: Denmark | collected 2008/2010 | reverse complement strand
TGAGAGCCTCATCCCGCATGAGGAAGCGGCTGCGAGAAGCCCCGCCGTCAGCACGCAGCTCAGGGATAGGCACCCCGGATTCCCGCTCCATGGCCTTGACCAAGTCTGCACTCTCCAGTGCAATGCTCTCTAACACAGCACGGCACAAGTGTGCCCGGGTGGTTCCCCGGGTAATTCCCAACAAAGCGCCGCGGGCATACATATCCCAATAGGGGGCGCCCAAGCCAGTGAAAGCCGGAACAAAACTGACCCCACCGGAATCTGCCACGGTCTCCGCCAGCTGGTCCGCCTCCTGGGGAGTCTTTATTAACCCAAGTTCATCCCGCAGCCACTGAATGGCAGAGCCTGCATTAAAGGCGCTTCCCTCCAGAGCATAGGTGGTGCGGCCACCCAGCTTCCAGGCGATGGTAGTCAGCAATCCGGACTGGGACGCCACCGGCTTACTGCCCGTATTCATCAGTACAAAGCAGCCGGTACCATATGTATTCTTCGCCATGCCCTGCTCAAAGCAGCACTGGCCAAACAGAGCGGCATGCTGGTCGCCGGCCATACCCGCAATGGGGATCTCCTCCCCCAGTACGTCGGCACTGCACACGCCCACAATCTCTCCACTCTCAGCCACTCTGGGCAGAGCGCTCTGGGGGATCCCCAGCTCTTTCATCAAAGTCTCATCCCAGCGCAGATGACGGATATCAAACAGCATAGTCCGGGAGGCATTGGTCACATCGGTGACATAGGACGCTCCATCGGTGAGGGAGTACACCAGCCAGGTGTCAATGGTGCCAAAACGCAGCCGGCCACGGTTGGCCAGTTCTCGGGCAGCAGGGACATTCTCCAGGATCCACTTCATCTTGGTTCCGGAAAAATAGGGGTCAATGATTAGGCCAGTAGTGTCCTTGATATACTTCTCCATGCCGTTCTTTTTCAGGCGCTCACACTCAGGCGCCGTGCGGCGGCACTGCCACACAATGGCATTGTACACCGGGATTCCTGTCACAGCGTCCCAGGCCACAGTGGTCTCGCGCTGGTTGGTAATGCTGATGGCTGCAATATCCCGGGCATGCACCCCGGCTTTTTCCACTGCCTGCCGCATGGCGTACAGAGTGGTTTGCAGGATCTCCACGGCATCGTGCTCCACATAGCCGGGCTGGGGGTAGATCTGGGTGAACTCCCGTTGGCCCATACCAGCCACGCCTCCAAAGGAATCAAACAGCACCGCCCGGGAACTGGTGGTTCCTTGGTCAATGGACAGAATGTACTTTCCCACCATCATGTCGGCCACATCCTTTCAAAATGATCGTACCGCCTGAACTTAGAAATTATCTGTGAAAAAGCTTGCGCAAGAAGCCTTCGCCCTTGCCCACAACATGGTACTTCAACAGCCACTGAGGGCGGATCTTCTCCAGCACCACCTGGGGCGTATCATACTGAGAGGGCTTGCGCTGGGTCCGCAGATCCTCCAGGATCTCGTTATAGCGGCGGACGGTGAGTTCCTCACAATCCGCCCGCAGGGACTTGTAATTGCTGGGGTTGGAAAATCGGTAGGCATACATGAAATCCGCCCACACACTGTACTCTGTCAAGTGAACATACTCATCCGGCACATCCAGCGTCAGCCGCACGGAACCGGACACCTTGCCCCCGGTGTTCTGCTTCTTCCCTTTGAGCACCCCGAAAATCGGGCACTCGCATTTGAGCCCCAACATGTCAATCAGGGCGTCGTACTCTCCCCGCAAGGACAGGTTGGGCTTGGCACGATAGGTTTCATTGGACTTGAGAATCCGCAGCACCAGCTTGGACTGGTACGTAATTACGATCATAAAACGCCGCCTTTCTCTTTTTCTTGCTTCTCCTTTTCCAAACGCTCCTGCCGCTCTTTCTCTGCCTGCTCCGGCGTCTTCACCGCCCAATCATACAGGAACGTGTCAAACTGTCCTCGGTCGTTGGGCTTGATGAGAAACCGCTTGAGCAGCGCCTCTTCCTCCAAACCTGTACCGCCGTAATAGGCATCTGCAATGCCGCCGGCAATGCAGGCAACGGTGTCCGTATCACACTTGACACTGAATACGTTGCGGATACAGCTCTCCCAATCCTCGGACTCCAAAAAACAACGGATCACCAGGGGCATAGTGCCCATGGCCGTATCATCAAACTTTCCAAAGGGCCGGTAAAACATCAGGGGTGTGCTGGTGACATACCCGTACTTCTTGTGAAGATACCGGGCAATCTCCTTCTTGGTGGAACCGGTCCGTGCCAGAAACACAGCCCCCGCCGTGGCCTGGGCAGCCCGAACTCCTTCCGGGTGATTGTGGGTGACCAGGGCGCTGAGCACAGCCTGCTCCTCCACCTCTTCCAATGTGGAAAAGTAACGACCAATATAGCTCACCCGCATGGCAGCTCCGTTGCCAAAACTATTATACCCCTTTTGTGAGGATGCGTTGAGCCAATTCTTAAACATGGTCCCGTACCCCACCCGGTTATACAGCTTGCCGAACTTCAAGTAAGCCCGGGCATAGGAGGTCCCGGTGAGGATGGCATACTTTGTGGCCACTGTCAGTACGGTATCATCCGTGTATGTGCTCATACCGCCAAAAAAATCCGTGGTCTTCCAATCAAAATTCTGGGGCCTGCTGAACTCAAACCGAGAGCCCGCAATATCCCCCAAGATAGCGCCGTACATACAGCGCCCCCTTTCCCGTATGTTCCTGATGTTTAAGAGGTCGTCTGAGCGTATGCCCCTGTCACCCGCGAGAGCTTGATATCCCCCCAGGTGGTGGTCATGGAAAGCTTGCCACCGCCCTTGCCATAGCGCAAGGTGCCCTTGCTATGGGAGCCGGCAAACTCCGAGCTAAAATGCCCGGACACGCTGGAATATGCCGCGTCAAAACCGTTGTTCTCCCGCAAACCCAGGGTGATGTCCCCTGAGACAGAGCGCAGGTCCGCAGTCTCCGGACAGTTCTCCAGACGGGTCAGCACCGGGCCTGTAACGGTCTCCACCGTGAACTCTTCTGCCCTGCTCTCCCCATAGAACACCGAACCAGTGACGCTTTTCAAATGGCACTTTTTCGCCTCCATGGAGTTGATCCCCATGGCGCCGGAATCCGTCTGCACAAACAGCTCCTCGGCAGTGCCGCCTGCCAGGAGGACATCCCCAGAAACAGCAGTGAGGCGCACTGACTTCCCCTGAACGCCGGAGAGGGACACGTCACCCAGAGAAGTGGTCACTTCCACTTTCTCGGCGGCCAAAGGCCCCAAGGTCACATCTCCCGTAAGGCTCCAACAGGAAAGCTCCTCCAGCTGAGAGAGGATGTCCTGGGGAACCTGGATCTCCAGACGCTTTTCCGGTCCTGAAAAGCCCCCCAAGGGCAGCAAGCCATCGTCCCAGGTAATCTCCAAAACACCCCTGGAAGAGGACAGGGATAACTGCTGCTCCTCCTCCAGGGGAGTGGAAGCGTATTCCGTAACAGTGACCAATGGGCCGTCTGTTGGGGTGACCTTCACCGGCCCCCCTCCCCATTGGATGTTCAAGCCGTCCACTTCACTGACCGCTGGGTCCCATGTGGAGGTATACTGATAGGGCCATTGGTCTTCTCCCTTTCCAGAGGAAGCCAGCTCCTCCAGCCCATACCATCCGCTGGAAGCTCCCACCGCCAGCGTACCTCCCAGGAAAAAGGCGGCTAGGGCTGCTGTCACCCCTTGAAAAATCCACTGTTTTTTCATCTCCGCCCTCCTTTTCCAACCAGCACACTAACGCAGGTTTTCTACTAAATATTATCTTACAATACCAGGACGGTGCTGTCAATGCATTTCGCCCCGTCTCCCTTGGGCTCAGCGTTTGCGATCCTCTTAAAAAAAGAAATTGTCTCCGGGCCGGTCTTATGCTATACTATGAAAAATAGGCGGCTTGGCCGCAGGGGAGCTTTTGCTCTCTTTTTCTTGGAAAAGGGGATGCTCATTGTGACGGATCTTGCCATTGGATTGCTCTGTGGGGCGGTGCTCTATCTCGCCCTATTGGAGGACCGCTTTCGCCTTTGGGCCACGGTGTCCGGCTATGCCGCAGCCTGGCTGCTCTCTCTGGGAGTGGGATGGATTGTGCGGGGAATCGTCGGTCCCACCTGGGGACTGACCGGCGGTCTCTTAGTGATCTTTGCAGCGTCCCTGTTTCTCTCTCGAAACAACCCGTTACAGAAATTTTATCTGTGTCTGGTGACTCTTTCCGCCCACTGCTGCTTAGAGGCGTTTCTTCCCACTGTGCTGGGACTCCTGCCCATCTCCCCGGCCGGCGCACTGGCGGCGGTGATTGGATGGCTGGCTCAAATTGGGTTGATCGCCCTGCTGGGGTTGTGTTTTTATCATCCCTTCCGGCTGTTCCGAAACCGGGGACCCTCTGCTTTTCTGTGGGGAATGTGCCTGGTACAGCTGGGGATCTGTGCTGTGGGCGCTGGAAAGTTGGACTTTCTCTTCCGGATTCACGTCCCTGCTCAAAGGCTGTTTCTCTGTGCCATTCTGTTTGTGGCAGTGATCTTCATTCAAAGATCGGTGTACCAGGCTGGTAAATTTCAGAAACAAGCTGCCGGGGATGCCGCCAGAGCCGCTCTGCTGGAGCTGAAAGCCGGGGACTTCTCCGACACTCTGGCAGACCTCCGGGAGGCCAAAGCTGAAAGAAAAGCCGGCGAATACGCCTTGGAGACGGTCAACGTCATGCTGCAGGACGGCAACGCTGGACTGGTACCACGGTACATTGCTGGATTCAAAAAGAACACCTCCCTGTCCCCTTTGTTCCAAACCTATCACGAAAATCCCTATCTCAACGCGGTCATCGCCTCAAAGGCGATATTTGCCTCTCAAAATAACGTGTCCTTCGAAAGTAACGCTGTGACAGGAAACGCACCCCTCTCCACAGTGGAACTGTGCGTGCTCTTCAGCGAAATTTTGACAAAAGCTGTGGGGCAAGCCTCTGCCCAAGAAGATGACAAGCGAGTTCGCTTTACAGTGTCTCCTGGTGAGGATGCGCTGACCTTGGAGGCTGTCTATTCCGGGAAACTCCCCGAAAATCCTAGATTTTCCTGGAAAGGCCAATCCCTTTCCACCATTCTCTCTTGGCTGTTTGAGGAAGACTTTCAGCCTGACGACGGATTGGATGGATTGGATAACACCCGTGAGATCGTAGAACGGTACAGCGGAAAATTATCCCTCTCCAGCACAGGGGATGAACTGATTCTCCACCTATCTCTGCACTTTTAAAAAAACGCGCCTCAGCTATCGCTGGGGCTCTTTTGCAAAAAACTGAAAATAAGAATTTTACAAAAACAACGAAAGGAACGACCCATTATGGAGCAAAAGATCACCGTAACCCCAGAGGTTCTGGCAGCCTTTGGCCGCTCCCTGGAGAGCAAAATCACCCGCCTGCAAGGTGGACACATCAACGACACCTTCCTAGTGGAGGACGGAGCAAAGTACACACTGCAGCGCATCAATCCCTATGTGTTCCCCTCCCCCAAAAATATCATGGAGAACATCACGGGGGTCACCTCTTTCCTGCGGGAAAAGATTTTGCAGCGGGGCGGCGATCCCCAGCGGGAAACTTTGAACATCTGCCGTACCACCTCCGGCGACACTCTGTTTGTCGACCACGATGGTCAACCCTGGCGCTGCATGACCTATGTGGATGACGCCACCTCCTATTTGACTGCCGAGAGCACTGATATGCTGCGGGAAGCCGGAAAAGCATTCGGCAATTTCCAGTCCATGCTGGCCGACTACCCGGCAGACACCCTCCACGAGACCATTGCCAAGTTCCACGACACTCCGGATCGGTTCCGCCAGCTGCGCGAGGCTGCTGAGCAGGACAAAGCTGGGCGGCTGGCCCAGGTGGGAGCAGAGATGGAATTTGCCACCAAGCGAGAGGAGAGCTGCGCACTGCTGATGAACCTCCTCCATGAGGGCAAGCTTCCCCTGCGGGTCACCCACAACGACACCAAGATGAGCAATGTGCTCATTGATGACGCCACGGGAAAAGCCCTGTGCGTCATTGACCTGGACACCGTTATGCCCGGACTCACCGCTTTCGACTTTGGCGATTCCATCCGCACTGGCGCCTCCACCGCAGCTGAGGATGAAGCTGATCTGTCCATTGTCCACTTCTCTCTGGAGCAGTTCGCCGCTTTTGCCGAGGGATTCCTTTCCGCCGCAGGCAGCGCCCTGACTCCCTTGGAGCTGAAAACGCTCCCCGACGGCGCCATCTGGATGACCTATGAGGTGGGCATCCGCTTCCTGGCAGACTACTTGAACGGCGATGTGTACTTCCACACCAACTATCCGGAGCACAATTTGGTGAGGGCCCGGAACCAATTCAAGCTGGTGGAGGAAATGGAGCAGCAGCGCGCCGGTATGGACCAGGTAATTGCCCGGTACCTGTGAGGCTTGCTGCCGCGCGTCCTGGAAACTCTGTCCAGTCCGTGAAAATTTGTCACTTGCATTCTCTGCCATAGGGTGCTATGGTAAAGCAAAATCCATATTTCTTTTCCGGGAGGAACCACCACTATGAAAATTGCAGTTGTTGGAGCGTGGCATGTCCACACCAAGGAATACGCAGAGGCCATTCAAGAGAATCCCCGGGCCGAGTTGGTCTGCCTGTGGGACGACAACCCCCAGCGGGGAAAAGAGATGGCCGAGACCCTGGGGATCCCCTTCCAGCCTGATCTGGAAGCCATTTGGACCGATCCCTCCATTGACGCTGTGCAGGTGACCACCGCCACCAACCAACACAAGGAAATACTCACTGCCGCTGCCAAGGCGGGCAAGCACATCTTCACTGAGAAAGTCCTCACCCTGACCACTCAGGATGCTCTGGAAGTGGCTCAGGTCATCCGGGACAGCGGCGTGAAATTTGCCATCTCCTTCCCCCACAAGTGCCGGCCCACTCTTCAGGCAGCCAAGGCTCTGGTGGACAGCGGCAAACTGGGGCAGATCACCTACGCTCGGGTCCACAACTATCACAATGGTAGTGTGGCTCCCCAGCCCGACGGCTCTCTGGGCTGGCTGCCTCCCCATTTCTATGACCCCGCTCAGACTGGCGGCGGCGCTATGATGGATCTAGGCGCTCATCCCATGTACACCCTCTACTGGTTCCTGGGAGAGCCCAAAACCATCGTGTCCCAGTTCACTAAGGTGACCAATCGCGCCGTGGAGGACAACGCGGTGTCCGTTATTGAGTTTGCCGGCGGCGCCATCGGCGTGTCGGAAACCGGCTTTGTCACCACAGGAAACGGCTACCTCATGGAGATGAGCGGCACCCAGGGTTCTCTGTTGGTACACAACGACAAGCTGGAATACTCCTGCCCGGAGACCGACGGCAATGTGGTAGAAATGACGGATCTGCCCGCTGCAGCTGCCAAGCCCATCGACCAGTGGATTGACGCCTGCTGCGATGGCGGCGAGACCCAAAGCGGTGTGGAAGAGGCTGTGGCACTCACCCGGCTGATGGAAGGCGCTTATGCAGCCTACAACTCCCAGCAGAAGTACACCTTTGAATAAGAAATGAAACTTTATAGAGACGCTGCCTGAAAAGGTGGCGTCTTTTTCTTTTGGAAAAATGGGCACAAAAAAGGGATGCTGTAGAGAACAGCATCCCTTTTAAGTTCTATTTTAACACTTACACTCGCTTTACGCCGAAGGTCACCTGCTCACCGTTGACGTCGGGAGTGGACGTATAGCCGTCCATTGCGTCAAAGGCGCAGCCCACGCCCAACACATCGTGCAGGATAGACTCCTGGTTCTTCTGGAAGACCTCAGCTACCCGCTGGCTGCCCTGGCAGTACACCTGGATGTGATCGGTGACATTGAATCCGGCCTCTTTGCGCAGGTTCTGCAGCTTGCTGACGATCTCACGGACAAAGCCCTCTTCCACCAGCTCGTCGGTGAGAGCGGTATCCAGCACCACAGTCAGGCCACGATCGGACACAGAAGTATACCCTTCCTTCTGAGCGGTGTCAATGAGCAGCTCTTCTGCGGTCAGCTCAATCTCGCCGTCGGACAGGGTCAGCTTCAGCACCCCAGTGGTGTCCAGCTCCTTCTTGGCGGCAGCGCCATCCAGCTCCTGGAGGACAGTGCGAGTCTCGCCCAGCCGCTTGCCCAGCTTCTTGCCCAGAAGCTTCAACTGGGGCTTGAAGGTGTAATCTGTGAACTGGGACATATCCGTCAAGAATTCCAGCTCCTTGACGTTGAGCTCCTGCTTGATGATGTCCTGATACAGCTCACCCAGGCCCTGATCGGCATCGGTATACAGGCAGCACAGGGGCTGACGATTCTTGATGTTGGCCAGATTCCGGGCAGCGCGGCCCAGAGTGACCACTCGCAGCACTTCATCCATATCCGCTTCCAGCTTCTTGTCCACACGGGATTCCTCATAAACGGGATACTGGCACAGGTGGACGCTCTCGGGAGCAGTCTTGTCCACGGAGCACACCAAGTTTCGGTAGATCTCCTCGCTGATGAAGGGTGCCATGGGGGCGGTCATCTTGGCGGTGGTCACCAGGGCAGTGTACAGCGTCATGAAGGCGGCGGTGCGGTCATCGCTCTCCGCCTCGGCCCAGAACCGCTCACGGCTGCGGCGGACGTACCAGTTGCTCATCTCGTCCACAAAGTCCTGGAGCACTCTGGCAGCCTCGGGCACCTTATAAGCGGAGAGGTTCTCGTCAACAGCCTTCACAGCGGTGTTCAGACGGGACAACAACCACTTATCCATCACCGTCAGTCTGCAATCCTCCAAGCGGTATTTGGATGCGTCAAAGCCCTCGCCGATATTGGCGTACAGCACAAAGAAGTAATAGGTGTTCCACAGGGTGGAGAAGAACTTCTTCTGGCCCTCAATGACAGCCTTCTCGTGGAAACGGCTGGGCAGCCAGGGAGCGGAATTGGTATAGAAATACCAGCGCAGAGGATCAGCGCCGAACTTCTTCAAGGCCTCCATGGGATCCACGGCGTTGCCCTTGGACTTGGACATCTTCTGACCGTTTTCATCCTGCACCAGGCCCATAACCAACACGTTCTTATAAGGAGCCTTGTCAAAGAGCAGCGTGGAGATCGCCAGCAGAGAATAGAACCAACCACGGGTCTGGTCCACAGCCTCAGAGATAAAGTCGGCGGGGAACTGGCTCTCGAAGAGCTCCTTGTTCTCAAAGGGATAGTGATGCTGGGCAAAGGGCATGGAGCCGGAGTCGAACCAGCAGTCGATCACTTCCGGCACACGGTGCATCTGCTTGCCGCAATGGGGGCAAGTGATGGTCACCTGGTCCACATAGGGACGGTGAAGTTCAATCTCATCGGGGCAATTGGGAGACATCTCCTTCAGCTCGGCGATACTGCCGATAGCATGGCGATGACCACACTCGCACTCCCAGATATTCAAAGGCGTGCCCCAATAGCGGTTCCGGCTGACGGCCCAATCCTGGACGTTCTCCAGCCAATCACCGAAACGTCCCTTACCAATGCTCTCCGGGAACCAATTGACCGTGTTGTTGTTGGCAATCAGACGATCCTTCACATCGGTCATCTTGATGTACCAGGACTCCCGGGCGTAATAGATCAAGGGGGTGTCGCAGCGCCAGCAGAAGGGATAGCTGTGCTCAAACTTGGGAGCGGAGAACAGCAGGCCCCGCTCATCCAAGTCCTGAAGGATCTCCTTATCGGCGTCCTTGCAGAACACACCGGCCCACTTGGTCTCAGCGGTCATCTGGCCCTTCTGGTCCACCAGCTGCACCAGGGGCAGGCCGTACTTGCGGCCCACCTTGGCATCGTCCTCACCGAAGGCGGGAGCAATGTGGACCACGCCAGTACCGTCGGTCAGAGTGACATAGTCGTCACAGACCACGTACCAGCACTTCTCCTTGGGGCTGACAAAATCAAACAGGGGCTCGTACTCCTTGCCCTCCAGGTCGGCGCCCTTGTACTGCTCCAGAACTGTGTACTCTCCCTCGCCCAGAACGGTATCACACAGGGCAGCGGCCAGGTAGTAAGTTTCACCCTTGGCGCTGACCTTCACGTAGTCCTCGCCTGCGTTGACACACAGGGCCACGTTGGAGGGCAGGGTCCAGGGGGTGGTGGTCCAGGCCAGGATGAAAGCGTCCTCGCCCTTGACCTTGAATTTGGCAATGGCAGAGCGCTCCTTCACGTCCTTGTAGCCCTGAGCAACCTCATGAGAGGACAGGGGGGTTCCGCAGCGGGGGCAGTAGGGCACAATCTTAAAGCCCTTGTACAACAGGCCCTTGTCCCAGATCTGCTTCAAGGCCCACCACTCGGACTCGATAAAGGAATTGTCATAGGTGACATAGGGGTTCTCCATGTCGGCCCAGAAGCCAACATCCTTGGAGAAATCCTCCCACATGCCCTTGTACTTCCATACGCTCTCCTTGCACTTCTCGATAAAGGGAGCGATGCCATAAGCTTCGATCTGCTCCTTGCCGTTGATGTGCAGGAGCTTCTCCACTTCCAGCTCCACCGGCAGGCCGTGGGTATCCCATCCGGCTTTGCGGGGCACCATCTGTCCCTTCATGGTGTGGAACCGGGGAAACAGATCCTTAAACGCACGGGTCTCCAAATGACCGATGTGGGGCTTGCCGTTGGCAGTGGGCGGGCCGTCATAGAACACATAAGAGGGATGGCCCTCCCGCTCCTCCACGCTTTTCTCAAAGATCTGGTTTTCCTCCCAGAACTTTACGGTCTCTTGTTCCCGCTCCACAAAGTTCAGATTTGTGGAGACTTCCTTATACATGCTCATTGACCAGCCTTCCTTTCTCTGCTCGGCGCCGGCAGTAATGGAAAAACAAAAAGCCCCCGTCCCGCACTCACGGGACGAAGGCTTGGCTTCGCTGTACCACCCATTCCGGCATATCCAACAATACGCGCCCCGATAACGGCGGGGTGCCGGCATCGCTTACTAGGGGGAACTTTCCAAGGGAAGCTCAGCCCGTTGAGCTAGCAGCTCGGGAGGGATGCGGAATGGGGGTTTGGCACCGGCTCGCACCTACCGCCGGCTCTCTGGGGCCTAGACCTTCTCCGCCTGTCTCCTTCATGGCTTTTGTGTAATTTTTCGCAAACATTCTAGCACAGAACCCCGCCAAAGTCAAGGCCCGGCCGCGCGTTTCGCCAATCTGTTGACAGACGTTCCGGCTTTGGTATAATACGGATGAAAGTCCCCTAAAGCAAATTTTCCACCGGGACAACTCCATTTGAAAAGGGGCTGATTGGTTATGGGTGAAACTGGCACGAAAAACCATGGGAGCATACTTTGCCGCTCTTTCAAACTTCAGGAGGCTTTCTATGATTATGCAAACCATCGACGGAATCCCCTTCCCCTTGGAGGAACCCTGTGACCTTTCCTTCCTCAGTGCTTGGGGCAGGGTGTTTCAGGTCTTTTCTCAAAATGACTCCGGCAATGTGAGCTTTGGAGTGCAGGGCAAAAACGGCAGATTCTTCATCAAGGTGGCCGGCGCCAAAACCATCCACGCCTGCGTTCCGCCGGACCGTGCAGTGGAAATCCTGCGGGCTGCGGTACCCCTGTACCGGGAATTGACCCACCCCAAGCTCATCCGCTTGCTGGACCATTTCTCGCACGACCGGCTTTATGGGGCTGTATTTCAATGGGCAGAAGGGGAATGCCTTTTTGATCACTGGAACTTTGACCGCTATGCCGCCACTGGGGAACTCCCTCCCCGCGACCGCTTTCGAGGGCTACCTGTGGAGGAAAAGCTGGACGCTTTTGCAGAGGTCTTCGACTTTTTGACCCATGTGGAGAACCGGGGCTATGCAGCCGTGGATTTTTACGACAGCAGCCTGCTCTATGACTTCACTCAAAAGCAGCTGACCATCTGCGACATTGACCTGTTCCGGCCACGGCCGCTGGTGAACACCCAGGGACCGGACTACCCGGGCACCAAGCGCCTGAAAGCACCGGAGGAGTACCTTTTGGGCGCTGAAATCACCCCTGCCACCGGAGTTTTCACCCTGGGCGCGCTGCTGTTCCACTTTTTTGGCAGCTACACCCAGGAAGAGCTGCAACAGATGTACCGAGAAAACCGCTTCTTCCCCTGCCGCCGGGAAACCTGGCAGCTTTCCCCAAAGCGGTACGCCATCGCTCTAAAAGCAGCGGACCCTGTCCCCCTCCGGCGGTACCCCTCTCTGAAGGATTTTCGCAGGGACTGGGAATCGGACCTCACATAAAAAAACAGGACGGAACGCCCTCGGGCGAACCGTCCTTCTTTTTTGCAGGGAGCAAAACATCTAGCATCCGCGCCCACTGGTTCATCACACCAGGAGACCGGTCTCCTCCAGCAGCTTGCGGATCTTTGCAGTCTCCTCCTCTGTGGCGGGGAGCATGGGAGCTGCGCAATAGGGGGGAATCCCCATGCCCCGCAGCTCCATGGCCTTCTTCATCACCGGCACAAACTGGGGCGCCACATCGTAAATGGCCATGAGCCTGTCCACCTTCCGCTGGTACTCTGCCATACCGGCAAGGTCATCCGCTCTTGCACGGCGGGCATAACCGGCGGCCACCTCCGGGGCAAAGTTGGACAGGCCTGCGATACAGCCGTCCCCGCCGGAGAGCACGTTATGTCCAAAGAACTCGTCAAAGCCGGAAAAGATCAAAAAGTCCGGGCGCTGGGGCTTCACCCGCTGGATCAAGCCTCTGGTGTGGCCCATAGCTCCCACCGTGTCCTTGATGCCGATGATATTTTCATGGCGCAGAGCCAGTTCTGCCACCAGATCCGGGCGAAGGTCATAGCCGGTGCGGTCCGGAAAATTGTACAGCAGCAGCGGTCCTTCCACCCGCTGGGCGAGGGTGTCATAAAAGTTTAGAATGGCACTGTCGGGCAGGTTAAAGTAATAGGGAGAAATCACCATAGCGCCGTCCGCACCCTGGGCGAGGGCGTAATTGGACAGCTCCACGCAGGCCTCAAAATTCATATCGCAGGTACCCACATACACCGTCACCCGGTGATTGATATGGGCAATGGCCTCCCGGATCAGGCGGCGCTTTTCCTCCATGGAGATGGCGAAAAACTCTCCGATGCTGCCCAAAAGCAGGATCCCGTCCATCCCCTGCTGAATCAACTGGTCATACAGATGGCAGTTGGCCTCCATATCCACATGTCCCTGGCTGTCCATAGCGGTGACAGCTGGGGTAATCCACTTGGCATTCACTCTGACCCCTCCCCCTTTATTCCTCATAGCCCGCGCCTTCCATGGCGGAAAGTGCATGGCTGGTGTAACGCTTGTACAATCCCTTTCGGGGGGGCCGGGGCACCACGCCCTTTTGGGCGCGCTCTTCCAGCACTCGCTGGATCTCCTCCTCCGGGAGCTCCCGGCCCTGGATCCCCACGATATTCAAGGTGCGGTTTTCCACGCTGTAGGCGATGAGATCTCCGGTTTCCACAAAGGCCAAGGGACCTCCGCTGGCAGCCTCCGGGGACACGTGACCGATGGCCGCCCCTCGGGTGGCGCCGGAGAACCTGCCGTCCGTCACCAAGGACACAGTACCGTTGAGCTTCTCGTCGCAGACAATGGCTTCAGTGGTCATGAGCATCTCCGGCATACCGGAACCCCGGGGGCCTTCATAGCGGATCACCAGGATATCTCCCGGCTCCACACAGCCGTCCACCACGGCCTGGTAGGCGTCCTCCTCCCGGTCAAAAACCCGGGCAGGCCCTTTGCGCTCCCGCATCTCTTGACTGCAGGCGGAATACTTGATCACCGCGCCGCCGGGAGCCAGATTCCCTCGGAGCACCGCCACAGAGCCTTTTTCCGCCGCCTTCTCCACGGGGAAGATCACGTCGTCCCGCTCTAGGCCGTAATTGTGGAGGTATCCCAGGTTCCGGCCAAAAAAGTTGTCCCGCTGCAGCTCTTCTAGGTTCTCACCCAGGGTCTTGCCCGTGACCGTGAGCACGTCCAAATGCAGCATGTCCTTGAGGTACAGCTGCACCAGAGGTACGCCCCCCGCAAACCAGAAGGACTCTGTTAGATGCTGGCCGCTGGGGTCGATATTGCCCAGATGGGGCACCTTGTGATTGATCTCGTCAAACAACTCCGGCTCCAAGGTGATGCCCAGCTCCCGGGCGATGGAGGGCAGGTGGATCATGGCGTTGGTGGACCCGCCAATGGCGCTGTGGACGATCACCGCGTTCTCAAAGGCCTCCCGGGTGAGAATCTTGCTGGGGGTGATGCCCTTTTGCACCAGGGAGAGAATGCTCCGCCCCGCCCGCCGGGCTCCCGCCAGAATATCCCGCATAGTGGCGGGCATCAGCGCAGTACCGGGCAGCGCCAAGCCTAGGGCCTCTGCCATGCACTGCATGGTGCTGGCTGTCCCCAGGAAGGTACAGGCTCCCACCGATGGGCAGCCCGTCCGCTTGTAATCCCAGATCTCTTGGTCTGTGATGGCGTCCTTGCGCTTCTGCCGCAGGGAGATATCCCCCGCCAACAGGGAGGTGGTCATATTGGGCCCGGGACGCATACTGCCGCCAGGGATGAAAATGGTGGGCATATCCAGCCGGGCAGCCGCTTTCAACTGGGCGGGGATGGACTTGTCGCAGGACGCGGACAGCAGCATACCATCCCAGGGATAGACCGAGCCATGAACCTCAATCATGTCGCAGATGGCCTCCCGGGAGGCCAGAATGTAGTTCATCCCGTCATGGCCCTGGGCGCATCCGTCACAGATGTCCGTGGTGTGGTACTGGGCGGGGAAACCGCCGGTCTCCAGCACACCGTACTTGGCCTGCTCCATCAGCCCCGCCAGATGGACGCTGCCCGGGTGGCTATCCCCGTACACATCCTCCAGCAGAATCTGAGGCTTCTGCACGTCCTCCATGTCCCAGCCCGAGCCCATTTGCAGGGCGTCGAACTGCGCCCACAGCTGACGCTGCGGAGCGCTCTTTTGCTTTCTATTCACGAAAAACTCCTCCTTTGTCCCGGCCCTGTGCCGGAACATCTCCATCATATCACATCTCTCGAGGATTGGAAAGCGTCTCCTTGCAAAGGCGCTCTAACGTGCGGTGGGCTTCTGGGCCATTTTCCGGATCACAGAGCAGCGCCACCACATCTCCGGGCTTGAGCACCGTGGTTCCCTGGGGAACAAACTCCTGTTCCCCCCGGCGCACTGCCACCAGCAGCATCCCCTCTGGCCAAGAAAGCTCCCTCACGGCTTTTCCCGATGCCAACGCCCCGTGGCAGACCGTGGCCTCCAACAGGAGTTTTCCTGGGGCCGCCTTGGGATTGTGACCGCCCTTGTGAAGCAGCCGGTCCAAAAGCATCTCGTAAACCGGCCGGGACCCCAGCAGATCGGCCACAACATAGGCAGCCAGCGACACCAGCGTTAAGGTGAGCAGGTGGGACACGCTGCCACACATTTCGCTGATGAGGACGATCCCGGTGACAGGAGCCCGGACAATGGCGGAGAACATTCCCGCCATAGCCAACATGACAAAATTCTCTGTGGGAACCGAAAAGCCCAGCAACTGAAACACCTGGCTGGAGCAAGCTCCCACCAGCGCCCCCAATACCAGCAGCGGGAGAAAAATCCCGCCGGGGACTCCGGAGCCAAAGCTGACCATGGAATAGAGAAATTTCACCGCAAAGAGCAACAGCAGAGCTTCCAGAGCTATGCTCTGAGACACCTGCCCTACCAGAGAGCTGCCGCCCCCCAGCACCTTGGGATAGACCAGCAACAGTACCCCGGCCAACAGGAAGGGGATCACCGCGCGCAGATACTGCCAAGGCAGTTTGGCATAGAGCTGCTGGGATTTTTCCAAGCAGAAATTGTAGAAGGCTCCCACCACACCCAAGAACAATCCCAATATCAACACCATCCAATATTGGGACAGGGGCAGCATCTCCACACCGGTGAAATCAAACACCGGAGCCTGACCACAGAGCACCCGGGAGACCAAATCCGCAGTGATAGACGCCGACATCATGGACAGCAGCACCTGGGTGGAGAAGTCCTTATGCAGCTCCTCCAAGGCAAAAAGCACACCGGCAAAGGGCGCGTTAAATGCCGCTGAGAGCCCAGCCCCTGCACCACAAGTGAACAGCAATCGTTCCTCGGTACACTCCCGGCGGCACAGCCGGGACACCCCTTTGCCCGCCATGGCGCCTAACTGAATGGACGGACCTTCCCTGCCCAGGGAGAGGCCTGCTCCAATGGAGATCACACCACCCAGAAACTTTGCGGTCAACACCCGCCACCAGCACTGGGACAACGCCCCTTGCAGCTCTCCCTCCACTTGGGGAATACCGGAACCACCGATGTAGGGCTCCCACTTCAGCAGCAGAGTCACCAGAGCAGCTCCCACCAGCAACGCCACCACCCACAGCGGAATCGCCCAGGGAGCTTGGGACAGCTGCTGCCCCACCCACTGACGAAAGGCCTCGGCCTGCTCCAGAGCCAGGCGGAACAACACCGCCGTCAGCCCAGAGGCGGCCCCTACCAGGACACCCTCCAACACCAGGGAGTACCGCAATCCCCGCACCCTCTTCAACAGTCTTCCCGCCGCGGTTTGTTCCTTTTCCACAGCCATCCCCCCTTGCATTTCTGGCCTAAGTATAGCACGAAAACTTCCGGCTGTGGAGAGCAATCCAAAAAAACGCGCCGGCCCCAAATTGGAGTCGACGCGCTTTCTATAAGAGAGAGAATCGGGTGTTAGCGATTGGTATTTGGGGTGCGGGTCACGGTGACCCCGCAGCAGCCTCCGGAGCATCCGCCGCAGCCCCCACAGCTGCCGCAGCCGGATTTGTGATGTTTGCGGTTATAGATCCCCTTGCCCACGATGGCAAAGAAGAGCACCGCAATCAGGATGGATAGAAGAATGGTTGGGATCAACGTTCCCACCGCCTTTCTGCAAATTCAGTTTGATTGGATAAGACTTCAGACTTCTCAGTTTCCGGACGCCCTCACCGCGCTGATCGTAACAGGACGGTCCTCGTCGTAACGGTTCGGGCGAACCAGCAGGTAGACAATCGCTGCCACAGCCACCAGGGCGATCACCGTGCCAACGCCAAACCCTCCGCCCACAAACAGGGAGCCGATCTGGTACACGATGAAGGACACCACATAGGCCAGGCCGCACATGTAGCCGATTGCACCCAGGGTCCACTTCCAGTTGTTCATCTCACGCTTGATGGCACCCATAGCTGCGAAACAAGGAGCGCACAGCAGGTTGAAAATCATGAAGCTGTATGCCACCAGGGGAGTGTAATGAGCGGCTACAGCAGTCCACAAGTTAGGATCATCCTCGGCAACCTCGGCGCCTACACGGAACAGCACGCCAAAGGTGTTCACCACGTTTTCCTTGGCGATAAGGCCCGTGAACACCGCCACGGTGGACTGCCAATCGCCAAATCCCAGAGGAGCAAAGATGACACAGATGGCACTGCCAATGGCGGCCAGCAGAGAGGAGTTGTTGTCCTCCACCATGGTGAAGGCACCGTCCACAAAGCCGAAGCCCTGGAGGAACCACAGGATGATGGAAGAGGCCAGAATAATGGTGCCGGCCCGCTTGATGAAGGACCAGCCCCGCTCCCAGGTGGCCCGGAACACATTGACCGCAGCGGGCACGTGATAGGCGGGCAGCTCCATGACAAAGGGGGCGGGATCCCCGGCAAACATCTTGGTCTTCTTCAGAATGATACCGGAGAGAATGATAGCTGCAATCCCCACAAAGTAGGCGGACACAGCCACCCATCCGGAACCGCCGAACAGAGCCCCGGCGAACAGGCCCACAATGGGCATCTTGGCCCCACAGGGCACAAAGGTGGTGGTCATGACGGTCATGCGGCGGTCACGCTCATTCTCAATGGTGCGGGAAGCCATAACACCGGGCACGCCGCAGCCGGAACCGATGAGCATGGGGATGAAGCTCTTGCCGGACAGGCCGAATTTCCGGAAGATTCGGTCCATGATAAACGCCACCCGAGCCATGTAACCAATGTCCTCCAAAATGGACAACATCAGGAACAACACCAGCATCTGGGGAACAAATCCCAGCACTGCGCCCACGCCGGCTACGATGCCGTCGGCTACCAGGCCGGTGAGCCAGTCGGCTGTGCCCCAGCTCTCCAGCAGGCTGCGGGAGCCCTCTGTCAACCAGGCCCCTCCCAGCACATCGTTGGTCCAGTCCGTCAGGAAGGTGCCAAAGGGGCCCATGGCGATCCAGTACACAGCCACCATCACCAGAGCAAAGATGGGCAATGCCAAAATCCGGTTGGTGACAATCCGGTCAATCTTATCCGAAGCAGACAGGCTGTGCAGTGCCGCTTTCTTCCGGACGGACTTGGACACCACCTTGTTGATATAGGCGTACCGCTGGTTTGTGATGATACTTTCCGCATCGTCGTCCAACTCTTTCTCGCAGTCCTGAATATGTTCTTCCAGGTGCTTTTTCAGGGAGCTATCCAGGGCCAGCTCCTCCAGGACTTTCTCGTCACGCTCAAACACCTTGATGGCGTACCACCGCAGGTTTCGGGCATCCACTTTCCCGGAGATGGACTCCTCGATATGGGCCACGGCGTGCTCCACACTACCCGTGAACACATGAGGCAGCTCCTCTGTGGCCGTGGCCTTCGCCGCCTTGGCTGCCTGGATGCAGCTCTGTGCCGCCTCCATACCGCCCTCGCCCTTCAAGGCGCTCATTTCCACTACCTGGCAGCCCAGGGCTTCCGCCAGCTTCTTCCGGTCAATGGTATCCCCATTCTTGCGCACCAGGTCGATCATATTCACCGCAACCACCACGGGGATCCCCAGCTCGATCAGCTGGGTGGTCAGGTACAGATTGCGCTCGATATTGGTGCCGTCCACGATATTCAAAATAGCATCGGGTTTCTCCCCCACCAGGTAGCTTCTGGCCACCACTTCTTCCAGCGTATAGGGGGAAAGCGAATAAATGCCCGGCAGATCCTGAATGATGACGTCCTTGTTCCCTTTGAGACGTCCCTCCTTCTTCTCCACCGTGACACCGGGCCAGTTGCCCACATATTGATTGGATCCGGTCAGGACATTGAACAGCGTGGTTTTACCGCAGTTCGGATTGCCCGCCAAGGCGATTTTCAGTTCCATTTTCAAGCTCCCTTCCATCGATTAGAAAAAACTAACCCAGCCGTCAAAAATAGCGGCTGACCCGGTTCTGCCGGGATTCAGCCGATCTCGATCATTTCGGCGTCTGCCTTTCGCACGGAAAGCTCATAGCCCCGCAGGTTCAGCTCCAGGGGATCCCCCAGAGGAGCCACCTTGCGGACGTGGATTTCCACGCCTTTTGTAATGCCCATATCCATGATCCGGCGCTTTGTGGCGCCCTCGCCGTGGAGCTTCACCACCTTGACAGTGTCGCCAACCTTGGCATCTCGCAAAGTCTTCATGTTCCCTCTCCTTTCTATCGCTGCCTCAAACCAGAATGCGGCTTGCCATGCCCCTATCCAGAGCAATGCGGCTCTCTTTCACCTGAAGGATCAGGCTGCCGCCCAATTCGCTGATTACGGTGACCTCTCCATCCACGACAAAGCCCAACTCCGCCAAGTGCTGCCGCACCTCGTCTTTGCCGGTCACCTTGCGGATGGTCAGGGTCTCTCCAGGTTTTGCCATTGCCAATGGCATCATCGCACACTTCCTCCTTGTCCGGGAAGTTAGAGCAATCTAACCGCCCGGGTTATGAAAGGGGGTTAGGTCATTCTAACCCCCGGAACGGTTCTAAGTTTAGCGCTGCTGGAAGCATTTGTCAAGGGTTTTTGCGAAAAAAGTTAGAGAATTCTAACCAGCTGCATCTTTCCGTTATTCGGCCCGCTTTTTGAGAGCTTTCTTACAGATCAGAGCAGCGGCGATCAGCAACGCCGGGAACAGAATGGCAAACAACAGACCTGTTTTCAGAGCGCCACCCATCGCGCCGGAGACCATTCCCACCAAAGTGGGACCGCCGGAGCATCCCAAGTCCCCAAACAGCGCCAACAGGGCAAACATCGCCGTTCCACCCTTGGGGAGATAGCGGGCCGCCACACTGATGGTACCGGGCCACATCACTCCCACGGAGAAACCGCACAGCCCACACCCCAACAGCGCCAGAGCCGGGATCGGGGACAGAGCTGCCAGCAGATACGCCGCCACACACAGCAGGCTACTGAGGATCTCCACATTCAGCAGGTTCAAGCGATCCCCAAATTTGGCATAGACCACCCGGGCACAGCCCATCAGCACAGCAAAGAAACAGGGGCCGGCCAGGTCTCCCACGGTCTTGGAGACACCCAAGCCGCTCTCGGCAAAGGCGGAGGCCCACTGGCTCATGGAAAGCTCGCTGGCGCCGGAAGCAAACATCAACACCGCCAGGATCCAGAACAACTTGCTGCTGAAAAGCTTCCTCATGGGCAAACCCTCGCCCTCTTCCGTCAGCCGGGCAATGGGAACCTTACTAAAGGCCAAGGCGTTGCACAGCGGAAGCAGCGCCCAAAACACCGCCAAAATCGTCCAGCTTCCCTTGCCGAACACCTGGAGAAACAGGGTGGAAACCAGGATGACACCCACACTGCCCCAGCAATAAAAGGAATGGAGCAGGCTCATCACAGAGGCCTTGTTATCTGTGGGACATGCCTCTACAATGGGGCTGACAAGCACCTCAATCAAGCCACCACCCACGGCGTAGAGCAGCACTGCGCAGAGCAGTCCCCAAAAAGGTGACGGCAAGATCCTGGGGAACACTCCAAGCCCCACCAGCCCTGCAGCTGCAAACAGATGAGCCGCCACAATGCAGGGGCGGTAACCGATCTTATCCACAAAGCGGGCAGCCACCACGTCTGTAATGAGCTGAAAACAGAAATTCACCGTCACCAACAGGGTGATCTGCTCCAATGGAATCTCATACACATCTTGGAAGATCAAAAATAGCAGCGGCGCAAAGTTGTTGACAATCGCCTGAGTGATGTACCCAAAGTAGCTGGCATACTGTGTGTGCTGCCATTGCTTCTGGGTATAGGTCTTTTGCTGAGACACGGAAACTCCTCCTCCATCCATAACTCCAATGTCCGCACCATTATAACAGAAGTTCCCGCCGGTTACCAGCGGGAACTTCCGTAATTTTATCCTTTTCTTTTCTATTACATCAGCTTTTGCCGAACCTGCTCTAGAGTCATGCCCTGCTCCAAAGCGATGCGGGCTAAGTCATCGTACTCAGCCTTCTCCCGCCGGACACCCCAACCCGAAGAAGTCTTCACACGCACCGGGCCGTACTCCGTCTCAACAGTCCGCTGAGAACGCTCCAAAGTGTACCGGGCACACAGGCTCTCCCGCACTCCCAAGGTGGTGGTGTGGACAAACAGCAGTCGGACCAGCTTTTCTCGGTCCTCCTCCCGACAAAGTACCGTCAACACCACACCGGGCCGGTCCTTCTTCATGGAGACAGCGGTGGTGTAGACCTCCAACGCTCCGGCGTCCCGAAGACGCTCTTGAGCAAAGCCAATGGCCTCGGCAGTCATGTCGTCCAGGTTGCACCGCAGCTCCGCCACAGTTTCCCCGGTCTGTTGGGTCTCTCCCATCATGGCTCGGACACAGTTTGCCGCCTCAAAGTCCTTTTTGCCCATGCCGTACCCGATTTTTTCCACAGCCATCACCGGAGCCGGTCCAAAACTCTGGACAAAGTGCTTGAGCAACGCGGCTCCCGTGGGAGTGCATAGCTCTCCCTGGACTGCTCCGCCGTAGGTGGGCACACCCTGAAGAATGTGGGCCGTTGCCGGAGCCGGCACCGGCAGGATCCCATGAGCACACCGCACTTGACCGCTGCCCACATGAACAGGGGAAGCACAGATCCGCTCTGGCGCCAGGTCGTGGATCAGCCAGCACACCGCCACCACATCGGTGACAGCATCCAGAGCACCCACCTCGTGGAAGTGGACCTCCTCCACCGGACGGCCATGAGCATGGCTCTCCGCCTGGGCAATCAATTCATACACCTGTTCCGCGTCCTGACGCACCTGCTGGGGAATATCCAAGTGGGATAGGATGTGACGGATCTCCCCTATTCCCGCATGATGGTGATGGCCATGACCATGAGAATGGTCGTGATCGTGGGGATGAGCATGGTCATGAAAGTGCTCGTGGTCATGAGGATGAACATGGTCGTGAGGATGCTCGTGGTCATGGGGATGAGCATGGTCATGAAAGTGCTCGTGGTCATGGGGATGAACATGGTCATGAGAGTGTTCATGATCATGGGGATGAGCATGGTCGTGAGAGTGCTCGTGGTCGTGGAAATGCTGGTGGAAGGCCACATCCTGGCTCTCCTCCTCTTCTCCGTGAACCGTGACGGACACATGAGTGCCCTGGATGCCGCACTTTTCAGCGAGCTGGGCGGAAAATTCCACACCGGGGATTTTCAAATCGTTCATCCGCCGGACAAAACCCTCCGGATCGGGATGAAGTTCCAACAGCGCTGCCGTGAGCATATCACCCGCAGCACCCATATTACATTCCAAATACAGTGTTTTCAAACTGAAGACCTCCTGTCTATAACGTTCGCAATGCCGAACTCCCGAACCTTGGGAACTTCGGCTTATGTTTACAGATGGTTGATCATGCTTGCCAAATATCCAGCACCAAAACCATTGTCAATATTCACCACACTGACACCGCTTGCGCAGGAATTGAGCATGGACAGCAGTGCGGCCAATCCGCCAAAGGCAGCTCCGTACCCCACGCTGGTGGGTACCGCGATCACGGGGCAATCCGCCAAACCGCCCACTACGCTGGCCAAGGCGCCTTCCATACCGGCAATGGCCACAATCACCCGAGCGCTCATTATGTCCTCAATATGGGACAGGGTGCGATGCAAACCCGCCACACCCACATCGTACAATCGGGTGACCCGATTGCCCAACACCTCTGCGGTAAGGGACGCCTCCTCCGCCACCGGCATATCGCTGGTGCCTCCGGTGGCCACCACAATGGTCCCCTTACCGGTGGGCTGGGGCATCTCCCCCACAATCCCCACACGGCCCATCTCGTGATAGGTCAAAGGCAGGGACTGGCCCACCACCTGGGCGGCCTCTGGGGACATGCGGGTAATCAGCACTGCCTTTTCCCCATCCTGGCGCATGGACGCTGCAATATCCCGAATCTGCTGGGGAGTTTTTCCAGCGCCGTAAATCACCTCCGCCACGCCCTGACGCAGACCACGGTGATTGTCCACCTTGGCAAATCCAAGCTCTTTAAAAGGCTCCATTTTTAAGGCAAGCACCGCTTCGTCCACTGTGCGCTTTCCAGCGGCCACTTGCTCCAAAATCGACCGGATTTCCTGTTGATCCAATCTCTGTCAGCTCCTTTCCAATTTTCCCTTCATCGCTCCTGCAAGTCCAGCAGCACTGTCCCAAACCAGGGACGCAAGGCCTCCCGCAACTGCTCCCGCTCTCGGACTGCCCGTTCCAGCTGCTCGCTGGGCAGCTGGAGCCTGGCGGCCCCATGAAACAGCCGCACCCGCAAATCCCGGTAACCCAGCTGGAACAGGGCATCCTCTGCGCCCTCCACCTGGGCCAGGGCCTGGGGAGTGATTTCCTCCCCGGTGGGCACCCGAGTAGCCAAGCACGCATAAGCAGGCTTGTCCCAAGTGAACAGTCCGGCCTCCTTGGACAGGGCACGGACCTGGGCTTTTGTCAAGCCACATTCCCGCAGTGGGGAGCGAACGGACAACTCCCCCAGGGCCCGCATACCCGGCCGGTCCCCGGCATCATCCGAGGCATTGGTACCGTCCAATAGCACTGAATAGCCCTCTTGCAGCGCCCGCTCCTTCAGCGCCCCAAACAGCGCCCGTTTACAGTGGTAACACCGGTCCGCCGGGTTTTCCCTCACCTGGGGAACCGCCAACACATCCAGCTCTACCACGGTGAGCTCCACCCCCAGCTGAGCGCACAGACGGTGGGCATCCTCCAACTCGAATTGGGGCTGAAATGCCGTCTTGACAAAGTAGGGCCGCACGTCCGCCCCGGCGTCCACTGCGGCATATAGTAAATAGGCCGAATCCACGCCACCTGAAAACCCTAGAGCGGCTTTGGGACAAGCCTGAAAAAACTCCTTCAGATTCACAAAATTCCTCCTAAAAGAACAGCAGGAAACAAACCCGGCACGCTACTGCGCACCCGATCCGCTTCCTGCAAAGGATCATTGTCTGATAACTCCATATTCTTAGGCACAAGCCTTGTTTTCCATTTCATTCGTCATAGAAACTCCCACCCTTCTGGGCGGACGGCCCCTTCCTGGGGCGTACTTATTTAGTTTACAGGAGATCTCCCTCCCCGTCAAGAGGCGGAAAGAAAATCTGCATCCTCCGCACCCTCAGCACCAGGAGCAGCTACCATACTCCCTGGGGAAACCCAAATTCTCAAAGGGAGGGATTTTATGGCACTGAGAGGCGTGGATATCTCCGAGCACAACGGCAGCGTGGACTTTGCTGCTCTCAAAAACGCTGGGGTGGCTTTTGTCATTCTCCGGCTGGGATACGGCTCGGACTACACCAATCAGGATGACAAGCGTTTTGCTGAAAACGTCAGAAAAGCCGAGGCAGCCGGACTGCCCTGGGGAGCGTATCTTTACTCCTACGCCAGGACTACTGCCATGGCCAAAAGCGAGGCCCAGCACGCCCTGCGATTGCTGGGAGACAAGAAACCCCTTTACGGCGTATGGTTCGATGTGGAGGAAACCCAGATCGCCCAAACAGACCTCACTGCCACTTGCAGAACCTTTTGTGACACTCTGGAAGCAGTCGGGCTTTATACGGGAATCTATGCATCCTTGAGCTGGCTTACCACCAAGCTGAGCAGCGCCCAACTGGACCGGTACGACAAGTGGGTAGCTCAGTGGAACAGCAGCTGCACCTACGGCAAGGCCTATGGGATCTGGCAGTACACGGACAAACTTGTCATCGGCGGCAAAAACTTTGACGGCAACTACGCCTACAAGGATTATCCATCCATCGTGCAGGGGATAAACCAGCCGGAGGAAGAAGAGGAGGAGGAAACGATGCTCACTTACGATCAATGGAAGGCCTACATGGAGCGTTACCAGGAAGAACAGGCCAACAAGGCTGTCTCGGACTGGGCCCAGGAGGCCGTGGACTTTGTCAAAGCCCAGGGATATATGAGCGGTGACACGGACGGCAAATTCCGTCCCCAAAGCCCCATCACCCGCCAAGAGGTAGCAGCAGTGCTGCAAAACGCTCTGGGAGAGTAATCCCAAAATTTCGAAAGGCCGAGAGCAGTGAGCTCCCGGCCTTTTTTCATCCTTCTTTTTGGGACTATCTTAAAAATGGGCTTCATAATAGTAGAAATCTTCGCCGATCTCCCTGGTAAAGCCACGGTTGTCCCCCTCTGCCTGCCAAGCATAGCCACCGTCCTGTGGGGTCAGCTTCACCGCCGCCCCCTGGAAAGCCCGTGGACCCTGGGGTGAGTAGTAAAACCCGTAATAGCTGGAGGAGGGTACCAGTCCCCAACCATCGCAGGAAAACTCCACATAGGTCCCCCCTGTATCCTTCCAAAGGTCGGCCCGCTTCACCAGGCCGGGCAGGGGCAGCTCTGACGGCACTTGGCCGCTATCCAGGCAAGCTTTGGAAAAAGCAGTCAGCTCCTCCCTGTGAGAGGAAACCTCCCGGGTGTATCGGCGTTCCAAACTGCCGGGAATCAGCGGGGAACCAAAGTACTGCATCAAACCAAAGACGCTCAAACACACCACTGCCAAACCTCCCACCACGCAGGTTGGGATGAGAAACCGTCTCTTTTTCATGACCTTATCCTCCCATCAGTTGGGCTCAGCTCTGAAAGGTCGGGCCGTTCAACGCCCAATCCACCCCGAACAACAGAACCAAATGGGCAGGGTAAAAGAGGTAGAAGAACCACTTCCCCTTTTTGGAGCCGGGCTGACCATTGTACAGGGCCACCAGTCCCACACCCAGCAGTCCAAACACCGTCTGCTGCACCATGTACTGGAATAGATAGGGATCCCCCACCCAAGCCAAGGCAGAGGAGAACCCGTAAAAGTTGGCCACCACAATGTAGTAAAATCCCACCACCGAGGCAAATGACACCAGCCGGGCAGGCTTGCTCTTCCAAAATAGGTAGGGCAACAGGATGCACAACACCCCAAATCCACCGTAATCCGTGTGGCGCATTTCACACAGCACCACAATCGCCGCCACAGGCACCACCGCCACCCAGTCCCAGCGCTTCCCCTTGCTTTTGCAGAACTTGACAACCTCACAACAGGCTGCTCCGGCAAACAAGGTGAAGAACACATTGGAGGTGGCAAAATGGGGCGGGAACGGCTGGTCCAGAGCCAGCTGATAGGGCACCTCAGAGACCACAGCAAACAGCAGCAGCCTGCCCAAATACCGCCGGGCATCGTGGGTATAGACGCATCCTTGGGCAATGCCATAGGCAAAGATGGGAAAGGCCATCCGGCCCACCAGGCGCATCATGTCGTACAGTCCTAGCCCAAAGAGCAAGGGCGGACTGTAGGAAATCAACACCGCGGCAGTATGGTCGATGAGCATGGAGACAATGGCGATCCATTTCAGCACATTCCAGGTCATAGGCATGCTCCTATCTCAATGGTTTTTTCAATTTCATCTTAGCAAATCCGGCGGCCCCCTGCAAGCGCTGGGGTAAACTGGAAGAAAACTGTAAGAAAGCACAGAAAAAGCCCCCGGGCATCGCTCGGGGGCTTTGGGATGGGAGCGGGGTGCGCTCCGCAAACTGGTTGGGTACAGGGCCGGGCCTGGGCCTATTCGCCTTCGGCGGCACGGGGCCTACGGCCCTGGTTCTCTTTTCGGCTGCGCCGGTTTCAGGTCGCGAGACGCTGTCTCGCGCTCTGCGGCCTTTGAAAAGGCCGGCGAAACTTTTACGTTTTTCCGCTTTTACTTGCTGTAGCCGTTGGGGTGGCTCTCATGCCACTTCCAGGCGCTGGCGATGATGGTCTCCAAGTCGTCATACTGGGGCTTCCAGCCCAGGACTTCCTTGGCCTTATCACTGGACGCCACCAACTGGGCGGGATCTCCGGCCCGGCGGGGCTGTTCCACTGCGGGAATGGAGTGACCCGTCACCTTGCGGGCGGTGTCGATGACTTCCTTCACCGTGAAGCCCACGCCGTTGCCCAGGTTGAAGATGGAGCTCTCCCCGCCCTTCTGCAGGTACTCCATGGCCAGGATATGAGCCTGAGCCAGGTCGGTGACGTGGATGTAGTCCCGCACGCAAGTGCCGTCCCGGGTCTCATAGTCGGTGCCGAAGATGCCCACGCTCTCCCGCTTGCCCAGGGGCACCTGGAGGATCAGGGGGATCAGATGGGTCTCGGGGTTGTGGGCCTCGCCGATCTGCCCGGACTTGTGAGCTCCGCAGGCATTGAAATACCGCAGGGACACATACCGCAGACCGTGAGCCTGGCCCACCCAGTGGAACATCCGCTCCATGGAGAGCTTGGTCTCGCCATAGGTGTTGGTGGGATGGGTGGGATCCGTCTCCAAAATCGGAATGTTTTCCGGCTCACCGTAGGTGGCCGCCGTGGAGGAGAACACGATCTTGTCGATGCCGTGAGCCACCATGGACTCCAACAGCACCTTGGTGCCGCACAGATTGTTGTCGTAATACTTCAGGGGCTTTGTCATGCTCTCCCCCACCAGGGAATTGGCTGCGAAGTGGATGACACAGTCAATCTTCTCCTTTTCGAAAAGCCCGTCCAGGAAAGCTCTGTCCCGAATATCACCCTGATAGAACCGGGCCTTGGGATGAACCGCCTCTTTGTAGCCAGTCTCCAGGTTGTCCGCAATGACTACGTCCGCGCCGCTGTCAATGAGCTCGTATGCCGTGTGGGAGCCGATATATCCGGCCCCGCCCAATACTAGAACCGCCATGCTTCCTTACCTCCTGCAAAATTTTTCCCGGGCAGGTTGCTTTCTGCCTCTGGTATTATTATAATGAGATTGTAAGCCAAAAAACAACAAGGATATTGGCCTGTTCTTTTCTTATATTGAGGTTTTTATGGAACTTTTAGTTAACGAGGAAAAACGGGAGCTGAAATCCCACGGAACCTTCGCCTTTCCGGTGAACATCAGCCGCAAACGCCTGTCCTCTTATGGAACGGGCTCCTTCCCCTGGCACTGGCACGATGAGGTGGAACTCACTTTGATCCTCTCCGGGAGCATCGACTACCGGGTCAACGACAGCCGGTATCTGCTCCGAGCCGGGGAGGGGCTTTTCTGCAACTCTGACGCTCTTCACTCCGGCAGCCGGCTGGAATCCGGCGAGGACTGCGACTACGTCTCCCTCACCTTCCACCCCAGGCTGCTGGGAGGCTACGAGGGCTGCGTCTTGGGCAGCAAATTTGTGGAAGTCTTGGCCGGCGGGGATCCTTCCTCCCTGCAGCTCTCCCAAAAGGAGCACTGGCAGCGGAAGGTTTTGGACATGCTGGAGGAGATCTATCAGCTCTCCCAAAACCGCCCGGAGACCTACGAGCTGGAAGTCCAGCGGCTGCTGCTGGGGCGCTGGGGCGGGCTGTTCCCGCCCGGGGAGGCTGGGCATCTGGAGCGGCCTGTACCGCCACCGAGCCGACCAGGGCGGACCACCCTCCGATCCGGAACGGGTGGAACGTCTGCGGGTGATCCTCTCCTACCTCCACGAAAATTACGGGGAAAAGATCACCCTGGAGGATGTGGCAAAGCAGGTGGGGCTGTGCAAAAGCGAGTGCTGCCGGTTCTTTAAGCGGCAGATGAACCAATCCCTCTTTGACTATCTTTTGGATTACCGCATTGGACGCAGCCTCCCCCTGCTTCAAGAGGGGGCCTCCACCGTGGCGGAGGTGGCCTCCCAGGTGGGATTTTCCAATCCGGCCTATTTTTCCAAGGTATTCCGCAGCCGGATGAAGCAGTCCCCCAGAGAGTACCAGCATCAAGCTGCACCAGGTTTATTGGAGGACATGGGGAGGGACACGCCATGAAAGGAACTCTGCACACTGTCACCTTGGACGGACGTTTCTGCGCTTGCCTGGTTCCCCAGGGAATCGGCCCCTTCCCGTTGGCTGTGCTCTGCGGCTGGGAGCTGGAGGAGAAATTGGCCGCCTACGCTCAGGACCTCCCCCCTGCTGTGCTGTTCTATGCCCGTGCCGATGGAAACCGGGATTTCACCCCCTGGCCCGCCCCGCCCATCCGAGAGGGGGAAATCTTTTCTGGAGAGGCGGAAGGATACCTGCACTTTCTCACAGGAACCGCCCTTCCTTATATAGAAAAGGAATGGGGCGCAGATCCCCGGCCTGAGGCCCGGGGGATTTTGGGCTACTCCCTGGGTGGGTTGTTTGCCCTGTGGGCCCAACGCCAAGGGAACTGCTTTCAGCTGGCAGGCTCCCTGTCCGGCTCCCTCTGGTACCCGGGATGGCTGGACTACCTGGAACAGCATCCTCCCCGGCAGCGGGAAAAGGTGTACCTCTCCTTGGGGGACAGGGAGGAATACGGCGGCCCTCCCCTGCTGCGCACCGTGGGGGACTGCACCCGCCGGACCCATACCCTCTGTGAAGCGTTCGGCGCCGAGACGGTGCTGGAGTGGAACCGGGGCGGCCACGGAAAAGCTGTGGACAGCCGCTGGATCAAAGCGTTGACTTGGGCCATCCCCAAACTGAGAGAGGAGTGACACAGGATGGATCAGCAATCTCTGTTTTCAAAAGAGGATCCTCGGGACATTCCCCTGGCCACCCGGATGCGCCCCCGCACTTTGGAGGAGTTTGTGGGCCAGGAACACCTGCTGGGACAAGGGAAAGTGCTCCGCCAGCTGATTGAGGAGGACCGGGTGTCTTCCATGATCTTCTGGGGGCCGCCCGGGGTGGGCAAGACCACCTTGGCCAGAATCATCGCCGGAAAGACAAAGTCCAACTTTATCAATTTCAGCGCCGTGACCAGTGGGATCAAGGAGATCAAAGGGGTCATGACTCAAGCGGAACAGAATCGGATGCTAGGAGAGAGGACCATCCTCTTTGTGGACGAGATCCACCGGTTTAACAAGGCTCAGCAGGACGCCTTCCTCCCCTTCGTGGAAAAGGGCAGCATTGTGCTCATTGGCGCCACCACAGAGAATCCTTCTTTTGAGGTGAACTCCGCGTTGCTGTCTCGGTGCCGGGTCTTTGTGCTTCAAGCTCTGTCCCCCCAGGATTTGCAGAAGCTGTTGAAAAACGCCCTGACAGACCCTCGGGGCTTTGGAGGACAAGATATCCGCCTGGAAGAGGGAACCCTGGAGGCCGTCGCCAACTTTGCCAACGGCGACGCCCGTACAGCCCTGGGCACTTTGGAAATGGTGGTCCTAAACGGTCGACGGGAACGGGAAACCACCTATGTCACCCAGGATATCTTGGAACAGTGTACCAACCGCAAAAGCCTGCTCTATGACAAAAACGGCGAGGAACACTACAATCTCATTTCGGCCCTGCACAAGTCCATGCGCAACAGTGACCCGGACGCGGCAGTCTACTGGCTGGCCCGGATGCTGGAAGCCGGGGAGGATCCTCTCTACGTGGCCCGGCGGCTGATCCGTTTTGCCAGTGAAGACGTGGGCATGGCGGATTCCCGGGCTTTGGAAATCACCACGGCAGCCTATCAAGCCAGTCATTTCATCGGCATGCCCGAATGCAGTGTCACGCTGACCCATGCGGTGGTGTATCTGTCTTTGGCGCCCAAGTCCAACGCGCTGTACCGGGCCTATGAAACAGCAAAAAGCGATGCCCAGAAGATGCTGGCTGAACCGGTACCTCTGGTCATCCGCAACGCCCCCACCAGTTTGATGAAAGAGCTGCACTACGGCGAGGGGTACGAGTACGCCCACAACACCCAGGAGAAGCTCACCACCATGGAATGTCTTCCGGAGTCTCTGCGGGGCAAGCGGTACTATCTGCCCACTACCCAGGGCAGTGAGCGCCGGGCCGCTGAACGGCTGGAACAGATTCTTGCCTGGAAGCAGGCCCACCGAGAAGCAGATGAGCAAAAGGAAGAAAAGAAAAAACAGCAGTGAGCAAAGAAACCGGCGGAATGATTCTGCCGGTTTTTTCCATAATCGCACATTGTTTTTTTGATTCGTTCAAAGTTTTTTAACATTCATTGACATTCGTCATTTCCCACATTATAATCGACATGTAACCATCCGGTGCGGACGCCTTTGCAACGATCCCTCTGTCGGTGCGGTCTTGGACAGTGGCTGATCGGGAAATCGTGTCCGCTCCTGCCGCTTGAGCGGTAATTTTATCAGGAAGGTGAGCAAATGGAAAAATTCTTCAAACTTAAGGAGAACGGCACCACCGTCAGCCGGGAAATCATCGCCGGTTTGACCACGTTCTTCGCCATGGCCTACATCATTGTGGTCAACCCCAACACCCTGAGCGGGCGAGCCGGCGGCCTGGAAGAGGAACTCATGCCCTGGGGTGCCGTGTTCCTGGCCACCATCATCGCCTCCATCATCGGCACCTTGGTGATGGGCTTGGTGGCAAACGTTCCCTACGCCCAAGCCCCCGGCATGGGCCTGAACGCCTTCTTCGTGTACACCGTGTGCCTGGGCCTGGGCTTCACCTGGCAGCAGACCCTCTCCATGGTGTTCATCTGCGGTCTGATTAACATTATCATCACCGTGACAAAGCTCCGTAAGTTCATCATCAAGTCCATCCCCCGCAGCCTGCAGAACGCTATTGGCGGAGGCATCGGCATCTTTGTGGCTTACATCGGCTTTTTGAACGTGAGCTTCGTCAACTTTGATTCCGGCGTGCCTGCCATGGCCATTTTGAACAACCCCACTCTCTGGCTGTTCCTCATTGGCCTGGTGCTCACCATCATCCTGCTGGTGTGCAACGTCAAGGGCGCCATTTTGATCGGCATTGTGGCCACTGCCATCATTGGCATCCCCATGGGAGTCACCTCCCTGGGCAGCTCCATCAGCTTCACCGAGGCTTGCCAGCAGCTGCCCATCACCTTCGGAGCCATCTTCACCAGCGCTGGACTGCCCTCTCTGTTCTCTGACGCTGCCAAGATTCCCCTGGTGCTGATCACCATTTTTGCCTTCAGCATTTCCGATACCTTCGACACCATCGGCACCTTCATCGGCACCGGCCGTCGCACCGGCATCTTCTCCGATGAGGACGAGAAGGCCATGGAGAGCCAGGCTGGCTTCCATTCTAAGATGGATAAGGCCCTGTTTGCCGACGCTACCGCCACCTCCATCGGCGCTATCTTCGGCACCTCCAACACCACCACCTTTGTGGAGAGCGCCGCCGGCATCGGCGCTGGCGGCCGCACCGGCCTGACCAGCGTGGTCGTGGCAATTTGCTTCGCCCTCAGCGCTTTCTTGGCTACCTTCGTCAGCGCCATCCCCTCCGCTGCCACTGCTCCCGCTCTGGTGCTGGTGGGCGTTATGATGACCTCCTCCTTCAAGGAGATCAAGTGGGATGACCTGAGCGAAGCCATCCCCGCCTTCTTTGCAGGCATCTTCATGGCTCTCTGCTACAGCATCTCCTATGGCATCGCAGCCGGCTTCATCACCTATTGCATCGTCAAGGTTTGCAAGGGCAAGGCCAAGGAAGTCCATCCCATCCTGTGGGTGGTCACCGCTCTGTTCATTCTGAACTTCATCCTGCTGGCCATCATCTAAATGGCTCTGCCGAGACCGCAAAATCCCCCGCCTTCCACGTTTGGAAAGCGGGGGATTTTTCAGCTCCTATAGCAAGCCAAGAAGCTTTACAGCACTGCAATTTATCAGGAATTTTGCCAAAGTTTGCAAATGAAAGCGAAAAGCCAAACCACTTTACAGTTCATCAATCCGCGCCCAGAGCTGCCATGGTGATATAGTTATAAGGCTGGTTAAAGTGGGGCAGGAAAAAGATATCCAACAGCTTCAGCTTGTCAATGGTGACATGCTCCTCAATGGCCAAAGAGAACATGTGCAGACCCATGGAGACATCGTAATCAGAGATGAGCTGAGCTCCCAGCACCTCCCGAGTATCAGCGTCATAGACAATGCGGCAGGTGGTCTTGGTGTTGCCCGACTCAATAAAGCTGGCCTTCTGCCAATCGGTGTACTCGGTGGACTTTGCATGGAATCCGCAATCCTTGGCCTTCTGCAGCGTCAAGCCGGTGGAGAACAGATTCAGCCCCCAGATGGAAATCCCGTTGGATCCCTGCACACCAGGGCTCTCCAACTTGGTTCCACAAGCGTTGTGGGCTGCCAAAATACCGGAGCGCACAGCGTTGGTGGCCAAAGCAATATAGTCGTCCGCCCGCTTGGCGTTGTTGTAAATGGTGGCACAGTCACCCACAGCGTAAACATCCGGATCACTGGTACGCTGGCAACGATCCACATGATAAGCGCCCTTCAGCAGCTCCAGATGGTCTGCTCCCAAAGCTGTGTTCGGCTTGAAGCCAATGGCAAACACCACCATGTTCGTATCGTAGCCGCCCTGGTCCGTGACCACACGACAGACTTTGCCGTCCTTGCCCTCAATAGCCGTGACAGTCTGACCGAAGCAAAGCTCCAGCCCGTGGGAGGAGAGATTTTCCGCCATACGGTCGCAGAAGTCCCGATCATAATAGCCGGAAAGGCAGGTCTGGGCGCAATCCACCAGACGACACTTACGGCCGTTGCGCACAAAGGCCTCTGCCAGCTCCACACCGATATAGCCTGCGCCCACCACGGTGACGTCCTTGATATCAGGGTCTGAAAGCTTCTTGACCACTGCTTCCGCATCCTGGAACAACTTGACAAACTGCACATTGTCCAGCTCCATACCGGGAAGGTTGGGGCGGATGGGCAGAGACCCGGTGGCCAGGATCAGCTTGTCGTAGGGCTGGCTGATCGCCTCGCCATCCTTGGAGGTGGCATGGACAATTTTCTCATCAAAGTCAATGGAATCCACAGAGGTCTCCAAGTGGACCGTGGCGCCCTTTCGCTGGAACTGGTCCGGAGAAGCGTAAAACAGTCCGCCGGGACCGCTGATCTGATGGCCGATCCAAAGGGCCATGCCGCAGCCCAAAAAGCTGATATTGCTGTTCTGGTCAAAAATGATGACATTTTCATCCGGGTACTGATCCAGGATGGTGTTGATAGCAGCGGTGCCTGCATGGTTGGCACCAATGACGACAATGTTCACAGGGATAACCTCTTTTCTAAATTAGAATTTGCAGCAGGTGCTAGCATCACTATAGCTGTTTGATAAAACTTTGTCAATACCTTTTCTAAAAGAAAATAGCGAAATGGCGGGAAAAACTAAAAAAAATAAGAATGGAACACTTTTTTATTTTTTCCAAACTTACAAGAAAAAAACCGTCCGGCATCCACCGGACGGCTAGGAGAGGGAGGTAAAATCTATGAAGAAAAGCAAGGGAGGAAGGGTACTTTTTTGAAGTTCCTTTCCTTCTGCTGTGACTATAGTATATCCACCGTCTTTGAATGGGATGTGAACAACTTCTAAGGCTTTCATGAATCCTCTTTTAAAGATCTGAGAACAGGCGGTTGCACGGTGGGACAATCCGGTGCTATAATGGCTGCGGGGTTAGCCCCAAGAAAGGAAGGATCCCTACTATGGATTTGGAAAAGCTGGCACAGGACGTTGGAGAAGTGATGAGACAAGCTGCAGATCTGGTACTCTCCATCCCCCGCCCCAAGGTGTTCACAAAAGAGGGTCATGCTAATTTTGTCACAGAGGCGGATGTGGCATCCCAAAAATTCCTCGTGGAAAAGCTGGAGGCTCTGCTGCCCCAGGCCCACTTCTTTGCCGAGGAACAGGATGAAAACGTCATGGCCCCAGGATATAACTGGGTCATTGACCCCATTGACGGCACCACCAATTTTATCCGGGCCTACCGGCCCTCTGCCATCTCTGTGGGCCTGGTGGAGGACGGCAAGGGGATCTTGGGGTTGGTGTTAGACCTGTCCTGTGGGGACCTGTTTTCCGCAGTGGATGGCAAGGGTGCCTTTTGCAATGGAGAGCCCATTCAAGCCTCGGACACCTCCGTGGAAAACGCCTTGATTGCCTTTGGCACCTCCCCCTACTACCGGGAGCTGATGGACCCCACCTTCTCCGTGCTCAAGGAGCTCTTTGCCCAGTGCGGTGACCTGCGCCGCAGCGGGTCCGCAGCAGTGGATCTGTGCAATGTGGCTGCCGGCAGGTGCGATGGCTTCTTTGAGCTGCAGCTCTCCCCGTGGGATTATGCGGCGGGCTCAGTGATCCTGCGGGAAGCAGGCGCCGTCATCGGCACCGCGCCTTGGATGGAGTTCCGCTACGACCGGAAGCAGCCCATCCTGGCGGGCACCAAAGCCCTCTATCCCCTGCTGGAACAAGCGGTCTCGGCTCAAGAACCGGCATTGAAGCAGCTGTAAATAAACGAATCACCTCGTGGCACACTAACCACGAGGTGATTTTTTATGGCCTATTACGACCTTCACGCACTGCTGGACAGCAGCTCCAGCACCAGGGAATACTTTCTCTCACTGCCCATTGACCTGCAGATCAAGCTCCATCAGAAGAAAGAACTTGTCCACACAGCGGAGGATCTCCACCGGCTGGCCCTGCTCCTGCGCCGGGACGCCGGACCCTCAGCGTTTTAGGGAGTGATTCTCCTGGGCCGTGCAGCCCTCCCTGCTGTACCGTGCCTTTTCATACAGACTGTGGAGCAGGCTGTCGGAGAGTCCTACACCCTCTTCAATCTCTTGGGGCGCTGCCCACCGGGGAGGGCGCTCCTTGGCTTGGCGCAGCACCGCCCGGCGATATTTGCGCCGGACCTGAGCTGTGGGAGAACGGTCCCACAAGGCGGGACGCTTCTGACGCTGAGTGGGAAGCTCCTCTTCCTGCTGGTCCACATCCCGACGTAAAAACTGCACCACGTCCCGGTGATCCACAAAGGTTCCATGGAAATTGCGGATCACCATGTACAGCAGGTACAACAGCACCGAGCCGCACATGACGGCTGCCACAGCCCACAACAGGTACTTCACAAAGACGGGCATGGTGTGATCCTTCCCGTCGTCCATACTCTCCCGAAAAGCTGTCATATCCATGGAGGGCATAGCAGCCTGCTGTTCCTCCACTCGCACCTGGGATTGCCCCCGGGGCGGGTCGGGGTCAATGCGCAGATAGCCGTCCTCAATGGCCAGGGCCGGGAGCAACAGTCCCCCCGCCACCACCAACATCCCCAGCAGTGCCAGACCACTGGTGCGCAATATCCGCTTCACTGGCAAGCCGCTCATCCCGCGGTTGAGATCGAGATAGCGGTCAATGACAAGAAATCCCCGGTACCCACCGCACAACAGCAGGTACAACGCCGCCCAAATCAGAGTCAACCGCTGAAGGGGCGGACTGCCGTACAAGGCACTGTAAAGAAAGGGTATCAAAGCCGCCGCTGCCAAAGCAGGGGTGGGTTTATCCATCAGGGAGTCCACCGGGTCCTCAGAGAGGCTATTCTTCCCCCGGAAGAAACACACCAGGGCCACGGGAATCACCGCCACCGGGTGGCCCAACAAAGGCCATGCAACCAAGCAGCACACCAGACTCCAAGGGATATACTGCAGCAGCCCCCAACCGGGACGGGAACTGCACAGTTGAGCACCCACGTCCGCCGCAGCAATGGGGATCATGGACACCAACCCCCACCATAGCCGCCAGGGAAGCACACCATCCCCTTGCAAGGCCCGGAACACTGTGCCGTAAAACAGCGCGTAAAGCATGGCGCAATGAATCCACCCTAAGGATTGCAGTAGCAGCTGTCTCCAGCCGCCAAACCATCGTATCAGCTTCATCCTGTTCACCGCCTTTCCTCAGGATTCCCAATACAGACGCCGAACGCTGCCTAAAGCAGGAGTCTCTTCCACGCTTCCTCGATAGGGCGTGATCTGAAGCCATTCCCGCCTACCTGCCCGCTGAGCAAAGGTATGGGCCAGAGCCTCTCCCTGTTCCCGAGAGATCAGCACGCACAACAGGTTGTTTTCATCGTCCTGAGCTTTGGCACCGGGCAGGTAAGACTCCACCGGCTCCAGTCCATTTTGGGCTTTCACACAGGCAAGGGCCTTTTGCAGCGACAGCACGCTGCCCGGCCCGGAGAGCTCCCGCAGAGCCATAGGCCTTCCTGTGATAGCATCCAAACCATTGGAGACCACGGTCAGCTTGATCCCCGCCTGGAGCAGACGCACTCCCAGGGAGCAGGCAATGCGAACGGCCTCCTCATTGAGGACATCCGCCTGCTGGACACCTAGCCCCTCCATGTCCAACACCAGGATCACCTTCTGGGATAGGGTGGACTCGTGCAGGTTCACCAGCAGCTGACCGGTCCGAGCGGTAGCCTTCCAGTTGATGTACTTCATGGGATCCCCCCGCACATAGCCCCGCAGGCCAGCAAACTCGAAGGGGTCGTCATAGACCTTCTTCCGGCTGAAGGCGCTGCCCATCAGCTGTGAAAAGGGGATCTGCACCCGCTGGGTCTCCACCGGGCGGGGCAGCACATAAAAGTCCGTGCTCTGGGGGGAATTCCCCACGTATTTCCTGGTCAGCAGCAGATTGCGCACATCCATGCCCGCCTGGTCGATGCGGTAATAGCCCCGGTGAGCACACCGAAACTCCAAGGTTCGGGTGATGCGCTGCTTGGGCCCCAGGGCAAACACGTCCCGCCGGTAAGAACGGTCGCTGACAGAGGTATTAGCCTCGTCGGAAAACCTCAGCCCTCGGTCCATGTGAAAGTCGATTTCCACCACGGGCAGGGGCAGAATCTTATCGTTGGTGACCACCTCAGCCAGCTGAGCGGTGTCATCCTCCACCGCGTACTCCTCCTGAAAGGTGATTTTCACCTGCAGGCCCCGAGACCACAGCCGGTCATACAGGAAGCCCTGAAGGAAAAACAACGCCAGGAGCAGCAACAGAATCAACAGCGCTGCCATATCACTTGGACCAATCTTCCGTGGGCAGCGCCACGGACTCCAGCAGCTGCCGAGCGGCGTCCTTCTGAGCCTGGGAGGAACCTGCCATACCGCTAACTGCCAAGCGGTGGGCGATGACCGGCACCCCCACCGCTTTGATATCCTCCGGCGTGACAAACTCCCTACCCTCCACCAGAGCCATGGCCTGGGAAGCCCGCATCAACGCCAAACTGCCTCGGGGAGAAAGCCCCAGCTCCACCCCTCGCGCCTGGCGGGAGGCATGGGCCAGATCCACAATGTAGTCCAACAGCACCGGATGGATGTACTGTTTTCGGGCTGCCGCCTGGAGTTCCACAATCTGAGCGGTGGTGCACACGGCACCCAGCTCCTCTAAGGGCTCACTATCCCGGAAGCGCTCCAGGATCCGGCGCTCCTGAGCCTTGGTGGGGGAATCCATGGAGATGCGCATGAGGAACCGGTCTAACTGGGCCTCCGGAAGCGGATAGGTGCCCAGGGTCTCCACCGGGTTCTGAGTGGCAATGACAAAGAAGGGCTTCTCCAGCTTTCTGGTTTCGCCGTCCACAGTGACCTGGCCTTCGGCCATACACTCCAACAGAGCAGACTGAGTCCGAGGCGTGGCCCGGTTGATCTCGTCAGCCAGAAGAATATTGCAGAACACCGGGCCGGCAGAGAATTGAAACTCCCCGGACTTGTTGTCAAAGTAGTTAAGGCCCGTCACGTCGGAGGGAAGCAGGTCCGGGGTGAACTGCACCCGGCCAAAGACGCCATCCACGCTCTTAGCCAAGGAGCGGGCCAACACCGTCTTGCCCATACCGGGCACGTCCTCAATGAGCACATGCCCTCCGGCGATCATGGCGGTGAGCAGCAGATTGGTAACCCGCTCTTCACCCACCAGCACCTTTCCCACGTTTTCCTTTATGGATTGGAGAATATTTTCCATAGAAAGCCCCTTTCTTTACCGAAATATAGTCTATTATAACAAAGTTTTTTGTGGGATTCAAGAAAAATCCCCCTGTCCCCCTGGGAACGGGCAGCAAAAAAGAGCCCCGTCCAATGACAGAGGCTCTTTCTTACAACCTGGTTTTACAGCTTCATGAGACCTGCTCCGGCGTTCCAGGCTTGACCGATTTTCTCACCAATGGCGTAATACCCGTTCTGCATCTGATCAAAGGCGAATGCCTTCAGCTTTCCGGCGTCGATCCGCCCTTTTTCGTCCAACACCTTTTCGTCCGCCAGCACACCCACGATCTTTCCCAGGATCCGCAGGCCATAGGGCTGCTCCTGGATCTCCGCCACTTGGCACTCCAAAATGAGGGGATATTCCGCCACAATGGGCGCATCCACTTTCTGGCTTTTCACCGCATGGAGGCCGCTGCGGGCAAATTTGTCGCTCATTTTGTTGGCGGAAGCAATCCCGAAGAAATCCGATTCCTTCAAGGTATCCACCCCCGGCACCGACAGTGTAAAAGCTTCTCTAGCCCGGAGATTCGCCACAGTCTTGTGGTCCGCCTCCAAATTCAGCGCCACCATGTCCTCGGCGCAAATGCCGCCCCAGGCCATCATCATCACGTCTACAGAATCATCCTCATTATAGCTCGCAATCATATAGGTCGGCATGGGGAACAAATAGGGTTTCACTTCAAATTCCTTCACAAAAAGCGCTCCTTTCCAGTGGCGGTATTGACTTTTCCCGCTTGATTACCTACAATAATAGCAGAAACGCGCCAAAACACAAGTACGCACATATAAGTGCAATACTTACCTGGAGGAAAGTGTCATGAAACGCCGCTGTATCGCCGAAGAATGTTTGGAAAACACTGGGTTCAGTTACACCCTCTCCCTCATTAACGGAAAATACAAGATGGTCATTCTCTACACCTTGATGGAATTTGGGGTGGTGCGGTTTAACGAGATGAAACGGTATATCGGGGAGATCTCCTACAAAACACTGAGCTCCACCTTAAAGGAGCTGGAACGGGATCAGCTGATCCATCGGGAGGAGTACCCGCAAATTCCTCCAAAAGTGGAGTACAGCTTGACCCAAAGGGGAAAATCCTTAATCCCCATTTTGGACGCCATGTGCGAATGGGGAGATCAAAACAGACTGTAAAAGGGGATGCTGCAAATTGCAGCATCCCCTTTCCATTTGTCTTATGTTATAAAGAGTGCTCGTACCCAAAGCCTCCATTACAGCTCCCGGAAACAGCGGATCCACTCCTGAGCAATGAGCCAATGACCAGCCGGAGTGGGATGCACCCCATCGGCGCTCCAATGGGCAGGGCAGCTCTTTGCAGACGCTTCGTCAAAGAGCTTCTGGGTGTCGATGACAGGAATGTGGAGATCGTGTTCCTCCCAGAAACTCTTGGCCAACTCCCGGACAATCTCCCGACGCTTATCCACTTCCTGCCGGAACACCTCCCACTGGCCCTGAGTGGAAGGACCGGGAATGACGTAAGGCTCCAACAGAATAAACTTCACCCCGGGCAGGGCCTGGTAGATCTCTTTGAGCATCTCACCGTACACCCGGCGGAATTTGGGGGCATCCACACCGTTGTGATCCTCTCCCAACTGGTGCCACACATCGTTGACTCCAATGAGAATGCTGATGACATCAGGCTTCAAGTTGATGCAATCTACCTTGACCCGGGCGTCCAAGTCCACCACACGGTTGCCGGAAATTCCCCGGTTCAAGAACTCAAAGTGACCCGGTTCCTCCCCGCCCAACTGCGAAGCCACCAGCAGGGGATATCCCGTACCCAGAATGCCGTTAACAGCGTCATTCATCCGCTCCCGGGTGACTGTGGGATCCTTAGAGAACCACTCCTGAGTGGAACGAACCAGAGTGGTGCGCTCCACATCGGTGATAGAATCTCCGGTAAACAAAATGCGTAATTTCTTATCGCTCATGGGATATGCTCCTTTTTTCTATTATCACATTCCCCAAAAGAGGAAATCATTCAGCGGACTTCCAACTCTTGACTGACCGGCTCAAATCCGGGGCTGGTGACGGTGAGCACTGCTTTGCCCGGCGTCTTTCCCGTGCGCAAAATCGCCAGAGCACGGCCGTCGAAGCTGGTGATGGTACCGGTGGTGAAATTGTCGTCAGAGATGGGATTGGCAGAGGCAAAACTCTGCAAGCTGGCGGCTCCCTCCACCACAGCTGTCAAAGGCAGGGACGCCCAGGGAACCCGACGGCCCTCCCCATCCTGGAACTCCACCAGCACAAAGAAGAGGGACTGTCCTCCGGCATCTGCCACTGTCTGCTCCGGCTTGAAAACTAATTTCACAGGCTCGCCAGCGGTTTCCACCCTATCCCGAGACAGCTCCACGCCATCCCGATAGCTGACTGCCTCCAGGACGCCGGGCTCGTAAACCGTCTCAAATTTGGCCGTGAAGCGCTGAGGTTTTTCCGTCCCCAGAGACTTCCCGTTGAGAAACAGCTCTACAGAATCCCCGGGGGAATACACGTCAATCTGAATGGGCTTACCCTCAAAACCAGGATAGGACCATCCATTCCACACCCGGGGCCAGGACCAACGGCTGAGCAGCTCCTTTTTGCCGTAAGCCGCCGGATCCCGCACAGCCAAATAGGTTTCAGGCGAACCCCACACAATCCTCCGGTAAGCCAGCTGCGGTCTGGGCTGATTCAAAAGGTCCCAGTCAGCATCATAAGCCAGTTTCCAGGGATACTCCCGGCGGTTCTGCTCAAAGAACGAACTCTCCGGAGCATTGGGATCCACATAATCCCCACCGCCAATACCGGCCTCTCCAATGTAGTCCACCGAAGTCCAGGTGAAGTCACCGATCACATAGGGGCAGTGCTCCACCAGATCCCACACCTGGTCAATGGCCATGGGGAAGGACTCGGTTCCGCAGATCACCCGGTGAGGGAACCGCTCGTGGTCGGAGAGATATCGGTCTTCCAGATAGTTGTATCCCACCACATCCAGAGGAGAAGCCATGCTCTCCGTGCGGCTGGCCCAGATTTCATTGGTGTAATCCAGCTCCTCATTCTGTCCGGCGGTCACTCCTGCGGACCGTCGCCGTAGTTCCGCCATGTCAAAATCATCCAATCCGTTCCACAGGGTGCAGAGGGTCAACATCACCGGACGGCTGCTGTCCAGAGCGCGGGTCTTTTCCGCCAGCTGACGGGCCACCAAATAGCCGTCCCCAAGACCGGCGCGCTCATAGACCTCATTGCCCACGGACCAAAGGATCACACTGGGGTGATTGCGGTCCCGCAGGACAAAGGATTCCAGATCCCGCTCCCACCACTGGTCAAAGAACAGGTGGTAGTCGTGGGGCGTTTTTTCAATATGCCAGACATCAAACACCTCATCCAAAATCAACATGCCATACTCATCGCACAGATCCAGAAAACGCTGGGACGGAGGATTGTGGGCCATGCGCAGGGCATTGAATCCAGCTTCTTTATGGGCCTTCAACAAGCGGCGTGTCTGATCGTCAAAATCCGCTGCTCCCAACGGGCTGGTGACATGGTGGACGCACCCACCTTTGAGCTTCACCGTTTCTCCATTGATGCGCAGGCCATGGACCGTATCCACCTGGACTGTTCGGATGCCAAAGCGGGTACTGTCGCTGTCCAACACCTCACCGCTATCCACACAGGACAGCTGGCCACAAGCCGTATAAAGTGCAGGCGTGTCCACATTCCAGAGCTTGGGATTTTCCACAACCATGCGCAGCCGTGCGGGAATCTCCTCGCCAGGTTCCACCCACACCGAAGTGCGGCCCACTGTCTGAACACCCTCCGGAGAGGTGAGTGTCACATCCACATAGCCGTGGAAGGGCAAAGCACCCTCATTGACCACCCGAACCTGAACAGCCACCGTTGCGGTGTCCCCATCCACGGATTCCGTGACCAGATACATCCCCTGGTGCTGAATCCGGCACAGCGGTCCATGGAGCAGTTTTACCTCTCGGTAAATACCTGCGCCGGAATACCAACGGCAGTTGGGTATCTGCGAGTTATCCACAGCCACTTCCACCCGGTTTTTCTCTCCAAAGCGGATGCGGCGGGTAAGGTCCACCACAAAGGGGGTGTAGCCATAGGGGTGAAAATCCAAGCGGCTGCCATTCAAGGATACGGTGGCCTGCATATACACCCCGTCAAAAGCGGCAAAGACCTTTTCCCCCTCCCACTCCTTGGGGATGTCCAGGAACTTCTCATAGGTTCCTGCACAGCCTGGGTAATAGCCGGAATCCAGCGTTGCTTCCGGAGTTTGATCCAGACCGATCTGCATATCATGGGGCAAATCCACCAATTGCTTCTCCGGAGAAGCCGTGCGATCCGCAGGCCTGAGAGCAAAAGTCCAGTCGTTCATAATCAACTGTGATTTCATCAAACGTGCCTCCTTCACAAAAGAAACCAAGGGCACAGACGACTCTATTAGCCAATGGCCCTCTTGGCCCTATTATAGGTAAGGAATCCCCGTTGTACAAGAGTGAAAACAAAAAAAGAACCGGCCGATCCTGAGAATCGACCCGTTCTTTTTTGTATGATCAAGACAGACAAATCCTTCATTCCAGGTCACTGAAGCGAAGAATTCTTTTACGGCAAGCTACCAAGACACTGGTGAAAGAGTTGAATCTTGAAGACTCACTCCCATTCGCTCCTGCCAGAAGTTTTCTAAACAGATTTGCTTATGGGATTTAGTTCAGAATATTGGTATTCTTTTCATTATTCAGATAGTAGAGGCTATCTGATTTTTCGTTGCCATGGTGTTGCCATAAAAAGCAGGAAATTAGCGCCAAGAAGTATATATAAGTTGTCTCTTATCAAATGCTTCTTTACCGCCCTCCATAATGTCAACAATTTGTTTGTGCGTAGAATCCAAATCAATGTTACCTTGGGCTACATCAATTTTGCTTTCTTTAAATTCGACGACTAATACTCTTTCGGAGTCACCAAGAACCGGAATATTTGCATTATGTGTAGCAAATATAAATTGCATATAGGGTTTTTTCTGAACAATAGCGGTAATGACCTCGTCATAGATCACCTTGTTATCAAGATCATCTTCCGGTTGATCGATAAAGATAACATCATTATTGTCCTGTGTCAGTATAAATAGGATAAGTGCCGATGCTCGTTGTCCAATTGAGTGTTGCCGTAACAGTTTTCCATGATAATAAATATCTACTTTATTTTCAACTTGTCGGCTCAACAATTCTTCATATTGATTACGAAGCTTATCCTCCAATTTTACATATTCGCCAGGAGAAACCATGCTTTTTAGCTTATTCCCATCAAAAATTATCCAATCTTCTATGATTGCTGCGTAATCAGTGAAGGCATCGCAGATAGCTTGATATTTAATATCTGAGATACCCGTTCCCTTGAAATCATTTTTCATTTGAGACTTGAAACCTTCTCGATCTCCTTTGAATGTAATTTCAATTCGCAGTTCAGTCTGATTGTGATTAATGCGTTCAGTTTCAGCTTTATAAGCATTATAAGTTGCCAACAAGGCATCATTGCGCTCTCTTATTGCCTTAGTGAATGATGCTTCTATTTTTGATTTAGAGGCAGCTTCTTCGCTTAATTGCTTTAGTTTTTCTTTGGTTTTTTGCAAGTCAGTGGTCATCTTGACGAAACTATCAACATCCAAAGTCTCATCTTGGATCTCCCTTTTGATTTCAGCAAATTCATCCGCTAAACTATCGGCTCGAGCTTTCAAACGGGATATAAGTTCTTCCATACCACTACGCTGTTTTTCAATTTCAGCAATACAAGATCCAATTTGTGTGAGCTGACCATCTATCAGAGACAATACTGTGGCAACATCTTCGAATATGTCCTTATTGAAGTCACTGCTATAGCCATCCAAGGCGTTTGCTACAACGGAGTTTTTTGAAAACGCATTCCGCATATCACGCAAAATTGTATCTATTCTATTTTTTATTGTTTCAAGTTTTGTGGCATCAGTAGCGTACCCACTTTGCTTTTTTAGTTTATCAGCAACACCTTTTTCTTGAAAAATTGACAGCTTATGTTCAAGTTCGGTTTGTTGTGTTGTAGTTTCTGCCATTTGTTGTGGAATTTTGCTCACATCCAGTAAACGCTCTACTGTTCTGGCCAATTCATTCACACAGCTATCTAAATTAGATGGTTGGCCAATTCTGCCACTGATCAATTTTTCCAATAAGCCATTTTCGTGATCTGCGCTACTAGATAAATCTTTTTGACCAAAATATTGAACCCCATCAAACAAACTGATTGGATTAATATTTAAGTCATTGCCACTCTCATCAAGAACATTTATCCGTTCTCCAAATATTCGGCTGATAGAATATCTCTTGCCGTGTTTATCTATTACACTTAATGTCGCTTTGCCGCCAGAACCAAAGACATTTTTGACCAAAGATTCCTTGTATTCTTTGTCCATTTGGGCTGTAAGGCCTAAAACATATCTGATAGCTTCTAAAATAGAAGATTTTCCGCTGCCTCTTATACCAATAAGTGTGTTTAACTCACACGAGAATGTTATTGTTTGTCCGTCGAACTTTCCGCCTTGGAATGATATTGACTCTATAAATCCATGCTTGCAATCTGGAACATTTTCGCTAACTCTATCTCTATGATCTTGTAAAGCAAATTTAATTGCTGCATAAGAATATTCACCAATTTTTAAATATGTGCATTTATCTCCTTTACCAATATCTTTAATGCATTTGGGATCAGAACCCTCAACAAGAGCCGGCAAATAACCGCAACATCTCTCAAATTGCTTAAGATTATCGCGTGTTCTAGATTTTTGCAAACCAAGAACGCGGTTTTTAAAAGGAGCAAACCCTGCCAGGGATTCAAGCAATCCACCTTTACATTCACTAAATAGGCCACTATTTTGATCTACATGAGCGAAAACAATAAAGTAATCTCGTCCGTAAGCGTCTAACTGCTCAAATACATCTTTTAAGTCATATACGCTTTTAGTATTGCGATTTTCTGGATTTGGGATTGTGGCAAATGCTGCTGTTAGAAAAGTTTGAATATGGTTATTGCCATCTTCAAGCCATTCATCCGGATTAAACACGATAAGCGTGTGGACGCCATTTGCTCCTTCTTTGATAGTTAGCTCAACTCCTGGCAGAATAAATATGTCTTGCTTTTTGGCAGCTCTACGAATAGCTTTATATTCTTCTTTATCAAATTTATTATGGTTGGTAATTATGCCAATATTTATGTTGGCTGCTTTTAGTGCAGAAACATAATCAGATACAAAAGAGTTCTGTTCGCCCGAATAAACGAATTCTTTATCCTTGCCAGTGTGTAAATGAAAATCGGCACGAACATATTGCAAGCCCGTTTCAAACATACCGTCACCCCATATCCTGTGGTTTAATATTTTATCAAATAGTGACCTTTCAATGCCACAATGCTATATAGCTCAAAATATCTTTTGTGTTACCAAGTTAAACAAAGTTTATCGTGAACTTCTTCATTTTTCATTTCTTGTCCAGAATTTTGAAGTCTGTCTATCATAGATTTTCCACAGTCAATGTATATTTCCCGTTCAAATAAATCAGAAGGAGCAACAACAGAAATGTCTTTTTTCTTTGACTCTCTTGTTCCGTTAATGGAGAGAATAACTTTTACTCCTCGCCCTTTACACTCTCTAATCTTTTTCCACAGCATATCAATATCGAAAGCCTGTGCTCCATAAATGATGCTTTGACTATGAGTATATGGAGGGTCACAGTAAACAACATCTCCGGCTTTTGCTCTGTCCATAGCCATATCAAAGCTTTCACACCTAAACGATGCCTTTTCCAATAAATCGGACCAAATATTTAATCTTTTGGAAAAGGTAGATGGTGCAATGGGTTTATGGGGACCTCGAGGCGTACTCATATAACCGTCGGCTTTTCTGAAGCGAATTACACCAGAATAACAAGTGCGGGATAACAAACAAAAATCCAATGCATTGTGATCAGTATTAAAACGGTCTCTGATCTGTAAATAACACTCATCCGGACTCTCATAATACTTTGAAATTTCTTTTTCATAATAGTCAGTGAGTTTTGAAGGATCTGCTTTGACTATTTGGAAAATTTCAATAAGAAACGGGAGAAGGTCGCTACCATACGCATGCTCAAAATGAGGATACATTCGAGATCTATCTGCTTCAAGAAGCTGGGCCATTACAGCACCGCTACCCAAAAAAGGCTCATAATAATCATTAAATACTTCAGGCATGTATGAAATGATAGTTTCAGCAAAACGTTGCTTATTCCCGATCCATTTTAATAATGCTGGAACCACTTCGCACACCTCCGTAGTAACTTATAGTCTGTAGACTCAAAGTCTACAGATACATTATAATAAAGAAATTGGGAGGTGTCAAGCGATGTGCAAAACGAGCGACATTCTAACAGAGTTTGGATTAGCCATTCGAGAATTACGGCTTGAACGACAAATTTCGCAGGAAGCGCTTGCTGATATTTGTGGTCTGCATCGGACATACGTGAGTGATATTGAGTTGGGTAAACGAAACATCTCTCTTGAAAATATTGAAAAAATCGCTAACGCTCTAGGCGTATCAATCGAATTTATTTTCGGGAAGGTGAAAAGATAATGGAGGCATTTGCTGAATTTTCGGATTGCACACCGGCCTTTTGGTCATTGGTTAAGTTTGTATCTGAGACATTAGGCTATACTCAGCGTGGTCGTACTCGCGCAGACAGCCGTGTTAAGACTTACTGCCATACGGAATTATATTCATTGTTCAACTCTCATGGACTAAATATTGATGATGATACCGTATCATGTATTATTTCTTATTCTCAAAAACGTGCTGCTGTACTTAATGATGTTGTTCAACATAATCTAATGACTGCTGAACAAGCCGAAGTCGAGTTCTATAGGTTGTATGAGATTGCCGTCCGCAATCATTTCCAATGCAAGCTTCCCATGAATAAGCAATCGGGAGCAATGAAAAAAGTTAACTACTTTTCTGCTATCATAAACATCTTAACCGAGATGACAATTCGAGAATCAAATCTTTGTCCTGGACAACTTGGTTTTAATGATGATCCTCGGGGTCTTATATACTTAATGGACGATGCACATCAATTAGCGGGAGCTTCTTCTCGCAGATTTGATGGTGCTTTACCGGGTATAATCAATCCTGTTATGGTCTGGGAGATTAAGGAATACTACTATGCAACAACTTTTGGCAGTCGAGTCGCTGATGGTGTTTATGAAACTCAACTTGACGGATTTGAGTTGAATGAAATTTATAATCGAACCGGCCATAAGATTAAGCACGTATTTATGGTTGACGCTTACAAAACGTGGTGGGTAGATGGAAAATCTTATCTTTGCAGAATCATTGACGCTCTAAATGCAGGTTTGGTTGACGAAGCCATTTTCGGAAGAGAAGTTCTAACTCGTTGGCCGATTGTTATCAATTCAGTACTTTTCCATAATTGCTAAATTACAACTAAAACTGTCTGCCTATTAAAACTAAAGTATCCTTTTTGTCCTATTCGTTTACCAAAAAGAATACACCTGTGGTTCTTGACTAAGGCGCAGAAAAAGCTGCTGGAACGCTGGTCAAGATTGAGCGAAGATCGGCAGGCCGTTGTATTTGCTTTGATTGATAAGATGTAAAAAATCCGTCAGAGGCACATCTTGGGGATGCTGCTTCTGGCGGATTTTCTTTGCCATCAATCTAACGGAGTTTTCTTTGTTACGGCTTTTAGATATAATTCAGGGTCCCCATTCAAAATCAGTTCGGCATAGGCCAGCGGATCGTTGTAGATCAGCCAGTCCAGTTCTGACCGCTGGTACATACTGTTTGCTAGTTCGTTCTCCACGGCCGTGCAGTCGATGGAGAGCAGTGTCCCATCCTCCAGACACAGCTCCACGCAGGCCGTGTCCAGGTTAAACTCACAGAACAAAATCTTTCTCATACTCGTTACCTCCCAACACGTGAATTTCAGTTGATTTTCCGTAGCGGCATAAGGGCCGTTGCAGTCGTTTTAGATATCGGCAAGCAATGCGTGTGGATAGCCACACACAAGGCTGGCAAGCAATGCGAGTGTTAATACACACTCACATTTCCTGCCGTCTGCTTGTTGAGGGCAGCGCCCCCAAACCCCTTTTGAACACAGAATTTCATTCTGTGGCTACGCGTTCTCCGAACGCTTCCGAGGGATACGACAAAACGCCGTACCCCTTTGGGGAAGGGTGTAACAAATCGTGACCCCCTTATAGCCTTTGGGGCTACCGTAAAACAGTGTAGCCCTGCGAAGATAGGGGTGGCAAAATACCACCCCAGTTTTCCTCCCGCGACGGTAGCGACGGTCGCAACGGTGCTGGAAGTACCCCTCAAAACACCGTCGCGACCGTTGCGAGCGTCGCGCTTTACTCGATTACTTCAAACGCAGGCGCTTCCACCACCATGTAGGTCAGGCGGATACGCCGTCCGGCGTGTTTAGTTTTATTCTCATACTTTACCTGATGTTCTTCCAACAAACGGCTGGCATTCACATTCAAATGCTTGGTGAGCCGGTTTACCGCCATATCCGTTTGAATTGACTGAGCCAGCTCAGTGGGACTGTCTTCCCATTCCCGGTTGTCGGCAGATACGATCTTTGCTACGGCTTCCAGCACCGGGTCTGGAGGCTGCTTCCAAAGCTCATTCTCCGTATGGTCAAGCCCCCAAACCAGGTTCTCCTGGTCCTTGCTCAGATACAGCCGCTGATCCGGCTGGTCTCTGCCTACCACCTCCAGGGTAGCCTTGCTATCTGTCCGCTTTTCCTTCTGCATCAGGAGCGCCCCATCCGCACAGCCCAGCAAGCCGGTTGTACCAGAAATCATCTCAAAGCTGTCTCCCGCAGGCTGCTTTCTGGTATGGTGGACGATCAGGACGCAGACCCCATACCGATCGGCAAATTGCTTCAGCTTGCCGATCACCTCATAGTCGCTGGAGTAGCTGTAACTGTCACACACAGCCTCACGGACTTTTTGTAGGGTATCCACGATAATCAGCTTGGTATCACTGTGTTCCCGAACGAACTTTTCCAGCTGTTCATCCAGGCCACCGCCGATCATCTTAGCGTTGGTGGCGAAGTGAAGAGAGCTTGTCCCCTCCACGCCAAACATACGGAACATCCGGCGCTGCAACCGGCTCTCGTCATCTTCCAGAGCAAGATAGAGGAAAGTCCCCTGATGGACTTTATAGCCCCACAAGTCCTGCCCGGTACTGACATGGTGGGCAATCTGCGCCACCAGGAAGGACTTGCCGATTTTGGGCGTACCGGCAAGGATGTACGCTCCCGTGTAGAGCAGGTTTTCAATCACCGCAGACTTGCCATCAAACACATTGTCCATCAGCTCGTCCAGGGTCACAGTATGGAGGTAAGCTGGGTCGCTGATGCGGCGCATTTTCTGGTAAAGTTCCTCCAAATCTTTTTCCGGAGAATTGCTTTTTTCGTCCGGGTCTGGTATAGTGAACTTGGAATTTTGAGAGATTGACTGCCCATCATCTGCGCCAACAGATGAGTTCTAGGCGGTCATTTTCTTTTTCTCATCGGTCATAGGCAAAGTCCTCCTGCATCCCGTTCATAATGGTAGCAATCATCTGGATGGTGTCCAACAGCTCATCGTTCACGCCTTGTCCAGCTTCGATCCGGCGCAACTCATCCAGCACAGCGGCCAGCTGGTCCCGCAGCGCTTTATAGACCCTGGGGTTGCCCTGGACCACCACATCCCGGCAAAGCAGCCGCCGGATGATATAATCCTGCTTGGTCAGGCCGGTGAGCTTCACTGCCGTTTCGATCTGAGCATCCTCCTCCGGAGAGACCCGAAAAGCCACGGTCTTGTTCCTCCAACGGTTGTACTTGTCCAAATTCTTTGCTGACATTTTAATTGCCCCTTTCCATGTTCAATTTATCTGCCATTTCCGCCTGCTTTGACGGAAACAGGTGCGCGTAGTTGTAAGTGATGTCGATACTCTCATGACCCACCCGGTCCGCGATGGCCGTGGCAGAGAACCCCATGTCGATCAGAAGTGAAACCGCGCTGTGACGAATATCGTGGATTCTGATACGCGGTACTCCCGCTTCTTTGGCTCCCCGGTCCATCTCCCGGTGGAGATAACTCTTGGTGACGGTGAACATCCGGTCATCCGGCCCGATGCCATAAAGCATTTTGATGTAATCCTGGATTTCCTCAGCCAGAAATTGCGGCATGGTGATGACCCGATTGCTCTTTTCCGTCTTGGGGGTGGTAATCAGGTCCTCGCCGTTCAGACGCTGATAGGACTTGTTGATAGACACGGTGCGCTTCTCAAAGTCAAAGTCCGCCGGGGTCAGGGCCAGCAGCTCCCCCTCTCGGATACCGCACCAGTAGAGCATCTCAAAGGCATAGAAGGATAGCGGCTTGTCCATCATCACCTCGGCAAATTTCAGGTACTGCTCCTTGGTCCAGAACATCATCTCTCGGTTTTTCTTTTTGCCCATGCTGCCCGCCTTCTTGCAGGGATTCTCCCGGAGGTTGTAGTACCGAACCGCGTGGTTGAAGATGGCACTGAGCTGATTGTGGACCGTTTTCAGGTACACTGGCGAGTAGGGCTTACCGTTCTCGTCTTTGTGGTTCAGCATCTCGTTCTGCCAAGTGATGATCTGCTGGGCGGTGATGTTGCACATCTTCAGCCTGCCGAAGTAGGGCAGCAGCTTAGTACGGATGATGTGGTCCTTGGTAGCCCAGGTGTTCTCCTTGAGCCGGGTTTTCATATCCGCCGTGTAGAGGTCCACGAAACTCTTGAAGGTCATGTCCAGATCAGCGCTGGTCTTGTTGAGCTGTTCGCGCTCCCAGACCTGTGCCTCCCGTTTGGTCTTGAAGCCCCGCTTCTGGGTCTGCTTGCGCTCGCCGTTCCAGTCAGTATAGCGGTAGACCGCCCGCCAGGTGTTTGTCTTTTCTTCCTTATAGACTGCCATGATTAGCCCTCCTTTCCCGTCTTGCCATAGCAAAACTTCTCCATGAAAAAGTTCCGATTGACCCGCCCTGAGATGGTCAGATAGCCCTTCTCACGGAGTTCGGCGTTGAGCTTGTGGATCACCTTGTAGGCGTGGGACTTGGAGATGCCCAGCTCCTGGGCCACTTCCTCCACGCGCATAAAGTTTTGTGCCTGCATTGAAAATACCTTCCTTTCTTCGTTGATGGCTGCTGCGGTTGGATGTTGTGTTCCATAAATGCCTCCTCACTTTCGTCCGCCACTTTTTTCCCGAATATATAACCAGGGATTGCGGCAGTTCTTTTTTATTTATTGATTCTAAGCTATTATGCTTAGTCTATTGTCATTATACTAAGCAAAATAGCTTGTGTCAATTAGGGTGCGCAAAATAAAATTGTTTAGGATTCTCTTGACTTTACTAAGCATTTCTGCTACGCTTTTCCTAAGAAGAACCAACGATTGGAGTGGATAATATGGCGATTGGCGAACGGATTCACTTTTTTCGTCTCCTGCGGGGGATGACTCAGAAATATCTCGGCATGGCGCTGGGCTTCCCGGAGAAGTCTGCCGATGTGCGCCTTGCTCAGTATGAAACAGGATCAAGAACCCCAAAGGCAGACCTTACCGCCGCCTTAGCCCAGGTGCTGGATGTCTCGCCCCATGCACTCTCCGTCCCGGATATAGACTCCTATGTGGGGCTCATGCACACCCTGTTTACCCTGGAGGACAACTACGGGCTCAAGATCGGTGAGGTGGATGGAGAGATCTGCCTGCGGGTAAATGTCCGTCAGAACAAGGACGCTGCCCGGTTGCATGAGATGCTCTGCTCCTGGCAGCAGGCCGCCGCCATGCTGGAGGCCGGAGAGATCACCCAGGAGGACTACGACCGCTGGCGCTATCACTACCCGGAGTTTGACAAATCACAGCGAACAGTAGAAACAATTACACAGGGTATGAGCAATATGTTAACACACGACTTATAAGTTATAGCGTTCTAACAAATACTCAATATTTTGGAGGGCAATAACATGGATGGAAATGCACTAATTGAAGTGATTAAGAGTGGGGTTCCCGTTCTAAATTCTTCGATATCGGCAATTGCTGGGGCCATAGTGACCACTTTATTTTTGCGGAAGAATACCCTTACTGCAGAATTCGAAAAAATTAAAGCCGGAAAATTTTCGGAAGTTATTGACGATCTACTGGATTCCGGAAAAATGAGTTACTTTGAGTACTATAAATGTAAGAATTTTTTAGAAATCGCACAAAAGGCTGACGAACTGCACAGCGATGATGGAACAATCGATAGTAGCCATGTAGATTACGATTTTGATTGGTTTATCCGTTTTTTTGACTATGCAAGTAATATCAGCAATGACGAGATGCAAATCCTTTGGGCGCATGTATTAGCTAGGGAAGTAGAGAGTCCAAATACAACTTCATTAACCTTGTTACATACACTCTCTATGATGCGAAGAGAACAAGCTCTTGCATTTAGGAACATAGCAAGATTTGCCCTGATGGATATTACAGGGGATTTTTCTCATCTGCTACTTTTTGTTTCCTCCAATAGAGAGGCCTATGAAAAAGAAAACATAACGCCAACAATTCTTAAAGATATTGAACGGCTTGGCCTAATAGAGTGCAATTTTACCGAAGAATATGTTTTTAGGAGAAAAAAAGTATTTAGGACAGGAAATAAAGCTGTTACTGTATACGGCGATTCTCATAATCAACACAAGATAAAAGCGGGAAATGTAAAATTTACAAAAGATGGTCAATTGCTATATTCCGTCTTGGATAGTGATTCTAGGAGATACCGCAGTGACATTCTAGATTTTACGATTACTAGATTCAAAAATAGAAACTGTCAGGTTGTTATTAACGAAAGAGAAATAAAGTAAAAATAAAAGAGAGCTAACTGACTAATCAAAATCAGTTAGCTCTCTTTTTATGAATAATGAAAAAATGTTGCCAAATCGTTGCCACGGAGGGTCTTAACCCCTCAAAAGCCCAGTAACTACGGGCTTTCCCGGGCTTCTGAAATCATTCCCATTCGATGGTGCCAGTGGGCTTCGGCGTCAAATCGTACAGCACGCGGTTGACACCCTTTACCTCATGAGTGATCCGCTGGGTGATATGCTGCAGCAGAGCAAAGGGCACATCCTCCACCGTGGCGGTCATAGCGTCACGAGTGTTCACCGCACGGATGATTACAGGCCACTCATCAGCACGCTTGTCATCCCGCACACCCACGGACTTGAAATCCGGAATGATGGTGAAGTACTGCCACACCTTGCCCTCCAAACCATTCTTGGCAAACTCTTCCCGAAGAATGGCGTCGGACTCACGAACAGCCTCCAGACGGTCCCGAGTGATGGCACCCAAGCAGCGCACACCCAGACCAGGACCAGGGAAGGGCTGGCGGAACACCATGTTGTCCGGCAGACCCAGGGCTTTGCCCACCACTCGGACTTCATCCTTAAACAGCAGGCGCAAAGGCTCTACCAATTCAAACTGCAGATCCTCCGGCAGGCCGCCCACATTGTGATGAGCCTTGACCGGACCGCTTTCCAGGATATCAGGGTAAATGGTGCCCTGTGCCAGGAATTCGATTCCCTCCTGCTTGCGGGCTTCCTCCTCGAACACGCGAATAAACTCGGCGCCGATGATCTTGCGCTTTGTCTCAGGATCCGCCACGCCCTGGAGCTTGTCCAAGAAGCGATCCACGGCATCCACATACACCAAATTGGCATCCATCTCGTCCCGGAACACCCGGACCACCTGCTCGGGCTCACCCTTGCGCAGCAAGCCATGGTTCACATGGACGCACACCAACTGCTTGCCCACAGCACGAATCAAAAGAGCTGCCACCACGGAAGAGTCCACACCGCCGGACAGCGCCAGCAAGACCTTTTTGTCTCCCACCTGCTGCCGGATTTCCTCCACCTGCTGAACAATAAAAGCTTCTGCAAGCTCAGGGGTGGTAATTCGTTCCATCGTTTCCGGACGTTTGTTGTTTACCATAAGAGATTCCTCCATCCTAGTTTATGCTTCCCGCTGGACTAACCCAATCCACTTTGTTCACAGTTTTCCCAACCTGTTATCCGCTCTTTGGGAAGCTTTTTTAAACTTTTTCCTGTCACTGCCAGGAAAAAGTCAGCGGATTTTTAGCGAATAACAACCCGGTATGCTGCTCAAATTATAAGTGATCTAACGCAAAAATTCAACCGCTATTTCCTTGCTCTTGTCCGGTTTCATTGGAAATAGAATCTGCGCTATGCTCGGAGTAAGGCACTAGGAAAAGCCATTTAAAGTCGGCCGTTGTCAAAGGACGGCTATAATAGTACCCTTGTCCATAGTCACAGGAAAGTTGGGCCATCATTTGTTCGTTTTCCTTCGTCTCCACTCCTTCGGCTACAGTGCTGATATTGAGCTGTTGGGCCAGCTCCAGGATACAGGCCATGATCTTGCGTTGGGTCCCGTCGGTATCCTTGGCAGCCCCCATCAAAAATAGCCGATCAAGCTTTAACTCGTCAATTTTCAGACGCCCCAAGGTATTGAGCGAGGAATAACCGCTTCCAAAGTCATCCATGGAAATGCGGAATCCAGCAGCCCGCAACTGAGCAATACAGGCGTTGACCTGATCCATGTGCTCCAATGCCAGACTCTCTAAAATCTCTAAAGTAATGTACTGAGGAGAAATGTTGTATTTTTCCGTAATGGCCAGCAGTTTTTCCACATATCCCTCGCTGGCAAACAGCAGCCTGGTCTGATTCACCGAGATATTCAAGGGTTTCATTCCTTCATCAATCCATTGCCGCAGCTGCTTGCAGGCCTGCTCGACCATATAGAGATCCAGCTGTACGCAGAAACCATTTTCCTCAAACACAGGAATAAACTGATTGGGGTAGATCAATCCCCGATCCTTGGTCTGCCAGCGCACCAAAGCTTCGGCACCCGTCAACTTTCCTGTATTCAGGTCCATCTTAGGCTGCAAATACATGTGGAATTCTCCCTGTTCCAAGGCCCGCTGCATATTGCTTTCCACGTAGAGTCGCATCCTCTCTGCATCATGGAGCGTTTCATCGTAGATGCAGATAGACCGCTTTTTATTTTTCTTTCCCTGAGCCAATGCAGCCATCATGTAATTATGCTTGGCGGTGGCTGAGAAGGCTTCGGGGGGCTCCGCAGTGAGCACACAACCGCAATATACAGAGACAGAACATTCCCCTAGCAGCTGGGACGCCTCCTTCTGGATCAATTCCAGCAGGGCCTGGATGCGCTCCATGCCCACATCCACCTGGCTTTCCCGCAGAGCAAGATAAAAGATATCCGCCGATTGCCTGCAGAAGAATTCTCCCGGACGGCAAATCGTATCCAGGCAATGCTTGATTCTGCACAGAAATTGATCGGCAGTGGAAAGGCCGTAGGTCTCATTGATATACTTAAAGTTCCTAATGTTTAGAGCCACTAGCATCAAGGGAATTTTATTATCGCAGGCTTGGGTAAGCAGCGAGCGAAATTCGCCATCGTTATATGCACCGGTCAGGTTGTCATACCGGGACAGCTGCTCCAACTGCTGCTGAGTGCGGGTCGCTTCTTGGCGTGTTTTCTTAATCTTATGATATAGGAAGTATACACAAAGACTCAATAACACTAAAATCAGAACAGACAGCAAGTAGAAGCGATGCACATACAGCCACTCCGCAGGCGTGTAGGTAGCCTTCGCAGACATGGCCTCATAAAACATATTCTGGCTCTGTACATCGGAGACAGAGCGAATGTACCGGTTTAAAATAGCTGATAAATTGCCCGGCACATGACCAGTTACCCCCATACAGTAGGACACACTTTTGTCGCTGGACCAATCAACGGAAAGATCCTCATAGAGTCCTTGCTTTTGGAGGTAATAGTTGATGGAATATGCATCCAAACGTCCATAGCTCATCTCGCCAGATTTGAGCTGGTTAAATACAAACTGGGTATTTGTATAAAAATGCTGGGTCGTCTCATAGTCCGAGGGAATCTCAGAGTATGGTCCGGATACAAGCAGACTATTTCCGTTGAAATATGGTAAGGTAAATTGGATACCATCCACTGTAATATAGCTGGAGGTACTGGCAGCACAGGCAATCAGATCCACCTGCTCTTTCTGGATTAACTCAATGCCCTCCTCACAGGACTGCACAACTACAGGCTCATACTGGAGCCCCGTAGCTTCCGCCAATTCTGCAAAGTAGTTGGCCGCCATACCATTTACTTTTCCATTTCGGACATATTGCAACGGTGCATTCCCATCGCAGAAAGCAACCTTCAGCGTGCCAAGGTCTTGAATATATTGCCTGTCCTGGTCCGACATGACAAATCGACTGATGGAGTAAAAGTATTCATCGTACAGCTCAGTTTGCAAATAGGGATACGCCCGGCTCATTTGATACAGTGCATTATTGAGGGGCTGCAGCAAGGACTGGTTCCCTTTATACAGCACAAAGTAATAGGGCGTGGGAGAAAACCGTGCTATGGTCCGAAAGTTATCCATAATCGCCATATCCACCTGGAGAATGGCATCAGCCTCGCCCGTCCGTACAGCTTGAAGAGCATCTGGAATGGAAGCGTATTCCTTCACTTCATACGTAAAATGATTCAGGTTCGCATACTGTATCAGATCTTCCATACGCTGGGATAATTGTTCCGTTGACGCAACCACCATCCCATCCCAAGAAGAAAAATCCTCCTCGGCCCAGTTGGAATTTTCCAACACCGTCAGCGACGTATAGGTGGTTCCATAACTGTAACTGGGGTAAAGATAATACTCCTCAAGCTCCGGAAGATAGTTCATGGTTCCCATCATGTCGATCTCGCCGGTCCTCAACATTTCCATCAATGTGTTTATTTGTGTATTGGTATCCCCTTCTGCTGTTACAAACTCATAGTCCCAATTTGTGTACAGACTGAGGTAATCCAGATAGTCTACCATATACCCGGCATAATCCCCATTTTCATCCACATAGGAAATGCCCCTCTGGATAGGAAATCCCACACGAATTACTGGATTCTCTTTGGAAGCACCTTGTGCTTCTGGGACGACAGATCCCATGATACATACAGCTATTATCAGCCATACCCACTGCCTTACTCGTTTCACTATAACACAGATCCTCTCTTACATAGCTATCCATTTAGCTATGATGATCCTCTCATAACAAAGCAACCAAGGTTAAACTTCTCCCCCTATTCCCACTACAAAATTTACTGGAAGAGAAACCGGCGATTATTTTTCTTGTCGCCATAAAGCTCAGCATCCGCCACCTCAATAACATCTTCCAATTTGTCCGCGGCAGACAATCTGGCCTTTCCGATGGAAATACCTGCCCAGGCTCTCTCCCCTTTTCCAGCATCTATCATTGCATTTTCAATTCTCTGCGCCATGTTTTGTGCCTGCTCTTCGGTTTCCATGCCGCTGCAAAGGAGAACAAACTCATCGCCCCCCATGCGACACACTATGTCGGAGGGGTGGATAATACTGTTTAGTGTCTTAGCCATTTTTTCGAGCACATGATTTCCCGACATATGGCCAAAAGTGTCATTGATTTCTTTAAATTTATCTACATCGATGATAAAGACCCAACAGAAGGGATTTGTGTCCACATAGTGTTTATAGCGCTCCTGGAAGGTACGGTAGTTTATTAAGCCGGTCAACCCGTCCCGCTCGGCCAAAGTGCGCAGGTGTTCCATCTTTTCCAATTTTTCGTTGTATTGGTCCAAGAGAGTTTTGGGGTAATACTCTCCATCGGACTGCTCAGCATTGGGCAACGAGTGATGAATGTGAATGATTTTCCAGCCGTTCTCTCTGCGACGGTACACAATCGTGAAGCGGCTGTCCATATCAATGGTGGTTTCTCGATCATCACTTTCCCAGTAAATATAGATTTCTCCATATACTAGGCAAAGATCCTCCGACAAAGAAACCGATTCGCACCAAAAATCTCGAAATTGAAATTGAATATGGTTGCGCTCAGCAAATTCTTTGTACATAGCAGTTCGAAAGTCCTGCGCAGTTTGATAGACTTCATGTTTACCCGTTCCAATGATGGTGCAGGTCGGATCAATCCAAGCTTCAATCGGGTGGCTCCCATCCGAATTCACATCTGCAAAATAGGTTTGCCACATCTGTTGAGTAAACAGATTAAAATCCATCATATTTACATGCAGCTCCTTTAAGCAAAATAAACGCAGGACTTCCTCTCCCGCCATTTCAGCGCGGTCATAGCTTCCCTCTTTGTATCCAGCCAAGCGATACCGTGAAATAGCTCTATATCTTTTTCCTCATACACTCGAGGTTTTTGTTAAAACAAATATCGCCACAGCTATTGTGTATATTTTACCATTTATTTCAACTTTGAGCAATATTGTTTCTTAATTTTTCTGCAATATAGGGGCTTATCGAGTTGTCCTTTTAACATGGTTGCTCTTTCAGATCTCTCCACGCTTCCTCCTCTGCAGGACAACCAGCCCACTCCTCCGAGCCTTGAGATTCATCTGCTCTTCTCATTTGTAGACCACGGCCGTACACAAAACGAAATTGGCATAAAAAAGGCTGGCCAATCCAAAAAATCAGCCAACCTTTTTATAAAATTAGAAACCGTCAAAAACAAATAGGACTCAAGAACAGCTAGCCAACTGGACACTGAGGTAAATCGCCTCACTCCCAGCTGCCACAGCTCTCTTTTCCCAAAGAAAAAGCACCTATTGGATCACCGATTCCTGTCTCTGATTTGCAAAGCCATGATATCCTTATACAGCATAGTCTCCACACGTCTCTCCAGCGCGTCAAAGGAACAGCCATACCGCCAGGAAGGAGTTGTGCTGCTGGACCTGGAAGTGTTCCGAACCACTTTCACCGTACAGGCAAACCGATAGCTTGGGCCATTTCGGGTGAGGAAGGGAATCTCCAAGAGCAACTGCTGTCCCTCTTCCAGCTTGACAGAGCTATAGAAGGCCACTCCCACCAAACTGATATCCTCCAGTTTACATTTTCCACAAAGACTTAGGTCTTCCCCATAGAACATCTGAGCCCTAACCGAAACGCGCTGCCGGAATGCTCGACGTGACTCCTTGCAAGTCACCGCATTTTGCACGAAGACGTCCCATTGATCCTCCTGGCATAGGGAAACGGTACCGTAAAGCATGATCAAATTTCCCCACTGCTCCCGCACCCGAGTCTGAACCTTGACGGGAGTGCCATGTCTCACCCCCAAAGGCGCTTCTCTATATCCACGAGGTTCAATGGTAACTACCTTAAAATCAGGGTCCCGCCGCGCAATATGTCCGGCAAAATAGAAGTAATTGTCCATGGACATAACCTCACACACTGCTCCTTCGCAAGCAGTAAGCATATCTTTCAAGAAATGCCGATCCATAGGTCCTTGCGCTGCAAGCATCTGATCCATAAACGAGTTCCCTCCTGCATCACGGTGTAAAAAAGCTCATAAAATTTCTTGCAAACTCAATCTTATCTAAACGGAAAGCGACTCTATAATACCGTAAATAGAGTATCATGGTCAAGTACCTGTGTCAAGGGAGAACAATCGCGATTTTTTGTGTTTTTTGTCGTATTTATCCCAGGTCACTTTCGATTATTTTGAGCATTTATTTCGTTGTATTTCTATCACACCAAGAGATGAACAAAGTGGCCCACCTGATAAATCTTGCTGTGACACCTTGCCTTTTTCGGAACTTTTTTCAAGTCTCTCGGTGGAGTTTCCGCCTATAACTGATTCTCTCTTTGTGCGGCCTCATATTCCAAAGCCCATGTTTCCAGCGCTTCTAAAACCGGAACAAACTTTGTGCCAATGTCAGTCAAAGAGTATTCCACCCTGGGCGGAACTTCACGGTAAATTTCCCGATGAATGATCCCATAGGCCTCCAGTGTGCGCAGCTCTTTTGTGAGGTTGGATTCTGTAACTTGGGGCATTTTGCGTTTCAATTCGCTGAATCTCAAAACATGGCTTTCGCTGAGGTGATAGATAATCACCATCGTCCATTTACCTCGAATTATTTTCTGCACCTTCCCAATGGGACAGGCTTCCATATTGTCTGTGTAATCGTTCTTCATAAATCCTCCAATACTATCGTTTTTAATAGTACTTGTATTTTACTATGGTACTTGCAATTTATAATTATAAGGCCTAAGATTTAACTTGTAAACCATCAAGGGAGATATGTTTATGAATGTGATAATATTTGGGGCAACTGGAGGAATTGGAAAGTGGGCCGTTAAACACGCATTGCAAAGTGGTTATCACGTCACGGCCTATGTGCGCAACGCACAAAAGATGACAGAAACAAATGAGAACTTGACGGTCATCCAGGGAGAGCTTCACGACCAGCAGAAAATGACAAAAGCTCTATCCGGACAAGATGCGGTAGTTTGGTGTGTCGGTATCCCTATGAAGAAAAACTATCAGAAGATGGAGTCCTTAGAGGGTCACAAGACTTTGATAAAAGCCATGGAAGCCAATCATGTGAAACGATTGGTTGATTGGGGAACACCAAGCGTACATTTCGAACAGGACAAAAAATCATTGATCACAGTGGTTCCTGGAATCATCGCGGGAATCCTTTTTTCCCAAGCAAAAAAAGAGATGCTGGAAATTGCTAAAGTTCTTCAGGAATCCGATTTGGACTGGACACTGGTGCGTTTTATGGCACCACAAAACACAGGTTACACAGGAAATGTAAAAGTTGGCTTCGGCGATACAAAAATGAAATTTTCCATTTCACGCGAAGACATCGGCGCATTTATGATAAAAATGTTGGAGTCGGATACGTATATTTGCTCCATGCCAATTATTGGGAGCTGATTATCATTTTGTCATTTTATCAACCGGAGAATACGGTTGCAGCATTCGCTGGTTTTTACCTGCTGAAAACGATCATGTACCAATAAAGCACATACAAAAATTGGTGGACAGCAGGCCACTATCCAAAAGAAAAACGGAGCAGGCCCTAAGTCTGCCCCGTTTTTTCTTTAACCATTTTTCGCTTTATATTCCTCGCCCCATTCCCGCATGGCATCCAGAATGGGATTCAGGCTTTTCCCAAGTTCAGTCAAACTGTACTCAACCCTTGGCGGAACTTCGGCATATACCTTGCGGCTGACAAGTCCTTTTTCTTCCATATCCCGCAGCTGGGCAGTGAGAACCTTCTGGGACACACTGCCAATTGATTTCTTTAACTCTCCAAACCGCTTTGTCCCGGGCATGAGGTCACGGAGAATCAGAACCTTCCATTTATCGCCAATCAACATGAGCGTTGTTTCCACCGGGCAAGCGGGCAGTTCTTTCGTTTGCTGCATGGTATCACTCCTCCCATTAGTTTCCTTTTGGTAACTACAGCACAATTAAGTGCTTACTTTACAATTGCTACTCTCGGAATTATTATAATCTTGCAAGGCAAAAATTGCAATTCACAAACACCTTTTCTATCTCAGGAGGTATGTATCATGAACGAAGTCGTAAAGTTTTTGCAGGAAAACCCCGTACAGTATCTGGCAACTGTCGGTCATGACGGCAAAGCCAAGTGCAGACCCTTTATGTTTGCCGGCGAGATGGACGGCAAGTTGTGGTTCTGCACCAACAACCAAAAGGATGTCTACAAGGATATGCAGACCAATCCCAATATTGAGGTATCTGTATCCAGCCCGTCCTATGCATGGATCCGCTTGAGCGGAGAAGCTGTTTTCGAGAACAACATGGCTGCCAAAGAGATGTGCCTTCAGAATCCCATCGTCAAGGGGCAGTACGGAGAAGCCACCAACCCGATCTTCGAAGTATTCTACCTAAAGAACGCTCATGCGGTAATCGCCGATTTCTCCGGCAACCCACCCAAGGAATACAATCTGTAACACAACAAAGTCCCTGCTGGTTTACCACCTTGCAGGGCTTTCCATTCTTTTGATGGGGAGGATATGAGATGACTGTCCAGGAATATTTTGATTTCCTCGTAAACGAAATTCATTCTACTGTGTTTGCCACCGTGGACAGCGAGGGACGCCCTGTTACCTGCGCCATTGATATCATGGACTATGATGAAAGTGGTCTTTACTTTCTGACCGCAAGGGGCAAAAATTTTTATGACCGCCTCAAAGCCAATGAAAATGTTGCTTTTACCGCCATGAAAGGAGAAAACACCCTCGCCTGTGTGGCGGTGTCAATGCAAGGAAAAGCCAAAGAAATCGGTCCGGACAAGCTGCCTGAGCTGTTTCGCAAAAATCCCTATATGGAGGAAATTTATCCTGATATGCGCTCCCGCAGCGCTCTCACGGTGTTCAAAATCCATGAAGGAACCGGCGAATGGTTTGACCTCTCGAAACTTCCCATCCAACGGGTCAGCTTTTCCTTCGGAGGCGCTCTGGCAAAAGAAAATGGCTACTTTGTGACAGACAAGTGTATTGGCTGCAAGTTGTGCTATTCCAAATGCCCGCAGAAATGCATTGATATCACCCGGAAACCTGTGGTAATCGCGCAGGAGCACTGTCTGCACTGCGGAAACTGCTTTGAAATCTGCCCGGCCAGGGCCATTGAACGGAGGTCGTGACATGACGCAAGAGCAACGGCTAGACTTTATGATTCGCTATCTGCTGTATGAAAGAAACAATTGTCAAGACATCGCCCTACCTTCCAGCCTCTCAGAAAAGAGGCGGCTTCTCCGCAGCTTGATGAATGTGCGTCCTCCCGTCTCAATCAGCGCGGATTTCCTGAAAGTACAAGACGCTTATCTTGAGGAACGCCTTGCCCAACGAGGTGTGGTAAGTTTGAAAGACTTGGCGCCGCTACAGCCCGGGCTTTTTCTCTGGCAGGGCGACATCACCACATTGGCAGCTGACGCCATTGTCAATGCGGCCAACAGCCAACTGTTGGGCTGCTTTGTCCCCTGCCACAATTGCATTGATAACGCTATTCACACCTACGCAGGTGTACAATTGCGTTTGGAGTGCGCTCATATCATGGCCGGCCAAAAGGAGGCCGAACCTACCGGAAATGCTAAAATCACGAAAGCCTATTGTCTGCCCTGCCGCTATGTACTCCACACCGTTGGCCCCATTATCCATGGGACTGTTACCAAAACAGATCGAGAACTGCTGTCCAGCTGCTACCGCTCCTGCCTGGAACTGGCTGCAACCAACGGCTTGCACAGCGTAGCCTTCTGCTGCATCTCCACAGGAGAGTTTCGCTTTCCAAATAAGTTTGCCGCGGAAATTGCCATCCAGACGGTGCAGACATGGCAGCAGGAAAATCCGGGCAAAATCGAGGTGATTTTCAATGTGTTCAAAGACAACGATTATGCAATCTACCAGCGCCTGCTGGGATAATATCGGGCGGCTCAAACAGGAACTGGATACAGCAGATGGGATCGTGATTGGGGCTGGTGCTGGTCTTTCCACTTCTGCTGGATTCACCTATACAGGAGAACGCTTTCACCGGTATTTCCATGATTTTATTGACCAGTATGGCTTTCACGATATGTATTCCGGTGGATTCTACCCTTTTGACACCTTGGAAGAGCACTGGGCATACTGGAGCCGGTATATCTACATCAACCGCTATCTGGATGCGCCAAAGCCAGTTTACCAGGATCTTTTGAAGCTGGTGCAGCACAAAGAATATTTTGTGCTGACCACCAATGTGGACCATTGCTTCCAGAAAGCCGGATTTGACAAAAGGCGGCTGTTCTATACTCAGGGGGACTACGGCCTGTGGCAGTGTTCTAAGCCTTGCCACCAAAAGACCTATGACAACGAAACCATCATCAAGAAGATGGTAGCTGAGCAAAAAAACAGGAAAGTTCCCATGGAATTAGTGCCATATTGTCCTATCTGCGGCGCTCCCATGTCCATGAACCTGCGGTCGGACCATACCTTTGTAGAAGATGAAGGTTGGCATCAGGCAGCACGGCGTTATGAGGAGTTTCTACACCACCACGAAGGACAGCATATTCTCTTTCTGGAATTGGGTGTGGGCAGCAATACGCCAGTCATTATCAAATATCCATTTTGGAAAATGACCTATCAAAATAGCCGGGCATCCTACGCCTGTATCAACTGGTCAGAAGCATATTGCCCGAGAGAAATTGAAAAGCAGGCAATTTGTATTGACGGAGATATTGGAGAAATTTTGACTGCACTTTTGTAAAAGGCTCCCTTTACTCTTGGTCTGTGTCAATTAAATTGCTGGTATATTTGGTTTTTCCAGATAGCACATCGTCATAATAGCTCTGCTTCTGGTCAATGTATGCAATATCTTCCTGCAGATCTTCCATCTTCTTCATGAGAAGATCCCGCTGCTTCTTCAGGATTTCTTTTCTTTCGGGAATGGTAGATCTCCCTTTTAAGCACAGTGCAAGATAACGCTTCATGTCCTCCAGGCTCATCCCACAGCGCTTTAAGCAGGTCAGTCCTTTGATCCATTCGATGTCGTGTTCATCAAATATCCTGTAATTGTTTTTGTCACGTTTTACATTTGGAACTAACCCTTGATTGCAATAAAACTTTAATGCCTCATAGGTCATCCCCACTTTCTGACAAGTCTGTTTCATACTGTACTGCATGGAAATCACCTCAGAAATTTTGAAAAATTACTAAAAGACTATTGACCGGTAGTTACTACCGGGTGCTACACTCTGTATGGTAACACAAAACACACGAAATCACAATTCTTTCGTGAACGAAATAGAAATGGAGGTAGCAAAGATGGAACAGGTCACCTTATATAATGGAGTAAAAATGCCAATTGTAGGGTATGGCGTCTACCAAGTATCCAAGGAAGAATGCGAACGCTGCGTACTGGATGCACTGGCTGTAGGTTATCGCTCAATCGATACGGCACAAAGCTATTTCAACGAGGAACAAGTTGGAAATGCCATTGCCAAATCAAACATTCCCAGAGAAGATATTTTTCTTACAACGAAGGTTTGGGTGGAGCATTACGGATATGAGGAAACAAAAAAATCTGTTCTGGAATCCATGGGGAAACTGCAAACGGATTATCTCGATCTTGTTCTCCTTCATCAACCTTTTTCGGATTACTATGGAGCATACCGAGCACTGGAAGACCTCTATAACGAGGGAAAATTGCGTGCAATCGGGGTATCCAATTTCTATCCTGACAGACTGGTAGACATAGCATCCTTTAGCCGTGTAAAACCCATGGTCAACCAAGTAGAAACTCACCCGTTCAATCAGCAAGTAGAGGCCAAAAAGTGGATGGATAAGTATGGAATCCAGCTGGAAGCCTGGGCACCTTTTGGAGAGGGGCGCGGCGGATTATTTGAAAATCCAGTACTTGCTCAAATTGCTGAGAAGTACAAGAAAACAACAGCACAGATTATCCTGCGCTGGAATATTCAGCGGGGAATTGTCGTCATTCCTAAATCCATCCATAAATCACGTATGGAGGAAAACTTGAATGTCTTTGACTTTGTACTGGAACAGACGGACATGCATCGGATTTCCGAATTGGATAAAAAGCAAAGCTCCTTTTTTTCACACAGTGATCCAGCAACGGTTGAATTGTTTGTTCGGATGATTGACGAGAGAAGGAAAAAATAATAACCAGAAAAACTGAATCTGTGGCTTTAATAAGACAATTACTTGATCCGAGACACTGTACTCTAGTCTTCCTTGAGTATTTTATTGGTAGGCTTTAAGATAACAAAAAGAGAGCTAACTGACTACTCAAAATCAGTTAGCTCTCTTTTTTTGAATTATGAAAAAGTGTTGCCAAATCGTTGCCCTGGAAGATGTTACTCCGCCAAAGGCCAGTTATATCAAGCTTTTCAGGCTCTTAAAGTTACTCCCATTCTATTGTGGCAGGCGGCTTACTCGTGATATCATAGACCACCCGGTTGACGCCCTCCACCTCATTGATGATACGGTTGGAAGTACGGCCCAACAGCTCATAGGGCAAATGCGCCCAATCCGCTGTCATAAAGTCCGTAGTGGTCACGGCGCGCAGTGCCACGGTAACTCCATAAGTCCTTCCATCGCCCATAACGCCTACGCTACGGTTGGCTGTGAGCACTGCAAAATACTGGTTCAAACTGCGATCCAGTCCCGCATTTGCCACCTCTTCACGGAAAATGGCGTCGGCATCCTGCAGAAGATTCACCTTCTCCTCAGTGATCTCACCCATGATCCGCACTGCCAGACCCGGTCCCGGGAAGGGCTGCCGCCATACCAAATTCTCCGGAATCCCCAGCTCAATGCCCACTCGCCGGACTTCATCCTTGAACAGGTCCCGCAGTGGCTCCACCAAGCCTTCAAATCCAATGTCCTCGGGCAGGCCACCCACATTATGATGGCTTTTGATTACGGCCGCCTCGCCGGTGCCGCTTTCCACCACATCAGGATAGATGGTTCCCTGGCACAGGAAGTCCATTTTTCCCAGCTTCTGACTCTCGGCTTCAAACACTCGGATAAATTCCTCGCCGATGATCTTCCGCTTACGCTCAGGGTCAGACACGCCCTTGAGCTTCTCCAAAAAGCGGTCCTTCACATTGACACGGATGATGTTCATGTCGAATTCCTTCTTGAACACCTGCTCTACCATGTCCCCTTCATCCTTGCGGAGCAAACCGTGATCCACAAAAATACAAGTCAGGTTTTTGCCGATGGCCTTGTGCACCAACATGGCAGCCACGGAGGAGTCCACTCCACCCGATAGACCGCACAGCACTTTCTTATCTCCAACCTTCTCCTTGATAGCCTGGATGGTCTCCTGGGCAAAGGACTTCATCTCCCAATCTCCTGCACAACCACAAATATTGTACAAGAAATTCCGGAACATCTCAGTGCCCTGCTCCGTGTGTTCCACCTCCGGGTGGAACTGAGTGGCGTACAGCTTCCGCTCCACATTCTCCATAGCAGCCACGGGGCAATGGGCACTCCAAGCAGAGGACGTAAAGCCCTCAGGCAGCTGGCTGATATAGTCGTTATGACTCATCCAGCAGACACTTTCCCCAACATTCTGAAACAGGGGAGAATCTGCCTTGAACTGGGTCATGGTCTTTCCAAACTCCGGCACTTCACTGGAAGAGACTGCCCCTCCCAGCAGGTGGGCCATCGTCTGGGCGCCGTAACAGATGCCCAACACCGGCACCCCCAAAGAAAAGATCTCCTTGGAGCACAGCGGAGCATCCTCTGCATAGACACTGTTGGGGCCACCGGTAAACACGATGCCCTTGCAGTCCCGGAGAGTCTCCGGGTCAGTTTTATAATTCTTGATCTCACAATAAACCCCCAGGTCCCGGACCCGGCGGGCAATGAGCTGCGCATACTGGCCACCAAAGTCCAGCACCACCACGCGCTCATGAGCGGTATTTGCCATGTGTAATCCCGTCCCTTTTTTGCAGTCTTTCATCAATCTCAATGGAAGTTATTTTAGCATATCCGAGCCATTTCCGCAAGGGTTCTCCTTTTCCCGTCGCTCCAGGCGGATGACATATTCCGGCGTCCCCGGCTCCAAGCGTCGTTCCCCTGTGGGGAAAAATCCATGCGTCTTATAAAACGCAATCGCGCTGTTATTTTTCTCCAGAACATACAGCTGATTGACGTTCCACCGATTTACGGCAAACTCTAGGAGCTTGCCTCCAATTCCCTGACCCTGAAAGAAACAGTCCACATACAATTCCTGCACTTCTCGGCCTTCTACATGGATTAGCCCTTTTACAAACCCATCGTCATACACCCAGATGTGTTCCAACTTCTCAGGATCCTCCAAGTATTCTTGGGCCAGGGGAAGCACCTGCATCTCTCCAAAGGATACGAAATCATTGTGGAAAATCTCTCTATAATGAACCCGTTTTGTAAAAATCAAAATCTCAGCCAAACGGGAGACATCCCTTACCTCCGCTTTGCGTATTGCATCCATATCTGTTCCCTTTCAAGCTTTTTTCCAAAGTTCTTTCCCACGGTTCCAACAAAAGAAAAGCCCGGTCTCCCGAGCTTTTCCAAAAGAATTATTCCACAGTGACAGACTTCGCCAGGTTCCGGGGCTTGTCGATGTCGCAGCCCTTCATGCTGGCCACATAGTAGGCAAACAGCTGCAGGGGCAGAATGCTCAGGCTGGGCAACATGAAATCTGTGATCTTAGGCACACAGAACTGATAATCCGTCTCCTGCTTCAGAGCGTCCTCACGGCCACGGACAGTGATCCCCAGCACCACGGCTCCCCGGGCTTTCACCTCTCGGACATTGGACATCATCTTGTCAAACAGCTTTTCATAGGTGGAAATGGCAATCACCAGAGTGCCATCCTCAATCAGGGAGATGGGACCATGCTTCAACTCGCCGGCAGTGTACGCCTCTGAGTGAATATAAGAAATCTCCTTCAGCTTCAGACTGGCTTCCAGACTGGCAGCATAGTCCACGTTCCGGCCGATAAAATACATGTCGTGGGCATTGAAGTACTGAGAGGCAAAGTACTGGATGGTCTTTTTATCCGCCAGACACGCCTCAGCCAAATCCGGTAGGCGCTGCAGATCTGCCAGGTACTGATCCATTTCCTCCTGGGGTACCGTCCCTAACTGATCCGCCATATACAAGGCAATCAGATAGATCACCGCCAGCTGCGTGCTGTATGCCTTGGTGGAGGCCACGGCAATCTCAGGGCCAGCCCAGGTGTACAGCACATCATCGCTCTCATTGGCGATGGTGCTGCCTACCACGTTGACAATGGACAGGATCCGGCAGCCACGCTCCTTGGCCATGCGCAGAGCAGCCAGGGTATCCGCCGTCTCGCCGGACTGGCTGATGATGATCACCAGGGTCTTATCGTCCAGAATGGGATCCCGATAGCGGAACTCGGAAGCCACGTCCACCTCCAGCGGGATCTTCAACAGCCGCTCAAAGGCGTACTTGGCCACCACGCCCACATGATAGGAGGTACCGCAGGCCACGATGAACACTTTCTTCAAATCCTGGATCTGTTCACGGGTCAAGGTCACGTCGTCCAAAACTATCTTGCCGTCCCGGATACGGGGGGAGATGGTCTTGCGCAGTGCCTCGGGCTGCTCACAGATCTCCTTCATCATGAAGTGCTCATAGCCGCCCTTCTCTGCGGCAGAGATATCCCACTGGATCCGCTCAGACTCCTTTTGGATGGGTTCCAGGTCCCCGTTGAAAAAGTCGATGGAATCCCGAGTGAGCACCGCCACTTCCCGGTCCTTCAGGCGGTAGATATCCCGAGTGCGGGAGAGAATAGCCGGCACGTCAGACGCGATGTAGTTCTCACCCTTGCCCACGCCGATAATCAGGGGGCTATCCTTGCGCACCGCAAAGAGCTTCTCCGGGCAGTCTGCACAGATGATGCCCAGAGCATAGCTGCCCTCCACTTTGGAAATCACCTTGGCGATGGCCTCCAGCACATCGCCCTTGTAGTAGTATTCCAACATCTGGGCCACCACCTCGGTGTCCGTATCGGAGACAAACTCAACACCCCGGCGAATCAGATGGTTTTTCAGATACAGGTAATTCTCGATGATGCCGTTATGCACCACGGCAAACTTGCCCCCGTCACTGACCTGGGGATGGGAATTCACATCGCTGGGTGCGCCGTGGGTGGCCCAACGGGTGTGACCGATACCCACCGTGCCGGGCAGGATCCTTCCCCCCTGCAGAATGCCGTCCAGAACGCTCAGGCGCCCTTTGGACTTGACCACGTGAAGCCCCGTGTCATTATAGACGGCGACTCCTGCAGAGTCGTACCCCCGGTACTCCAGTTTCTGCAGGCCCCCCAGCAAAATGGGTGCCGCCTGCTCCTCGCCAATATATCCTACGATGCCACACATATACGTCTACTCCTTTCATGGCGCTTTCCCAGGGAGGTTCCCTCTCCCCTATCTTAGGAAAGCCAGGGGAAAAATATGCGCCGCCGTCCGCAGACAGCGGCGCTAATTTTTTTAGCGGTAAATGATGTCATCCCGAGCGGGACCGTTGGACACCATGGTGATGGGCACCCCGATCTCCTTCTCGGCAAATTCCACGTACTTCCGAGCGTTCTCAGGCAGATCCTCATATTTCTTGATGCCGCCGATGTCGCACTTCCAGCCGGGCAGAACCTCCAAAATGGGCTTGCAGCGCTTCAGCTGTGCCGTGGGCGGGAAGTTGTCAATGCGCTTGCCGTCCAGCTCATAGCCCACGCACACGGGGATCTCATCCAGATAGCCCAGAGCGTCCAACACGGTGAAGGCCACTGCAGTGGTGCCCTGCACCATGCAGCCGTAGCGGGCAGCCACCAGGTCCAGCCAACCCATTCTTCTGGGACGGCCGGTGGTAGCGCCGTACTCGCCGCCGTCGCCGCCCCGGCGCCGCAGCTCATCGGCCTCTTCGCCGAAGATCTCGCTGATAAACTCGCCGGCGCCCACAGCGCTGGAGTAAGCCTTCACAACGGTGACGATCTCCTGGATGGCGTAAGGCGGGATGCCGCCGGCACCCACTGCGCCGTAACCAGCCAAGGGAGAAGAGGAGGTGACCATGGGATAGATGCCCAGGTCAGGGTCCTTCAGAGAGCCCAACTGACCCTCCAGCAGGACGGTCTTGCCCTCTTTCACTGCATTGTGCAGCAGAGTGGTGGTATCCGCCACATAGGGGGCGAGGGCCTCTTTGTACTCCATCAGCTTGGCATAGATCTCGTCCCGATCCAGAGGCTTCTGGTGGTACAGCTCGGTATAAAGCACATTCTTCAGGCCCAGAACATGATCGATCCGGTCCATGATGGAATCCTTGTCGTCAAACAGATCGCTGATCTGGAAGCCGATCTTGGCATACTTGTCAGAATAGAAGGGGGCAATGCCCGACTTGGTGGAGCCAAAGGACTTGGCTGCCAAGCGAGCCTCTTCCATACCGTCCAGCTCCTTGTGATAGGGCATGACCACCTGGCAGCGGTCAGAGACCAGCAGCTTGGGCATGGGCACGCCCCGATCCACCAGGTCCTGGACCTCCTTCAGAAAGTTCTCCACAGAGAGGGCCACGCCGTTGCCAATGATGTTTGTGATGTTCTGACGGAACACACCGGAGGGCAGCTGATGCAGGGCAAATTTGCCGTACTCATTGATGATGGTGTGTCCGGCGTTGCTGCCGCCTTGGAACCGCACAACAATGTCGGAATCCTCCGCCAACACGTCGGTGATCTTCCCCTTGCCCTCGTCGCCCCAGCAGGCGCCTACGATCGCTTTAACCATAAGTCTTCATGCCTTTCTCAATTGATTGTTTGAGTTTGCGCGGCTCACACGGTGATCTCCGCAGTGTCCTCCGCCACGTCCTGATAAGTTTCCAACACCGGGGCCACCACTTCCGCAAGGAACTGGGCAGTCTGTTCCGGTGCGCGTCCAACGTACTTTTCGGGCTTCACAATGTCGTGAAGCTCCTCCAGGGTGACCCCAAACATGGGATCCCCTGCAATCCGGGACAACAGGTCGTTCTCGCCGCCCTGCTCCTTCACCACCCGGGCTGCCTCCATGGAGTGCACCCGGATCCGCTCGTGAAGCTCCTGGCGGTTGCCGCCCCGCTTGACTGCGTCCATCATGATGTTCTCCGTGGCCATAAAGGGCAGCTCGCGAAGCATATGCTGCCGGATCACCTTGGGATACACCACCAAGCCGTCCGCCACGTTCTGATACAGATTCAAAATGCCGTCCACCGCCAAGAACGCCTCCGGCACGCTGATACGCTTATTGGCAGAGTCGTCCAGGGTGCGCTCGAACCACTGGGCAGCCATAGTCATGGCGGGGTTCACAGCGTCGGCAAAGACATAAAGGGCCTATCAGGAGT
>OBYM01000057.1_pt1 | contig 74017 bp, 63 predicted proteins | sample 1538191 | NCBI WGS metagenome assembly OBYM01 (sample SAMEA2580165, study PRJEB22360) | human gut metagenome | biome: human gut; feature: human-associated habitat; material: faeces | place: Denmark | collected 2008/2010 | reverse complement strand
GATGCAGATGCGTGGGTGCGGTGGCCCGTCGGCGGGCCCCCAGCCGCGACACCGGCTTGAATATGGAGAAGCTGGTGGAGGCTGCTGCACACTTCCGCGGTGTTGCTGAGAAGCTGGATGTCAGCTCCAAGGTGCTGAAGGTGGACGTGAACACCCTGCTGTACCAGGTGCCCGGCGGCATGCTGTCCAACCTGATTTCTCAGTTGAAGCAGGCCAATGCCGAGAACAAATACTACGACGTGCTGGAAGAGATTCCGAGAGTGCGGAAGGACTTCGGTTATCCGCCCCTGGTTACCCCCACCAGCCAGATCGTGGGCTCTCAGGCAGTGCTGAACGTGCTGGCTGGCGAGCGTTACAAGATGATCACCAAGGAGTCCAAGGGTCTGCTCCGTGGCGAGTACGGCCAGCTGCCCGGCGAGGTCAACGAGGAAGTGCGCAAGAAGGCCATCGGTAACGACGAGGTCATCACTTGCCGTCCTGCAGACCTGCTGGAGCCTGAGATGGATAAGCTCCGTGCTGAGTGTAAGGAGAAGGGCCTGGGCCACTGCGAAGAGGACACTCTGTCCTATGCGCTGTTCCCCCAGGTGGCAGAGAAGTTCCTCAAGTGGCGTGACAATCCCCACAAGGAAGAGGAAGCTGCTGCTCCCGCCGCTGCACCGGCAGCCGCCCCCAAGGCTGCTGCCCCTGCCAATAACGGCCCCCGCACTCTGATTGTGGAGGACCTGACCAACGGCCGGTTCTAAACATTGTGATTCCAAATGAGAAGAGCGTCCCAAAAGGGGCGCTCTTTTTTGGTTCTCTCTTGTATTTTTTTCAGGGTTGGAGTACACTACAGTCAAAGGATATTTTGGAAAAGGAGATGGTATCCATGTTAAAAAGCATCCGAAATAGTTTGATCCTTACTTCTCTGCTGTACATTATTGTAGGACTGCTGATGGTGGTGATGCCCGGGCTCTCTCTGGGTCTGGCCAGACTGCTTATCGGCGGTGTGACGCTGATCTATGGCGCTGTGCGCATCGCGTCCTATATCCGGGGCGGACAGGAGGATAAATTCGAGCTGTTCCTGGGACTGCTGTTGGCCCTGCTTGGTCTGTTCATGCTGATCTGGTTGCAGTTCCTGATGGCTTTGGTGCCGCTGTTCTTGGGAGTGTATATCTTGGTGGACAGCTTCGGTGCTGTGAAGCGTTCCCTGGATATGAAGGCCCTTGGTTTCACTCAGTGGTGGGCGTCCTGCCTGGTGGCAGTGTTGTTGGCAATCTGTGGCTTTGTGATGATCTTCAACCCCTTTGGCACCTTGGAGGCGTTGGTGATGTTCATTGGCTTCGGATTCCTGTTTGACGGTGTTTACACCTTGGTGAACACCATCCTGTACCAAAGACTTTCTCAGTGATGAAAGAACGCACTAGAAAAGGCTGTTGCAATTTGCAACAGCCTTTTCTGCGTTATAGCCCCGCTTCTTGGGCAAGGGATTTTAAGTAACTGAGAGAGGTTTTGATTTGAGGCAATCCCTGTGAAATATTGCCCTCCAAGGACATACGTCCTGTGTAACCGATGTTTTTCAAAGCCTGGAAAAAGGCGGCATAATTTTCGCCGTCCCCGGGCATGGGGATTTCCCGGCTGTTTGCGGCACTGGCAATATGGGTGTGAAGCAAATGACCTCGGTAGTCGGCTATTTCAGACAGCGGTTCCTGGGCCAGATCAAAGTGGTACAGGTCCACCAACAGCTGAAAATGAGGGTGATTTGCTTGACGTACCAGGTCAAATCCCTCTCGGCTGGTAGTGAGAATGTTGCACTCTTTGACATTCAGAGGTTCCACGCAGCAGGTCATGCCATAGGCTCCCAGAGCAGGACCGATATGCTCCCGTCCCAGCTCCACCAGCTGAGCAAAAGCCTCCTCCTGGGGGAACCCCTCCGGTACCCGCCGGGCGCCTCCGCTTCCGAAGACAACCACCTTAACCCCAAGGGCAGCGGCTTTGGGGAGATTTTCCTCCAAATAGCGGTCTACTGCGGAAAAATCCGCTTCAGGTCCGGTGAGCCGCAGCTCCCCAGGAAAGAAGCCATTCATGGCTTCCACGTGAATGCCAGCTTCCTCCAGCTGTGCGGCTCGTTCCCGCACTTGGTCCAGAGTCTTGCCAGGCAGGCTGCCAGAGAATCCGGCTTCGGCATAATCCGCTCCGGCCCCGGCCAGCTGCAGAATGGTGTCCTCCCACAGGGAGGTACAGCAGCCTAATTTCATACAACTCAATCCTCCAAAAAATCTGCAATCTATGTCACGAACCGCCGTCCTTTCCCGTCTAAAGAAGGGGGGCGGGAGACATCTCACATCTTGTAACGCAGTAGAGCGTCCTTTTCCTCCCGGCTGACTCGCAAGGATTCCCGCACCTTTTGAATCGCCTTGTTCTGTACCCAGGGGTCCAATACCCGCCGCTCCAGCAGCGACCGAGTTTCCTCCGGGAACTTGACGTACCAGATGGACAACGCCCAGGCCACAGCCATTTTGGCGTAGTAGCCGGGGTGCCTGACAGTTGTCAGCAGGGTAAGTCCCTCGTCCAGATGTTCCTGGTCCACAAAGTGGGAAAGCTGCATCACCGCGGCAAATCGGGCTTCGTATTCCATGGTGCTGGTGTAGAGCGGTTTGAGAAACTCCCACATCCCCAAAGCGTCCGAGGGAGAGCGGGGTTTCAATCCTCCGCAAAACGTGTCACACACAGCCCAGTTGTCAATGCGGGGAAGAAACTCCTCCACATAAGGGCGCTTCTCCGCCCAGGAGAGTTTCAGACCGCCTATGACCATGCCCCGCAGCATGGTTTCCTCAAAGGTCTGGGGAGGGAGGTTGTTCAGGTATTCCACAGGGGTTCCGCGAAGCAGCCTTTTGGCCAATTGCCGCAGCTGAGGCAGCCGGATTCCATAGGCGGTGCTGACACCGGGCAGCAGTTTGTCGTTGAACTCCTTGTACGCCGGGTCTGCCAGGTTTTCCAGTTCCTCAAGAAGCTCCTGGCGGGTTTGGGGGGAGAGTGGGGCGGTCAACGGTTTTCCTCCACCAATTTGCGAATCAGGGCCAGCAGATTGGGAATGGACTGGGACGTGTCAAAGTGGCTGCAATTCTCCCGCATCTCCTGGAGTTTGGCCTTTTCCCGGAGCAGGGAGGAGATCTGTGCAGCGAAATCCCCGTCCTTTTGCAGCCGCACCCCCATGTCGTGGACCTTGAGGAAATTGGCGTTATCCTCCTCCTGACCGGGGATGGCGTCGAAGACCGCCATGGGCAGGTTGCAGGCAAGGGCCTCGGATACGGTGAGGCCGCCGGGCTTGGTCACCAGCAAGTCACTGGCGTGCATGTACTTTTCCACCTCGTCGGTGAAGTAGATCAGCCGGGTGGGGATTTTCTCCCCGGCAGCGATCTCCCGCTCAAAGGCCTCATAGAGCTTCTGATTGCGGCCGGTGATGACGATGATCTGCATTTTTACGTCCGTGGACCCAAGCTCCCGATAGAGCTTGATGATGTTGGCCACGCCAAAGCTTCCTGCCATGAACAGCAGGGTGGGAAGTTCCGGGTCCAGGCGAAGATCCCGCAGAAGCATGTCCCGATCCTCCTGGTGGAAGAATACGCCGTGGACCGGAATGCCAAAGGGGTAGATCTTTTCCTTGCTGATGCCAAAGCTTTCCAGCTCCGGAACCATATCTTCGCTGGCGACCACATAGGCATCCACATAGGGGGCGATCCACGCTCTGTGCACACCATAGTCGGTGAGCATGCACACCAGGGGTGCGGTGACCGAGCCGTCCTCCTTCAGGTCAGAGACCATCTCCGTGGCAAAGGGATGGGTGCTGAGGATCAGGTCCGGCTCATAGCGGGAAATGGTGGGGAACAGCAGGTTGCTGAACAACCCGCTGAGCTTGGGTACCAGGTCGGAAAAAAGATTTTCCCGGTTGGTCTGCTTGTAGAGCCGTCCGAACATGGCGGGAATCCGTTTGGCCATGATGCGGTAGCTGTCGCAGACGGTCTTGTCCAAAAAGCGTCCCACGGCTTTCAGGGCGTCTACGGTGATGACGGTATATCCGGTATTGTCCCGGATGTATTGTTCCACGGCGGCAGCGGCGCGCAGATGGCCTCCGCCGGTGGCTGCGGTCAGCAGCATAATTTTCATAAAAGCTCCTCTTTTCTCGGCAGGATATGGGGCAGCGCACCGCCCCAGATGCCATTAGACATTTTAGCACGGCATCTCGGAAAAAGCCAGGGCTTTCATGAAAAATGGCGTCTATAGCGCCTTTACAACCTCCCTTGGGATGGGGTATAATAATCATCAAACACCCCAAGCCTCCATAAGGCGGCGGGGAAAAAGAATTTTGATTTTTTATCGGGGCTCCTGGGACAAGCTGTCCGGAGCCAGCTAGAATAAGCATACATGGGAAAGGATGGGTGAGATGCGCCGGAAATCGTTGATGATGAAACTTGGTATCTGTTTTGCAGCGCTGCTGTTGGTCGGAGGCCTTTGCGCCTGTTCCCAGCAGGGGGGACAGGATTCTTCGCTGACCTCTGAGGTGGAAGATTTGTCCGTGTTCCCGGAGGGGGCTTCCATTGGCGGAAAGAACATTGCCGGAAAAACTGTGGACGAGGCTACGACCATTGCCCGAGACGCCATCGCAGAGCAGGTGGACGCTATAGAGATCACGGTAAAATTCAAGGATGACACCATTGTGCTCACTGGTGATGATTTTGCCACCCAGGACGTTTTGGATTTGACTTTGCCCAAGCTGCTGGAAAGCCGCCTGGCAGAGGATACACCGTTAAATTATGTCATGGATCTGTCGGAAGCCGGAGAGGAAAAATTGACGGCCGCAGCCATGGATTGTGTGACGGAGGCCAAGGACGCCACCGTTTCCGGTCAGGATGAAAACGGCTTTGTCTTCACAGACGAGCAGGCCGGCAGCCGGGTGGATTTGGCCAAGACGCTGGAGAGCGTCCATCAGCTTCTCTCGGAAAAGCGGGGCGGGGACATTCAGGCTGCCTTTATCGAGACCCAGCCCACAATCACCAAGGCCTATTTGCAAGAGCATTTTGTCAAGCTCTCCAGTTACAGCACGGTTTCCACCAATACGGCCAATGGCAACAGCAATATGAAGCTGGCGCTTTCCAAGGTCAATGGAACGGTGTTGGAGCCTGGGGAGGAGTTCTCCTATAACACCACTTTGGGGGATAGCACGGACCCCAATAATGGCTGGCTCCCTGCCGGAGGGATCTCCGGTGGTGTGATTGTCCAGATGTATGGCGGCGGTATCTGCCAAGGCTCCTCCACCCTGTATATTGCAGCATTGAATGCGGGCATGGAGATTGTGGAGCGCTGGGAGCATGCCATCCCCTCCAGCTATTGTCCCATTGGCCTGGATGCCACTGTGGACTACGGCAATCTGGATTTCCGCTTTAAGAATCCAATGTCCACCCCGGTGTTTATTGCAGCCTGGATGGACGGCACCACCCTCTATGTGGAGTTTTACGGTGTGTTCCCCGAAGAGTGGGATAAGGTTGTGGTTTCCTCTGAGCAAACCGGATCCACAGCGCCGTTGTCCTCCGTGACCTTCCGTACGGATGACACCTTGGCTTCCGGCCAGTATGTGCGCCGTTCTTCGGGAAATACCGGCTACACTGCCCGGGCTTATCGCAGCTATTACAAGGGGGATCAGCTGGTGAAGAGCGAGGAACTGCCCTCCTCCAGCTATCCCGCCACGGGTATGGTGTACGCCGTGGGTCCTGGAACGGATACCGACAAGGTGGATACCACCCAGTCTTCGGGCACCGTGGGTGCTGAGGCCACACCGACACCCAGCCCCACCGCTGCGCCCACACCGACTCCGGCGACGCCCACACCGGTACCGGCTACGCCCACTCCTACACCGGTCCCACCCACACCTGCGCCGGCTACTCCAACGCCTGCGCCACCGACACCTGCTCCCCCCACGGAGGAGCCTCCCGCTTCGTCTGAGGTATGACAAGTTTTTGGTCCCCAGCCCAGCTTTCTGGCGCTGGGGATCTGACGGTTTTCACACGGAAAGGATGAGTGCTTGTGAAAGACGGATTTTTTCGGATAGCAGCTGCCACACCCCAAGTTTACGTGGCGGATGTGGAGAAAAACGGGGAGCAGATCCTGGAAAAAATCCAGGAGGCAGTACAAAAAGGCTGTGGAGCCGTGTGCTTCCCGGAGCTTTCTCTCACTGCTTACACCTGCGGGGATCTGTTCAAGGACCGCACTCTGCTGGCCGGGGCGGAGCGCGCCCTGGAAACTCTCATGGCCCGCACCGCGGACCTGGATATTCTCTGTGCAGTGGGAGTGCCCGTGCCCTGGGGCGGTGCTTTGTACAACTGTGCAGCGGTGTTTCACAAGGGACGGCTTCTGGGGCTGCCCGCCAAGGAGTACATCCCCAATTATTCGGAGTTCTATGAGGCTAGGCATTTTACCGCTGGTCCCTGGGCCATGGAAGTGACCTATGCCGGTCAAAAGACCTTGCTGGGCAAAGGGCTGCTGTTCTGCTGTGAGAACGTGCCGGATTTGTGCGTGGGGGTGGAGATCTGTGAGGATCTGTGGAGCGCCCTGCCGCCCAGCATTGGACTGGCCAGAAACGGCGCTACTTTGCTGCTGAATCCCTCCTGTTCTGACGAGACCATTGGCAAAGCGGAGTACCGCCGAGAGTTGGTGCGTCAACATTCGGGCCGGCTGTTGGCGGCATACGCCTACGTGGACAGCGGACTTGGGGAATCCACCACGGATATGGTGTTTGCCGGACACGATATGATTGCGGAAAACGGTGCTCTGTTGAAGGAAAGCTCCCTGTTTACCACCGGCCTGATCTGTGTCGACGTGGACCTGGAGCGTCTTGCTCAGGAGCGCCGCCGGATGAATACCTGGGTTCCCGCCCAGGATCAGGAGTACCGTCGGGTTTCCTTCCGCTATGATGCTGCCACCCTGGCGAGCTTTGAGCCCCAGCGGGAATTTGCCCAGTATCCCTTTGTACCCCAGGACGCTGTGGGGCTTTCTGACCGGTGCCAGCTGATCTTGACCATGCAGAGCGTGGGGCTGGCCACCCGCTTGGAGCACATTGGCGGGAAGACGGCCGTGGTGGGGTTGTCCGGTGGATTGGACTCCACCTTGGCGCTGCTGGTCACCGCCCGGGCCTTTGACCGGCTGGGTCTGCCCAGAACGGGGATCCATGCCCTGTCCATGCCCTGCTTCGGCACCACTAGCCGGACCAAATCCAATGCCCAGCGGATCGCTGAGGAGCTGGGAGTGGATTTCCGGGAGGTGCCCATCGAAAAGGCAGTGCGCCAGCATTTTCTGGACATCGGCCAGAAGGAGACGGATCTGGATGTGACCTATGAAAACTCCCAGGCCAGAGAGCGCACCCAGGTGCTGATGGATTACGCCAATCGCCTGGGAGGCATCGTCATTGGCACCGGGGACCTGTCGGAACTGGCCCTGGGCTGGGCCACCTATAACGGGGATCACATGTCCATGTACGGGGTCAATGCCTCCATCCCCAAGACGTTGGTGCGCCATCTGGTGCGCTATGTGGCGGACCACAGCGAGCCCCGTCTGCAGGAGGCTCTGCTGGATGTGCTGGATACTCCCGTCAGCCCGGAACTGTTGCCGCCCAAGGACGGCGAAATCGCCCAGAAGACCGAGGAATTGGTGGGGCCCTACGAGCTTCACGACTTTTTCCTGTACTATATGCTGCGCTTTGGATTTACCCCGGGCAAGATCTACCGGATGGCCTGCCGTTCTTTTGCAGGCCAGTATGACGGGGCCACGGTGAAACAGTGGCTGACGGCTTTTTACCGGCGGTTCTTCACCCAGCAGTTCAAGCGCTCCTGTCTGCCCGACGGTCCTAAGGTGGGCTCGGTAACCCTGTCCCCCCGAGGGGACTTCCGGATGCCCTCCGATGCCAGCTGGAAACTGTGGCAGAGGGAATTGGAGACTTTATAAGGCAATGCCTTTTCATATCTTTGGAGAAAACGAGGTGCCATGATGGATCAGAAAAAAGTGCTGGTGACCATACCTGTGAGAGAGGACCAGGCAAAGCAGCTGGAGCAGGCGGCTCCCGGGTGGGAGTTCCGGTTCCGGGGCGGCAGCCGATTGATTTACGCCAAGCCCGAGGAGGCAGTATCCTGCCCCGCTCTGACTCCGGAGGATGTGGCATGGGCTCAGGTGCTGTTGGGCAATGTGCCGCCCACTTACTTGACTGGCTCCCCTCAGCTGGAATGGATGCAGACCGGCAGCGCCGGAGTGGAGGACTACATCAAGCCCGGGGTGCTGGCGGAAAACACTCTGCTGACCAACGCCACAGGGGCTTATGGCCTGGCCATCTCCGAGCACATGTTGGGGATGCTGTTGGAGCTGTTCAAGAAGCTGGAGCTGTACCGAGACGCCCAAAAGGACGGTCAGTGGAAGTCCCTGGGCGCGGTGAAAGCCGTGTATGGGTCCACCGTCCTGGTGCTGGGTATGGGGGATATTGGCGGCGAGTTCGGCAAACGGTGCAAGGCGTTGGGAGCCAAGGTGATCGGCGTCCGGCGGAGCAACCGGCAAAAGCCCGATTATGCCGACGAGGTCCACCTGTTGGAGGATCTGGATCAGCTGCTGCCCCAGGCGGACGTGGTAGCCATCACCCTGCCGGGAACTGAAGCCACCCGTGGACTGATCAGTCGGGAGCGCCTGGCTAAAATGAAGGAAGGGGCCGTGCTGCTCAACGTGGGCCGGGGATACATCGTGGATACTCCGGCTCTGTGTGAGGCTTTGGAGAGCGGTCACCTGTCCGGCGCCGGTGTGGACGTCACCGAGCCGGAGCCCCTGCCGGCTGATCATCCTTTGTGGCGGATTCCCACTGCTGTGGTGACACCCCACGTGTCGGGCTTCTACCATCTGCGCCAGACCCATGAGCGGATCGTGGGGATCTTTGCGGAAAACCTGGAGCACTTCCGCAAAGGGGAGCCCTTGCGCAATCAGGTGGATTTTGCCACCGGTTACCGCAAGCTGTCTTAAGAGAAGGCGCACCATGGAAGTACAAGTGCTGAAAGAACACTACTTGGACAACAGCGCCACGACGCAGGTGCTGCCCCAGGTAGCTCAGATGGCTGTCCGAATGATGACGGAGGAGTACGGCAACCCCTCGTCCTTGCACACCCGGGGATTCCGGGCGAGAAAGCTGCTGGAGGAAGCTCGTGGTCAGGTGGCTCAGCGGCTGGGTGCCCAGCCTGAGGAGATCACCTTTACCAGCGGCGGCACCGAAAGCAATAACCTGGCCATCTTCGGGGCTGCCCAGGCTCGAAAGCGGATGGGGAATAAGATCGTCACCACCGCCGCAGAGCACGACTCCGTGCTGGGGCCCTGCCGCGCATTGGAAAAGCAGGGGTTTGAAGTGGTCTATCTGAAGCCGGACGCCTCCGGGCATCTGTCGGAAGAGGAGCTTGTCCAGGCCATTGATCAGCGGACCATTCTGGTCAGCGTGATGCTGGTGAACAACGAGACCGGAGCAATCTTCCCGGTGGAGGCTGCAAGCAGAGCCATCCGCCGGAGCAAAGCCCCTGCTTTGCTCCATGTGGACGCTGTGCAGGGTTTTGGTAAGCTGCCCTTCACTGTCAAGAAGTTGGGCGCAGACCTGTTGACTATCAGCGGTCATAAGATCCATGCTCCCAAGGGTATTGGCGGACTGTACGTGAAAAAGGGCGTGCGGATCCTGCCCCATACCCTGGGCGGCGGCCAGGAGAAAGGATTGCGCTCCGGTACGGAGAGCGCCCCGTTGATCTGTGCTCTTGGGGAGGCGGTGCGGCTGTTGCCCCCGGCCCAGGAGGCCCTGGAGCAGGTGGGGCAGCTCAATGCTCTGCTGCGGCAGAGACTGGAGCAGATACCCCAGGTGACCATTCACTCCCCGGAGGACTGCCTGCCTTATGTGCTTAATTTTTCCGCCGGACGTGTGCGGGGAGAGACCATGCTCCATTTCCTGGCGGAGCGGGGCGTGTATGTCAGCTCCGGCTCTGCCTGTGGGAAGGCCAAACCCAGCCATGTGTTGGAGTCCATGGGGCTTCCCAAGGAACAGGTGGAAAGCGCGCTGCGGGTGAGCTTCTCCCGGTTCTCTACCCCGGAGGACGTGGAGGCTTTGATAGAAGGTCTGAAAGCAGGTCTGGAAAACCTGGCAGCACGGTAACGGAAAAGTTTCGCCAGCCTTTTCAAAGGCAGCGGGGTGCGGGGCGCTGGTGCCCAGTGGGCACCGTTCAGCACCGACCGAGCTGGCAGGTGAGACCGGCGCCCCACGGTCTTACCCCTCGGCGCAGCCGGTAAAGAAAACCAGCGAGCAGGGCGCACGCGGCGCTGCTCCCCAGTGGGGAGCGTTTAGCGCTGACCGAGCCGGTAGGCGAGACCGTAGGCTATAGCCCTGGGAGCGTCCCTTTCGCAGAGACCGCCCCGGAACAGCTGGGCTGTAGTAGGAATATATTGTACCGCTTGGCGGTGAGTAAGGAGTATCTATGCCACAGGAAGTTATTTTGCTGAAATTAGGGGAGATCGCCCTCAAGGGTCTGAATCGTCGGTCCTTTGAGGACGTGCTCCTAAAAAATATTCGCCGCCGGCTGCAAAATGCCGGAGAGTTTTCCGTGTCCTCGGTGCAGTCCACCATCTATGTGGAGCCCAAAAGCGAAAACGAGGACATGGACTTGGCCGAAGACCGGGTTTCCAAGGTGTTCGGCGTGGTGGGTTACGCCCGGGCGGGCGTGGCGGAAAAGGACCTGGCAAAGATCCAGGAACGGGCCGCCGAATACCTGGCTGATCAGTTGGAAGAGGCTTCCACCTTCAAGGTGGAGTGCAAGCGCAGCGATAAGAAGTTCCCCTACAAATCCCCGGAGATCTCCGCGGAAGTGGGAGGATTCTTGCTGGAGAAGTTTCCCCACCTCCAGGTGGATGTGCACAATCCGGATCTGATTGTCCGGGTGGAGGTGCGGGAGCGGTACGCTTTTGTCCATGGGGACACCAAACCCGGCGCCGGAGGAATCCCGGTGGGGACCGGCGGAAAGGCTGCCATTCTTATCAGCGGCGGCCTGGACAGTCCCGTGGCTGCCTGGATGATGGCTAAGCGCGGTGTGGAGCTGACTGCCATTCACTTTGCCAGCCCGCCTTACACCAGCGAGCTGGCCCATGAGAAGGTGGTTCGCCTGCTGAAAAAGGTGGCCCAGTACGCCGGACGGATCAAGTTTGTCACGGTCAACTTCACCCACCTTCAGGAGGAGATCCGGGACAAGTGCCCGGAGGAGCTGTCCACTGTGATCCTGCGGCGGTTCATGCTGCGGGCTGCGGAGCGTGTGGCCCGGGAGGAGGGCTGCTCCGCTTTGATTACCGGGGAGAGCCTGGGTCAGGTGGCCAGTCAGACCATCCAGGCCATTGCCTGTACGGACGCCGTGGCCACCATGCCGGTGTTCCGTCCCCTGATCGGCTCGGATAAATCGGAGATTGTCAAAGTGGCCCGCATGATCGACACCTTTGACATTTCCATCGAGCCCTATGAGGACTGCTGCACCATCTTCACCCCCAAGCATCCCCGCACAAAACCCATCCTGCACTTTGTGGAAAGCGGCGAGAAGGCCATCGACGGTCCGGCGCTTTTGGAGGAGTCCTTGGAGAAGCTGGAGACCCAGTGGATCATGCCTTAACTGGGAATTGAGATTGGGAATTTCGGGCATTGCCCGTTTCCATATTATTTCATAAAGGAGAATGCTGTTTGAAGAAGGGTAATGCAACTGTGGGCTGACCGGGAGGTCAGCGGCACACAGCCAATGCCTCCCAAAAGATGAATCCATCTTTTTAGGAGGTCACCATCGTGAATCGAGAAAATAAGAGAAAATTATACGCAAAAGGCTATTACAAAAACCATCCTTGCAACGAGACATTTACCTGTAAAGTCTGCGGCCGCCTGGTGACTCCCGGCGGCGCGGGGAGCGATCATCGCAACCACTGCCCCAATTGTCTGTCCAGCCTCCATGTGGATGTGGAACCCGGTGACCGGGAATCCGACTGCGGCGGCGTGATGGAGCCGGTGGCGGTCTGGGTGCGAAAAAACGGCGAGTGGGCCATCATCCACCGGTGCCGGCGGTGCGGAGCGTTTTCCTCCAACCGGGTGGCGGCGGATGACAACCCCATCAAGCTGATGAGCATTGCCATGAAGCCTCTATGCCAGCCCCCCTTCCCTCTGGAGTATCTCCAGGAGATGACGGACCGCATGGGCGGTCAGGGGGAGCTGCCCCTTGCAGGGAGTCGCGATCGGGATGAGGAATAAAGGAGGAATACCCGATGAATGCAGAGATCATCTCTGTTGGCACCGAGCTGCTCTTAGGGCAGGTGGTCAACTTGGATACGGCCATTGTGGCCCAGGAGCTTTCCGGCTTGGGGATCAATCTGTTGTACTCCGCTGTGGTTGGCGACAATGTGGAGCGTTTGAAGCATGCGGTGAATACTGCCATCTCCCGCAGCGACCTGTTGATTATGACAGGTGGTTTGGGACCCACCACCGACGACCTGACCAAGGAGACCACTGCGGCCTGTGCCGGGAAAAAGCTGGTGCTTCACCAGCCCAGCCTGGACCGGATTCTCAACTACTTCAACGAGAAGAAAGTCAGCTCCAACCAGGAGAAGCAGGCCTGGCTGCCCGAGGGCTGCACGGTGTTCCAAAACGACAATGGCACAGCCCCTGGCTGCGCGTTTCAGGCGGAGAACGGTTGCACCGTGATCATGCTGCCGGGACCTCCTTCTGAGCTGACCCCCATGCTGAAGAACTACGTGGTGCCCTTCTTGAAGAAGGAGCAGGAGTATGTGATTGTCTCCCATAACGTGCACATTTACGGCCGGGGCGAGGCTCCTGTGGCCCAGATGCTGGACGACCTGATGGACGGGGAAAATCCCACTCTGGCTCCCTACGCCAAAGAGGGTGAGTGCTATATGCGCGTCACGGCCAAGGCTCCTACGGAGGAGCAGGCGGACGCCATGTGCCAGCCCCTGATCGAGGAGATCAAGCGCCGGGTGGGGGACTTTGTCTACAGTGTGGACGTGGAGACCCTGGAGGAGCTGGTGGTTTCCGAGTTGAAAGCCAAGGGTAAGAAACTGGCCACAGCGGAATCCTGCACAGGAGGTCTGCTGAGCAAGCGGATCACCGATGTTCCCGGTTCTTCCGAGGTCTTTGAGATGGGCTGTGTCACCTACGCTAACCAGGCCAAGGAAGATCTGCTCTCCGTCTCTCACGAGACCTTGGAGCAGTACGGCGCGGTGAGCCCCCAAACTGCCCGGGAGATGGCCGAGGGAATCGTGCGGCGTTCCGGCAGCGACTTGGGCATTGGTATCACAGGGATCGCCGGCCCCGATGGGGGCACCGCTGAGAAGCCCGTGGGCCTGATCTACATAGCCCTCAGCGATGGGGAGAATACCTGGGTGACCAAGCGCTCTCCCATCGGCAGGACCAAGAGCCGGGAGTGGCACCGCCATTGTGCGGCCAGCCAGGCATTGGACATGGTTCGACGTTGGTTGGAAGGTCTGCCCGTGGTGGCGGAATCGTAACGAAATCATAAAAAGCGGCGCGCCTCGCGTGGCGCGCCGTTTTTGCTGGGCTTTAGGAAATTCCCTGGAAAAGGTGTTTCTCGAATAAGGTCTCCGGAATGCGAATATCCTCTCGTGGAAGCTTGCTCCAAGCAAAGAGGGGCAAAAGCTCCTGGGGGGTGATAGCCATGGGCTCCGGCAGCAGTCCGCCCAGATAGGCCAGGGCTCCCACCACGTCCGCCGGGGAAAAGCCTCGGGCTGTAAGTCCGGCCAGGCTTTGATCCCCGTCCCGCTTGGAGAGCCGCCTGCCATCGTGGGCCAGCACCAGAGGTGTGTGTCCAAATTCCGGCATGGGGTATCCCAGCAGTCGGTAGAGGAGAATCTGTTTGGGTGTGGAGGAGAGCAGGTCCCGGCCCCGCACCACCTGGGTGACTCCCATGGCTCCGTCGTCGGCCACCACGGCCAGCTGATAGGCAAAGACCCCATCGGACCGGCGGAGGATGAAATCCCCGCTGCCTGTGGGAAGGTACTGTTCTTGGGGACCGTAGTGCAGATCGGTGAAGGCCACTGACTGGTCCGGCACTTGCAGCCGCAGGGCAGGGGAACGGGTTTTCCCGCGCTCCTCGATTTGGGAGGGAGTCAGGCCACGGCATGTCCCGGCGTAGATGGGTTCCCCATCGGAGGCGTGGGGAGCGCTGGCGGCGTGGAGCTGGGCCCGGGTACAAAAACAGGGGTATACCAGGCCCAGGGTCTCCAGCTTTTGCAGCTGGACAGTGTAGAAGGCCCAGCGCTTGCTCTGGTCGTATGGCCCGTGGGGACCGGACGCCTCCCCGCCCTCGTCCCAGTAGAGGCCCAAGGATTCCAGATCCCGCTGGGCCTGGAGAAAGTATTCCTGACGGGAGCGGTCCACGTCCAGATCCTCATTGCGCAGGATGATGGTTCCCCCCTGGCTTTTGGCTGCCAACCAGGCGATGAGGGAGCAGAACAGGTTTCCCAGGTGGAGGTACCCGCTGGGTGTGGGGGCAAAACGTCCCACTACCTGTGCCATAGAGATCCCTCCTTCTAAAAATCTGTTCCGATTATACGCCTGGGGCAACGGACTGTCAACGGCTGCTCTTTTTCCGGTTGAAAACCCAATGGATCTGCATTATAATAAACAGATACGGCTCAGAGCCGTGCCATCCCAAGACGAGAAAGGGGATTTTTGATGAAAGAAAAGAATACGGGTGCCCTGCGCCTGGTACTGCGAGTGCTGCAAGGTATGCTCATCGGTGTGGGCGCGGTGTTGCCGGGAATCTCCGGCGGTGTGCTGTGCGTGGTGTTCGGCATCTATAAGCCGGTGATGGAGCTGCTTTCCAGCCCGTTCCGCAAGTTCAAAACCCATGTGCCCAAGCTGCTGCCGGTGATTGTGGGAGCGATTTTGGGATTTCTGGGTGTGGCCAAAGTGCTGGCCTTCTTCTTGGAGAAGTACCCGGATCAGTCGGTGTGCCTGTTTGTGGGTCTCATTGGCGGCATGCTGCCCTCCCTTCTGCGGGAGGCTGGAGAACAGGGCCGTACTCGGGGTAGCTGGATCTCCATGGGCGCTGCCTTTGTCATCCTGCTGGGCTTGCTGCTCTCCTTGAACATGCTCTCGGTGAGTATCGTACCTGGTTTTGGCTGGTACTTGTTCTGCGGCTTCTGCATGGCGCTGAGCGTCATCGCACCCGGTATGAGCTTTTCCACTCTGTTGATGCCTCTGGGCCTGTATACTCCCCTGGTGGACGGCATCGGCAGCCTGAATTTCAGCGTTTTGGTTCCCGCTGGCATCGGCGCCGTGGTGACGGTGCTGTGCCTTGCCAAGGCCATCAACGCTCTGTTCACTCACTTCTACAACTATGCTTTCCACGCGATTGTGGGCATTGTGATTGCGGCAACTTTGGTGATCATCCCCTTTGGCAGCTTTACTGCCGGTGTGGGTGTGGCTGTGGCCAATGTGATCTGCCTGGTGGTGGGCGTGGCAGCAGCTTTGGCTCTTGATAAATTTAATCAGAGCGTGCCCAAGGAGGAGTGAGCACCGGCCGGAACGTTCCCGCTTCTTTATATTTAGAAAAACAAAGGACATCCAGATGGTTTCTGGATGTCCTTTTATATATTTAAAATAGAAAACTGAAACGTGCCCGACTGCGGTCACGGCTGCACGGCAATGGTATACAATTCCTTGGCAGTGGCTGCCAGGAATTCCGCACCGCTTTCCCGCAGTTCATCCTCACCCCGGAAGCCCCACAGCACACCGCAAGGGTGCATGCCGGCGTTTTTTCCAGTCTGCATGTCCACGCCGCTGTCGCCGCAGTAGAGCACCCGGTCCGGAGTGGTACCCAGGGCGGATACAATCTCCAGCACTGCGGTGGGGTCCGGTTTCACCGGGATGCCCTCCCTCTGGCCGTGGGCTTGGGGGAAGAGATCCCCAAACATCTCTGCCACGATGTCCCGTGCCACATTGTCCGGTTTGTTAGAGAGCACTCCCAGTTGAAAGCCCTCCTTTTTCAGCTGATGAAGCAGATCTACAATGCCGGGATAGGGTTCCACCAGGGCCATGGGGTTGCTCTCATAAAGGCTGTCGTAATAGGCTCGAAACTGCTGGATGCGCTCTTCGGAAAATTGAGCACCCACCGTGCGCAGCATCCGCCGCATGAGCTTGTCCGCCCCATTGCCCACCAGGGTTTTATACTGTTTTGTGGGAATGGTGGGCAGGTGGAAATGCTCCAGAGTGGCGTTGCCAAAGTGCGCGATGGAGGTCAGGGTGTTTGCCAAAGTGCCGTCCAGGTCAAAGATGCAAGCGTCAAAGCGCCGATTATGTTGATTCATGATGATCCCTCCCAGGGAAAGTCTGATTGTATTATAGAGAGGCTGGCCGGGAAAATCAAGCGGCACGCTTGCGTGGGGGGCAAAGCCGTGATATAATTCCTGTTGAATTTGGAAATTGAAAATGGAGGGACCCGTTGTGGATTACGCGCAGAAAGCATTGGAGATGCATCGGGAGTGGAAGGGCAAGATCCGTGTCACCACCCCCTGTGTACTGGAGAATAAAGAGGACCTGTCCGTGGCCTATACGCCCGGCGTAGCGGCCCCCTGCCTGGAGATCCAGAAGGACGTGGACAAATCCTACGAGTACACCCGCCGGGGAAACCTGGTGGCCGTGGTCACCGACGGCACTGCCGTGCTGGGACTGGGAGACATTGGCCCCGAAGCTGGCATGCCTGTTATGGAGGGCAAATGCGCCCTGTTTTCCGCCTTTGCCGGCATTGACGCTTTCCCCATCTGCGTGCGGTCCAAGGATGTGGATGAGATCGTCCACACCATTGAGATGATTGCCGGTTCCTTTGGCGGCATTAACTTGGAGGATATCGGTGCTCCCCGCTGCTTCGAAGTGGAGCAAAAGCTCAAGGAGCGGCTGGACATCCCCGTATTCCACGACGACCAGCACGGCACTGCGGTGATCACTGTGTCCGCCATGCTCAACGCATTGAAGCTGGTGGGCAAGAAGATCGAAGAGGTCAGCGCTGTGGTCAACGGCGCAGGAGCCGCCGGAACTGCCTGCACCAAGCTGCTTATGGCTCTGGGCTTGAAGAATGTGGTGGTCTGCGACAGAAACGGCGCTCTGGTTCCCGGCCTGCCCGGCATGACGGACGCCCAGGCAAAGTTGGCTGAGGAGACCAATCCCCAGCGGAAGTCCGGCACTCTGGCTGACGTGATTCAGGGTGCTGACGTGTTCATGGGCTTCTCCGCGCCTCATTGCCTCACCGGCGATATGGTCAAGACCATGGCCAAGGACGCTGTTGTGTTTGCCTGCGCCAATCCCACGCCGGAGATCTTCCCCGAGGAGGCTTTGGCAGCCGGCGCCCGGGTGGTGGGTACCGGCCGGTCCGACTATCCCAACCAGATCAACAACGTTTTGGCCTTCCCCGGCATCTTCCGGGGAGCGTTGGACGTCCGTGCCAAGGAGATCAACGATGAGATGAAGGTGGCTGCGGCAAAAGCTCTGGCTTCCCTGATTTCCGACCAGGAGCTCAGCGAGACCAACATCATCCCCTCAGCTTTTGACAAGCGTGTGGTGCCTGCTGTGGCTCAGGCAGTTGCCCAGGCGGCACGGGATACCGGTGTGGCAAGGGCCTGAATGCTTCCAAAAAAATCCTTTGCAAAAGGACTGTAATTGTATTATAATATCAAACAGAAAGTTCTCGAACCGAGGAGTGTTTGGGGGCTTTTAGAAAGAAGATGCATTTCTGTGAAGAAATCATGTTGGACAGTCTATCGGGTGGTGTCCGTGGCTGTATTTGCAGCCCTTGTGTTTGTGGGCAGTGTGATTCAGGTGCCTGTTCCCGCCGCCTTTGGTATGACGCGCATCCATCTTGGAAATATCTTCTGCCTGCTTTCCGGCTTTATCCTGGGACCTCTGGGCGGCGGCTTGGCAGCAGGTATTGGTTCCGGACTGTATGACATTGTCATCTATGGGGATATTCTCTCGGCTCCTTTCACTCTGGTGTTCAAGGGCCTGATGGCAGTGGTCTGCGGCATGGTTGCCTACATCGGCCAGAACCAGGGAGAGAACCACAAGCTGAACATTGCAGCGGGAATCTCCGGCAGCGTCACCTACATCATCCTGTACCTTGCCAAAAGCTTTGCAGAGGGCATGCTTATCGGCAGCGCCATGGGCACAGTGCTCACAGCTTTGGCTACAAAGCTTGCCACTTCCAGCATCAACGCGGTGATCGCGGTGGCAGTGTCCGTACCCCTGTGTGCGGCAGTGAAAGCGGCTTTGAAAAAAAGCGGTCTTTTGGAAAGATTGTGAGTTTTTCGAAAAATCATCTGAGAATCCATAAGCCTTCACATCCTTTTCACATTGTTGGGGGATAATACAATCACAACAAGGAGATACCAAATGAAAAAGTCCTTGCGTGTTTGTATTTCCCGGACTTGGAAAGGAGTCATGGTTTATGTATAACGATCCCAATCAGAACAACTTCAACAATACCAACAACATCAACAACCCCAGCGAACCGCTGGATCAGGATAAAGGGCAGGAAGTGAAAACAACTCAGGAGAACACAAATTCCTCCTACACTGCCCCTAGCTATCACACCGGTGAGCAGAACAGTCAAAATCCCTATCCCACACAGACCTCTTGGCAGTATGGTGCGCAAAACCAGACGCCCAACACGTACACGTGGAACGGCACTCAGCCCAGCACACCTTATTATCAGCCTCCCAAGCCCAAAAAGCCTCGGGATCCCAAAAAGACAAAGAAGTTTGCCTTGCGAGCCGTGGCGGCAGTGCTCTGCTGCGCAGTGGTCTCCCTGGCTTCGGTGGGTATCTTCGCGGCCATGATCCAAACGGGCGTGGTCAACATTGAGAGCACAGGCTCCAGCGACACAGCAGCCTTTACGTTGTACAAACAGGCGGACAGCGGTGAGGACACCAGCAATGTGGTCACCAGCGATCAGCTAACTCGCCAGCAGGCTGCACAGAAAGTGATTCCCTCCGTGGTGTGCATCCAGAATTACCAGATCAGCACCGACGGATTCTTCTTCAGCGGCAACAGCAGTGAAGATACCACCGGCTCCCTGGCGGGAGAAGGCTCCGGCATCATCATTTCTGAAGACGGCTATATTGTCACCAACCAGCACGTGGTGAGCGGGGCCAGCAATCTGGAGGTAGTCACCTCCGATGGCGTGTCCTACGAGGCCACTCTGGTGGGTGAGGACACTCAGACCGACCTGGCTGTGATTAAGATTGATGCCACTGGCCTGACTGCTGCAGAGTTTGCGGCTTCTGACGACCTGCAGGTGGGCGACGAAGTGATGGCCGTGGGCAATCCCGGCGGATTGCAGCTGAGCTCCAGCGTGACCTTCGGCTATGTCTCTGCTTTGAATCGTCCTGTCACCAACGGCGATACTGGTTATACTATCAACTGCATTCAGACCGATGCTGCCATCAACCCCGGCAACTCCGGCGGCGCACTGGTGGATATGAACGGTCGCGTGGTGGGCATCAACTCTTCCAAGATTGCCGCCACCGAGTATGAGGGCCTTGGATTCGCCATTCCCTCCGACACGGTGCAGCCCATTGTCTCCGACCTGATCGACTACGGCTATGTGAAGGACCGTCCCATGCTGGGCATCACCGGAACCTTCCTGAACGCTCTTCAGGCTACTTGGAACAATGTGCCCTCTGGCTTCCTGGTCAATGAGGTCAGCAGCGAGGAGGCTACCAAGTCCGGACTGCAGCGCAACGATATCATCACCGCCATCGACGATACTCAGGTGACCAGTGCCAACACCATTGCCACCTATATTGCCGACAAGAAACCTGGTGATACCGTAACCTTGACCGTTTACCGGTACACCACAGGTGAGAGCCTGCAGATTGAATTGGTGCTCTCTGAAAACACTGGCTTGAGCAATCAATCCAGCAGTAACTAATCTATTTACGAGTACAAGTTTCTTTTTCATAAATCTCCTTTTTCAAGCAAGGAGGGCGGGGCTCACGCCCCGCCCTTCTTGCGTCTGGAGGAACATTCCTCAAAGCCCCGTACCCGGTGTGGTGGAACGGAGAGCCTGTTTTCTGTGGTAACTCTTTAAAAAGCCACTGTAATATAGTGGATTCTATACATTTCTGATGAAACATATTGGCATTTGGCAGGATTTGACCATGTTTTTTTGTCCATAGAGGAAACAATTTAGTTGCATTTACAATTTTTTTGACAAGCTCTTGACAGGCGGCAAGAGAAAGCGTATGCTGAGACCTAGAAAAATTCGGACAAGCCAGTCCGGATTTTCTCGCTTTTCTAAGGTTTAGAAGCTGAACTCTGCGCAATTTGAGAGGGTGATTTTTTTGGATGGGATCAAAGAGAAACTGATGGAAGAGTTGGACAATCCCACCGCCTTTACCATTCCGATTTTCGGCGGTCTTCCGGTAGGGTGGTCCGTGGTGATTACCTGGGGGATCATGGCTGTTCTGGTGGTGCTTTCCATCCTGTTCACCCGTCATTTAAAAAAAGTCCCTGGCAAAGCACAGCTGGTGGCAGAAATGTATGTTGGCTTTATCAACAAGTTCACCCGTGATACTTTGGGCGAGGAACATTGGCGGGGCTTTGCGCCGTACTTTGGCACCATCGGCCTGTACCTGGGTGTTGCCAATATGATCGGCATGTTTGGCATCACGCCCCCCACCAAGGATCTGAACGTCACCGCCGGCCTGGCGCTGATGAGCTGCGGATTGATTTACGGTTCCAGCTTTAAGATCAAGGGGTTGGGCGGCGGCCTCCACAAATTTGTGGAACCCATTCCGCTGCTGCTGCCCATCAATATCATGGAAGTGATCATCCGGCCCCTGTCCCTGTGCATGCGATTGTTCGGCAATGTGTTGGGTGCTTTCATCATCATGGAACTGGTGAAGATCGTCATTCCTGCCGTGCTGCCCATGGCGTTGAGCATGTACTTTGACGTGTTTGACGGCATTATTCAGGCCATTGTGTTTGTGTTCCTGACGGCGTTGTTCACCAAAGAGACCATTGAGTGAGCAAGCCTATCTTGGATGTTCCCCAAGGATGATAGAACCTGGGGACCTGGTGTTGGAAGAACTGGGCGGGTGACGTCCGTTCTCATATAATCATTTTTGAATACAAAGGAGAAGATCATCATGAGTGTTGCAATTGGAGCCGCTATTGCAGTTTTCACCGGTATTGGCGCTGGTTTGGGCATCAGCTTTGCCACCGGCAAGGCAGTGGACGCCATCGCCCGTCAGCCCGAGGCTGCTGGTAAGATCCAGACCTCCCTGCTCATCGGCTGTGCCCTGGCAGAAGCCACCGCAATTTACGGCCTGGTGATCGGCCTGTTGCTGATCATCATGGGCTAATGCAGGAACCTCAGCCACATCGAACATTGTAACAGAAGGGAAGGCGTATCGGAATGATCAAACTGGACTGGAACATTCTCTGGACCATCATCAATCTACTGGTGCTCTTCCTGCTTTTGAAGCATTTCCTTTTCAAACCCATCACCGAGATGATGGACAGCCGCACCGCAGAGATTGAGAACAATCTGAAAGACGCGGAGGAACAGAAGCAGAAGGCCCAGGAGCTTTCTGCCCAGTATGAGGAGAAGCTGCAGGGGGCCCATGCCGAGGCCAGCCAGATCGTCTCTGACGCCAAGGCCCGGGGTGAGCAGGAGTACAACAGCATCCTGAAGACCGCCCAGCAGGACGCCCAGAAAGAGAAGGAGCGTTCCCGGGCAGAACTGGAACTGGAGCGGGAGCAGATGCTCCGCGGAGTGCAGGAAAACGTCACCGAGCTGGTGCTGCTGACCGCGTCCAAGCTCTCCCAGAAAGCGCTGGATGAGGAATCCGACAGAAAGCTGGTGGATTCCTTCCTTTCGGAAACCGGCGGTGATACCAAATGAGGACCCTGGAGACACGCTACGCCCTGGCGCTCTATGAGCTGACCAGGGACGAGGAAGGCCTGCGATCCGGGGCCTCCCTATTGATGGACAAGGCAGAGCTGTGGCAGGCGCTGCTCAACCCCTGCATTCCCGCCCGGGAAAAGGATGGGGTGTTGTGCCGTCTGCTGCAGGGCAGGCTGCCCCAGGTGCATCTGGACTTTTTCCGCCTGTTGTGCCGTCGGGAGCGCCTGGCGCTGCTGCCGGGGATCCTGACCTGCTTCCACCAGCTGAAGCTGGAGGGAGAGGGAGGCGCAGTGGCGGTGTACCGCTGTGCCAGAGAGCCCGACCCCCAAGATCTGGACCGTATTGGGGAAGTCTTGAAGCGCCGCCATGGGCTTTCGAAGGTGGAATTTCAGGTGGAGGTCATCCCAGAGCTGTTGGGGGGCTTCACCATCCAGATCGGCGGCATCACTTATGACAAGAGTGTGCGGGGCATGCTTGGCGGGCTGCGCCGCTCTTTGAAAGAGAGGGAATAAGCTTTGAACGGCAAACCGGAAGAGATTGTATCTATACTGAAAGAGGAAATCTCCCACTATGAGGAAAAGACCCAGGTGAGCGAGACCGGCACCGTCGTTCAGGTGGGAGACGGCATTGCCACGGTCTATGGCCTGGACGATGTCATGTACGGCGAGTTGCTGGAGTTTGAAAACGGCACCAGAGCCCTGGCCATGAACCTGGAGACCGGTAGCGTGGGCTGTGCCCTGCTGGGGTCCGAGGAAGGCATTGAAGAGGGCGACCTGGTGCGCCGCACCGGGCGTCGGGCTGACGTTCCCGCCGGCGAGGAGATGCTGGGCCGCGTCATTGACGCCCTGGGCAATCCCATCGACGGCAAGGGCGCCATCCACACCACAGAGACCCGGCCCATCGAGCGTGAGGCCTCTGGCGTGGTCACCAGACAGCCGGTCACAGTGCCTTTGCAGACCGGTATCCTGGCAGTGGACGCCATGGTGCCCATTGGCCGCGGCCAGCGTGAGCTGATTATCGGCGACCGGCAGACCGGTAAGACCTCCATCGCTGTGGACGCTATCCTGAACCAGAAGGGTCAGGACGTGATCTGCATTTATGTGGCCATCGGCCAGAAGAACTCCACTGTTGCGAAGATCTATAACACCCTGGAGAAGCACGGCGCCATGGAGTACAGTATCATTTTGAGTGCCTCTGCCAGTGAGCCCGCTCCTGTGCAGTATATTGCCCCCTATTCCGGAGTGGCTATTGGCGAGTACTTCATGAGCAAGGGCAAGGATGTGCTCATTGTTTACGATGACCTGTCCAAGCACGCAGTGGCCTACCGGACCCTGTCCCTGTTGCTCAAGCGCTCCCCCGGACGGGAAGCCTACCCCGGCGACGTGTTCTATCTCCACTCCCGTCTTCTGGAGCGGGCCTGCCGCTTGGCTCCGGAGTACGGCGGCGGATCCATCACGGCGCTGCCCATCATTGAGACCCAGGCAGGCGACGTGTCCGCTTACATCCCCACCAACGTCATTTCCATCACCGACGGCCAGCTGTATCTGGAATCCAACCTGTTCCATTCCGGCGTGCGGCCCGCAGTGAACGTGGGCCTGTCCGTGTCCCGTGTGGGCGGTGCGGCCCAGACCAAGGCTGTGAAGAAGATTGCCGGTTCCCTGCGTATCGACCTGGCCCAGTTCCGGGAGCTGGAGGTGTTTACACAGTTCAGCTCCGACCTGGACCCCGCCACCAAGGCGGCCCTGGAGCACGGCAAGCGGCTGATGGAGATTTTGAAGCAGCCCCTGTACCATCCCATGAGCGTTTCCCGCCAGGTGGTCATTCTGTACGCTGCCACCCAGAAGCTCTTAGCTGAAGTGCCGGTGGAGCACGCCCGAGAGGCTGCATGGGGCTTGGCGGATTACATGCGCGACCATTGTGCTGACGTTATGGAAGCCATTGACACCACGGGCCAACTGTCCGAGGAGGGAGAGCAGGCCATCCGTCAGAGCTGGGAGACCTATAAAGAGCAGGTGAGTGCCACATGGCAGGCATAACTGAAATTCGCTCCCGGATGCGGAGCATTGAGCAGACGCTGAAGATCACCAATGCCATGTACCTGATCTCCTCGGCAAAGGTGAAGAAGGCCAGAAAGCAGCTGGCCGAGGTGGAGCCCTATTTTGATCGTTTGGCCAGAACAGTGCTGGATATCTTCCGGCATTCCCCGGATTTGAAGCACCGCTATATCGAAGGTCATCACAAGCCCAAGGATGAGTGCCGAACAGGGTTCGTGGTGATCACCGGCGATAAAGGTTTGGCAGGCGCTTACAACCACAATGTGTTGAAGCTGGCGGAAGAGTACTTGGGACATAAAAAAGATCCCACCCTGTTTTTGATTGGTCAGATGGGACGCCACTACTTTGAAAAGAAAAACATCACCATTGATGGTGAGTTTATGTATACCGCTCAGGATCCCAACCTGGAGCGGGCACGGGAGATCTCCGAGACGCTGCTGGACCTTTACGAGCAGAATGCCCTGGATGAGGTGTACCTGGTGTACACCCGGAGCTTTTCCGCCATGCGCATGGAGCCTGAGATCATCAAGCTACTGCCTCTGGACCGAGCGATGCTCAGTGCTCGTCGGGGACTTTCCGAGGCGGACCGGTATCGGGACGTGGTGCGGTATGAGCCTTCACCCGAGGCGGTGTTGGACGTGCTGGTGCCCGGCGTGCTGAAGGGATATCTGTTTGCGGCGTTAGTGGAGTCCTTCTGCAGTGAGCAGAACTCCCGGATGACCGCTATGGATTCTGCATCGGACAGTGCCCGGGATATGCTCAAGCGGCTCTCTCTGGAGTTTAACCGAGCCAGACAGGGAGCCATCACCCAGGAGATCACCGAGATTGCGGCGGGCGCCACTGCTCTGGAGCAGCAGTGAACGCTTCGGGGATGAGAAACTTACATCACAGAGAAAGGGGTCCCTTTCATGGAAGGAAATAAAGGGAAGGTGCTGCAGGTTTTGGGACCTGTGGTGGACGTTCAATTTGACAATGGGAAGCTGCCCAACATCTATGACGCGCTGACCGTGGACAACGGAGGGGAGACCCAGGTGTTGGAGGTTCTCAAACACATGGGAGACGGCGCGGTGCGCTGCATCACCCTGGCCACCAGTGAGGGCCTCAAGCGCGGTATGGAAGTCACAGCCACCGGCGGTCCCATCAGTGTGCCGGTTGGCGAGGGGACCCTGGGCCGGATGTTCAACGTGCTGGGCAATACCATCGACGACAAGGGTCCCGCTCAGTGCCAGGAGCGTTGGCCCATTCACCGGGAGGCGCCGGGCTTTGCGGACCAGAGCGGCAGCGTAGAGATTCTGGAGACGGGTATCAAGGTCATTGACCTGCTGGCCCCCTACGCCAAAGGCGGTAAGATCGGCCTGTTCGGCGGTGCCGGTGTGGGCAAGACTGTGTTGATTCAGGAGCTGATCCGCAACATTGCCACCGAACATGGCGGCTATTCCATCTTCACCGGCGTGGGCGAGCGTACCCGAGAGGGTAACGACCTGTGGCGGGAGATGACCGAGTCCGGGGTTATTGAGAAGACTGCCTTGGTCTTTGGCCAGATGAATGAGCCTCCTGGGGCACGTATGCGCGTGGCCCTCACAGGGCTTACCATGGCCGAGTATTTCCGGGACCACGAGCATCAGAACGTGCTGCTGTTTATCGACAATATCTTCCGTTATGTCCAGGCAGGCTCTGAGGTTTCCGCTCTGATGGGGCGGTTGCCCTCCGCTGTGGGCTATCAGCCCACCCTGGCCAATGAGATGGGCGCTCTGCAGGAGCGGATCACCTCCACAAAGAACGGGTCCATCACCTCGGTGCAGGCCGTGTACGTCCCCGCCGATGACTTGACCGACCCGGCTCCTGCCACCACCTTCGCACACTTGGATGCCACCACCGTGTTGTCCCGTAAGATCGTGGAGCAGGGCATTTATCCCGCAGTGGATCCGTTGGAGTCCACCTCTCGTGTGCTGGAGCCCGATGTCGTGGGTCAGCGCCACTATAACGTGGCCCGGAAGACCCAGGAGATGCTCCAGCGGTACCGGGAACTCCAGGATATTATCGCCATTCTGGGTATGGAGGAACTGGGCGATGAGGACAAGCTGGTTGTGGCCCGTGCCCGGAAAATCCAGCGGTTCTTCTCCCAGCCCTTCTTTGTGGCCCAGCCCTTTACTGGCAAGGAAGGCCGTTATGTGGCTGTGGAGGACACCGTCAAAGGCTTTGAGGCTATTTTGGGCGGTGAGCTGGACAAGGTCTCCGAGGTGTGCTTCAACAATATGGGCACCATCGACGAGGTGTGGCAGAAGAGCAAGGAAGCGTAAGGAGGCGGTTTTATGGCGTCTACATTTTATTTGGAGATGGTCTCGCCCCAAAACATCTTTTTCTCCGGCATGTGCAGACAGGTGGTTCTGCCCGGTCTGGATGGTTCTTACGGTGTGCTGCCCGGCCATGAGCCCATGGTCACAGCCATCACGGCGGGCATTGTTCGCTTTCAGGACCAGGATGGCACTTGGCACGTCTGCGTAGCCAGTGACGGCTGCGTGGAAGTCATGCCCGAACGTGTCATTTTGCTGGCTGCCTCTCTGGAGCGCCCGGAGGACATCGACCAGAAGCGCGCCGAAGCTGCCAAGCAACGAGCGGAGGAACGGCTGCGCCAGAAACAGAGCCAGCGGGAGTACTATGAAACGCAGGCGGCCCTGGCCAGAGCTTTGGCTCGACTGAAGGCAAAATCAGCTCATTGATGATTTCATTTTCTTCTTAATTTTAGTTCTCATGGCCCCGGTTTTGTACCGGGGCTTTTTTGCGCTTGGTTAACAGCTCCAACGGATTTTTGCTTGTGCTGGTTTCCTGTATTGAGATGAAAAGAGGCATCCAGGCAAAAGCCTGGATGTCTTTTTTTGTAAGAAAACTTGTCTAAAGTTGTACGTACTTTTTTAAGGCTAGCGGGTTGTTTTCAAAAAGTGCCTCTGCTATAATGGGGAAAACCGCAAAAAAAGCAAGGGAAAACAGGAGGAGCTTATGAAACAGAACCAAAATTATCGGTGGCCCAAGCTGGAGCTGGGGGCCTGTTATTACCCGGAGCATTGGAGTGAGAGCCTGTGGGAGAGCGACCTGGACAGGATGTTGCAGCACGGGATCACCACCATCCGTGTGGGGGAATTTGCCTGGAGTCTGACCGAGCCGGAAGAGGGAGTCTTCACCTATGACTTCTGGGATCGTTTCCTGGATTTGGCTGAGGAAAAGGGAATGAAGGTGATCTTCGGTACTCCCACAGCCACACCCCCGGCGTGGCTGACGGAGAAGTATCCGGAGGTCCTCAATGCCCGCCGGGATGGCGTGCTTTACCGCCATGGTACCCGCAGGCACTATAATTACAATTCCCCGAAGTACCGGGAACTGTCCTCCCGGATTGTGGAGAAGTTGGCCCAGCATTATGCCCAGCGGCCCTGTATCGTGGGTTGGCAGGTGGACAATGAGTTCAACTGCGAGACGCAGGAGTTTTACTCAGAAAGCGACAATGTGGCCTTCCGGGAGTTCCTTCGCGCCAAATACGGCACCTTGGACGCTCTCAACCAGGCCTGGGGCGCGGTGTTCTGGAACCAGACCTACACCGATTGGGAGCAGGTCCATGTGCCCCGCACTACCTATGGCGACGGGACGAATCCCAACCAGAAGCTGGATTACATCCGGTTTGTGTCCCACAGCACGCTGAGCTTCTGCGAAATGCAGGTGAAGATTCTCCGCAAGTATTGCAAACCCGGGGATTTCATCACCACCAACGGCATCTTTGGCAGCATGGACAACCATAAGCTCACCAGGGAGATCCTGGACGTTTACACCTATGACAGCTATCCCAACTTTGCCTATGCCATGAACGCCGATCCCCGTGGGGACAAGAATCTGCGTGATCGCAAGTGGAGCCGTAATCTGATGGAAGTGCGGTCCATCTGCCCCCACTTTGGCATTATGGAGCAGCAGGCGGGCACTGGAGGCAGCGCCACCATGTCGGCGCCGGCGCCCAAGCCCGGACAGATGATGCTCTGGGTGATGCAGAGTGTGGCCCATGGCGCGGAGTACGTCAGCTTTTTCCGTTGGCGTACGGCCACTTTTGGCACAGAGATGTATTGGCACGGCCTGGTGGATTATGACAATCGTCCCAACCGGAAGCTGGCCGAGCTGCAGCGGCTCAACGCCAGAATACAGGCCATCCAAGAGCTGGCAGGCACGGACTATGTGGCTCCTGTGGGCATGGTGAAGGATTACGACAATATCTTTGATACCCAGACGGACGCATGGCATCAGGCTTTGACCCATCAAAGCGAGCAGGAGATCTTCGTTGGCTGTCAGCTGGCCCACACTCCCCTGGACGCCGTCTATCTCCAAGAGGGGATGGATGCCAAGGAGCTGCGGGAGACCTATCCGGTGCTGTTCTGCCCCCACCAGGAGATCCTCTCCCCGGAGAACGCCCAGTTGCTGGAGGAGTACGCTCGCCTTGGTGGTACCCTGATTCTGGGTGCACGTACCGGGCAAAAGGATGTCCAGGGTCACTGCGTGATGCAGCCGGTGCCGGGCCTTTTGACCGGAGCCGCTGGAACCCAGGTGGTGGAGTGTACCTTCATCGGTCCCGGGGACGATCCGGTTCCCATGGTATGGGAGGGCAAAGAGCTGCCCACGGGTATTTTCAATGAGGTATTGGAGCCTGTTTCTCCTGAGACGAAAGTCCTGGCCCGCTTCAGTGGGGATACCTGGTACGCCGGCGAGCCTGCGCTCACCTGCACTCCGGTTGGAAACGGTCGGGTGTTCCACTTGGGTGGCTGCTTTACCAGAGAGACTGTGGAGGCCCTGTTGAAGGAGCTGCAGGTGTATGAGCCCTTCCAGGATCGAGTCACTGTGCCCGCCGCTTGTGAAATCGCTCTGCGTCGGAAGGGGGACCAGGACTATCTCGTGGTTCTCAACTATGAGAGGGAGCCCCAGGAGATCGTGCTGAATACAGCTATGGTGGATTTGGACACCCGTTGCCAGGTCCAGGGCCCGGTGGAACTGGGCAGCTATGAGACCAAGGTGTACCGGATCCTGTAAAGGAGGAGTGCGATATGGAAACCAGGATTGGGATGCTGTTTCCGGAAGGAAAGAGCCGGGCGGTGACGCTCAGCTATGACGACGGTTTCACCTTTGACCGCCAGTTGGTGGATTTGCTCAACCGGTATGGGCTGAAAGGGACATTCAACTTGAACTCCGGCCTGTTTGGGACAGGGGGCCCTGGAAGCTATCAGGGGAAACCCTTGGATTTCTACCGGATTCCCGGGGAAGAGATCGCCGCCCTGTACCAGGGTCATGAAATAGCCGGTCATGGACTGTACCATTGCTCCCTTACATCAGTGCCCGCTTCCACAGACATGCTAGAGATTGTGGAGGATAAGCGCCGCCTGGAGGAACTGACAGGAACCGTGGTGCGCAGCTTTGCCTACGCCTATGGGGATTGGGACGCCAATGTTGTGGAGCTTCTTCGCCAGGCGGGGTATGCCAGCGCTCGTACCGTGGAATCCACGGGCCGGTTCGACATTCCCCAGGAGTTTTTGGCATGGCCCGCTACCTGCCACCATGACGATCCCAGGTTGATGGAGTTGGTGGATGCCTTTTTCACTCCCGAGGAAGCTCCCTGGGCGCGGCAAAAGCCGAAACTGTTCTACCTGTGGGGTCATTCCTATGAGTTTGCAGGCAATGACAACTGGCAGGTGTTGGAGCAGTTTGCCCAGAAGATGGCAGCCCATAAAGAGGAGTGCTGGTTTGCCACCAATGGGGAAATCGTGGACTATGTGACAGCCTATCGCCGGCTGGAGTGGTCTGTGGACAGCCAAAAAGTTCGCAATCCCTCTGCCTTGGAGGTGTGGGTGCTGGTCAATGGAAAGTCCGTAGCCATCCCTGCAGGAGCCTGTTTCAATCTGGATTCCCTCCTCTGAGCCACCGTCTGAAAAGCATAAAAAAGAGCCGAACCCCAAAGGGTTCGGCTCTTTTGCGTAGAACGCTTATTCTTATTGCTCCATACGGAAAAGCTCGTTGCCGTTGTTGTCGGTGACCACTGCGGTGAAATCGCTGGTGGCCAGATCGGCGTTGAGAGTGGCGGTCTGTCCAGCATTCTCCCAGCGGAAGGTTATCCTGGAGCCCTCTGCACTGACGGAAATGTTGGCGTCCTGACCAAAGACGGGATAGGCTGCCCGAGCTTTCAACAGCTCCAACTGGCGCTGAACCACGGGCTTCTGCAGTCCTTCCGCCATGGCTTCCTTGGACAGGTTGGTCCGGTTGATCTCCTTGTGACCGCCGGCTCCTGCCCGCTTCATGGCCTCATAGTCGTTCTTACCGGCGAACAGGTCCAAGTACCACACCTGGGGCTTGCCGGGCATAAACAGCTGAATGGCCCGGGCCAACAGCATCCGCCGGTCGTCCTCACCCAGGGCGCTGTAGTAGGTGGCGTTCACCTGGTAGTAGACGTTCTTAGCGCCGTGGAGGTCCTTCACAAAGCCTCCCCGCTTGACCAGGGTGTTGATGAGTCCCTGGATCCGCTCCTCGGGCAGCAGACCCTTCAGGTCCAGCAGCGGGATGCCGTCGTGGCAGCCCAGCATATTCACGGTCTTCATGTTGTGGTCCAAGATTTCATTGGCCCACTTAGCCAGGTCCGCGCCGGACTTCTGCTCAAAGGCGTCCAGCACCAGGCCGGGTAGGAAGAAATCGTAGACCATGTAACCCTTCTTGGCAATGATCCGGTAGGTGCCCTCCTCATAGCTGGCATGGATCTCGGGCAGCAGGGCCACGCCATAGGGCTGGGCCATGTCGGTGATCTGCTGCAGGAACTCCCAGGTGCCGGGATCGTTGAGGAAGTTCTTTGCGCCCACCTCTTTGGGAGCATAGGCAAAGGCGTCCAGACGGACGATCTTTGCGCCATAGCCTGCCAGGGTCTTCAAGGTTTGCTTATAGAAATCCAGCACCAGGGGAGACTTGATGTTCAGGTCCATCTGGCCCAGATAGTGTTTCTTGCCGGTTTCGTCCACGTCCACCTGCTGGTAGAAGGTGTTCCAATAGGGACGCTTGGTGCCGTCAGCGAACTCCACCACCAGCACGGGCAGACCGGGCTTGCGGAAGAACATGTCCTTGAGGTACTCGTCCCGAGGCACCAGAACGCCCTCCTCGTTGAGCTCGCCGCAGCCTTCCCAGAACTTGTTCCAGTCGATGAAGAAGTCCTTGTAGGCGGACTGCTCGCCCTTTTCCAGCAGATCCTGGAACTGATGGGACTGGACGGACAGGTGGTTGAGGATGAAGTCCAGCTTCAGGTCAATATCCATGGTCTGAAGAGCGGTGAGATCCTCTTCCTTGGCGATCTCGCCGTTGACGCCGTAATCCTTCACAGAGAAGCCCCTGTCCAAATCGGTGTTGAACAGGCTGGGCAGAATATAGAAGGAGGAGAATGCCCCCTTTACGCTGTCCTCATTCAGAAACTCCACTGCGTCAGAGAGAGTGCCGCCCAAGCTGTCGGGATAGGCGTTGAGCATGGGTCCATAGGAAAAAGTCTCTTTCATAGCTGTCACCTGCCTGCAGCCATCAGCTGCTTGTATTCTTCGTAGTTCAAAAGCTTACAGGATTTGGACACGATCACCTTGGCATAGGGAGCCCGAGCCTCCAGCGTCTTCTGTTCCAGTTCGATGACCATGGTGATGAAGGCAGTGTCGGCGTTGGCGTCCCGGCCCCGAGAGAGCCGGTATTCACGGGTCTCAGCGGGAGTGCTGGCCAACAGGATGGGCACATCCACACCCTGGAACTTGCCGGAGTTGCCGTGGGTCCATTCCAGAACCACCACGTCAATGTCGGAGAAGTCCTTCTCCTCATACCACAGGGCAGTGTCGTCCCGGCCCATGCGCTTGAGCCAGATCTTGTCCTGGCCCTCTTTAAACTGCCGGAGCACTTCTTCAATTTGATTGTATTCCTGTTCCTGTTCGGTGCCCAGATACTGGGAGAGTGCCTCCTTGCCGGCCTCCAAATAGGCTGCCAGCCAGGGATGCTCCTGGCACTGAGCGGGGTCGGAATCCAGATCTTTCACCTGGAGCTCCTTGAGGGTGGCAGCGTTTTCGCTGTTGTAGACGCCCTCTTTCAGCATGCCCCGCACACCCGCCAGGCGGAAGATGCGCATGCGCTCCATGTCGTTGAGCTCAGGATAGCGCTTGGGGTAGTTGTCGCCGGACATGGTAAAGGCATTCACGCCCAGCTGGTTGAGATAATAGGTCAACAGGGCGGACACGCAGGTCTTCATAACGCCGCTGCCGCCAGTGACGGTGATCACCGCTTTGTGAGCGGGGTTGTTCTCCAGTGCTTCTTTCAACAGGGGGAGCACGGCGCGGAAAGTCACATTGGCTTTCTCAATGGACATGGGGCCGATCCACACCTTGTCACCGGGCATGTCGCCCTGGGGGATGTCCTGGGGGACCTGAGGTGGCTGCCATTGATCAATGGCTTCGGAAATTGCTTGTAAGGGGTTTTTAGACATAGGACGCCCTCCCACTTGGATTAGTTTAACGTTATCATAGCACATTTTTTGCGGTTCTTCAACCGTCTATCAGTCCCGAAGAGGAAATTTCCACCCAAAGATGTGGGATTGAAAACACAATGAAACTGTGATAGACTTCTAGTACTATATTAAGATTTTAAAAGGAGGCATCCAGCATGATCGAATACAAAAAGGCTGTGTCCGGTGACCGTTCCCAGCTGCCGGGCATGCACACGATTTTGGCGGACAGAAGTCAGCGGGATTCCGTGTCCTATCTTCCCAACGTGGAATACGTCAAACGGGAAGAGGGTTCCCTTTGCCTGCAGCTGTTGCTGCCCGGCGGACTGGCACCCGGCAGCAAGTCCACTCTGCGCTATCCCCTGGTGATCTATGTGCAGGGTTCCGCTTGGGGTGCTCAGAATGTCTACGCCAATTTGCCCCAGTTGGTTCCTTTGGCCAAGGCTGGATTTGTGGTGGCCAGTGTACAGCACCGCTCCTCCTTTGATGCCAAGTTTCCTGCGTTTCTCCAGGATGTGAAGTCTGCCATCCGGTTTTTGCGGGCCCATGCGGAGGAGTACTTCATCGACCCTCAGCAGGTGGGAATCTGGGGGGATTCCTCCGGAGGCCACGCAGCGCAGATGGTGGGAGTCACAGGGGATCTGCCCCAGTTCAAAACAGAGGACAACGCCCAGTATTCCGACGCTGTGCAGGCGGTGGTGGACTTTTATGGCCCCAGTGACGTGACCCGCATCAATGACGGCCCTAGGGATCCTCAATTTACTGCCGACAGGACCAAGATCCCGGAGGACATTCTTTTTGGCGGCTGTGTCATCGACCACCCGGAGATCGCCCAGCCCGGCAATCCTCTGAATTACATTGAAGAGGATAAGCCTCTGCCGCCGTTTCTCATTGCCCATGGCGACGAGGACCCCATGGTGCCTTTTAACCAGAGCTATCTCACAGCTCAGAAGCTTCAGCAGACGGGCCATCTGGTGGAGTTCTACAAAGTGCTGGGCGCAGGCCACGGAACCTTCCTCTGGACCGACCGGATGCTCCAACTGGTGATTCAATTTTTCCAGGCGTGGCTTGGGGTGTAAGTATCAGTTTTTCTGTTAGAAGAGCCTTCCCGGAGGGGAGGGGTATATACTCTAGTTAATAGGAGGGTATCGGATTTATTCCCGTGATTAGGGGACGAGTCTTTTTTATACCGCTGTATTATAGTGTATATCGTGATTTGGTTGAAAGAAAATGAGCATACCTTGAGTTAATGGGTTTTAAATGGTTGTTTTTAATAGCAATAAAAGATGTACATTACATGCTCTTGCTTATGTGTGATGGTATGATATAATTCAAAGAGAAATGGGGGGGTTCAATGAGAAAAAATAAAATAATTATAGCTACATCCATTATCGTATTAGTATTTACTATTTTTTGCTTAATCCTTTCCAATAGTTCAATTAATGGCGCTCTATCATTTCATTATTTATATAATCAAAAAACAGGAGAATCCTTATCTTTGGGGATGAGTGTTTTTTTGTATGTTTTATTTTTGGGGTTTGTAGGTTTGGTTCCATCTTCATCTGTGTTTTTGTTTTCTCTAATAGTTTATTTCTTTTTACATAGAAAAGATAAAAGACTATTCGAACGGCGGTATCATCCTCCGTATGAGGATGAAATGTATTTTGGTGGAAAGATTGCTTTCATTTCGACTTATACCGCAATTTTTATTCTTATGGCATTACAAATAAGCAATTTAGTTGTTATATGGGTATTCTGATAGAATATTTAGATATTTGAAAGAGCTTTGGTTGTTTGATTCCCAAGGCTCTTTTATTGCTTTTTAGAGTGTTTATCGACACTTAAATATGGGTAAACAAACTGTAGAATAACGAAAAAATTGATAGATTTATGCTTTTAGATTAGCATGTAATAATAAAAAACTAGAATGTAAATTGGTTTTTTCATCTTGAAATCCTTACAACGTTATTTTTGAGTACAATGGATGTTGAAGTGATGCTTAGTTGGTATTAATTATTAGGTTTGGAAAAGGATATACACACTGTTAGAGGATATAAGGGGAGGGCTTTTCTCTTGCCCCATGCGGCCAGATGTGCTACAATACAAAGAATACTGCCTTGGAGGTGACGTTGTGGAGGATCGGGAACTGTTGGCTCAGCTGCCGGAGCAGCTGCTTGCGTGGTATGATGCTGGAGCGCGGGTGCTGCCCTGGCGGGAGGATCCCACTCCCTATCGAGTGTGGGTGTCGGAGATCATGCTGCAGCAGACCAGGGTGGAGGCGGTCAAGCCCTATTATGAGCGCTTTCTCACCGCCTTGCCCACGGTGCAGGCCTTGGCCGAGGCCCCGGAGGAGCAGCTGTTGAAGCTGTGGGAAGGCCTGGGGTACTACAATCGTGTTCGGAATCTTCAAAAGGGAGCTCAGACAGTGATGGAGCGCTTTGGGGGGCAGATTCCCGCCTCTTTTGAAGAGCTGCGCACCTTGCCCGGAATTGGAGACTACACTGCTGGGGCCATCGCCTCCATCGCGTTTCAGCTGCCGGTTCCTGCTGTGGACGGCAATGTGCTGCGGGTAATCTCCCGGGTGCTGTGCCGCTATGACAACATTTTGGACCCCAAGGTCAAGCGCCGGGTGGAGGGGGAGCTGCGTCAGATTCTCCCCCGCCGGGTGGGGGATTTCAACCAGTCCCTCATGGAGCTGGGAGCTATGGTTTGCCAGCCCAATGGGCCGCCCAAGTGTTTGCTTTGTCCCCTGGGGCAGCTGTGCCGCGCCCATGCCCAGGGAGTGGCGGAGGAGCTTCCCGTCAAGACGAAACCCAAGCCCCGCAAGGTCCAGGACCGCACGGTGTTTCTGCTGTTCTCAAAGGAGGGCAGGTTGGCTCTGACCAGGCGGCCGGAAAAAGGTCTGCTGGCTGGTCTGTGGGAGCTGCCAGCAGCGGAGAGCGCCCTTGACCGAAAGGGAGCTCTCGCCTGGCTGAAGAGCCTGGGGGGAGAGGGGGAACTTTCCCCCGGGCCTAAGGCAAAGCATATTTTCTCCCATGTAGAGTGGCACATGACCTCCTGGGTGGTGACCGGTGTAGGGGAGCTTCCCGGGTTTGCATGGGCGGCGGGGGAGGAGCTTCGTCAGGCTTACCCGCTGCCAGCCGCGTTTAAGGCGTTTTTGCCGGTGATTCAGGAGAGACTGGGAACCAACGCTCCCGGTGAGAAGTGAGTTTAGAGCCCCCGGCCAATTTCCCCCAGCATTGACCTTTGGGATATTTTGGGGTAAAATAAAACTGATTATAGTTTATATTACGCGGTGGATGCCGCATGCTTGCAGGGAGAGCTTATGGCGCAGGACAGAAAACAGAGCTTTATGAAAGGGGCGGCGATTCTCTCCGCCTCCACATTGCTGGTAAAACTATTGGGACTGCTGTTCTCCATTCCCTTGGCGAACTTCATCTCTCCGGAGGGCATGTCCCACTTCTATATTGCATACAACATTTTCGGGTTGTTTTTGATGCTCTCCACTGCGGGATTGCCTGTGGCGGTGTCCCGTATGGTGGGTACCGCCACCTCCCAGGGCCGTCGCAGGGAGGCGGACCGGGTGTTTTCCGTGGCATTTTGGCTGTTCTTCTGCCTGGGACTCACCGGCTGCCTGATTATGTTCTTTGGCGCGGACCAGATTGCCGTTTGGTACGGCAGTCCGGAGGCTAATTTTGCCATTATGGCTTTGGCGCCCACCCTGTTTTTCATCTCCATTGAATCCTCTCTCCGCGGGTATTTCCAGGGCCGCTCCAACATGGTGCCCACTGCCACCTCCCAGATCATCGAAGCTGTCACCAAGGTGATTATCGGTGTGGGATTGGCCTTCTATATCATCCACAATTTCACTCAGGAACCGGACCGTTGGGCTGCCGTGGGAGCGATTGTGGGTGTCTCCATCAGTGCCGCCTTAGGGGCCATCTATTTGGTGGGGTTCAAGTTCTTCCAAGGCCGTCATGACCGCCGCCAGAATTGGGCCGAGGAACCTCCCTTGACCACCCATCAGCAGATGCTCATCAACCTGGTGCGGTTTGCAGTGCCCATCACCATTGGGTCCTGCTTTTTGAGCCTGTTGGATACTGTTGACGGCGCTATTTTGATGCAGCGTCTTCAGGACGGCGCAGGATTTACCCAGGATATGGCCGACTGGTGGAACGGCACCATCGGACATGCCCGGAAGTTCTTTGATCTCCCCGGCGCTTTTGTGGTGCCCATCTCCACCAGTCTGCTGCCCATTCTGTCCGGAGCTATCGCAGCCAAGGACAAGCGTCAGGTGGACCGGATTTCCTCCACGGCGCTGCGGGTCACCCTACTCATTGGAGTGCCCTCTTCCGTGGGTATGGCGATTTTCTCCCAGCCCATTTGCCAGCTCCTGCTCTACAACCAGCCCGAGGTGGCTCAGGAAGCTGCACCCCTGCTGACCATGCTCAGCATTGCCATTGCTTTTAGCGGACTGTTGTTTACCACCAACGCTATTTTGCAGTCCTTTGGCAGAGCCACCCGGCCAGTGGTGGATATGGCCGTGGGCGGCGTCATTAAAATTGTCCTGTCCTATGTGCTCATTGGGATTCCGGAAGTGGCAGCCATGGGTTCTGCCATCAGTACCGTGGTGTCCTATGTGGTGATGGTCACGTTGAATGTTTTCGCCATCCGGGGAAGCCTGCCCCACATGGACAGCGTTGCCCGTACCGCGCTGCCCCTTGTGGTTTCCGCAGTGGTGATGGGCGGTGTCAGTTACGGAGTTTATTGGCTGCTGACCCAGGTGGTCAGTCCCCGGCTAGCGGTGTTGCCTGCGATTTTGGTGGCCATAGTTGTGTACGCCGTGAGCGTAGTGTTCTTCAAGGGTGTCAGCTATGACGACGTGGCCATGCTCCCCAAAGGGACTACGTTGGCCCGGCTGCTGCACATGAAGCCGGATCATCAGCCCGCTCTTCGGCAGGAGGAGACCTCCCAAGTGGAGGAAGCTTTGGAGGACCAGCCGGAGCCGGAGTTGGAGAGGCTGCCTCAGCAGGAGGAACTGCCTTCTCCCAGGCGGGAGGAACCTGTCCGGCGAAAGGGCAAATACACGCCTCGCCACATGAGAAGATGATAAAAAACGCAGAGAACGTTCCAGGTTCTCTGCGTTTTTTTATTGCTTTAAAGAGGGGGAGCTGTACCGGTCAAATGAGGAAAGTCTGCCCAGGCCGGGACACATTTTGGATGAGAGGAGCATACTGCTCATAGTTGGGATTTGTCTGGAAGCGGGGCACCACGGAGTAATCCCCCCACATGTGCATGGGGAATACGTAGGCGGGCTGCACTGCCTGGAGAAACAAAGTCATGCCCTGGGCGTAATACCGTTCCTGGCGGGGATCCAGGGGGACAAAGGCCACGTCGATCTCCTTGTCCTTGAGCAGTTCCAGCTCCGAGGTGTAGGCCAGAACCATCTGGTCATTTTGGACCCGGGGTGCGCCGTCCCATTCCCAACAGTTCAGGTCGCCAGCGTGGTAGATTCGTTTTCCCTCGCACTGGACCAGGAAAGCCACACCCATATCCGTGGAGCGGAGGGTGGCGATTTTCAAATCTCCCACCTCATACAAACGGCGAGGCCCCACAAAGGTGATCTGCTCCCGAAGCTGGGGCGGAGTCTGCCGGGGGGAGATGTCGTCGGAAAGCAGATAGTAAACCTCCCTGCCGGGCCGGGCCAGTTGGAAAATCTCCGGGGAGAAGTGGTCCTCGTGGCTGTGGCTGGCAAAGACGTAAAGGGGTTTGTCCACCACCTGGGGGATGTCCCCCTGGAAGTAGTCGAACAGCAGGCAGTGGGATTCCAGCTCCACAAAAAAGGAGCTGTGGTTGATGAATGTGACTTTCATAAAAGCACCTCCTGAAGGGAAAGAATCAATCGCGGACAGCAGCGTGGGAAAAGCCGTCCTGATCTCTGGTGATGGTGATCTGTTGGGGAATGCGTTCCTTGAGCTCGGCCACATGGGAGATGATGCCAATGAGCCTGCCGCTGGTCTGCAGGTGGATAAGCGCTTGCATAGCGGTGTCCACGGTCTCCTTGTCCAGGGAGCCGAAGCCCTCGTCAATGAAGAGGGAGTCCAGCTGAACGGCCCCGGAGCTCTTCTGTACCACGTCCGAAAGTCCGATGGCCAGGGAGAGGGAGGCCAAGAACAACTCCCCGCCAGAGAGAGTTTCCACGGCCCGGGCCTGGTTGGAGAAGCTGTCCAGCACCTCGATCTCCAGGCCCTTTTTGGCGTTGCCGCCCCGGACGGCCTTCTGATGCTGTAGGGCATAGCGACCTTGACTGAGGTTGCTGAATACCTGGTTGGCGCTGACCAGCACCTCCTCCAGCATGACGCCCAGCACATAGGTGGTGATGGGGATTTTCGCTTCCTTGCTCCCGTTGAGGCATTGGGACAGCCCTTCGATCCGCTGGTATTGGGCGTCCAGGGTACCGATCTTGCTGTCCAGGTTCTGGACTGTCTTGAGAGCCTCCTGCCGAGAGGCCAGTGTGCTCTCTATTTTGCCCAGCTCTTGCCGCAGTTTGGGGCTTTCCTCCTCCAGCCGGCGGATGATCTCCTCCAAGGCGGGTAGTTCCGGGGGCTCCTCCCAGGGGGTGGGACAGGTGCGCCAGGCCTGATCCGCCTGTTCCCAGGCTTCTCGGGTGAGCTTTAGCCTGGTGGCTGCCTGAGTGCGGGTGTCTTCCCGAGCTTGGATTTCCCCGCTGAGTGCTTTGGACTGCCGGTCATTTTCTAGGGATAGCTCCTGGTTTTTGCGCAAAGCGGCCTCCACAGCACCGGCGTCCAGCCCATCGCATTTCTGCTGAGCTTCCCGGGCTTGCTCCTGTTTCTGCTGGACTGCGGTTTCCAACTGGGTGATCTTCACCTGGACCGTGTTTTGCTGGGCGCTGTTGCTCTGTTTTTCGGCTTCCAGACGTTCCAGGGCCTTTTGTCCTGGAGCGTATTTCTCCGCCTCTCTGGCGGCTGTGGCTTCCTCTTGGCGGGCGGCAGCCATCCGGGTTTGCAGGTCCTCCCGGTTGACGATCCCAAGGAGTTTGTTCAGCTCCTTGCCCTGCTGACCCTTTTGCCGCAGATCCTCCTCCAGCTGCGCCACAGTGGCTTGGATAGCCGCTAGATTCCTGGAGGATGCGGTGTGGCTTTTCTGGGCTTGGTCCAGCTGGGCTCGAAGCCTGGCCAGCTTTTGGGGGTCGTAGAGTTCCTGTTTTCGGGCGGGGGTTGGGTGATGCAGGGACCCACACACTGGGCAGGGTTTTCCCTCCTGGAGCGTGGAGGCTAAATCCAGGGCGGCATGCTGCTGGCGTAGGTGCTCCTGCTCTTCCAGGGCAGTTCCCAGGCTTTCCAGCAGGATGCTTTTCTCCTGAAGCTCTTGCTCAGCGGCCTTTTGCTGAAGCTGCCCTCGGTGCAGCCGTTCCTTGAGGCTGGTGTGGTCCCTCCAAATTTCTCCAAAGTCTTCCAGTTGTTTCCGAGCCTGCTGCAGTCCCGGAAGGGCTGCCAGGGCCTGTTCCGCACTTTTGAGGGTAGCTTTTGCGCTCTGTTGTTTTTCTTCCAGGGTCTGGGAGGCTGCTTGCAGTTGGGCCAACTGTTGGCGCAAGCTGTCAGCGGCTGTTTGCTGTCGCTGTGCCTCTGCCCAAGCGGCATCGGCGTTGGCCAGCAGCCCTCTCTGCTGGTTGAGTGTGACCTTTTCAGCGGCTAAGGTTTGGCCGGTTTTTTGCAGCTCTTGAAGGCGTTTGCGCAGGTCTAAAATCTCATTGGCGGAGCTTTCCTGCTCTTCGTGGGCTGTCTGTGCTTTGTGAAATGCTTCCTGAGCCTGGGTCCTGGCAGTCTCAAGGCGTTGGTAGTTTCGGGCCGCCTGGAACAGTTCCCGCTGTTGTTTTAGGGTTTCCTCAGCGGCAGTCGCCTCTTGGACGAGGGAATGCTTTTTTTCTTTCAGTTCTGCTACAACCGTTTCCAAAGCCTGCGTATCTGGAACCCCGGCCTGCTCTAGCAGAGAAGCACGTTTTTGCCGGTGGTCCCTCCCTTGGGCTTCCAATTGGTTGGCCCGTGTGCGGAATCGCTCGCTGAGCTTGTCCCACAAGCCCACTGGGAAGAGTGTTTTTAAGATCTCGGTTTTCTCCACGGAACTGGCTTTCAACAGCCGCTGAAAATCCCCTTGGGGCAGCACGATCACCTGGGCAAACTGCTCCCGTTTCAAATGGAGCAGTTCTTCGGCCTTTTCCCGCACAGAGAGGGTGCTCCCACTGGCCAGAAGGTTGGGCCCCTCCTCCGTGAGCTCCCAGCACTCGTTGCTCAGCACCTCCCGCAGCTCTCCCTTTCGGTTGACAGTGAGCTCCAACTCCCGGCGAAAGCGGTAGGTTTTCCCTTGAAGGGCAAATTCCAGCTCCACCAGAGTGGGCAGCTCCTGGGGAGCGTTGTCACAGCGCATTTGGGAGAAAGTCCGCTGGCCGCCGGTGGAGGCGCCGTAGAGGGCAAAACAGATTCCGTCCAGCAGAGAGGTCTTGCCGCCCCCTGTGGGACCGGAGATCAAAAACAGCCCTCCCAGCTGAGTGAAATCCACCACCATTTTTTCTTTGTAAGGCCCAAAGGCCTGTAAGGTCAAGCGCAAAGGACGCATGAAAGCCCTCCTTTCAGTTTTCCTCTTGGACCTCTCGGAAGATCTCCTGGAACAGGGCCTGATCCTCCTTCTCTACATCCATGCCGTAGCAGTCCCGCAGAAAAGCAGTGAATACCGACAAATCGTCCAGGCCCTTCAATTGTGTACTCCGGTGGCCGATCACCGATTGGGTCACCCAGGGTTGGGATACGGCAAGCAAATTGGGATAGTAGGGCCGCAGTGTCTCTGCAGGCATCAACAGAGGGCGCTGGTCGGTGAGTTCCAGCATCACATAGTCCTGGCAGGGATTCTCCCGACCTTGGGCCACCAAGTCCTCCAACAGGCCGGAGAGCTTTCGCACATCCCGCAAAGGCTGGCAGGGAAGGAACTCTCGATGCATCTCCTTGCCGTCCCACTCCAGCTGGAAATATCCCTTTTTCTGGTGCTCTTCGTCCACGGAGTACTTGAGTAACGAACCGGAATAGCATGCTTTCTCCCCGGCTCTTTGAGGTCCGTGCAAGTGCCCCAGGGCCACATAGTCAAAGGGGTCAAACAGGGAGGTGGGCACCTGGGCGCTTCCCCCCACAAACAGGGGGTTCTCCGACTGGGAGAGCTGGCTTCCTGCGGCAAAGCAGTGACTCACCAACACGTGACCGGCATCCGGTAAAAAGAGGGGCTTTAGCTTTTCCAAGACCGCCTCCATACAGGGGCCCTCCCCACGGAGAGAGTCGTCCTTCAAAAAGGCCCTGGCCCGAGGGGCGTCAAAATAGGGCAGCAGGAAGATCTGAAGCTTTTCTCCATCTTGTTCCAGCACCACAGGGTCCAAGGCGTCAGATAGGTCGGTGGCAAAGTAGACGCCGCTTTGGCGCAGTACCCGCCGGAGCAGGGTCATGCGCTCGGGGCCGTCGTGATTGCCGCTGATGACGCAGACCTTGACCGAAAGCTCCACCAGGCGGGAGAGAATGTCCTCAAACAGCTGGATTGCCTCAGCGGGAGGAATCTGCCTGTCATACACATCCCCGGCCAGCAGAATACAGGTGGGCTTTTCCCGCTCCACCCAGGGGAGAAACTGATGCTCCAAAAGCCAGCGCTGGTCCTCCAGCAGACTGCGTCCGTTGAGGGACCTGCCCAGATGCCAGTCAGATGTGTGCAGTAGTTTCATGGGAAGCCTCCGCGTCAAAATAAATTTAGAATGAAAGGGTTTCCTTTTTCCGTGAAATACGGTAAAATGGGACAGAACCATTATGGTAAACCATGTTTTTTCATTATAGCATGACCCGCTTGAAAAGGAAAGAGGCGTGTCCTGGGGAGGTTTCGGGCTCCCTGGAGTTTGATATAGAAAGGATTTGACTCATGAAAAAGCTGTTCTCCGTGCTTCTGGCAGTGATCTGTCTTGTTTCAGTCTGTGCAATGCCCGCTTCTGCTGAGGGGTTTGAATTTGGCTGGGATACGGATCCCAAGAATCCCAACGGACCCCACTGCAAGGCTTATCTGATGCTCAACCTGGATACGGATACGGTGGTGTATTCGGAGAATGCCGACGAGCAGCTGCCCATGGCATCCTTGACAAAGATCATGAGCTACATCATCGCCTATGAGAATATTCCTGACATTGAAAACACCTTGATTACCATTCCCCAAAGTGTGGTGGACGAGCTGGTGGGAACGGGCAGCTCGGTGGCGGAGTTCAGTGTGGGAGAGACCTACACAGGCCTGGATCTGCTCTATTTGATGATGGTGCCCTCGGGCAACAACGCAGCCCTGACCCTGGCTAAATATGTGGACCAGCTCTACGCTGATGGAAAGCTTGATGGGCAGACCACGGCGACGACGTCCAGCGCCACGGAGGAAAGCGGGGAGAGTTCCGCTCAGTCCAGCTCTTCGGACAGTTCTTCCCAGTCCAGTTCTTCAGAAGAGAGTGAGACCAGCTCTGTCCCCTCCAGCGCAACCGACGATCCGGAGGCGGTATCCCAGGCCAGCAGTGGGCAGGGAGAGTTGTCCACAGAAAACCTGGCTCCCGCTTATGGGGAGGAGGGCTTTGACGGCAGCGACTACACGGGGCGCAGCTATTTTGTTCAGCTGATGAATGAGAAAGCAGCGGAGTTGGGCTGTACCAACACCCACTTTACCAATCCCCACGGCCTGCACAATGAGAACCATTACTCCACTGCTCGGGATATGGTGACCATCACCGAGTATGCCATGAGTTTGCCTCATTTTACGGAGATCACCGGGACCACGGCATACAATTACGCTCCCCAAGAAAACCCAGACTTGGTCCGTACGGCCAATACTACCAACCAAATGCTGACCAACTATGCCTCGGACGAGGTTTCCTACTACTACGCCTATGCTACGGGCATCAAAACAGGCTCTCATGACCAGGCTGGCTATTGTATCGTAGCTTCGGCCACTTACGGAGGCTATACCTATGTGGTGTGCTGTTTGGGCAGTCCCAAGTACGACGAGAACGGCAACAGTATTTCACTTCACGGAGAGATGCTGGACGCAGCCACGCTATTCCGCTGGGCGCTGACCAGTCTCGGGAAGATGACCGTGGTGGCTCAGGGGGATATTTTGGCGGATGTCCCCTTGGAGTACGCTTGGCAGAAGGACACTTTGCAGTTGGTGGCAGGGGAGAACGTTTCCGTCATGCTGCCCTCCAGCGTGGACACCTCCAGCATTATTGTGGAGACGGATGTGCCGGAAAGCGTCCAGGCTCCGGTGGAGCGGGGCCAGCAGGTGGGCACCGCCACAATGAGTTATGCCGGTGAGGTGATTGCCACAGTGCCGCTGGTGGCGTCGGAGTCCGTCTCACGCAGTGAGATGATGTCCTTCATCAGCCAGGGGACCTCTGTGCTGACTTCCCCTTGGTTCCTCATTATCATGGGCGTCATCCTGCTGCTGATTATCGTCTATATCATCCTGATTTTGATGTACCGGAAAAAGCAGAAACAGCTGCGCCGGGTGCGGAAATTCCGGGATCTGTAAAAAAAAACGGGGTTCCCCGGTGGAGAGAGCGATCAAAAAGGGACTGCCGCGGCAGTCCCTTTTGCTGTATATGCGTGTTTAATCTTCGATCAAGTTATTTCCACTTCGCAGGATCACAATGTCGTCAGAGGCAGCAGTGGCGCCCACAATCCACTGGTAGTCTGGGATGGATTCATCGGGCATCCCCCACTGGCCTTCACTGATGAAAGAACCTGAGATCAAAAACGGCTGGCAGGTGAGTTCCAGATCTTCGCAGGCCTGGGCAATCTGTTTTGCCGCAGCGTTGGACCGCTTCTGGTCAAAGGTCAGGGTATTCAATGTGGAGTATTCAAAGTTTTTTTGAAAGTCGTCCTTCATCGCTTCGATGCCCTCCACCACCTGAAGGTAGGTGGGGCCGGGTTGCCCCTCCTCCATGTTGACCAATTCCATGCACTGGGAGATGTCCCCGGAATTTCCCAAGGACTGAAAGATGGCCCCGCCGATGATGGTGCCCAGCATAAGCAGCCCCAGCACTAGGAAAAAGATCCCCTTTTTCATGGAGAAAATGGGATTTTTCACCTCGAACATCTGACTACTCTTATAAGGCTGCCAAATATTTGCCCCCATGACGATCCCTCCTTTCAGGGAAAGCAGTCACTGGGAAAACAGGTCCTGCCCAAGGTCAGGGTTGTCAGCGTGGAATCTCGATTTACGGTTTCCATGCTGATCTGGTCCCTGTACTGGGATACATCCCCCAGCGCAGACTTTTACGCATTGGCTTGGATGATGGCTCCCCCAATGATGATGCCCAGCATAAGCAGCCCCAGCACTAGGAAAATGATCCCTTTTTTCGCGGAAAACACGGGGTTCTTTACTTCGAACATCTGACTGCTCTTATAAGGCTGCCAAACATACATTGCCATGATGATCCCTCCTTTCAGGGAAAGCAGTCACTGGGAAAACAGGTTCTGTCCGTGGTCCAGAATCTTCCAGCTCACGTCCAGAATCCATTGATAATTGTCATACGTGGTGTTGGGTTCTAGATCCTGAGGTACCTTTTCACTGCCGGTGGTAAAGCTGCCGGTGACCACAAAAGCAAGGGGATCTCCGTACGCGGCATTCAATTCCTGGCGAAGGCCGTCGGAGTATTCCTGATTGTACACAAGTTCCAGAAGGGTGCAGTGACGGAAATTTACCTGGAAGTGTTTTTCCAGCTCCTCAAAGGCCCGTTCCACGTCATAGGTCCTGGGAAAAATGTCCGAATCACTTTCTGCGCGTTCCGGATCAATGAATTGGGCAGAGGTCTCCACCTGACTGACATCGCCATAGCTCAGGGAATTCACCCACGGGGGCAATACCAGCAGCAGGCACACTACCAGGGCCACAGCTACCAGCGCCGCCGGAGCTATCCAAGCTTTTTTAGCTTGGAACAGCGGGTGAAGCAGCTTGGGATTGTGAACATTCGCAGGGATCCCTGGTTGGTAAGACATCTCGTCACCTCATTTCAGCTAGGTCAGGCCAAAGGTGGGCTCACTGACCCAGAAGCCCTGGGAGAAGAGCAGGCCCGGGAGGAACAGCAGCCCCAGAATCACCAGGAACACCAGGATAAACCACAGCAGGTTCCGGCGGGTATTCTTTTTGGGCGAGTGCTTTTCCTGGGACTGACCGTCCACGGAACGGTCCCAGAGCATATCCAATTGATTGTGAATAACGTCGTTTAACCTAGGCGGGCCAACCATACAGATTCCTCCTTTCCGATGAAAGAGCTCATTCTATACCATACTACACGTTCCGGGATAGCGGGTGAAAAAGCTTTCCCTTTACGGTAAGCGTACCATGACAAAAGAAAATGCCAATGACTCTTTGTTAAAAACCTGACAATCTCAAGTCCACACCCTCTGGGATAACAGCTCCCTCAGAAGTGGGGGGATGTGAAGTAGGAGATCAACAGGAACGCCCCTAAAAGGACAGCCGCAAAAAGCACCAGAATCACGGGAACCAGCCAAGGTCTTTTGGCGGAGAACAGGGGCTTGAGCAGTTTTGGATTGTGGATGTGCTCGGGGATACCCGGCTGCCAACCCATTTGAGACATACAACTACCTCCTCTTCCAAAAGCGCAGCTGCCGATGGTAGGGCAGTATGAAAAACTGGCCATCCGGTTATCTGTCCATGGGGGACACCTCTCCATTTTTATTTCATTTATAGTATAGAATATTTCTATAGATTCGTCAATGTTTTGTGATAATATTTCGTGCTTTTTGGCTCTCGCAATATCTGTTATGGGGATTACAGCACAACGTCCTCTCCTCCGGCTTTGGCGAACAGCCGGCGAATCTCCCCGCGAAGCCCTCGATATTCCGGCTGCTCTAGGGCGTTTTGGGCCAGCAGCTCCTTGGCGCAGGCTTGGGCCTGGCGCAGTACGTCCATATCCGTGGTCATGTCGGCAATTTTCAGCTGGGGCAGGCCGTGCTGCCGCTGGCCGAAGAAATCGCCCGGGCCCCGCAGTTTCAGATCGGCCTCGGCAATCTGAAAGCCGTCGCTGGTATCTCGGAAGAGCTTCAGCCGCTTGATGGTATCCTCGTTTCGGGCCTCAGTGATGAGGATGCAGGTGGATTTGTACTTACCCCGCCCGATGCGTCCTCGAAGCTGGTGGAGCTGGGACAACCCGTAGCGCTCGGCATTTTCAATGAGCATAATCACCGCGTTGGGCACATCCACGCCTACCTCCACCACCGTGGTGGACACCAACAGTTGGAGCTTTCCCTGGGAGAATTCCTCCATGACCTGTTCCTTTTCAGCGGGTTTCATTTTGCCGTGAAGGACTCCCACGGTGGCGGAGGGAAAGGCCCTCTTCACCAGCTCCCCATACTCCGTGACGCTTTGCAAGCCGCTTTCATCTTCTTCAATCAGGGGGCAGATCAGGTAGCCTTGCCTGCCTTGATCCAGATGCCGCTGAACATACTGGAAAGCCCGTTGGCGCTTGCCTGGGTCAATGAGATAGGTTTCGATTTTCTGCCGGCCGGGGGGCAGCTCATCCAGAACCGAGATGTCCAAATCGCCGTAGACCATCAAAGCCAGTGTCCGGGGGATGGGGGTGGCGCTCATGACCAGCAGGTGGGGGGAAGCGCCCTTCTGGGCCAGTGCAGACCGCTGCCCCACGCCAAAGCGGTGCTGTTCGTCAGTGATGACCAACCCCAGGTTTTGAAATTCCACCTTCTCGCTGATCAGTGCATGGGTGCCGATGACCAGCTGGATGCGTCCGTCTGCCAGGGCTTTGTAGATCTTTTTCTTTTCCGCCTGCTTCACCGAGCCCGTCAGCAGGGCCACCGTGATTCTGGCAGGCTCCAATAGGGCGGAAAGGGAGCTGTAATGCTGGGCAGCCAAAATCTCTGTGGGGGCCATCAGAGCCGCCTGCATGCCGTTCTGGATCACCGACCAGCAGAGGGCGGCGGCTACGGCGGTTTTGCCGCTGCCCACATCTCCCTGAACCAGCCGGTTCATGGGGGAGTCCCCGGCCATATCCGCCACGGCTTCAGTGATCGCCCGCTTCTGGGCACCGGTAAGGGTGAAGGACAGCAGCTTGGTGTAGCCTTCGGGGAATTGATTGGGAATGGGGTGGAGGTTGGCGCTTTTCCGGCCCCGTTTGATCCGCAGCAGCCCCAATTGCAAAACTAGAAACTCCTCAAAGGCCAGACGGAATCGGGCGGTGTTCACCTCCTCTGGGGTTTTGGGGAAGTGGATGGCCTCCAGGGCGTAACGGAGAGTGCATAGGTGATAGCGTTCCCGCAGCTTGTCGGGAATGGGATCGTGAATCTGTTCCGGCAGTAGGGCCAGGGCGTTGGCAACAGCAGAGGCGATCTGCCGGGAGGACAGCCCAGCCGTAGCCGGGTAGACCGGCTGCACGGACAGTTCCTTGTCTTCGGGCAGGAACTCCGGGGAGAGCATCTCCCGCTTGAACAGTGTTCCGGAGACCTTCCCCCGGAAGAGGTATGTTCGGCCCTCCCGCAGCATGGAGGGGATGTAGCGATTGTTGAAGAAGGTGAGGGCCATGTCGCTTTCCCCATCGGTGATGCTGGTTTTGTACAGGGTCATGCCCCCACGGACCCGTTGTTCCGTGGGGGTGCGCAGCACCGTCCCTTTAACCACGGCCACTTCTCCCACAACTGTTTCCCGGATGGCAGTGTGAAGACTCCAGTCTTCATAGGCTCGGGGATACAGCCGCAGCAGATCCCCCACGGTGGGGGCGCCCAGCTTCTCAAAGAGTTTTTTTCGTTTTTCACCAACGCCTTTTAAGGTTTCGATGTCTCGTTCAAATAGAGATGCCATTGCGCGCCTCCTTTCTGTCAAAGGTTCATCTGCCGGAGAAACCGTTCCAGATCCTCCTGGGATCTGACCACGGTGAGCTTGTCCGGATACTGTTCTGCTCGGGCGCGGACGCCGTCCTTCCCAGTGTTGTAAGCCCTGGTCCAGCGGACCATATCCTTGAGCATAGTCCAGGTGGGGCGATAGGCGCAGGGTTCTTTTCCCAGATTCTGCCGCACCCACCGGCGAAGGATTCTGACCATCCGGACCCGGGTGGGCGGTTCCAGCAGCAGGATTTGATCCGCCGCCTCCAGCCCTTGGGCAAAGCATAGACGGCCGGTGTCCTCCAGAATGAAATCCTGCCGTGCCAGGATCCCCTGAAAGATGGCGTCCCGCTGCTCTTCCGGACGCTTTCGATTACCTATTTTTGCACTGCGGTCCCGTTGGTGGGCTACCTGATCTAGGTGAAAACGGGGGACACCGGTGGCCCGGGAGATTTGCCGGGCCAGGGTGGTTTTCCCGCTGCCCACCGGCCCTACAATGTAGAGTTTCATGGATGTGCTCCTTGAAAAAAGTGCCTTACAAAAAGAAACCTTTCTTGGAAAGAAAGGTTTCTTAAAAGCTTCAGTTCCAATTGTAGAAGGTGACAAGGGGACGCAAAGTGTTGGTTTCCTGGTACCGCCGGGGAGTTACTCCACGGAGATGATGAAATAATACACCGGCTGACCGCCGTCCACCAGGGTAATCTCCACATCGGAGTGGAGCTTGTTCTCCAGGATGCGCTTGGCCTCTTCAGCCTGCTCCTGAGTGATGCCCTCGCCGTAGATCAGCGTGATGAAGGAGGTGTGCTTGGATGCAAAAGACCGGGTCACCCGGACGCAAGCAGCCACGGGATCCTTCTCGATATACTCCAGCTTGCCGTTTTTCAGGCCCAGAATATCCCCGTGACGGATGGTGTGCCCGCCGAATTCAGAATCCCGAGCGGCAAAGGTCACCAGGCCGGTATCCACATTTCCTGCGGCTTCCAGCATGGTTTCTTTGTTGGTGTCGGCATCGGCGTCGGGGTCAAAGGCCAGCATGGCGGACAAGCCCTGGGGGATGGTACGGGTGGGGATGACAATGACTTCCCGATCCGTGGCCAGGGGTACAGTCTGCTCCGCAGCCATGATGATGTTCTTGTTATTGGGCAGGATAAAGACCTTTTTGGCCGGAGTAGCCAGCACGGCTTCCAGCAGATCTTCGGTGCTGGGATTCATGGTCTGACCGCCGCTGACCACATTGGCGCAGCCCAGATCCAGGAACAGATCCTTCAACCCATCGCCTGCGGCCACGGAGATAAAGCCCATTTCCTCGGTGGGATCCTGGGGCTCCAGATGGACCTTTTCCGGCTGGGCGGGTTCTGCCTGAGCAGTGGCCTTTTGGGCCTCGTTCTCCTCGGCAGCCTTGCGGTGCTGTTCTTTCATGTTTTCAATCTTTACGGTGAGCAGCTGACCATACTGCAAAGCAGCCTGCAAGGCGTCACCGGGATTTTCTGTGTGCACGTGTGTCTTGATGATTTCCTCATCGTCCACCACCACTACGCAGTCGCCGATGGTTTCCAGGAACAGCCGCAGTTCCAGGGGATCCTTTTGGATTTCCGGATCACGGCCCACCACAAACTCAGTGCAATAGGTGAAGTTGATCTCGCTGTCAAATTCCGCCGCCACATTGCGGAAGAACTCAGCGGTCTCCTGAGCCTTCTCCTCTTCGGAGAGGCCGCACTCCAGCACAATGCCGCTGCGGAATACGCTGAGCATGCCCTCAAAGATCAGGCACAGTCCCTGACCGCCAGCGTCTACTACGCCGGCTTTTTTCAGCACGGGCAGCAGCTCGGGAGTCTCCTCCAAAGCATCGGCAGCGCCCATGCAGGCGGCGTCCCACACCTGGACAGGATCACTGCCCAGATCCAGGGCTTCCCTAGCTCGTTCGGAAGCCACCCGGGCCACAGTGAGGATGGTGCCTTCCGTGGGCTTCATCACAGCCTTGTAGGCCTCGTCCACGCCCAATTCCATGGCGGTGACCAGATCCTCAGAGGAGATTTCCTCCTTGCCTTCCAGGCCCTTGGAGATGCCCCGGAACAGCAGGGACAAAATGACGCCAGAGTTGCCCCGGGCGCCCCGCAGCATGGAGGAGGCAGCCTTTTTCGCCACTTGAGCAGCAGTGGCAGTATCATCCAATTTTTTCAGCTCTTCGGCGGCGGCGCCAATGGTCATGGACATATTGGTGCCGGTGTCGCCGTCGGGCACGGGGAAAATATTCAGATCGTTAATCTGTTTTTTATACTTGGAAATGTTGTTAGAGCCAGATATGATGGCATTCTTCAGTTGAGAACCTAAAATCACGGTTAACACATCCTTCACCACATAGATGGTATAGCTTTTAACTAGTTTATCACAAAAAATTCAAAAATACAATCGTTCCCCGTGGATTTCTGAAGATCACATCCAAAAATGCGTCCAAACTTATCCAACAGAGTGGCTGCTCAAGTGATGGAGATCCGCTCTACGGAGGTGCACAGGCCGGTGCGCTCGTCGGCGGAGAAGAGGACGCAATCCATTTTGCAGGGGCCCTTTGCCCAGTCGAATCGGGCGGGCATTTTTGTCCTCAGCTTGCCAATGATGATTTCCGGTTTGACCCCCAGTACCGAGTCGATCACCCCGGTCATGCCCGCGTCCGTGAGGTAGCCGGTGCTGTGGGGCAGCAGGCACTCATCGGCGGTCTGCACGTGAGTGTGGGTGCCAAAGAGAGCGGTGATTTTTCCATCGGCGTAGAAGCCCATGGCCCGTTTCTCCCCAGTGGCTTCAGCGTGAAAGTCCACCACGGTGATCTTGGGCAAGTCCGGGGTTTTCAAAAGGGCGTCCAGGGTTTCGAAGGGGCAGCGGAGGCTCTCCAGGTAGGCGGTACCCATGAGGTTGATCACAGCCACCTGAACCCGGCCCATATCCACCACACACAGCCCCCGTCCAGGGGCAGCGGCGGGATAGTTGGCAGGACGCAGCAAAGTCTCGCAGCTGTCGTAGAGCTCATAGGATTCCCTGCGGCGAAAGCTGTGATTCCCGGTGGTGATCACGTCCACGCCGCTGTCAAACAGGTATTGGGCAGAGGTAGGCGTGAGGCCGTTGCCATCGGCGGAGTTCTCCCCGTTGGCGATGACAAGATCCACCCCCTTGGTGCGCTTCAGCGAGGGCAAATGCTTTCTCAAAAACTGGCAGCCCTCGCTACCCACCACGTCTCCAATGCATAAAATGTTCATCACGCTTGCTCCTTTCTGGGGTGGGATCCCATTCGGTGCAGCAGCTCACCTTCCCAGAGGGGGGAGAGGGGCAGCGCCGCAAGATCTCTTTGGGTCTCATTCATGAATGGAGGGACGGTCTCCTCCCAGTGGTCCTTCCAGGTGTATCCCAGCAGGTCACCGGCACGGTGGCTGGCTTGGATGAACAGCCTACAGCTGTTGTCCAGGGCCTGGAATAATTCGCCCTTATGACAGGGGGCGTAGGTGGCCAGATACTGTTCCCACACCTGAGGCGGCAGGTAGGCTTGCAGCCCGTCCCCGGCTTTTCCAGGGTAGATGGGGAAGCCCCTTTCTCCGCCAGCCATCCAGCTGAGCATCAAGCGAAGCATGGGGCGGGTGCAGGTCTCTAAAATATGCTGGGCGTAGAGCAGTTGATCCCTCCACAGCCCCTTGGACACATAGGGAGCGGTCCACCAGAATTCGTTCCGGCATTCCTGGAAAATCTGGGCGCTGGGCCGCTCCACTCCGTAAGCAGAACCGTCCGGCAGGGGCAGCTGGGGCAGAAACCCGTCCTTGTCCAGCAGGACAATGGTGGGCTCCCGGTCCACGTAGGTTTTCCAGTGTTCCTTGGGGGCAATGGTCAGGTCGATCCTGGTCCCGTCGGTAAACTGCATTAGGTAGATGACTAGATCGGGAAAATGTTCCTGATACAGCTGGCTTTCATCTGTGCGCTGCATCACCAGCACGTCACCGAAAGTGGGGGAAAGATCCCCTGTCTTATAGGGTGCCACTTCTGTCACCAGATACACGATGTCGTAGTCCCGAAAGGAATCCAGCGGCACCGCTGGATTGGTTCGGGATCCATTTAGCAGTACGCCTCGGATTTTAGGGTCTTTCTGGGCAAATCCCAGAAGCAGATCGTATATTTCCTGTTGGCTGCGCACGTACTTCCCCCCTTGAAAAGGACAGGGACGCACCTGAAAAAGTACGTCCCTGTGATGTCGTTATGGTTATGCCGGGATTACTTGGCGTAATCCACTGCCCGGCTTTCCCGGATCATATTCACCTTAATCTGACCGGGGTAATCCAGATCGGCCTCGATCTTTTTGCAGATGTCCCGAGCCAGCAGCGTCATGCGCTCATCGCTGACCTTATCGGGCTTGACCATGATGCGGATTTCCCGACCGGCTTGAATGGCGTAGCAGCTCTCCACGCCCTCAAAGGAGGAGGCCACTTCTTCCAGCTTTTCAAGCCGCTTGATGTAGTTTTCCAAATTCTCGCGGCGAGCGCCGGGACGGGCTGCGGAGATGGCATCCGCCGCCTGAACGATGCAGGCAATGACGGTCTTGGCTTCCACATCCCCGTGGTGAGCAGCGATGGCGTGAACCACAGCTTCGCTCTCCCGGTACTTTCTGGCAACGTCCACGCCGATCTGTACGTGGGAACCCTCCATCTCGTGGTCCAGAGCCTTGCCGATGTCGTGGAGCAAGCCAGCACGCTTTGCCACCGTGGGATCCAACCCCAGCTCGGAGGCCATCATCCCGGAGAGGTAAGCCACCTCCAAGGAGTGGTTCAGCACGTTCTGGCCATAGCTTGTGCGGTAACGCAGGCGGCCCAGCAGCTTCACCAGCTCGTGATGGACGCCGTTGACGCCCACTTCCAGCACAGCTCGTTCGCCTTCCTGCTTGATGGTGTTTTCCACTTCCCGGCGGGCTTTTTCCACGGTTTCCTCGATGCGGGTGGGATGGATTCGTCCATCGGAGATCAGCTTCTCCAGCGCGATGCGGGCCACCTCCCGGCGGACCGGCTCAAAACTGGACAGCGTGATGGCTTCCGGTGTGTCGTCAATAATCAGGTCCACGCCGGTGAGGGTTTCGATGGTGCGGATGTTCCGGCCTTCCCGGCCGATGATGCGCCCCTTCATCTCATCGTTGGGCAGGGGCACCACGCTGATGGCGGCCTCACTGACGTGATCCGCTGCACACCGCTGAATGGCCAGAGCAATGATTTCCCTGGCAGTGCGGTCTGCTTCGTCCTTGGTCTGGAGTTCAAACTCCCGGATTTTCACAGCCTTCTCGTGGGTCAGTTCATTCTCCAGGTTGGAGAGCAAATACTCCTTTGCCTGGTCCACCGTGAAGGAAGAAATTTTCTCCAGCATGTCGAACTGGCTCTTCTTCACGGCCTCAGCCTCAGCTAAACGCTCCTCGGCCTTCTTGTTTTTCTGGTCAATTTGATTTTCTTTGCGCTCCATGGATTCCAGCTTTTTCTCCAAGCTTTCCTCCTTTTGCAGGACGCGCCGTTCCTGATGCTGGATCTCCTTGCGGCGATTTGCCAGCTCTTTTTCCGATTCATCTCTCAGGCGATGTAATTCATCCTTGCCTTCCAGCACGATCTCTTTCTTTCTGGCTTCAGCGCTTTTGATGGCATCGGCGACAATTCGCTTTGCCTCTTGCTCGGCGGAGCCGATCTCAGCTTCCGCTTGATTTTTGCGGTAGGTAACGCCCAGAAAGAAAGCAGCTGTGCCTGCCGCGGCAGCGGCAAGAAGGACCAAAAGAATACATAGCCACACAGCAACTTGGCCCAATCAGGCACCTCCTTCTTCTCTTTTGTAGATATTTTTCCTAAATTTAACAGTGGAAGTACCAGGGCGAAGTGTGCCCTGGGAAGTGCAGCGGGCCGCATGCTTTTCGTATGAAAGATTCTGGGGTTTCATTCTCAAGCTATTTTTATTGCCTCATTTTTTAGGCTGAAACTAGATTGTAAAAGCCAGGTAAAAAATGAGAAAACCTGCTGTTTCCAGCAAAATTTATGAAAAATTACTCAATAAAAAGAAAGCAAAAATGAAAAACAAGGAAATTCATATAAGAAAGCGCGGGTGTGCACTCTGCTTTTATTCTAGCTCCACGGGGTGGGGATTGTCAAGAATATTGTACAATTTAATTCCGAAAAACGGCGGGCGGGTTTCCACTTGACAAGGCGGCGCGCCGGTGATATGATTGCATCAAACGAAAACAATGCGTTGAAAAGGAAGCCCCTTCCACAGGTTTCCCCACACCAGAGAGTGGCCGCCGCCGGCTGAGAGCGGCCTGAGGGGACGGGGAGCGGGCCACCACCTTTGAGCAGCTTCCCGAACGCGGAACCGGATTTTCCATGGAGTCCGCCCAAGGGGAGACGGCGGGCACCGTTATCGGCCGAAACGAGGAAGAGCGGGTGCGCTTTGAATCCGGGTGGAACCGCGGGTCCCTGGCTAAAATTTTGTATTGCCGGACGCCTGCCCCAGAGCTTAGCTGGGGCAGGCGTTTTTTGCTTTCCCCGGCGGAAAGGAGTACCAGATGGTAAAGATTGATCTGAAAGGCCAAATCAAGGAGTTCGAAAACGGAGTGACCGCCGCAGAGGTGGCAAAGTCCATCGGCATGGGACTGTACAAGTCCGCCTGTGCCGCCCGCATTGACGGGGAAGTCTGCGACCTGCGGGCTCCCATTGACCATGACTGCACGCTGGAGATCCTCACCTTTGACAGCGAGGAAGGCAAGCACGCCTACTGGCACACCACCTCCCATATCATGGCTCAGGCGGTTATGCGGCTGTATCCCGGCACCAAGTTCTCCATTGGTCCGTCCATCGACAATGGTTTTTACTACGATTTCGACATGGAGAATCCTCTCTCCACCGAGGACCTGCCTGCCATTGAGGCTGAGATGAAGAAGATCATCAAGGAGAACCTGCCTCTGGAGCGGTTTGAGCTGCCTGCGGCCGAGGCCAAGGCACTGATGGAGGGTCAGCCCTACAAAGAGGAGCTCATTGACGAGCATGCTGGCCAGGGTGAGAACATCAGCTTTTACCGCCAGGGGGACTTCACCGACCTGTGTGCCGGTCCCCATCTGATGACTACCGGATGCGTCAAAGCTGTAAAGCTGACTGCTATCACGGGCGCTTATTGGCGGGGCGATGCCAAGAATAAGATGCTCACCCGTGTGTACGGCGTGTCCTTCCCCAAGCAGTCCATGCTGGATGAGCACCTGCGGATGCTGGAAGAGGCCAAGAAGCGTGATCACCGCAAGCTGGGCAAAGAGCTGGGCTTGTTCATGCTCCGGGACGAGGGCCCCGGATTCCCCTTCTTCCTGCCCAAAGGCATGGTGCTGAAGAACACCCTGATCGATTATTGGCGTGAGGTCCACAAGAAGTATGGCTATGTGGAGGTTTCCACTCCCATCATCCTCAGCCGGAAGCTGTGGGAGCGTTCCGGTCACTGGGACCACTATAAGGACAACATGTACACCACGGTGATTGATGACGAAGATTTTGCCATTAAGCCCATGAACTGCCCCGGCGGTATGCTGGTGTACCAGAGTGAGCCCCACTCCTACCGGGATCTGCCCCTGCGGGTGGGCGAGCTGGGCCTGGTTCACCGCCATGAGCTCTCCGGCGCCCTCCACGGATTGTTCCGGGTGCGGTGCTTCACTCAGGATGATGCCCATATCTTCATGACCCAGGAGCAGCTCAAGGACGAACTGAAGAACGTGGTTCGCCTGTTTGACGAGGTGTACTCCGTGTTCGGCCTGTCCTATAAGATCGAGCTGTCCACCATGCCCGAGGATCACATCGGCACCGTGGAGCAGTGGGAGCACAACCAGGAGATCCTGAAAGAGGCCATCACCGAGATGGGCAAGGAGTACGAGGTCAACGAGGGCGACGGCGCCTTCTACGGTCCCAAGCTGGACTTCCACCTGGCCGATTCCCTGGGCCGGACCTGGCAGTGCGGCACGGTTCAGCTGGACAGCCAGCTGCCGGAGCGCTTTGAGCTGGAGTACGTGGGTGAGGACGGTCAGAAACATCGTCCCGTCATGCTGCACCGGGTGGTGCTGGGCTCCATTGAGCGGTTCATCGGCGTGATTACCGAGCATTTTGCCGGCAAGTTCCCGCTGTGGCTGTCTCCGGTGCAGGCAGTGGTGCTGCCCATCTCCGAGCGTCATCACGAGTATGCTCTGGCTTTGCAGGAGAAGCTGGAAAAGGCTGGCTTCCGTGTGGAGTGCGATATCCGCAACGAAAAGATTGGCTATAAGATCCGCGAGGCTCAGCTGCAGCGCACCCCCTACATGCTGGTGGTGGGCGACAAGGAGTCTGAGGAGGGCACGGTTTCCGTGCGCCATCGTAAGGACGGCGACCTGGGTTCCATGACTCTGGAGGCCTTTGTGGAGAGAGCTCAGGCTGAAGTGGATAGCCGGGAGATCAAGTGAGCAGATTTCTCCGGTTTTCTAGAAACAGCAAATAAAGTTATAGAAAAAGGACACTCAGGAGAGAGCTCCTGAGTGTCCTTCTTTATGCCTTGAAAAAACTAGACCCACTTTCAGGGAGAGCATTTAACCTCTGCGCATAGCCACGGTATCTGCCAGCACCATGGGGTTCTGCTGGTCCTGGGTGAAGGGAGTCCAGAGGGGAAGTCCTTCGCCGTTGGGGTCCCCGGTTTTGACAAAGTTGGCCCAGTAGCCGGATACGGCCTTGGCCAGCTCCCAATCGCAGTCCTCCCAGGGACGCCAGCAGCGGGGAAGGGTTTCAAATTCATACCACAGCTCGCAGGAGTGGAAAGCACCTGCGTTGTCCCCGGGGAGCTTCCGGTTGAAGAAGTAGAAATACCCGGGCTTCCGGCCCAGCTTCAGCTGGTTCTGGCAGAACCGCGCTCCGGCGTCCTGCAAAAGAGCTTCCCCGCCGATGTCGTCCCCAGTGGACCCGATCATGTAGGGAATGTCGTGGATGGCTCCCTTTTCTGCCAAAGCGTCCGTGTTGTCGGAGAGCAGCCAGTCGTCCACGTGGGGGCACCAGCTGAGGCCCTGACCCTGAACAGCGTAGGCAGCGTCCCGTAGCTCCAGTGCGGGAACCTTCCGAAGCTCTTCCAGGGTAGAGACGCCCAGGTGTTCCATGAGCTTTTTGGAGACATCCCAAAGTGCTTCCTTTCCGGGAGTGGTGTGAAGGGCCCCGATTCCACCTCCGCTTTGGAGGATAGCTCCCCGCAGCAGCCCCTGGGACAGGGGGGAGGAGATGATGGCCTGTACGCTCATGCAGCCGGCGGACTGGCCTGCCACAGTCACCTTTTCCGGATCGCCGCCAAAAGCGGAGATGTTCTCCTTCACCCAGTTCAGGGCGAAGATCTGATCCAGAATACCGTAGTTGCCGGAGACGCCTTTTTCGTTCTCGGCTTCCAGATCCGGGTGGGCAAAAAATCCAAACACATTGACCCGGTAGTTGATGGTCACCAGGATCACACCCTTTTTGGCAAAGCCCTCGCCGTCAAATTCCTTTTCGGTGCCGCAGCCGTGCATGAAAGCGCCGCCGTGGATCCAGAACAGCACGGGCAGCCGGTCCTCGGGCTGGGCGTCCGCAGGGGTCCAGATGTTTAAGTAGAGGCAGTCCTCGCTTTCCGGGGGAACCATCCTGTCGTAGAACTCCTTGCTGTAGAAGTCCATGGCGGTCAGGTCGGCCTGGGGGCAGCGGGGAGAGAATTCTGTGCAGTCCAAGGTGCCCTCCCAGGGAGTATGCTCCTGAGGGCGGCGGAAGCGCAGTTCGCCCACAGGGGGCTGGGCGTAGGGAACGCCGCGGAAGATCAGGGTTTTCCCATCCTGGCTGGTGGCGCCCTGTATGGCGCCTTGTTTCGTGGTAATTACAGTGTTCATGGCAATTCCTCCGTATCGCTATCTGAATCTGATTGGGATTTTGATCTTGTCTGTGTGGTAGATGTGGGCTTTTCCAAAGCGATGGGTTCCAAAAGGGTGGGTTCCTCCGCAGTGGCGGGCAGTTCGTCCACCTTCAGCCGGGGAATGAACTTGGAGGCAAACCAGCCTTTGCCCCGACCCAAAATATACAGCGCTCCGATGATGGAGAACAACACAGCGCCGATGAAATTGACCAGCAGATCCTTCATGGTGTCGTGAAGGCCAATGTCCAAGTAGGCAGGCCATTCCTGTCCATTGACCACTACACTTTCCACAGTCTCTTGAATGGGTACGTTGCGGCCATCTGGGTTGAGACTGACCGAGGAAATGGCAGTGATCCAGGTGTCCTTCTGCATATCCGTGTGGAAGAACAGATCCATGCCATACTCATAGAACTCCCACAATACGCCGATGGTCATGGAGAAGCAAAACGCTACCAAGGCCACAAAGGCCGGGGACAGTCGGACTTTGAACTTGCGGGAGCGATTGAGGATGTCCACCATGGCGATGCCGATGGCAGCCATCAAAAAGCCGTTCAAAGTGTGGAGCATAGTGTCCCAGAAGGGAATGAGCAGGTAGTACTCCTGGATTTCACCCAAAATTTCCGCCGAAAAGATGAAGAGCAGAATGATAATTTCCAACGTGTTTGGCAGGTCGATGTGTAAACGGTGCTCCACGAAAGTGGGGATCATGAACAGCACCAAGGTCAACCCGCAGAGAAAAACATTGTAATAGTCACCTTTAAATACTTCCCGGATCATCACAAGGAGAACCAATACCCGCAGCACCACATAAGTGGTGAAGAGTATGGGATGCTGCCGCACATCCAATTTCGCCTGTTGACGTATTTCTTTCCGGTGTTGACGGCGCTCTTCTCCAGTGAGCCTGGAGCGTTTCTTTTGACGCATCCGATCCCTCTTTTCCAAGTTTTATTCACGCATGATAGCATCATACTTATGGCTATGATACCACGATTTCAAGAAAAGAAAAAGCGGTGGGAAAATATTTTCCCCACTGCACTCCTCATGAATTTAGGAGGCCTTCTTTGTCTTGCATTTTTGAGGCCGGAACCCTACGGCCCCGGCTACAGTGAGCAGAATCAGTGCAGTTCCCAGGATCCAGAAGGCCCAGGGCGTGCCCAAAGCATCTCCCACAGCGCCAGATACCGGACTGGCGGCAATCATGAACAGGCTGTACGCCATACTGCTGACGCTGACCAGTGTGGCACGCTGGTCACTGGGAAAGGCGTCGTTGAGTGCAACATCCAAACGCAGGTCCAGCAGATTGAAAAAGCATTGGGCGGCACAGCCTCCCAGCAGAGCCAGAGGCCACCAAGCACAGCCGGCCATCAGGGTGGCGCCTCCGCAGAGAAGGCCGCAAATCACTCCGCAGGGATATAATGCCAGCTTCACCTTGGCTCCCCAGGCAGTGCCGCCGGTCCCTGCCAGGCGGAGTACCATCAAAGCTGCTCCCAAAAATAGGGAAGGCAGGCCGGTGTCCAGGAGGTGCTGTTGTAGGTACATGTAGGTGAGATAGATGGGCGTGGCCACAGCGGCGCTGGCCAGGATTTTCCAGGAGGCTCGTCTGTTTCTCCTGAGAAAGAGTACGCTCTCCACAATATGAGTCCGCAGCCTAGGACCAAGCTGGGCGAAGGGGTGAGCTGTGCGCTGTCGTTGGGTTTCGGTGACTTGGGGCTCTGTCAGTGCAAGGGCTGCGGCGCCACAGGCACAGGAGCACAGAGCGGTGATGGCGTAGGCGGGGAAGTATCCCAACAGAGCGGCTGCGCCCCCCAACAGACTGCTGAGGGAGGCCGACACTTGGGAAGCTCCCCGCAGCCAGGCGTTGTGTTTTAAGTAGGTGCCTTCTGCGTCGGCGGATTTCAGACTGTCATAGGTCAGGGCCTCTTGAGTGCCGGAACAAAAATTGTACATCAGCGCTTGGAATACCATGGCCAAACACACGCCAAAGAAGTCCGCACTGAATGCCATGGATAGTGCTGAGAGCATTCCGCAAAAGCTGGAAACTACCAGGGTTCGTTTGCGTCCCAATAGGTCGGCCATCATGCCGCTGGGGACCTCAAAGAGGAAGCTGACAATGTGAAAGACGCTTTCCGCAATGCCCACCTGGGCCAGCGAAAAGCCTCTGGAGAGCAGAAAGACCACCCACACGCCGTCAGCGATCCGCAGGGAGAAGAGGAAATTGTAGATGTGCAGAAAAAACAGTTGTCGCTTGATTTGCATAAAGAACCATCTCGTTTCTGAAAAAGTTGGGGAAACGCCGTCATTTTTCCAGATGGAGACAAAAAATGCCATGGCGAAAACACCATGGCAAAATCGCTTTGTCATGGATCCTGGGGAAAAATAGGCGCACTTCTAGACGGGATGGTTTAATCCTGCCCTTTCAGCTGCAAAATGACGTTCCATTTCCAGCCCACAGTGCGCACTCCTTTCCGAAAAGATCCGTGAATTTTTATTCAGTATACTCTGACTTCGTTCTCCTTGTCAAGGGGGGCGTCAGTTTTTCAGGCTCTGCAGGGGAGCGGGAATCTTGCCGCCGCGATGGATGAATACGCTGGGGGAGGCAGGATTGACGTCCATGATGGGGCCCTTGCCCAGGAGGCCGCCGAAGTCCAGCTCCTCGCCGGCTTTTTTGCCCACAGCGGGGATCACGCGCACGGCGGTGGTCTTGGAGTTGACCATGCCGATGGCGGCTTCGTCGGCGATGATGCCGGAGATGATCTCTGCGGGGGTGTCTCCAGGGATGTTAATCATGTCCAAGCCCACGGAGCACACAGCGGTCATGGCTTCCAGCTTGGTCAGAGTCAGGCAGCCGGAACGAGCTGCTTCAATCATGCCAGCGTCCTCAGTGACAGGGATGAAAGCTCCGGACAGTCCACCCACACTGGAGGAGGCCATCACACCGCCCTTTTTCACCGCGTCGTTCAAAAGGGCCAAAGCGGCAGTGGTGCCGTGAGCGCCGCACTGCTCCAAGCCCATGCCCTCCAGAATGTAAGCCACGCTGTCCCCAATGGCTGGGGTGGGAGCCAGGGAAAGGTCCACAATGCCAAAGGGTACGCACAGACGGCGGGAGGCCTCCTGAGCCACCAACTGGCCCATTCGGGTGATTTTAAAGGCGGTGCGCTTGATCAGCTCTGCAATCTCCGTGAGATTGCAGCCGTCGCCGTGCTTTTTGATGGCTGCCCGCACCACGCCGGGACCGGAGACGCCCACGTTGATAACGCAGTCCGGCTCGCCGGGGCCGTGGAAGGCGCCGGCCATGAAGGGGTTATCCTCGGGAGCGTTGCAGAAGACCACCAGCTTGGCTGCGCCGATGCATTCCCGGTCGGCAGTGCGCTGGGCGGTCTCCTTGATGACCCGGCCCATCTTCTCCACAGCGTCCATATTGATGCCGGCTTTGGTGGTGCCCACATTGACGGAAGAGCACACCAGCTCAGTCTCATCCAGTGCCTGGGGGATGCTCTCGATGAGGGCGTAATCCCCGGGACCAAAGCCCTTGTGAACCAGAGCGGAATAGCCGCCCACAAAGTTGACGCCCACTGTGTGGGCAGCCCGATCCAAAGCCTTTGCGAAATGAATGGGGGAAGCGGTGGGGCAGGCGCCGGCGATCATGGCGATGGGGGTGACGGAGATCCGCTTGTTGATGATGGGGATTCCGTACTGCCGGGAGATGTCCTCGCCGGTTTTCACCAGATCCTGGGCGTAGCGGCAGATTTTGTCATAGACCTTTTGGGTTGCCTTGTGCACATCGGGATCAATGCAGTCCAGCAGGGAGATGCCCATGGTGATGGTGCGGACATCCAGGTCCTCGTTGTCGATCATATTGATCGTTTCCAAAATTTCGTTGGTGTTCAAAGGAAGGCTCCTTTCAAAAGCAAAGTTGGGGGAGAAGAGGTCCGACGGATGGTCCGGCCTCTCAGATTCTGTGCATGGAGTTGAAGATGTCCTCGTGCATCACGTGGATCTTCAAATTGGAAGCGCTGCCCAGTTTGTCAAACTCTTCGGACAGACCGGCTACTTCCACGGTGGCGTGGGTGATATCCACCAGCATCACCATGACGAACATGTCCTGAAGAATGGACTGGGTGACCTCCAGCACATTCACACCCTTCTCGGCGCAGATTCCGGAAACCTTTGCCAAAATGCCCACCATGTCCTTGCCGATTACGGTAATCACTGCTTTTTCCATCTTATCCATGATCCTACCATTCCTTTCGCAGTCTCTTATCCTTCATTATGAAGCAACCGGCAGCGTCTGTCAAGGTTCCCAAAGGGCCGGAAGCGGTTTTTTCCCTTTCTTTCTTCCCTTTTTCGGGAAACTGTGGTAGAATATCACCATTACTCCGCCCACGGCTCCCAGGGCGGCGAAAGGGCCTATGCCCTCTCAGAAAGGAAGTGCCCTGTTTGAAGTACCGTTTTGCCTGTGACAGTCACAATCATTCCAACTGCTCCCCGGATGGGAACGACGCGGTTTTGGAGATGCGCCTGCGGGCCCAGGAGTTGGGTCTGTGGGCACACACGCTGACGGATCACTGCGAGTGCCAGAAGTATCCCAACCGCTATCGCCCTCGGGTGCAGCGGGCCTGGGAGGAGATGGCCCTGCAGATTCCCCAGGGGACGTCCACCCGGTTTTACCGTGGTATCGAGCTGGGGCAGCCCAACCAGGATGTGGAGGCAGCCGAAGAGGCTTTGCAGGGCCGGGACTACGACTTTGTCATCGGTTCCATCCACAATATCCGGGGGTTTGAAGACTTTTTCTATCTGGACTATTCCCAGCTGGAGCCGGGATATATTGACCAGCTGCTGACTACCTATTGGGAAGAGGAGTTGGAGGTGATCCATTGGGGAAAGTTCGATTCCCTGGGTCACCTCACCTATCCCCTGCGGTATATTGAGGGGGATCACGGCATCCCCGTGGATCTGGAAAAGCACAGGGACGCCATTGACACCATCTTCCGGGAGCTGATCGCCTCTGGCAAGGCCTTGGAGGTGAACACCTCCGGTTACCGTCAGAAGATTGGCCGGCCCTTGCCGGACCTACCCTTGGTGCGCCGGTATCGGGAGTTGGGGGGAGAGCTGATCACCTTGGGCAGTGATGCCCACTCCACCCAGGATTTGGGCAAGGGGATCGAAGAGGGCATGGAGATGCTCCGGGAGGCCGGGTTCCGGCACTTCGCTGTGTATGAGCAGCATCGGCCCATTCTGCTGCCTTTGGAGTGAGGCCAGCCATCCCAAGGGAAACCAATTGACTACTAGAACCTTTTTTATTATAGATCGCTTGCGGATCGCTTGCGAAAGGTATTTTTGGAAATTCAGAGAAGGAGGAATTTGCCATGGCAATGGAACGGCTTTTGGAACTGCTGCAGGACCAGGCCAATCTCACCACCGCCCAGCTGGCTTCCATGCTGGGGGAGAAGGAAGAGGACGTGGTGAAGGCCATTAAAAAGTATGAGAAAGAGGGCGTCATCAAAGGATACCATGCCCTGATCAACTGGGAGCGCACCGAAGTGCCCCATGCCGCGGCCCTCATTGAGCTGCGGGTCTCTCCGCAAAAGGATACCGGCTTTGACGAAATTGCTGGCCGGGTGATGAATTTTCCCGAGGTGGAGAGCGTCTACCTCATGTCCGGCGGGTATGACCTGGCGGTGAATGTCACCGGAAAGACCATGTCAGATATTGCCATGTTTGTGTCAAAGCGGCTGGCCACCATCGACGGTGTGCTGTCCACCGCCACCCATTTTGTACTGACAAAGTACAAGGATGGCGGCGTGATCTTTGCCAACGACTATGAGGAAATTGACGAGAGAGGGAGCAATCTGTGTGATTGATTACGAGAGTTTGGTAAACGGCACTGTCAAGCGGATTAAACCCTCGGGGATCCGCAAGTTTTTTGACATTGCCAACGAGATGGACGACGTGATCTCCCTTTCTGTGGGAGAGCCGGATTTCCACACTCCCTGGCACATCCGGGAGGCCGGTATTGAGAGCTTGGAGAAAGGCCGCACCAGCTATACGCCCAACCGGGGTTTTTTGAAGCTCCGTGCGGAGATCTCCAACTATGTGGAACGCCATTACAATGTAAAATACGATCCCCAAAGCGAGGTTCTGGTCACTGTGGGCGGCAGCGAGGCCATTGACCTGTGTGTGCGCACCCTGATAAACCCCGGCGACGAGGTGTTGATCCCCGAGCCCAGCTTTGTGTGCTATGTGCCCATCACCCAGATGGCTGGCGGCGTGCCGGTCATCATTGAGACAAAGCCGGAGAACAGCTTCCGCTTGACTGCCCAGGAGTTGGAGGAGAAGATCACAGACAAGACTAAGCTGCTGATTCTTCCCTACCCCAACAACCCCACAGGCGCGGTGATGCGCCGGTCGGATCTGGAAGCCATTGCCCAGGTGGTGGAGCGCCACAACCTGCTGGTGCTCTCCGATGAGATCTATGCCTCGCTGACCTATGGCGCGGAGCCCCATACTGCATTTTCCGCCATTCCCGGCATGCAGGAGCGGACCATCCTGGTCAACGGATTTTCCAAATCCCACTCTATGACCGGCTGGCGGCTGGGCTATGCCATGGGGCCGAAAGAGATCATTGGGCTGATGACAAAGCTGCATCAGTTTGCCATTATGAGCGCCCCCACCATGAGCCAGTATGCCGCCATTGAAGCCATGAAAAATGGTGATGACGATATCCAGTACATGCGGGAGCAGTACGACATGCGCCGCCGCCTGATTGTGGACGGCCTGAACAAAATTGGCCTAAAGTGCTTTGAGCCGGAGGGAGCGTTCTATGTGTTCCCGTCGGTGAAGTGCACCGGGCTGACCTCCATGGAATTCTGCGAGCGGCTGATCCGTTCCCAGGGGGTGGCCGTGGTGCCCGGCGACGCCTTTGGTGCCTGCGGCGAGGGCTTTGTGCGGATCTCCTACTGCTACTCCACCAAACACATCATCGAAGCCTTGGAGCGCATGGAAGCGTTCCTTCAGGAGCTGTAATGGCCGGTGGCGAAAAGGTCTGGCTCTCCCGCTGCGGAGGGTACAGCCCTGAGGAATTGCTGCGCCAGGTGGAGGAACTCTTCACCGCTCTGGGCGTGTGGGATGAAATCCAGCCCGGCATGACCGTGGTCATCAAGCCTAATCTGGTGATGAGCTCCAAACCCGAGGCAGCCATTGCCACCCATCCGGCCCTGGTTGCCGCTGTGGGCAAATGTGTGCAAAAGGCCGGGGGCCAGGTGCTGATCGTAGAGAGCCCGGGTGGCCCCTACACTCCCGCAGCGATGAAGGCGGTGTTCCGAGGCTGCGGCTATACGGATATGGCCAAGGAATGCGGGTTCACCCTGTACACGGAGTGCAAAAGCCGGGAGGTGTCCTTGCCCGGGGCAAAGCGGTGCCGGCAGCTCTCCGTAGTGGAACCCTTCCTCACCAGGGATTACCTCATTGATCTGTGCAAATTGAAGACCCATTCCATGGTGGGTTTCTCAGGAGCAGTGAAGAACCTCTTTGGCACGGTGCCCGGACTGCAAAAGCCGGAGCTTCATTGCCGGTTCCCGGAGAAGCAGCCCTTCTCGGAGATGCTGGTGGATCTGTGCGACTTTCTCAAGCCCGACCTGTGCATTGTGGATGGGATCCTGGCCATGGAGGGCAACGGCCCCACCGGCGGCAGACCTCGTCAGCTGGGTGTGCTGGGAGCCAGTAAAAGCCCCTATGCCCTGGATGTGTGTGCCACAACCATGGTGGGAATACAGCCTGAGAGTGTCTTGATGCTTCAAGACGCCCATCAGCGGGGATTGGGTCCCATTGCCCCGGAGGAATGCCAGCTGGTCAAGGAGCAGATTGCCTCTTTGGCCCAACCGGACTTTTTAAAGGCGGAGGCCTCCAGCACGGACTTTATCGATCGCCTGCCCAAGGGGCTGCGGCCTCTGGCGAAAAAGGTGGCCACACCCAGACCGAAGATTCGGGAAAAGGAGTGTGTGGGCTGCGGGAAATGCGCGGAAAGCTGTCCTCAGCACACCATTCGCATTCGGGACGGAAAGGCCAAAATTGACTATAAAAATTGTATACGCTGCTTCTGCTGCCATGAGATGTGTCCCAAGCATGTGATTGACATCCGGCGGTGGAGCTTGCTGCACCTTTAATGTCCGAAAAAACGGACGGATAGATGTTTCCATGAGATAGGACGGAACGACCCATGAAACTGAAAGCATACGCCAAAATCAACCTGACCCTGGACGTGACAGGGAAACGGGAAGACGGATATCACACATTGGACACCGTGATGCAGACGGTGTCGGTGTGGGACGAGTTGGAAATCAAGAAGATCAATAAGCCGGGCATCCGGCTGTTCTGCAACCGGGAGTACCTTCCGGTGGACACTAAGAATACAGCCTTCCGGGCAGCCCAGTACTTTTTCGAGCACTGCGGTATCACCGGTCAGGGGTTGGCCATTAACATTCGCAAGTATGTCCCCAGTCGGGCCGGTATGGGCGGCGGCAGTGCCGATGCTGCGGCAGTGCTTCACGGGCTGAATAAGATGTTCAAGGCAAACCTCCCCTTGGAGACCCTGGTGGAGCTGGGGGCCAAGGTGGGAGCGGATGTGCCCTTCTGTGTGGTGGGAGGAACCTGCCGCTGCCAAGGAATCGGGGAACAGGTGGAGCCTGTGGCCCCCATGCCTGACTGTTGGCTGGTGATCTGCAAGCCTCCCGCTGGGATGAGCACTCCCCGGGCCTATGCCCTCATTGACCAGTTCCCGCTGACCAGAGTGCAGGCCACGGGCAAGATGGTGAATCTGCTTTCCGGCGGTGACTTGCGCCGGATCGGCGAGGGCCTGGCCAACCGGTTTGACGAGACCATGAAGCTCCAGCAAGTGCGGGAGATCAAGCGGATTCTGGTCAGTGCCGGTGCATTTGGCGCCAGCATGACCGGCAGCGGGTCCGCCGTGTTCGGGATTTTCGATTCTGAAGCGGCTGCTAGAGCTTCCATGCAGCGGTTGGAGGGCAAGGGAAGATTGTATCTGGCCCGTCCTCTGGACCACAGCTGGGACTACGCAGATAAGTGAAAAAGGCGCTGGGGGAAGACCCTGGCGCCTTTCTTTTTTCTCAATTGACATACCCTCCTATTGGGTGTACTATGAAGCTAACAAAGGAGGGGGAGTTTCATGAAAAAGTTGGGGTTTGCCGGAGCTGTCTGCGGGATTTTGACGCTGCTGCCGATGGTGATAACCACAGTGGCGGTGCTCTGGTTATTACCGGATACCATTCCCGCCCATTACGGTATATCCGGTGAGGTGGACCGTTGGGGCAGCAAGTATGAGAGTTTCATTTTGCCGGGGATTTCCCTGGTATTTGGAGTGGCCATGCTGTTGGGAGCTTGGATATCAGGCCGTTCTTCTCGGAAAGAGGTGGAGCAGGGCAGTCGGATTTTTGTGATTGCCGGAAACGTGAGCTTGGCCGTATTCAATGTGATGACGCTTTTCTTTTTGTACACCTCCTGGGCTCAGATGGAACACTTGGAAGGGGTCCCGGAGATCGGACTTCGGATTCTGTTTGCAGTGATAGCCATTATGCTGCTGGTTCTGGGAGCGGTGATGCCCCAGGTGAAGCAAAATGCCTGGTTTGGTGTTCGCACTAAATGGACTATGCAGAGCGTGTCTGTCTGGGAAAAAAGCCAGCGTTTTGGTGGGAAGCTGTTTATGGGTGCGGCGCTGTTGTGCCTGGCCTCCTTGGCGTTGCCCTTCCCGTGGGTGACCGCTGTTTTTGTCCTTTCTGTGGCAGCTGCAGCAGTGGGTTCCTGGTACTATTCTCGAAGAGAGGGCTTGAAAGAAAAGTCCTAAAAAGCGGATAATCAAAGCGGGTATAAAAAATCCCTGGGAGCAATCCCAGGGGTTTTACTTTTCATGAATTAAATTGTACGAAAAATCGTGCAGTGATTTCTGCTCCTCCCTGAGGTGAGTTAGCCACCTGCAAGGAACCTCCATGCTTTTGACACAGCACGCGGCACAGATAAAGTCCCAAGCCAAAGTGCATTTCGCCTTCCAGAGAGGTGCTCTTATCTGCCCGGTAATAGGGGTCCATGGCGCGTTTCAGCGCACTGGGAGGAAAGCCAGGACCATCGTCCCGCACCGTCAATGTGAGATAAACACCGTCTGTCTCCACAGTTGCCCAGATGTTCTCTTTGGCATAACGTGTTGCGTTGGACAGCAGGTTTTCATAGACTTGAAACAGCAATTCACTGTCCAAAAATGTGGTCTCTTCTCCGTGGGATTCCAAGGAAAATGTGTGATCTCCCCAGAGAATTTCTCCGGTCTCTTTCAACTGAGTACACAGGGAGGAAAAGGGGACAGCACTTTTTTGGGGCTTTAAGTCCCCCAGCCGTTGCAGGGAGTTCATGCTTTCCACATACCGCTGCAGGCGGGTGAGGCTTCGCTGCATGGTCAAAACAGTTTCCACCGTTTTTTCGGGGGACAAGTCCCCCGAAGGAAGTGTCTCCAGCAGGAAATCACTGTAGCCCTGAAGCACCGTCAAGGGCGTACGCAGATCGTGAGAAAAGGCGGCATTGAGCCGTTTCCGTTCTTCTACCGCAGCCCAGAGAGATCGGTTGTTTTCCTCCACGGAGGCCCGCATAGTCTCGAAGGACTGGCACAGCATGCCCAATTCGTCGCCACTGGGGGAGTTCACATGGAAGTCCAAGTTGTTCTGGGCAATTTTATGAGAGGCCGTGTCTAAGAGCGCCAGGGGGCGTTTGAGCTTCCAGTGATAAAACCACCAGGCATCGGCAATAAAGGCCAGCAGCACTGTGGCGGTGATGGTGAACACCGCGATTTCGCCCAGGTTGGCGTAAAAGAACCGCAGGGGTCCTGCCGGGATGAATTGTGCCGGATTGGTGGTCTCCATGGGGTAGATCTCACCGGTATCCGGATCCACGTAGGCATAGGGCATGGAGCTTTGTATGTAGAGCGTTTTGCCGTCCTCAGAAACCACATAGTAGGATTCCCCGTCGGGGGACTCGGTGGCATAGTAGGGAGTGATGTACTTGTAATATAGGGCGTCCCTAGCTTGTTCGAAAGCGATGGTTTCCAATAGGGTCAGAGTGAAGGCGGCCACCGTGCACAAAACGGTGGTGATTATCAGCGCTAACCGCAGGGATATCCGTTTGTGCCAGGGGGTCTTGTTGGGTTCATCGTCATCCTTTAGGAACTTCTTGATGTTTATTGCCATTTGTAGCCCACACCCCAAACTGTGACAATGCGTTCGCCGCAGCCGGCTGCCGCAAATTTCGCTCGGACGCGGCGGATGTGCTCAGCCACCACAGAGCTGTCGCCCTCGCTGTCCCAGCCCCACACGGATTCGTAAATCCGTTCCCGGTCGAACACCTGGGAGGGATGCATGGACAGCAGCTGGACGATGTCAAATTCTTTTTTGGCCAGGTGCACAGGTTCCCCGTCCTGATAGACGCACCGGGAGCCGTAATCTATCACAAGCCCTTGTTGAAACTTCACCTGGGCCTGGCCCTGGCGCCGCTCCTCCCGGCGGAGGTGAGCGCCTACCCGGGCCAGCAGCTCCTGGGAGGAGAAGGGCTTCAAAATGTAATCGTCACCGCCGGCGGCAAAGCCCATGACCTTGTCGGCATCCTCGATGCGGGCGGTGAGGAAGAGGATGGGGCAGTTGACAAAATCCCGGATTTGCTGGCACAGGGTAAAGCCGTCGGTGTCGGGCATATTGACGTCCAGCAGGATCAAATCCGGCTTCTGAGAGCAGAGTGCCATAGCCTCCTGTCCATTGTGAGCGGCCAGCACCTGATACCCTCTGCGCTGGAAAAGGTCAGTGAGCAGCTGCACGATATCAGCCTCGTCATCGACCACCAAGATTTTGTAAGCCATAACCATCACTCCTTTTTCATGGGACAAGCATACCCCGGGAGTATCAACTTTTTCTCTAGATCAACCCAATACGCCGCACAGAAGTCCGGTGACCACTGCACAGACGTAGAGAATCCCAGTGAGCAGCAGATTTTCCTTGAGATGCCGGTTGTACTTGAACAGAACGGCCAAGCCCACGCCTGCGCCGGTGCACAGTCCGGCCACAGCCGCGCCAAAGGACAGGGAGCCGGAGAGATACAGCTCGGTGAGGATCACCGAGGAGGCGCAGTTGGGCAGGAACCCGATGAGGGCAGCTACAAAAGTTTGCAGGACGCTGCCGGAGAGCAGAATCTGCGAGATGCGTTCCTCTCCCACAAAGTGGATGGCTCCCCCCAGCACCAAATTGATAACCAGCAGGAACAGTGCAATTTTAAAGGTGTGTACCAATGCGGAGCGGAAGATGCCGTGATCCTCGCAGCCGCAGTCCTTGCACAGATCGGTAAAGGGAGGTTCCGCATGGTGGGGCAGGTGTTTCCAGAGAAGATCGGTGGCAATGCCGAAGACTGCACCGGAGACCAGTTTCACCCCTAAAAGCACCAGCAGGTCCGGCAGGGCGCCGGGCTGGGAGATGAGAATGGGCAGAGCTTCATCGCTGGTGGCCAGGAATACGGCGATCAGCGTGCCGGGGGTGATGAGCCGTCCAGCGTAAAAGTTGGCCGCTGCCACAGAGAATCCGCATTGGGGAACCAAGCCCAACAGGGCGCCTCCCGCAGGACCGAAGGGCCCCAGCTTTTGCAGAGCCCCGGTGAGTTTCTCGCTGGCCCGATGCTCCAAGAACTCGATGAGCAGATAGGCCCCAAAGAGGAAGGGCAGTGTTTTCAGGGTGTCCAATAGAGCGTCCAAAAGAATATCCAGCATATCGTGACCTTTCTAGAACTGTGTTAGTGGTTTTATTATAGCATTCCCTGTCAATGGCGCATAAATGGGGATGGGCAGGTCCATACTCCTTCCAGAAATTGGAAAGGACGGCGATTGCTGTGACAGTTGGAAGAGAGATCCTGTGGAAAAAGTTGATGGTCAAAGCGTTGATTTGCGGTTTTGTGTTGGTGGCCCTGGGGAGCTTCCTGCCCTTTGCCGCTGCTTGTGGGGAGCTGCCCCGAGATGTGGTGCGGCTGCACGTGGTGGCCAATTCCGACTCCGAAGAGGATCAGGCGGTGAAGCTGTTGGTCCGGGACGCTGTGCTGGAGGAGGCAGCCAAGTGGTACGGGGACGCATCCACCATGGAGGAGGCCAGTTCTCAGCTGTGTACCCATTTGCAGTCCATCACTCAGGCAGCCCGAGACACGTTGGCAGAGCAGGGGATGTCCTATTCGGCAGGGGCTCAGCTGACCGAGATGTACTTCCCCACCCGGGACTATGGAAATTTTCGGTTTCCGGCAGGACGGTACCGGACTTTGCGGATCACCCTGGGGGAGGGAGAGGGAAAAAACTGGTGGTGTGTGGTGTTTCCCAGCCTGTGTCTGCCTGCCGCCGATGAGGAGAGCGCCTTGATGACCTTGCCCGAGGGGGAGCGAAAGGCGGTGGAATCCCAGGATGGCGTGGAGGTCAAGCTGAAAGCGGTGGAGCTGTGGGAAGCGCTGCGGGAGCTTTTGCGGGGATGAGCTTTTTTTCTCCCAGGGGCTGTGGTATACTGGTACCCACAGTCAAAGAATCCGGAGTAAGCCCGGGAGAGAGGAGCGGGGAAATGCTGCAGTTTGTCATGGGAAGGGCCGGCAGCGGCAAGACGGAATATCTGCGCCGGATGCTGGCGGACAGGAGCTTGGCGGGCCAAGGCGGCACGGTGATGATCGTGCCCGAGCAGTACACCTTTGAGACGGAGAAAGCTATGTTGCGCCTGGCAGGTCCGGTGCGGGGCAACGCCATTCCGGTGTACAGTTTCACCAGGCTGGCAGAGGCGGTATTTCGCCGGGAAGGAGGCGCTGTGGGGCGGCGGCTCAGCGATGGCGGCAGGCGGATCCTCATGGCCTCAGCCATTGAGGCCTGTCAGGACCGGTTGGAGGTGTACGCCTCCGCAGCCAAGGGCGGCAGGATCACGGACGTGATGCTCACTGCGGTCAGCGAGATGAAGCTCTGCGGTATCGCGCCGGGGGATCTGCAGCAGGCCTCCCGGGAGCTGGGATCCACCGGCCTGGGCAAGAAGCTCTCGGAGCTTTCCCTGCTCTACGATACATACAATGCCCTGGTGGAGACCTCCTACCTGGACTCCCGGGACGACCTGACCCGTCTGGCCCAGGCTTTGGAGAGCAGCACGTTTTTCCGGGGATGCACCGTGGCGGTGGATTCCTTCGAAGGCTTTACCGCCCAGGAGCTGGCAGTGCTCACCAGGATTCTGCAAAAGGCGGACCAAGTGGTGGTGGCCCTGTGTACCGACGGCCTGGACCGGTCGGGCACAGGGCTGTTCGCCCTGGTGGACCGCACTCGGGCCCGGCTGTCTGCGGCAGCTAAGGAAAACGGTGTGGAGGTGCTGCCGCCGGTGATGCTCACGGGAGCGCCCCGTTTCCGCAATGAGAATTTGAAATTGATGGAGGCCCAGCTGTTTTCCACCAGCGCGCCCATGACCTCGGAGGACGGGGAAGGGATCGCCGTGTTTGCGGCCCGGGATACCTATGAGGAGGCGGAGTACGCCGCTGCGGAGATCCGCCGGCTGGTGACGGAGGAAGGCTACCGCTACCGGGAAATCTCCATCATTTGCCGCAGTCCCGAGCGGTACGCCGGATGTTTGGACGCCTCCCTGAAAAAGCGGGACATTCCCTGCTTTGTGTCCCAGCCGGACAGGGTGGACGGGGAGCCTGTGACCCGGTTTGTGCTGGGCGCGTTTCAAGCGGTGCAGTCGGGCTATCAGACGGAAAGCCTGTTGGAGCTGCTGAAGACCGGCGTGTCCGGGTTTTCCACAGAAGAAATCTCTGCTCTGGAAAACTATGCCTATCTGTGGAGGCTGACCGGTCAGGATTGGCGCCGGGAGTTTGTGCGTCATCCCCGGGGATTCGGTCAGGAGCTGACCCAGGAGGACTCCCAGGAGCTAGAGCGCCTCAACGTGCTGCGCCGGAGGCTGATGGAGCCACTGGAGCGCTTTTCCGCCAGGACGTCCCATGCCACGGGCGCCCAGCTGTCCCAGGGGGTGTATTTGCTGCTGACCGCCTTTGGGTTGGAGGAGACGCTGCCCGCCTATTGCCGTTCCTTGGAGGAGGCCGGGGAACCGGGTCTTGCTCAAAAGCAGCTGCGGGTGTGGGATCTGCTCATGGAGATCCTGGACCAGATGCGGGCCATCCTAGGCGAGAAACCCATCACGCGAGAGCGGTACGGTCAGCTGCTGCGGGAGGTGGTAGCCGGGGAGGATGTGTCAGAGATTCCCCAGACGGTAGACCAGGTGCTCTTTGGCACGCCGGAGCAGGTCCGCCAGTCCTCGCCCCGGGCGGTGTTCCTGCTGGGCGTGGCCCAGGGGGAGTTTCCCTTGAATCCCCGGTCCAGTGGGGTGTTTTCCGATGCGGAACGGCGGGAGCTGATCCGCCGGAATCTGCCTCTGGGGGACCCTCTGGAACTGAAAGCCATGGAGGAGCGGTACCTGGCCTACTCGGTGGCCTGTGCCCCCTCAGAGCGGCTGTACGTCAGCTGGGCGGGCACCGCCGATGGGGAGGAGAAGTCCCCCAGCG